>Ga0256845_1000053_pt1 | contig 94892 bp, 71 predicted proteins | sample RiftiametaG_FD_189101 | JGI IMG/M metagenome (GOLD analysis project Ga0256845, IMG submission 189101) | Tube worm associated microbial communities from hydrothermal vent at the East Pacific Rise, Pacific Ocean - Riftia | ecosystem: Host-associated > Annelida > Integument > Unclassified ...
CGTTGCTAGGCGGTCCACCGTCTGTTTGTTGATAGCCTCGATAATCAACTACCGGTGCATAGTTCGGTTGATCGCGATAGTCATAAATTTTGGCCGGAATATCACTCACTGTATTCGTGCCCCACCAGTTATTCTGGGCATTTAAGAGGGTGTTTTCGTTATTACCAAAATAATAGGTGTAGTAATTGTAGGAAGTGTTGTCATAAATCGCGTTGCCAGTGACCACCGGTGCAGGATTATCGGCTTCTTGATTATTCCCACGGGCATAAATACCATAGGTATTGTCATGGATCCGATTACCATCGGTAATTTGAGGGCTTGATTTAATTTGAACGTAAACACCGTAAGTATTACGATAAACCTCATTGTCATTCTTTAACGTGAGGCTACTACCACTTCTCACATAAACCCCATAAGTATTTTCATGCAATAAGCTGTGCTGGACAGTGGCTTCACCGTAAACATCAATAGCACGAGTCGCATCGGCGATCTCTAGGTAATCAAGATTAAGAATTCCGCCCGCGTTGACTTTGATCCCTATCCAATCTGATTTTTTAGGCACCGTACTAATACTGGTCATACGGACCCGGTTGTCTGCACTGCCTTGGATGTCCAAGGTACCATCAACACTGATTTCCATACCTTTAACCACCGAAAACGTCGTTCCGGTACCCACCGATAAAGTCGCATCCGATGAAATGTACAGATCGCCTAAGATTTCATAATGAGTATCATTGGTTAAGGTGGTAACCACACCGCTAGCAATCGAAACTAACTGCTGGGCGGCACTAGACAGCGTGCCACCATCCGAAAGTTGATAACCCCGATAATCCACCACCGGCGAATAGTTTGATTGATCACTATAATCATAAATCTTTGTCGGAATATCATAGGCGATAGCGGTCCCCCACCAATTACCCTGTGCATTCAAGACAGTATTTTCGTTGTTACCAAAATAATAGGTGTAGTAATTGTAGGAAGTGTTGTCATAAATCGCGTTACCAGTGACCACCGGCGCGGGATTATCCGCTTCTATATTATTGCCATAAGCGTATATACCGTAGCTATTGGAGAAGATCCGATTACCATCGGTAATTTGAGGGCTTGATTTAATTTGAACGTAAACACCGTAAGTATTACGATAAACCTCATTGTCATTCTTTAACGTGAGGCTACTACCACTTCTCACATAAACCCCATAAGTATTTTCATGCAATAAGCTGTGCTGGACAGTGGCTTCACCGTAAACATCAATGGCACGAGTCGCATAAGCAATATCAACATAATTCAAATCTACACTTCCGCTTGCCGAGACTAATATACCGATCCATTTTGACTTAGCTTGTGAGCTCGATGAACTGGTAAATATTGTTGGCTCATCGTTGGTACCCACCACTACCAGATTTCCATCAATCGTCATTTTTTTTCTATCGGCAAACTGAAACTCTACGCCTTCTGGAACCGTTAGTGTGACATCCGTTAATACCTTGATATTATCTGTCACATTATAAATAGTATTAGCAACTAAGGTGGTTGAAACATCAATATCACCAGCCAGTTCAATCACTGACTTATTGGCTGTCATCATATTAATTAACTTGTTTAATACGGAGGTGGATGATTGAACAGCCGAAGCGTCTGAATCAATTGTCTGCTCTTCCACAAAATCACTGATATCATGTGAATTTTTAACCATAGATAAATGATCAATTTGTAACCTTGTGACAGATTCTTCAGCAGAAAATCCAAAAATTTTAATCCCCGCGTATAGCTTTTGTGTTGTTCCTATATCGATAGTACCTAAGCTTTCCCATATCTCTCCATCCGATGAAATAAAGGCCTCAACTTGCACTCCTTCTCGCTCAAGTTTTAACCATTGCGGGTAATCAGAAAAATATTGATTATCTATAATATCCGCAGAAAAATTCGACTGCTGATAAAGCCAGTCGACTCTAAAACCATCGAGCAAATCTATTTGCAAAGATGCCGATGTCGCGTCAAATTCTAGTGTATCTTGCAACGTTAAAGACAAATAACCTTGAGAAACCTTGGGATGATCTTTTAACCTCACAACAACTTTTCCGTCCCTCTCCATTGTTTGATAGATAAAATGTGCGGATCCTTCTTGAGTAAAATTTTCGCAGTCGGCTAGATTAGGACAAGACCATTGAAGTTCGAACTCATCCTCTTTTTTAACGACATTTAATATTCCAGATGGGCGGCCAATGACGCTAACAGACCAAGGAAGTTCTTCGAGTAAGTCATTACCTTGCTCAACTTCTTTAGCATTTTCATAGGATGTGAAATGGCTATCAGCTAATGTTGCAGTTAGAACCATTCCCGAATAAATTAAACCAAAAATCGTGACCGATAACTGACGGGCATATTTATTGGTGATTTTCTTGAAAAAGTGACGTTCGAATATTCCGTTCATTTAGTACAACACTCCATAAAGATATTTTCTTTAATATTAAACTTATTATCTAGATACCTGAGGTATCCGATTATCATCATTTAGACTTCTTATATTCATTTTTACTAACAAAAGACCAGCAACTACTAACAAATAAGTCAGACCATACAACCAATAAAAACCAATCATTAACACCTGCCGAGATTCTGTTCCAATCGCCAAGCTATGAATAAATACTAGCAAAAAACTGGCATGTGACAGCTTATGAAGTATTGCCCAAATATTTTTTAGCGGCTTTCGTTTATGCGAGAAAGCACGGCATATTCCAGCAATAAAAACCAGCACAAAACCCCAAAATGCTATAGCCCCCAGCGAAACCATTTGGCGATAAAATCCGGAGCTGAAATGAGGAACTAATAGACCCAAATTAAGGTCTCCACTACGTACAAAAACTGCAATGCCAAAAGTTATAACATGCAAAATTAAAAAAATAAATGATAAACTACCAATACATCTATGATAACGATAAAAGACATTTGGTAGAATATGAAAATGGGGACTTAGTAAAGTTGGAACTAACTGTAGCCACAATAAAGCAATGGCATACAACCCGAATAATTTAGACAAAATATAAACAAATTGGCCTGATGGTACTTGCATCGCAAAATAATTTTGTAAATTTCCTGTGGATAATAACCATACGATCCCAGGAACCAACAAGTATATCGAAACCAAAAAAATCTTAGATATTGGAAATCTGTCTTTCTCAATATATATAGTCATAAATGTGCCTTACAACGACTATCGTTATTAATACACATTTCAAGTTCATTATTAGCCTGTAATTCACTTAAACCCTTTTTCCCAACAATCGGTAAGCCAGAATTGACCCACCCCTTTAGCCCAAAAGGATCAAGTATTGCTACATTTTTAACACCATTATCCTGCAACGCTTTGGCAAGTTCAAATCCTCTGAAGTCTTTTACGCAGTAAGCTATTACCAACTCCGAATCCAAAAACGGTTTGACCGTTTTAGTATTAACATGGCGTATTTGCAGGTTATAAGCGCCAGGAATACGTCCTTCAGAAAATTCAAACGACTCTCGAGCATCCACAAATTTGACACGCTTTTTCTTTTGCATTTCTTGCATCAAATCTTTGATTAATATTTGATTGACTAACTGCGGTTTTGCTTTCACCCCACTCGCGCAGGAGTCGTTGGGTAGCAGCAGTGTGGGATTATCTATTTGATGTTTTCTTAAAGTTAGTTCAACATTATCAAAAAAAGCAATATAGCAATTAAATGGTACTTGATCCCGTCCGAAACGCTCTTGCAATAAACGAAACCCTTGCTCGATAAAGGCAGATTCGCCAAATTTATTTTTTTTCCAAAAATCGATTTCGATGTCTTGTAAAACACCTTCAATCTTAACGATAATTCGCCCCTCAATTGAAAATTTATTTCTTAACGCTGAAAAAGTTGTAATACCCGGCTTACGCCGATACTGGCCATCAGGTATATCGAAACTATGATCAAGCTGGACTGGCGTCCCAACGGGAAGAATTGTTATTTTTGATTTTGGCGAGATATATCTTTTAATAAGCCATATTGAAGCCCATTTATCGGGTCCGAGCCCTTGCCAAGTGACAAATTCAGGTGCATTACTCTCTTCCTTGATATAAAAACATCCAGATAAAAAGAGGATTAATATTATGAAAAAAACAATACTTATTTTGTTGAAGCAATTGTTCACTACAAATTCCATTTATGGTTCTTACTATTTATATTGATAAATGTGTCGGGCTGACATAGCACCGTACTCAAAAATCATACCTCCGAATTTTCCGACGACATTATATAGGGACATAGCCAGCATTTGCAACAACTAGTTCCACAAAAATATTGAGGGTCAAAAAAAATTTGATAACTTCTAATCTACCGCATCCGATCAATTAGTATGGAAACACCAAAGCTAGGTACTCATAAAAACAAAAGGAACTGCTGTCATGATGTGAAAAAGAGGTCATCTATATTTCACAACACAACATTCGTTTTCTATTCGTTTAACTTCCTTTTTTCCATCCGCATCGCCACTAGAGGAAGGATGAAAAATCTGAAAAAAATGAATGTACTAAATGGAATAGTGTTATTTTATTTTTTTAGCGGCTTTTTTTTGGCTGGAGTCTTTTTTTTAACCACCTTTTTTTTAACCGCTTTCTTTTTGAGTGTTTGTTCCCATTTGCCATTGATACAATGAGCACTCCAACCGCTGGCTTTACCATCGATCTCACTCATTACATATTGTTCCTTGACCTTACGGCTATATCGATACATCGCCTTATTGCCATCAGGATCAGCGATCGGTGCGGTGGTTAAATATTCAAATTTAGGATCAAGTTTATCCTTAACCGTCAATAACTCTTCAACCAAGGGTGCGCGCGTTTCTCTGTTCCTTGGAAATTGGCTGGCCGCCAGAAAAATACCCGAAGCGCCATCTCGAAGAATATAATAATCATCAACCTTCAAGCATTTTAATTCCGGCATATGGATAGGATCTGCTTTTGGAGGAGCGGGCTCACCACTGCGTAATAATTTGCGAGTGTTCTTGCAATCCTCACTATTGCAACCGAAATATTTTCCAAAACGGCCAACCTTGAGTTCCATATTATCGCCGCACTTATCACATTCGATCACTGGCCCATCATATCCCTTGATTTTAAAACTGCCTTTTTCGATCAAATACCCTTTACACTTAGGGTTATCACCACAGACATGAAGTTTTCGATCTTCGTCAATCAAATATCCATCCATCGCCGATCCACAAATTGGGCAACGTTTTTTCAATAATAAATTGCGGCTTTCAGCTTCTTCATCTTTATCTACTGCTTCGATTTCATCATCGGTGATCAAATTCATGGTGTGCTTACAACGCTCAGCAGGAGGTAATGAAAATCCACTGCAACCTAAAAAGGTACCCATTGATGAGTTACGGATCATCATATGATTGGTATTACATTTTGGGCAAAGCATATCCATTTCAACGGATTTTTGATTCTCCATTCCACCATCTTCGACCGATAGTTCTGCTTTTTCTAAACGCTTAGTTAAATCTTGGTAAAAATGGGTCAGTGTTTCCTTCCAATATTGTTTACCATTTGCAATCACATCGAGAGTCTCTTCCATTTTAGCGGTGAAAGAATAGTCCATCAAATTATCGAAACTCTCGCTCAATCGATCGGTGACTATTTCACCCATTTTGTTGGCATAGAATCGGCGATTTTTTACGATCACATAACCACGATCCTGGATCGTAGATATAATTGAAGCATAGGTCGACGGACGTCCAATGCCTTTTTTTTCCAACTCTTTGACTAAGGCCGCTTCACTATATCGAGGTGAAGGCTTAGTAAAATGTTGTTTTGGTAGTAATTTTTTTAGCTTCAGTACTTCACCAATAGTCACTTCAGGTAATATAGTATCATCGTCATTCTTACCTTTTCTTGGCGGTTGAACAGATGTCCAACCATCAAACTTAACCACTCGACCTTTGGCAGCCAATTTAAATTCACCGGCTTTAACAACCAAATTGGTAACATCATAAATGGCATCCGTCATTTGACACGCTATAAACTGGCTCCAAATCAATTTGTAAAGTTTAATCGCATCATCATCTACATTTTTTAAATGCTTGGTTCTAGTTCGAGCGTTAGAAGGTCTGATCGCTTCATGAGCTTCTTGAGCGCCTTGTTTACTTGAGTAGAACTTAGGAGTCTCTGGGAGGTATTTGTCTCCGTGATTTTCTTTAATATAGTCTCGACACATTGCTAAAGCATCCTGACTCAACATGGTGGAGTCGGTTCGCATATAAGTTATATAGCCTGCTTCATACAGTCTTTGTGCAAGCATCATTGTCTTCTTGACGTTATAACCCAATCGGGTGCTAGCGGCTTGTTGCAAGGTCGATGTAATATAAGGCGCACTTGGTTTACTTTTAGTCGGTTTCGAATCACAACGATCAACAATCAGATCGGCTTGGTTCAGTATTTCCTGAGCGGCATCACTTTCCTGTTTATTAATGGGACGATATTTTTTATCCTGATATCGACGAACTTCTAAATTAAGAGCGTCTTGGCCGACGGTCAATGTATCGGCATATAGGGTCCAGTATTCCTCTGGAATAAAAGCCCGGATCTCTCTTTCTCTCTCAACGATTAATTTAACAGCCACCGACTGAACACGTCCCGCAGACAAGCCCCGCGAAACTTTCTTCCAAAGCAGTGGCGACACCATAAAACCAACGACCCGATCCAAAAATCGCCTCGTTTGCTGGGCATTGACAAAGTTCATATCTAATTCTGTGGGTTTAGAAAACGCTTCGGTAATGGCTTTTTTAGTTATTTCATTAAATACTACTCGCTGATATTTATCATCACTACCGCCAATTTCCTCACGCAAATGCCAAGCAATGGCTTCTCCCTCTCTATCCAAATCTGTTGCTAGAAAGATTTGATCGGCGTCTTTGGCGTATTTTTTAAGTTCTCTGACCACTTTTTCTTTGCCAGGAAGGGTTGCATATTCGGCTGCCCAATCCTTTTCTGGATTAAGCCCCATTCGTTTAAATAGCCCCTCTTTAGCCATTTTAGCTTTGTGCTTAATCTTTGCTTTAGGAGAGAGTTTGCGTGTCGCGGCTGCTTTTCTGGCCCTTTCTTTAGGATCCGATGAGCCGGTAGATGCTTTGGTCGGTAGATCACGCACGTGACCTACACTGGATTTAACAATGTAGTCGTTGCCGAGGTACTTGTTAATGGTTTTTGCTTTAGCCGGTGACTCGACTATGACTAATGACTTGCCCATGAATTTGAAATTATCCCTGCTGGATTTATGGTGTTTACGACGAATATCGTCGACATATTGATGCCTACTATCTAGATAGACTATTTTTTCCTTTTTATTTTAGGATGATTTACATAGGGTACGTCAACTGTTTTTTTACTTTTTTGTCTTTTTGTGACGCCATATCAATTTAGCGATCATAAAATAGTCTGCTCTATACATCACTTCAACAGACTAAGCGGTGCTGGGCTGGTGACTCGATTGACTCCACGCCATGATGCCAGCATCATCATCAAAAATAAACCTCCTGTCAGCTGCCACCAAAGATCAAAGTGAAACTCAAACTCAATATTAAATATTTGCTCGTACAAAAAATAACTCACCCACTCAATACAACTGATCGCCACAAGGGAAGATAAAATGGCCAACCATAAAAACTCAAACCTGAAACTGGTGGCGATAAAGCGACGACTTGCTCCTAACGTCCTCAAAATTGCCGACTGATGGAGTTTTTGAGAAAAAGTGTGCTCCATTGCAGCCCACAATAATGCGAAACCTGCACCAACAACAAAGACCATAATTAATTCGATGGCTGAGCTGACCTTTTCAATAATTTGTCGTATTTCTTCGAATATCCGATCAAGTTCGACAATGATTGCTGTCGGATGCTTGTTGGTTAAATCAGTCACCAGTTTCTTTTTATTCTTGGCTAAATAAAAAGAGTTGATATAGGTAGGCGCAAAATCATCTAGTGATCCAGGATTAGCTATAATATAAAAATTGGGAGTAAAGGTTTGCCAGTCTATCGAGCGAAAACTGGTAATTTGAGCGCTCCAACTATCAGCCCCTATTTTAAAGGTCAGGCTATCGCCAAGTTCTAATCCTAGGGTTTCGGCCATCTTATTTTCAATGGAGATAGTCGCAATTTGTTTAGGATCATTTTTCATTACAACACCAGAATGGGTAGCGCTAGGCCTCCATTTACCGCCCACAATTTTATTACCTTTTGGCAAAAAATCTGTCCAGGTCATATTCAATTCACGATTAAGTGAGTTATGTTGCAACGCTTTTTCAGTCAATACCTCTTTAATATCCTGATGATTGATTTGCACGACTCTTCCACGAACCATCGGATAAGATTCGGTCGATTTTATCTGGTGTTTGCTTAAAAACTCATCAATTTGAGGTACTTCCGATGCAGCAATATTCACCATAAAATGATTAGGTGCATCTTCTCCAAGACTTTGCTGCCATTTTGCCATTAATTCTGTGCGAATGATCACAACAAGCGCCATCACAAAAACGGTACTACTAAAGGCTAGTAAATGCAGCATCGTTACACCTTTATTGGCATCCAGCTGCCTTAAGCTATAGTTGATTGCGGCATTTTTTGTAACACTAAGACGACGAATCAAAAGAGTCAATAATTTGGATAATAATGCAAAAATGGAAGCCATAATGATCAGTCCAGCAAACACACTGGCAAGCAATTTAAGATCCTGTATTTGAATATACATCACGGCTATCAGTGCAAGCCCGGCCAAGCCATAAATTGACCAAGCGTTGGCTTTCATAGGCTCCAATTGACGCCTCAGTACTCTCATTGGTGGAACACTTTTCAATTGAATGAATGACGGCATGGCAAATCCAAGTAGTAAAATAAATGATGTCAGCATTGGAAACAGTAATACCGTAAAATCAGCGACAGGGAGGTTCTCACCGAACAATTCTACCAACCAATCGATCATCAACGATTGAAATATAATACCGAGTAAAGCGCCTATGCCGATCCCAACCAAACTCACCATTAGCAAAATCAGCAAAAAGATACTGAGCACTTGGTTATTGTTCATACCAAAACAACGCATCAAAGCGCTCATGTCGAACTGCCTAGTAGCATAACGATTGGCGGACATAGCAATCGCCACCCCCAGTAATACCAATGTTAATAATCCGGATAGGCTAATATATTTTTTACTTCGGGTAATGGCCGAGCCTGCCATTGGCGATTCATCCAAGATGCTTACCAGTCGTTGACTGGTTTCGATCCTAGGTTCGATCCATTTTTCAAAAAGAACGATATCTTGTTTTTGACCGACAAATAAATAACGGTAAGATACCCGGCTGCCAGGTTGGATCACTTTAGTCAACGCTATATCTTGCAACCCTATCATTGCCGTTGGTGCAATATTAAACAAGGTCGAGCCCTGCCCCGGCTGCAACATGATCGTGCCATCGATTTCAAGATCGGTATAACCCAATTCCAACTTTTGTCCTTTTTCGGCATTGAGCACAGCCAAAATTTTGGGTGCGACCCAAATTTTTCCTTTGGATGGATGACCTCTAACGGCTTTCGCTTTGCTGTAAGGTGTATCGGCAATTTCGATCCGACCTTTTAATGGATAGTTGTCCGAAACGGCCTTCACTGCCGATAATTGCAACTGCTCATTGGCTGACAAGACGCTCACAAATTCAACCATTTCAGCTCGGATCAAATTTTGCGCCACAGCCTTCTCTAACCAATCATCATCAATAGGTTTGGGTGAAGTTATGACTAGATCGGCACCGAGCATTTGTGAGGCCTGCTGATTGGTGGCCGATTCAACCCGATCAATAATCAAATAAATGACACTGACTGAAGCCATCGCAATCGCCATTGCAAATATCAGATTAAGCAAATCGCCCCGCCGCCAATCTCGCCTAAAAATTCTAATGGCTATCAACAGAAGCAATCTTTTACCAATCATAAACCACTCCCATCAACAGACACGTCGATGTCCATTGCTGAACCTGACTTCATAGAATTGGCGATCATTTCACCGGCACTCAATGTGATCGAATGATCGCAACGCTCGGCAAGATGATGATCATGAGTCACTAAAACCATGGTCGCATTGGAGGCTTTATTCAGCTCAAACATCAAATCCACCACTTTTTGTCCGGTATTAGTATCCAAATTACCCGTTGGTTCATCGGCTAGCAGTAATTTGGGCTCGGAAACGAATGCACGAGCAATGGCTACTCGCTGCTGTTCACCACCAGATAGTTGATTGGAAAAATGATTAACTCGATGAGACAGACCGACTTGATCTAACATCGCTATCGCTTTGCTCTTTGCTTGTCTGTCAGCTTTTAATTCCAAAGGCATCATCACATTTTCTAGGGCGGTTAAACCATCAATCAATTGAAAACTCTGAAAAATGAATCCCAGATTCTCCTTACGAGAAAGGGCTCTTTGCTCTTCGCTCAATGAAAAAATTGATTTTGATGATAGCCATACTTCACCGCTAGTGGGTTTATCCAACCCCGCGAGCAGACCTAAAAGAGTCGTTTTTCCAGAACCGGACTCACCGACAATCGCTAGGCTTTTACCTTCTTCCAGTTCGAAAGAAATTTGCTTTAATATAGTTAAATTAGTCTCTGATGTAGATACGCGCTTGCACAAATTAACGGCTTTTAGCATTTTATACTCATTCAGGCATGGGAAAAATCGATTCAACTATTATTTAGACTTTCTACGTAGATTACAAGCGAAGCATTGGTAAGCAGAACTATCGGTCAAGATTTTGTAGTATTTTTAAAAGCAAACGGGGTATAGCTTCATACTTGTCCATTATGCTAGTCTGTCTGGGCAGGAAATGATTTTAGGACACAATAAGCATGAAACTAACTAAAACGCTATGCAGTTTATTATTGCTATTGACCTGTCAACTAAGCCTGTCAGCCGTTAAAAATATTTTGGTTTTCGGTGATAGCCTTAGTGCTGCGTATAATATTTCCACAGATAAAGGCTGGGTTTATCTACTTGAGCAAAACTTAAAAAATAGATCGCTCGATATTAATATCATCAATGCGAGTATAAGCGGTGAAACCTCCTCTGGGGGGCTGTCCCGATTTCAATCACAAATCAACAAGACTCAACCGGATATTGTCATTCTGGAACTTGGGGCAAATGATGGGCTTCGTGGCTTCGATTTATCAACCACGCATAATAACCTGTTAGACATGATCAACATGAGCTTACAGGTCAATGCCAAAATCATACTGGCAGGCATTCATATCCCCCCCAACTACGGTCGAACCTATACTCGAAAATTCGACCAAATTTTTGTCGATTTGGCGAAAATAGAAAATGTTAGCTTCATTCCGTTTATTCTGGAAGGCGTTGCCACAAATCCTGAATTAATGCTAAACGACAGCTTGCATCCTAATGAAAAAGGACAACCGATAATCATGATGACCGTATTGAAGCATTTACTCCCTCTTTTAACCTAAACAGGTTTAACCTAGAATTATCAGCAAGCCATAATGTCGATTTAAATGACTGCAAAAATCGATTGATAAAATCAGAAATTTTTGAACTTAATCAAAATATCGTTATAATGACCGCTACGTTATTTAGAGGATCTCCCCTTCTCTCCTCTATCAGACATGATGGCACCAAACCATCCATTAAAAGCAAGGGTGTTTTTATTAGATTTTTAATAGGAATATTCTTATGAATCAATCGGTTGAAGTTAATTTTGATGGTCTAGTCGGTCCTACTCATAACTATGCAGGTCTGTCCGTTGGCAACGTCGCATCACTTAAAAATGCCACTCAAGCGTCAAACCCAAAACAAGGCGCATTACAAGGTTTAGCCAAAATGAAAGCCTTGTCTGATATGGGGCTCAAACAAGCAGTACTACCGCCATTAGAACGACCCGATGTTCACGTTTTGCGCCAACTAGGTTTTGCAGGTAACGATGAACAAGTAATCACTCACGCGGCAAAAGAAGCACCATCAGTATTTGCCGCGACCTGCTCGGCTTCCAGCATGTGGACCGCCAACGCTTGCACCATTTCTCCAAGTGCAGATACTCAGAATGGTAAAGTGCATTTTACCGCCGCAAATCTATCCAACAAATTTCATCGCTCAATTGAAGCACCGACAACTTCAAGGGTATTAGAAGCCATTTTTACTAATAAAGAATTCTTCGCCCATCATAAAGCACTACCGATGGGCGATCACTTTGGTGATGAAGGGGCGGCAAATCATACTCGTTTCTGCCAGAATTATGGTGATCAGGGCGTGGAATTTTTTGTTTATGGCAAATACGCTTTTGATAGCAGTCAACCATTTCCTAAAAAATACCCTGCAAGACAGACTTTTGAAGCGTCGCAAGCGATAGCAAGATTGCATCAATTGAATCCTAATAAAACAGTCTTTGCTCAACAAAATCCTGATGTCATTGATGCCGGAGTTTTCCATAACGATGTAATTGCTGTCGGCAATAAAAATTGTTTGTTTTACCATGAAACCGCATTTTTGGATCCCAATAAGGTCATTAATGATTTGCAGAGTGCTTTTGGAGAAGCGCCGATGTATTTTATTAAAGTGCCAGAATCTGTTGTCAGTGTTCATGATGCAGTACACACTTATCTGTTTAATAGTCAGTTAGTCAGTCTTGCCGATGGCTCTATGGCGATCATTGCTCCCGGTGAATGCCAAGAAAACACTAATGTAAAAGCTTATCTGGATTCAGTGATAGCGGGTGACAATCCGATCAGCAAAGTTGAAATCTATGATGTAAAGCAAAGTATGCAAAACGGTGGTGGGCCTGCTTGTTTGAGGCAAAGAGTGGTTCTTTCAAGCAACGAAATAGAGGCAAGCAACCAATCGGTTTATATGAATGATGATCTTTTTGGTATTCTGAATAGCTGGGTGGAAAAACACTATCGAGATTCCTTAGATGAAAAAGACCTAGCCGACCCGCAGTTGCTGGTCGAATCTCGTACAGCGTTGGATGAACTCACCCAAATATTAAATTTAGGCTCTGTTTACCCTTTTCAGCTATAACAGAAACACCCTCACTTTTCGTAGGAAGGATTGACACCCTTCCTACGGCTTGCCACCTAAGTATATTGCAATATCCATGGCTAACCATTATTCTTGTTGATGGACCCTGCCTTTAAAATTAGAAATAAAGGCACTGATAATTAGAATTAATCTAACTGATTCAATCTAGAATAATCAGTTGAAGTCATGGAAAGAGTGCTTCAACTGATTTTTCTAGGTTCAAATAATTGAGACAATAATAATGAATTTAACCACAAAAGTACTGATAGGTATGCTCCTTGGAATTGTCGTTGGTTTAAGTTTTAACCTGCTAAATTTAAATACTGAAGGCTCATTGATTAACGAATACCTTGTTAATGGTTTTTTTCACGTTGTTGGTGAATGGTTCATCAACGCTTTGAGGATGTTAGTTGTGCCTTTGGTACTGTTTTCTCTGATTTGCGGTGTTTGTGGTATTGGCGATGTCAAATTATTGGGCCGAATAGGCTCGAAATCATTTGTACTGTATATGTTAACCACCGCAGTTGCTATCGCAACAGCCATTACGATTGCCGCAAGTTTTGGGATCGGTGAAGGAATGAACGCAGAGACCAACTCAACATTTACGGGAAGTGACGCAAAACCTTTTTCTCAAGTACTGATAGATATCATTCCACAAAATCCGATTGAAGCTATGGCCAACGGGGAAATGTTATCCATCATTTTCTTTGCAATGTTAGTCGGTATTAGTCTTTTATTGGTTGGAAAGAAAGCCAAATCAATTGTGGAAACTACAGAACTGCTCAACGAAGTAATGATGAAAATGGTAGGCATCGTTATGTCATTGGCGCCATATGCCGTTTTTTGTCTCCTAGCGAAAGCGATTTCCAATTTAGGTATGGAGCTACTTGGGCAACTAATAGGTTACGTATTGGTACTTACTGGTGCTTTGCTTTTTCACTTGTTTTTTACATTGCAAGGTTTCTTATTTTTATTGTCGGGTTTAAGTCCGACAAAATTTTTGAAGAAGATAAGAAATGCACAAGTTTTTGCATTTAGTACTTCTAGTTCAAACGCCACGATCCCCGTTACTTTAAGAACCGTAACAAGTAGACTCGGCGTAGACAATTCAGTCGCATCCTTTACAGTGCCATTTGGTGCGACGATCAACATGGATGGCACAGCCATTATGCAGGGTGTTGCAACCGTTTTTATTGCAAATATTTATGGCGTCGATTTAGGTATCTCAGGATATCTCACGGTAATTATTATGTCAGTATTAGCATCCATAGGTACGGCAGGGGTTCCAGGTGTGGGACTGATTATGTTGTCGATGGTATTTTCTCAAGTGGGATTACCGATGGAAGGTATCGGATTGATCTTAGGTGTTGACAGAATTTTGGATATGATACGAACAGCGGTTAATGTATCGGGTGATGCGGTGGTATCAACGATAGTTGCCAAAAGTGAGGGAAAGCTCTGCGTTGAAGTTTTTAATGATCCAAACGCTGGTATTTTTGATACGGAAGAAACTCACCTCGATCTAGCGGTTGAAAAAGAGTTAGCTGAAACCGTTTCGGCAATACACGATAAGTAAAGAAACTAACTCGAAAATATGAATATATTGTAGGCCATTCGTATTCAGCGAGTGGCTAATTTAAGCAAAAATAAAGAACCATCCAACCGACTACAAATTTAAACAGGGTTTACATCCATCGCCCATCAATAGCATTAATCTCAAATATAATATTCTCCTATTCATTGATTGAGATCAATTAATCAGCTTCCTATCCAGCCTAAACTAATGTTGACGAGTAGAGCCTGAAGACTAAGCTTGGCCAATTAAATGGTTGGTGAGCGGCTGTTACCCGCCAACAAAGTATAGAGCTTTTTAACAGGGAAATAGGTAAATGTGCGGTATTGCGGGGATCATTCACACTTCTGTCCGATCGAATTATCCAATATCAAAAAACATTCTTGAGGCCATGGCTGAAAAACTTCGGCATCGTGGCCCTGATGAAAGTGGTATCTATTGCACTGACACCTTCGGCCTATCCCATCGAAGATTGAGCATTATCGATCTTTACACCGGACAACAACCGATGCACAGCCCTTCCGGTGATATTTCTCTTGTTTTTAACGGCGAAATTTTTAACTACATCGAACTTCGTGAAAACCTTATTAAAAAAGGTCACCAATTCAATACCCAATCAGACACTGAAGTCATTATCCATTTATATCAACAATACGGTCTGGATTTCGTTGAACACTTGAATGGACAATTTGCCATCGCTTTGTGGGATGATAGGGCTAAACGATTCATATTAGTCAGGGATAGAGTAGGCATCTGTCCATTATATTATTCTTTCAATCAACAACGACTTATTTTTGCCAGCGAAATTAAAGCATTAAAGCCAGCATTAAATGATAGCCTAGAAATAAATAAAGAAGCGCTCGATCAAATTTTTACCTTTTGGACGCCAGTGAGTCCCAATACGATTTTCCAAGACATATTTGAAGTATCACCGGGGCAAATGCTGGTTCTTGAAAATGAAAATCTTAGAGAGCTCCGCTATTGGGATTGGAATTTTGATGAAGAGCAAATAAGTCAGGCCAATGAAGAACAACAAGCCCAGGAACTGCATGACTTATTAATCGACGCCACAAAAATTCGTTTGCGTGCAGATGTTCCTGTGGGAGCCTATTTATCAGGAGGTCTAGATTCCTCCGTTTTAGTCGCTATAATCCATCACTATGGTAATGTTCCCTTACGAAGCTTTTCGCTTAATTTCAGTGAGTCTGATTTTGATGAAAAATCTTATCAATCCTCCTTAATTGATCATTTGCAAGCCGAGCATACTCACTTAATGGTTAATACAGCCGATATTGCTAACAATTTTAAGCAAACGCTTTATCACACGGAAACCCCAATACTAAGAACTGCGCCAGTACCGATGGGCCTGCTTTCCTCCTTAGTACGAAAAAATAATTTTAAAGTGGTGTTAACTGGCGAAGGGGCTGATGAAATACTTGGGGGATATGATATATTTAAAGAGTCAAAAGTCAGGCATTTTTGGTCAATTAATCCGAACTCAAAATTCCGGCCCTTACTGTTAAAAAAACTCTATCCCTATTTAAATTTACCAGATAATGATCAGGGAACATATCTAAAACGTTTTTTTGGAGAATCTCTGGACCAACCGGATAATATCTGTTTTTCACACCTTCCTCGCTGGACCACCACGGCTAAAGCCAAACGATTTTATTCTAAAGATCTCAACTCAGAGTTAAATAAGAATTCATTGGAAGTTATGGCAAATTCTCTGCCAGCAAAATTAGCAACAATGCACCCCTTTAATCGCGCTCAATATATTGAATCTAAATCACTAATGGCTGGATATTTATTGACTTCACAAGGTGATCGAATGCTGGCCAAAAATTCGATTGAAGGACGATTTCCCTTTCTTGATCATCGTGTCATTGAATTTGCAAACAAAATACCACCTAAATACAAAATGAAGGGTCTAAATGAAAAATACCTTTTAAAAAAAGCAATGGCAAAATATCTTCCTGAGAATATTATCCATCGACACAAACAACCATATCGAGCGCCCGATGCAATAGCGATGACAGGGCGTTACCTAGGTGATGAATTGCGCCATTACTTGTCTAGTCAAGAACTCAATAAAACTGGTTTTTTCGATAGCATCAAAGTTCAGTTTTTATTAAAAAAAAGCGATTCTGGAAGGACCTTATCGATCTCTGAATCCCAAGCATTAATTGGAATTCTATCAACTCAAATATTAGTGGAACAATTTATTTAAACTCACTCAAGGAAATATGATTATGAATGATGTAGCAGTAAACAACGAAGAAATGTTGAGAACTTTTATTTTAGAAAATTATCTATTTAGCGATGACCAAAACAAGTTAGACAATACCGATTCTTTTTTAGATACCGGTATTCTCGACTCAATGGGGATCCTTGAATTAATCTATTTCTTAGAAGAAGAATTATCAATAAAAACTGAGTCGGCAGAAATGATCCCATCAAATCTTGATTCTATTAATAATCTAATCGCCTTTATCGAGAAGAAATCGGCCTGATCACGCTGATTTTAAGATATAAAATGTTTAATAAAAACTTACTTCAACAGTTTCTTTTTATCAGCGAGTCAAAGCCCGATGCTATTGCCCTACAAAATGAAACAGAGCAACTCAGTTACTCGCAATTGAGACATAACATATCAAAAATTAGCGCCTTGTATATCACTCGGGGTATACAAGCGGGTGACCGAATAGCATTGGTAATCAGTAACTCAATAGAGTATGTCACCGCTTTTTATGCAGCGTGGAAAATTGGCGCCATCATCGTAGCCCTCAATCCGAAAGCGAAATTCAATGAAATTGCAAGCATGCTACGCCATTGTGATGCAAAATGCTTGGTAATCGATCAGCTTAAATCAGACATGCACAATCAATTTAAACCTCTTAGTATTCCAATAATTACCATTATTGAATCCCCGCTTAAAGATGTGCACTATTGGAATAACGCATTTTCTCTAACCAGCAATGACAATTGGTGCATCGTCAAACAATCAACCGTGGCACAAATTATTTTCACCTCTGGTACTAGCGGAAATCCAAAAGGTGTCACTTTGAGTCACGGCAATTTGATGAGCAATGTGGTAGATGTCGTTTCATATCTCAAACTCTCAGCGAAGGATAGTATTTTAAATATATTACCTTTTCATTATTGTTATGGTAATTCGATATTACACACTCATTTTTGTGTGGGTGCAAAAATAGTTTTGTCTGGCTCTATGGCTTACCCTCAAGAGATTGTTGATTCGATGAGACATCTTCAAGTGAGTGGCTTTTCGGGTGTAGCCTCAACCTTTAGCCTTTTTTTGTCTCATTCGGATTGGCCAACAAACCCTCCGCATTTGCGCTATTTAACTCAAGCCGGTGGCCCCATGGGGGGCCAATTAACTAAAAAATTATTATTGGCAAGCCATAGTAAAACACAACTATATGTGATGTACGGTCAGACCGAAGCTACAGCCAGAATTACTTGGCTACCACCTTCATTCCTTTCCAACAAGGGAGGTTCGGTTGGTATTCCCTTGAAACAAATTCAATTGGAAATTCGCAATAAACAAGGCAAGCCGGTTAACAACTTCCAAAAAGGTGAAGTATATATCAAAGGTCCTGGCGTGATGCTGGGCTACTGGAAAAATCCACAGGCCAGCAAAACAGTTCTAATTAACGGGTGGTTAAAAACCGGAGATTTAGGCTATCTAGATAATGATGGCTATCTCTTCCTGCAAGGAAGAAATAGTGACATGTTAAAAATTGGTGCACACCGTATCAACCCGTTGGAACTAGAAGAAATCATGAACCAATTAGACTTTATTAAGGAGTCCGCGGTGATCGGTATCTTTGATGAAATTCTCGGTCATAAACTTCGTGCTTATATCGTAGGCGAAGAGTCAAAAACAAACCAATTTGCAGTAAAAAAACACTGTAACCAATATCTGCCACCTCACAAAATACCAAGGGAAATTATCTGGCTAAAGCAACTACCCAAAACAGCCAGTGGAAAAATCAAAAGATATCAATTAAATCAAGAAATGGAGAGTAGTCAAAATGACAAACATTGCCTATGACATTGACCCAGCGCTAGCACTCGACTTTGATCTCGAAGTTGAAAAAATCACTCAACGTATGCGTCAAATTTTAAGTCAGGATTTACACCGGCGGGGATTCGTGATTGCCATGTCAGGCGGCATCGACAGTTCTGTTTGTGCCGCATTGGCTGTCAAAGCACTAGGTGTTAAAAAGGTTTTTGGCTTGTTAATGCCAGAGCAAGATTCTTCTTCAATCAGCGGCGATTTAGGTAAATTGTTAGCCAAATATTTAAATATAGATTATACCATTGATGATATTGCTCCAACTTTGAATGCCATAGGTTGTTATCAATGGCGAGATGATGCGATTAGACAAGTCTTTCCTGACTACTCGCAAAACTGGAAAAACAAAATCGTTATTGTGGGAGGCGTTGAAGGTCGAATAAACCATTACAATATTGTTATTGAAAATCCTCAAGGCGAACGATTTGAAGCAATGTTACCTTTAAAGGCATACTTGACTATTGTTGCTGCTACTAATCACAAACAACGAATACGTAAAACTTTGGAATATTTTCATGCCGATCGACTAAACTACGCAGTTATCGGAACACCTAACCGTTTGGAATATGACCAAGGGTTCTTTGTGAAAAATGGTGATGGTTCTGCTGACATTAAGCCGATCTCACATTTATACAAATCTCAGGTTTATGCCATGGCAAGGCATTTAGGTTTACCAGAGGTAATTTGTAACTCGACACCAACCACCGATACTTATAGTTTGGAGCAAGGCCAAGATGAGTTCTATTTTGCCCTACCTTACCAAAAAATGGATATCGCATTATGGTACCTGAATCATCAAAAAACCGAATCTGAATTGGCCAACAAATTAGCCATCAGCGAGCAACAGGCAAAATTCTTATACGCCGACATACTGTCAAAACGCAGAACAACCGATTATTTACATAAAAAGCCGGTCATGATTGAAGATGTGCAACTAAGCTATTGAGCCACAAAAGGAGATTTAATGATGGACCTTGATCACATTTGTATTGCGGTAAGAAATATTAGTAAAACGGCTCAGCATTTACAGAAATTTCTCGGTTACCGTGCAAAAACGGCTAAAGTGACTAATAGCCGACAAAAGGTTTTTGTTCAGTTTTTTAGCAAGCAAGGATCACTCGATTTGAAATTAATCGAACCGAGTGAGGCAAGCTCACCCCTAGTTGTCTTCATCAAAAAAGGTGAAGGCTTACATCATCTCGGATTTAAAGTCGAACAGGTGGAAACAACTCTATCTCAATTCAAACAACTAGGTGCTATCATTAACACCCAGGCTGAGCCAGGCGAAGCTTTTGAGGATGAACTGATCGGTTTTAGCTATTTAGGTCGAGGCCTAAATATCGAACTTATTGATACAGATAAGCGGCGAAACTTGTTATGAATCGGCAACGTAAAATAATTAATCGGCTTTGTCATCAATTCAAAAACGATTTTTTTCCTATCACTACAAAACTAGACCAAGATAAAGTAAATGAGTTTCAATTATCTGAGTTTGGTACTAACTCAATCCTAAGCGACATTGATTTTAATAACTGGTTGTATTCAACACCAATCAGTAATGAAAGAGTTTTTTGTTTATCGGGTGATGAAATCGTTGGGCAACAAAGTGCACTGCAAAGCAGACTATCTATTGATGGTGAAAGCATAGATTGTGTTTGCGCAATCAATCTAATAGTAAAAGAGGAATGGCGAATGAAAGGTTTGGGAGTCGCTTTAACCGGAGATCTCATAAACAATCATACGCTTGTCGTCTGCTTGGGTGTTTCCGATGTGGCCTTTCGTATGTTTATCCGACAGGGTTGGTCAGATATGGGAAAAACAAACTGCTATATCAAGCCTATGAAATTAAAATTTGTAAATGACAACACCCCCTTCACTAATTTATATAAGAATTTTCGGCTAACCCTTGCGTTAGCATTATCTAAAATAATCGACTTTCGTTATCGCATATTTTCGGAACAGCCGTCTCTCAATAGAGTAAAAAATAAAGCCGATCTCGACCCCAATATTTTGATCAACAACCATCAAAGTAACAAAATTAGATTTAAGCGTAGTTTGAAATACCTTGCATGGCGCTATTTTGACATTCCAAGTTACAGGCCTTACTTGCTCTACACCGTTAATTACAAAAATAAGCAATTACCAGGTTACTTAGTGGTTAAAATTTCTGATTACGAAAATAAAAAAGCACTTGTTATATCCGATATTGAAGCCCACACGCAAGATATGGGACAATTTATCGATGCAATCGTGATACTGGCCACACAAAAAAAAACAGATATTATTCTATATAACGGGTTCAACCTAGCGCTTGAAAAAATATTGTCCACCAGACAATTTTACCAACGCCCTAATGGTGACATTTTTGTTTACTATTGTAACGATGATAATATCGCCAATGATCTTTCAAAAAAAGAAAACTGGATAATTAAGTTTTCAGACTCCGATATGGATTTTTCCTACTATTGATTTAGCTTAGCTTATTTTGGCTCAGATACCCAAGCTACTCGTTTTTTATTGGATCCAACATCAAATTGCTAAATCAGTTGCACCTATATATAGGTGCAACTATTTTGCTTCACAAGATTCTACTATAAATTGACTCTTCACCGGCAAGGTGATGGCACCATTTTTAGCGATGCTATGCACACTCTGGCCTAGTACTCTTTCCACGACTGCAACTGATTATTCTAGGATAACCGATTGTTTAAGATGATTTTTATCTGATATCTTTTAATATCAAATTGTTAGCTGTATTATGAATAAAAATAGAATAGGACGCCAGCGCTTAAAAATGAAAATAAAGCAGTCTCAAGAGTTCAAAATAGGCAACATCCTGATTAAGCCCAAACACAATCAGATCATTAAAGAAGGCAAAACCATTTTACTCGAACCTCTGGCGATGGCGATGTTGTTACTACTCGCCGAGCAACAGGGAAACGTCATTGGTAGCGATGAATTATTTAAAAAACTCTGGCAAGGAAAAGTAGTATCCGACAATGCTTTGCACCGCATTGTCAGGCAATTACGCAAAGCATTAGACGACAAAGCTGCCGACCCACAATATATTCGCACCGTCAAAAAAAGTGGTTATGTACTCATTAGTGAAGTCAAAAGATCTCAATCCCTGATAAGTACAGGATACCCCATTTCAAAATTGACCTTATTCACCGCCTCTTTATTCGTATTAGTAATCGCTGGTTATTATTGGGCAAGCCAAGATTCAGCCCCCCATCAGTTGCAAGATATTCAACAATTAACCAATCTACCAGGATTTGAACGGGATCCTATTTATTGGCCTCAAAAAAAATCGGTCATTTTTACTCACCAACCTAACGGGGTACTATTCAATAATATTGCCGTCCGATCGATCGAGTCAGCAGAATTCAGATATTTGACTGATGATTATCTTCATTACAGTAATCTAACGCTATCTCACGACGGCCGATATTTGGCGTATGTACTAAGAGATGACCATAAATGTTCGATTCAATTTTCCGACATTTCCAACGACCAAGTAACGTTTAAGCCTGAATCCCTAGTTGAGTGTCCATTCGAATCGTTTAACGCGTTAACCTGGTCCTTTGATTCAAGTAAAATTTATTACAATAAAAATGGTTATAAATATAGTAAAAGTCAATTAGTCGCAATCAATATTAACGACAAATCGACCCAAATAATCTTAAACAATGTGCCGCCCGACAGTAATGACTATATGCCCATTGCTGAACCTGGTGGTAAGCGCCTGGCTTACGTCCGCTACTGGCTGGACAAATTTCAGATCCGGTTGTTTGATACTGAATCAAAAACAGATGTTATGCTTAAAGAGTTCAATAATCATGAACCGTTAACCGATATTTCCTGGCTTTATGGTCAACAAGCATTGCTTATTTATTCCAAAGAGGGCTTGCAAATTTTGACTCTGGAAGGAAAACTGAGTTCGATACAACAGGGTAAAATAATCAATCTAAACCAATGGAATTCTAATGACCAGATAAAATTAGTCTATACCATAGAAGACTACACCAGTAAAGTGACTGAATATAAACTCCCAGGCACTTCGGATCCTGCACTCGGAGAATACCATTTAGGCCTAACGATTTCAGATTCCTCCAAAAGCGAATATTCTGGCCATTACTCATCAAACGGCAAGGCAATCATTTTTGTATCGGACCGTGAAACTTCTGACTATCGAATCTGGATCAAGAAAAATGGCAAGGTTGAATTGCTTGATGAAAGAGCGGTTGGAGGATCGGTACGCTGGTCTCCAGATGATAAAACTATTTTATACTCTACCGAAAATGGTCAAATGGCTATTTTTGATATTGAGTCAGAAAAAACACAAGTTTTATTTGATATTGAGCAAAATATCGGCAAGGTAATTCTAAGTCAACGAAAAGATATTATTTATTTTAGCCAAGTAATCGAAGATGAACATCAAATTTTCAGAAAAGACTTAAATAACTCGACAGTCACTCAGCTAACCAATGAAGGTGGTTATTATATGCAAGAAGTGAATAATGGAAGTCTATTGTACTACAACAAATACAATCGACCAGGACTGTGGAGCCTTGACCAAACAACAGGATCTCATCAATTGGTCATGACTGATTTTCATGCGATGAATTACTCTCACTGGCAAGCCTTCGATAATGGATTGTATTATATTCGCAATACTAATGCCGCACGCGGACTATTTTTTTATGACTTCGAATCTAAGCAGCATAAAAAATTGATCGACAATAAAGAGTTTTTTCATTTTGATGTATCACCGGACCAAAGCAAAATTTTAATCACGGAGAAAAAGAGATTAATAGGGGATCTATATACCGCTAACTTAGTCAGCAACCCTTAAACCTAGAAAAACCCAACAACCATCGTTCAGGCTTATACTCGGTTCACATTAATCACCATTCAGTACACCGTCTAAATTCTGATCAATACCAATGCGAATTCCTGAATTGGGCGGAACACACATAAAACTCAAGTGATTGCCGTTAGTATTTGCGAACGCTTTGAGCTCCGCTAAAGAATAGCTTTGCTGCTGCCTATCGGACTGAAAGCGATCATCATCTAAACGAACCGCACCGCGCCGTTCTCCTCCCCAAACACCTTTTACGACTAGGTCGCATTCGGGTAAAAGCCCCTGAACTTGCGCTCGCTCAAACAGTAAATCGATCCTAGCCAATGCCGCTGTCATATTCTCTGTTGGTATGGTAATTTGCTGACCGACTATAGGTGCCAACAAGGTATCGTAAGCGAATAAAAATTGTGCTAGTTGCGATGATTGTTTGTTATTTTCAAAGGTGAAATCGTCATTGGATAATAAATCCATTAGATTCGCGGTGGCGCCATTTTGGCTAAAACCAAAACCTCTCACTTGCGGCGCACTCAATCCTTGACGAAAGAAACCCACTTTCTGATACAAATTTCTCATATGCGGCACTTTAAAGTCCTGATTGTTATTGCCCAGTACCGCCACCATATTAGCAGCAGTTCCATAACGTCCATTTTCGGGCTGTAATATATGACACGAATTACAACCCAAGTTGGTGTTATCGAGGGTATTAAAATCTCCCGACGTTGCAAGCTGAGTGTACACTCGATGCCCTTCGGCTAAATCACCCGTTAGTTGGTTGTTTAACGGACGATTCGGATTAGGTGGGTAACTTAGCTGAATGGCAAAATCAGTAAACGCTTGCATTTGCCTTTCATTTAATGGCTCTGCCCTGCCCACTAAACCTTCAAAAGCAACGTTAAACTCCTTAAATGCCGCTTCCTCTTGCGATTCACCATTCACTCGGTTTACTCCAGTTCTATCACCTCTCCAGTGGAGTGGACCGTGGTTGGCTAAGCCTCTAAAACTCTGTGTTCCTTTAGGGCCTTTCATGGGATGAAAATTTGCCTGTCTTTGTAAAAACGAGCCATCCACCGGTTTTGAGAATGGCACCACCGGATGAGGATCTTCTTTTAGAATTTCACTAGGGTTACCTAAATCCCAAGAAAGGTGATCAGTATCGGCAAAGATATGGCAGCCTCCACAAGAAGAAGTACCATTACTCGACGTTAGATTAGCATCATATAGAAAAGGTCGCCCTTTCGTTATAGACTCAGGTTCAGGATTAAACATCAACTCGTGTTTCAACTCAACTTTAGTATCCATATCAACCATCGATATACCATTATCGTAACGAGTTAAAACAAAAAACTGTTGATTTTTCTCATCCAATAAAATGCCTGTGGGGCCACCACCTGTCAGAATAACATGCGCTTGTTTCAATAGGTTTAATCGGTCATTATCCAATTGATCCACATCTAAAATACTAATTTTATTTGAACCCATAGCAGCTAGGTAAAGCTGTTTTCCGTCTTGGGTAAAAGCCGCTCCTAATGGCATGGATATACTCGCGGCTTTATCAGCGGCGCTAGTGATCAGTTGCGAGCGATCTAGGTGCTTATTTAAAAGCCGAATTTCAACCGAATTATTTTCAACGATCGAGATCCGATTTTCGACAAAGTGCTCTCGCACGGTAGTAGATCTATCACCAACGCCTTCAAATCTTACTTGATTTCTAGCCTCGGTATTAGTGACATATAGCTTGCCACTCGTTGGATGCACTGCAATATTAAATAAAGTAGTGCCAACACCGCTCACACGATTTATTTCAATAGGGTCTTCTGCCATGGCGTCGATAGTAAACAAATCATAATCCGGTAAGTTAAGCTGAGCATCATTAAAAATTCGCCCTCGCTCGTCACGCCAATTACCCTCTTGATAATGCAATATATAACCCGTTAATGGTGCTTCCACACCTTCAACATTATCCATTGGTGGTGCTTTTTCCGCGGTGGCGACTTGATGAACTGCGGTAGTTTGATTACCTGAATTAAAAATAGCCACATAAACTTTACTACCATCAGAACTGGTCTCAAGTGCTCTAGGGGTATCACCAAACAAGCTAATAATTTTCACGGGTGTACCGCCTAAATCATTGCCTAAATTTTGGCTGTCAAAAACCCAAACATCGGCTCGACCAACACCTGGGGTAGTGAATTGTGGGTCAATCGGGCTATTTTGACCTCGATGGGCGGTAGTAATAAATGCTCTATTTCTATTTACACCGGCAAAAACAATATCTCTCGGCTCATCGCCAACCAACAAAGTTTTCACTACCCGCATAGGGGATAATGATACATCAATAATGCTGATACTATCTGATAAATGATTTACTACCCATATTTCATTCGCGTGTGTTGCCACCGCAACCGGTTCCAATCCAACGGCAATTGTGTCACGATGACTCAGCTGGCCTTGACTAATGGTAAATACTTCAAGGCTATTGTTTGGAGTATTGACCACATACAAATATTCTCCGCTCTCACTCATTGCCAACGGCCTCACTTGGCCTGATTCAAATGCGATAAACTCGGGTAAATTGCTAGGTATGGCCTCTAAGGTATCAGGCGGAGGCAATTGAGTGATACGCTGTTTGGCCAATGTATTATCGGCGCGTGGTTGTGAAGGATCGGAACCACCACTACACCCCATCAACAAACCAACTAATAAAAAGCAGACTAAAACTCGTGTTCTGGTAAATAAAATCATCGTTAATTCCTTCATCTTATTGGTTGTTTTATCCTAAAACAAGGCATAAACATTTAGCGCTAATCATTCTATTCAAGTGGCGCCTTACTCAACTTTTAACGCTGAGTTCTAAAACATATATCTCTAGGTTATTCTGATTACTAGGCTCCCTTTGTTATAACTCTAGATGGAGTATGAATCACTCAATAATCGATTATTTAAGATGATTTTTATCTGATGTTATTGATTATCAATTAGTTACAAAAATCGCACGATTCAGGTAGTATTCGCTTTCACTAAAATTTTGGTCCATAACAGAGCCACATCGCCACCGAGTACGCAGAGAAAAGAAGTCATTGAGAAATATAATTGAACAGACACTATTGTCATTATTTTGCTTTGTCTTAATGCCCACAACATTTGCCGAGCAATCTCAAAATAAAATTCCTACATTAAAAGATAGTAAAGAAAGTACCAGCCAATCACTCATTATCACAGGCTCACGCCTAAGGCCAATTGATAACGAAAGCATTTCGCCCATCACTATTATAAATAGAGAAGCTATATTAACTTCTGGTGTCACAAAAATTGCGGACCTGCTACGTGGATTATCCAGTAATACCCACGGTTCTAGAAAAGAAACGCCAGGCGGAATAGCTCAGGGACAAGCAACCATGAACATACGCGGCCTAGGCGAACAAAGAACCTTAATATTAATAAATGGTCATCGGATCGCTAATTCTGCCGCCATACCCGATGCACAAAATATCAATTTAATCCCATTGGCAGCGGTTGAACGGATTGAAATATTAAAAGATGGTGCCTCTTCAATCTATGGCTCAGACGCGGTTGGTGGTGTAGTTAATATTATTTTGCGCAAGAACGTCACCAGTCACGAAGTTGCTGTACAACGGGCACTACCGAGTGCCCATAATGGTAAAGAACAGCTTTTCACCTTTTCAGGTGGGGTTACCAACAGCTGGTACTCACTGACCTACGCTGGTGAATTTTTTACAAGCGGCGAAGTTTCCGCCAGAGATCTAGAACTGACCAAAGTTGGTCTGAGTAGATTTGGTTTTCCTGCAACTTACACAGTGCATGCAATTGATCCACAAACTGGTTATAACTTACAAACTAATATTGCTGATAGCCGCTGCCCGCAAACATTACAAACCAGTGAAGAATTTCCAAACTCGATTGAACAAGCTGGTTTTTGTCAATACAATTTTGCCAACAACACCAGTTTGTATCCCAAAATGCAACGAAGCTCACTGATGCTGGATACTAACGGGCAATTGGATACTCAACTACAGTTTTCAGCCCATCTCAATTACAGCATTAATGACAGTCAAGGCCATTATGCGCCACCACCAAGCGTCGGAAGTTTACCCTATTTGCCTTATATTTCAGCAGATAACTCGAACAACCCGACGGCGGGACAAGAAATAGCTTTTGATAGCGACTTTGATGGCGTCGACGATGTGTTTTTATCCGGTCCTTTTGACCTCAGTATTCATTATCGAAACCTAGCTAACGGTTTACGTCAAACAGACGCCAAAGACGAAATGCTCAATTTCTTAGTGGGGATGGACGGCGACTTTGCTCATGCCTCATCTTTTATTTGGACGCTTTTTTACAATAGTAATCAATCCAATTCATATCAAACGGGTTTAGTCAAAAGAGATTTATTACAAGCGGCAATCAATAATGAAAGTTTTGATATTTTTGCGGTTAATACTGCAACCGATGTAACCCTAGCAGAAAGCTTTACCCTAGCCACTCAGTTTCATTCGAAATTTGAAATAACAGGTACTCGTCTAAGCTTCAGCAGTAATCTGTTTAACCAAGGGGAGAAAAATGAGACAAAGCAACAGCCGCAAGACAGCGCTTTTGGTTTGGAATTGATCCAACAAAAGTATTTTAGCGATTATGCAGATGATTTTTCCAGTAAGCATATCGATGGTCGTGCCGGCGGAGGCGATGCTAAGGGCCGTCGAGACATACTGTCCGCGTTTTATGAAAGCAATCACCCATTAGGCAAAAAACTCAACTTCAATCTATCCATGCGTCTTGATCATTACAATGATTTTGGTAACCGTTTTAATCCTAAGGTCGGTTTTACCTATCGAGTCAACCCCTCGTTATTATTACGCTCATCGATAGGAACCGGTTTTAGAGCGCCGAGCCTATTTGAGTTAAACAGCCAAGCCAGTCAAAGCTTCGGCTACAATATTGACCTATATCTGTGTGATGCCATCGGCGATACTGACAATAATGGTGTGCTTGATAGCGAGCAAAATATCAACCAGTTACCATTGGGCCATCCTTGTAGGCCAACTGAGTTTGCGGTTATTTCCAGCGGCAATAAAAACCTGCAAGCAGAAAAATCTCGCTCAATGACCTTTGGCGCAGTATTTCAACCCAGCCCCCAATTCTCCCTAAAACTTAATTTCTTTCACCAGGAGTTTAGCGAGCAAATCCGCCGTATACCTGTCTATGATATTTTAAGAAGAGAATTGGATTTTGGTGATAGCCTGGGAATAACTCGGGACGAGTTTGGTCGAGTGCGTAGTATCATCGTCAGCTATGATAATTTTTCCGGGATTAAAACTCGCGGATTTGATTTAGAATCTTATTATGATTTTTATGCAGGCAGTTTAGGACATTTAACCGCCTACATTGATTTAACTTCGGTACTAGGCTTTAAAATAGAAACCAATAAAGGCGAAGGATTTATCGAACACCGAGGTAGGTACGGTTATGCCAAGGGTAAAGTCGGTTATGGTTTATCGTGGACACGAAAAGATCTGAGCGCTAGACTCGGTTTTGGCTATACCCCAACCATTAAAGATCAAGCCATTGTTATTCCCGCCGCCACCTCAACCGGTATTCATTTTAACTGGAAAAATTTATTCGGCGGCGAACTGTATTTCGCTATTGAGAATTTGACCGGCATAGAACCAACGTCCAACCCAGCCTTAGGTTGGCCTTACTTTGACGGCGATAATACCAGTATTGCCGGACGGCGATTTATTGTCAGGTACCAAACCAGTTTATAAGAACTCTATTCGGTAACAATTTTTTTATCCCGAGTTGAAGTTAAGTAACAAAGAAATATTAGCAATAGATTGATAGTTTTCAGTCAGATCTAAAAATATTAATCCCATGAAATTTATTTTTAATTTTTTTTCAATCGGATCCTCATATCATCCAGCATTAAATTAGCACATGCTCCAGGCGATACTCTAGCCGCTAAACTATCTGCCGGTTTGCGTTGTTCAAGTTCAACATAACGGTTGGCAACTTGTTGATAAGCAGTCCTAAATGGGATCCCTTGCGCGCTAAGCTCAATAGACAAATCAGTTGCATGCATAGAGGGATCGATTTTTTCATCGCAAGCTTCAGCAATAAATTGAGTGCCTTCAATTAATACTGGGAACAACGATAGGGTATCAATGGATTTTTTGATCGCTCTTAACATCGGCCCTTTGCTTAACTGAAGATCTCTCTGGTATCCAGACGGCAAAGACAACAAGGATTGGAGTTCGCTAATTGCCGATTGTACAACCGAATAACTTGCTCGCATTAATTCAACCAGATCAGGATTATTTTTATTTGGCATAATGGAGCTACCGGTCATCATTTCATCAGGTAACTTTACCATAGCGAATTCTTGAGTGGTGAACAATGAAATATCCCAACAATAGCGCCTAACATCTAACATGCACAATGACATCGCATTTAACGCGGCGATCTCAAATTTTCCACGACTATTTTGTGCATAAATTGGATTGATTTGCATTCTAGAAAATTCCAATTCCTTTGTTGTTAAATTTCGATCTAATGGTAAATTCACACCATAACCAGCCGCAGTCCCAAGTGGGTTTGCATCAATCAGATTTAACGCAGCATTTAATCCAATAAGGTTGTCAATAAAAGACTCCGCAAATCCAGCAAACCACATACTGACGGAAGATGGTACTGCTTGTTGCAAGTGAGTGTAACCCGGCATGGCTTGATCTTGGCTATTTTCGGCCTTCTCAAGACATATTTGAGCACTCTGCTGGCATTTTTCGATAACTATTTGTAATGAGGCTTTTAAATAAAGCCTAGTAGCAACTAATATTTGGTCATTTCTAGAACGTCCTGTGTGAATTTTTTTCCCAGCTTCGCCCAGTTTTTCAACCAACCAGTACTCAATAGCTGAATGACAATCTTCAAAGCGATCATCCAAAACAAATTCACCTTTTTGAAGTGCAGAACTTAACGCATCAAGTTCATTCAATAACGATCTACTTTCATTTAATGATAAAATATCAATCGATAGTAATCCCTTAACATGCGCTTTGCTGGCAATAATATCATATTGGATCAGTTCTCGATCTAAAATAACATCTTCGCCAGCCATGTAATTCATCATGGTTTGATTGATAGTTGAGGTTGATTTTTGCCAAAGTAGCTGTGTCATCTTTCATGCACCTAAAAAATTTTGTAGGTTGATTTGAATACACCAAACCTACAGATTCATTTATTAACAATTGAGCGCCAACTCAATATTCTGTAACGCTTGACTTGCTGCGCCTTTTAATAAGTTATCCAAACAACTGACAAATGTTAGCCGCTTACCATCATTACTCAACGTAAAACCACCTACTATGCAATCACTGCTATAAACAACTTGTTGAATATTGGGGATTGAATGAATGATTTTAATTGCCGAGCACTCTTGGTAAAAATCTTTGAATAGATTTCGAACATCTTCAAGCTGCCATTTTTGTTCGAACTCTACTTGAATGGTCATTGTGATCCCTCGAAAAAACTCTACAATATGAGGTGAAAAACTAATGGGTAATCCTAATTGATAACTTACTTCTTTTTCATGTAAATGTTCTAGCAATGCATATGGAAGAATATTATTTTTAAGATTACTAGGATCATTGTTAGGCGATGGCTTAGTGCCAGCACCGCTAAAACCAGACATACCAAAACAATTCACTCTTCCTTGGGTTTTTCCTATCAAGGGAGCTAATGCTATTTGCATTGCTGTTGCATAACATCCTGGATTACTTATTTTTATTAATTTATTTTTTTGATATTGATTTAATTTATCACTATTTATTAATTCTGGTAAGGAATACAACCAAGAGCTATCAAATCGATAATCTGCAGATAAATCAATAATTAACTGGCAATTATTATTTTTTTCAATCGCGTCAACAAATGGTGCGGCAAGACCATTTGGTAAGGCCAAAATCACAATATCAGTTTTTCTTTTGGCAATTTTTTCAGCTGATATTTTTTCGATCTTAATTTGATGAAAATAATGTTCCTTCGACAAAACATCAAATTTAAAATTTTCATCAGACTTTAGCAATTGTACCAACCCTGTTCCTTCAAGCTGTCGAGAGCTGAGCCAATCAACATGTATATTAGAATGATTAGCCAAAAGACCAAGCAGCTCTCTACCAACATAACCTCTTACACCAACGATACCTAATGTGTATTTTTTGTTTATCACGTTTTATCTCTATATTTATTTGTATATTATTTTTCGAGCTTCATAGGTAGATTTTTTCTAAAGACTCTTATTTTCCAACCTGTAATTAATATTTATTAACTCAATGTTGTTATTTTTTTATAAGCTTGCTCTACGCAAAACCCTATTTCTTTAAAAGAATCCATACCGTACCAAAAAACATTCCAACCATTAATTTTGATACAACCATCAGCATTTTTAAAATAGAATCCATTGATACCGTTTTCTGGCCTAGCTCGCCAATGAAGTTTAGGGTTTTCTTTCTTGATTTTTTCCCAAAGTACCTTTCCAAGACCTTCACCTTTAGCTTGATCCGCAACGACGAACTTATCCAAATAAGGTACATTATTTATGATTGTTACTATTGCCGCAGCGCGATAGCAATAAGTAATGTATGCTCGATGAATAAACGTCTTTTCAAAGTAATTTTTATCTAGTGTTTTATCAAAGCTTTTTTCAATTAGATCTCTAAGCTTTTTAGATTTGATCGTTCCTACATTATCATGAGTCATAATTGACTCACCTTTACGAATAAGTGTGCCAGAACCTTTATGAGTAAAAAGCTCTTTCGCAAGATGTGAAGGTTTAGTAATCGATACAGAAGATGTTGAGGGTAGTTGGCTTAATATTTCTGCCACTTGTTGTATTTTTAATTTCATTCCGCCATGTAGCCAATTTTTTTTCATCAGAGGTTCGTAGTCTGTAATAAGATTCAATGAAGAAATAATGTCGCCATTTTGATCTAATAATCCACCTGTACTAGTAAGAAATATTATCTTATATGGATTTAATACAATAGAGAGCTGATTAGTTGCAATATCGGCATTCACATTTAACAATTGACCACTGTCAGTTTCGGCTAAAGGAGATAATATAGGTACAGAACCGGCAGCAATCGCTATATTAATTGGTTCCAAATCAATACTAGCCACTTCGCCGACATACTCTAATTCTACGTGGGTAGTTTGTTCGGCAGTAAAAACACCTGACGTAATAGAAGCCGTTTTTACTCCCATTGCTTGCAAACGATTAGCAAGTTTCATATTCTGTTCAATAAAAGTCTTTTTCGCTATTTTCAAAACATCTTTTGTAGTCACCCGTTGTCCATCTATAAATTGAGATTCGATGCCTGCTATTTGTAAATTTCGATTCAATTGAGGACCAGCCCCATGAACTACAATTGGAAACAAGCCAATACGCTCTAAAAAGGCTAATGAAGAACAAAGATTATCTAAATCGTTATCCAATATAGCCCCCCCCACTTTAATCACCGCAAAACGTGACTGACCGGCCTCAACGAAGCGAGTCATATATTGATTGAACTCTTTTGGGTTGGCCAAATTTGAAAGTAATTGAACGATCGTTTCTCTTACTTTTGTTTCTGGTTGATTTTCTGTACTCATGCCATACTCTCTAATATATTAATATAATATTTTTCAACTTGTTCTAATTGAGAAATTTCGATCCATTCATCAGCAGTATGTGCTTGGGCAATATCACCCGGCCCAAGAACAAAAACAGATAAACCCGCTTGCGAAAACAAACTGGCCTCCGTCCAAAAATTAACCGCTTCACCAATTTCTATACCCAAACCTAGCGCGAATTTTTTTGCTGTTGCCATACTTTTTTCAAAATCCTGATTCGCTGCCGGTAAACAGGGTCCAAAAAATCCAGTTTGAATATCCACTTCAATTTCTGGCATTAACAACTCACCCAGTTTATCTAGAACCTCTTTTGAGTTCTGACCGGGTAAAGGTCTAAATCCAAATTTAATTTCACATTTTGCTGCAATCATATTGGCCTTTACACCACCCTCTACCGTACCGATATTAAATGGTAGTCCTGAAAGATTTTCAACAGAATCAGTTTGTTCAACGACCCATTCAGTAGATGCTACAATCCATTTCCCTGCTTTATGGATGGCATTGTCAACCACTGCTCTAGCTTCCGAAGCATGACCAGCAATCCCCTTAAAGAGAACGGTTGCAGTTTGAATTCCGCGATGAGCAACAACCGCTTTTGATTTAGTAGGCTCTGCAACAATAACCTTAGTAAAGCCATGCTCAATGGTCAAAAATTTCTTAATTGCCTGACTAGAACCATGCTCTTCATCGGATGAAAATAACAGCGCTACATCACGACTAGTCTGATTGATTGCCGAAAGCATACAAGCCGTAGCACCTTTAATATCACAAGCCCCCAGACCCACTAGTCGATCATCAATTTGTTGTAGCTTAAAAGGGTCAACACTCCAACCGTCGGTCACAGGAACAGTATCTATATGAAAATTAAACAGAATTTTAGGATTGCCTCGCTTAGCTAAAAGACAGATACAGCCGTCACCAGCATCAATCATTTGAAAAGAAAATCCGGCAAGACTTTCCTTTAGATAAGTAAATATCTGACTTTCACTATCAATACGTCGCGGTGGATTTTGAGTATCAAAACCCACTAACCAATAAAGATATTTAAAGATATTCGATTCTGTAAAATTCATATTGAGTATATATCCTTAACTTTCCACCTTACAAAAAAGGGCTCCATCAACGGTTCTACTTCCGCTAGAGGATGTTTTGCTTTAATGATTAAAATCATCTCTAGCCCCCTTCACAGCCAAAACGGTCGACTTACCAAATAATTTAATAAATCCGATGGCTTCCTCAATATTCCAAGATGCTGATTGCGCATACACAGAACCACTATCAATCAAAATATTATCTGACTCGATCTCTACAGCCATCAGATTTCCCGGTTTTAATTCTAAAGTTACTTTACCGGTTACTTGCTGTTGAGAAGATTTTAGAAACGCCTCTAAATCTTTCTTCAAAGGTTCGTAATAGAATCCTTCATAAACCAGTTCCGTCCATTTTTCAGCGATAGATGATTTGAATCTATTCTGTGCTTTTGATAATACAGCTTGTTCCAATGCAACATGTGCAGCTTGCAGTGCAAAAAGTGCTGGCGCTTCAAATGCAATTCGCCCCTTTAAACCGATACTGGTATCTCCGGTGTAAAGACCTCTACCTATTGAATAAGAACCAACCAAATGATTAAGATGCTGCATGACTTGTTCGCCACTGTAATCGAATTCAAGTTTTTTACCATTTAGCGCGACTAGATCACCCTTTTTAAACTCAAAGGTCACTAACGTATTTTTTTTATTGACATCAACATAAGGGGCCGTTATTAAATAGCTTTCATCAGAAGGTTTCTTCCATTCATCAATTTCAGAACCTGAAATAGTCGCACCTAGCAAATTTTCATTGACCGAATAAACAGATACTTTATCAGATACCGAGAAACCTTTATCAATGAGATATTGTTTTTCGTATTCTCTTACTTCTGATGTTAGTTTTTGTATTTCTCGAATGGGTGAAACAATTTCATAGTCACCTAAACACTGAACAGCTAGATCAAATCTTACTTGGTCGTTACCCATCCCGGTACAACCATGAGAGAAAAGATTGGTTGCCAGTTTGTCACAAAGTTTTAAACAAGCTGCGACAATCAAATATCGATCTGAACATAACAATGGATATTGATTCTGATACCAATGCCCTCCCCAAATTAAAGGCTTGATCACATCCTGCCATAATTCTTTTGCGATGCTTTCTTCAACGTGCTCAACAGCGCCCAAAGATAATGCTCTTTCTTTAATTTGTTGTTTTTCTTGTTCAGTGACACCACCTGAATCGACGAAGATAGTAGTTACATTGTATCCTTGTTCAATTAGATAAGGAACGCAAAAACTGGTATCTAGTCCACCTGAAAAAGCCAATACGATATTTTTATTTAATTCTCTAGTCATTTTATTTTTTCCCAGTTGGTATGTTTTAATTGAAACTGAACGTACCGAGATGCGCTCCTACTAATAATTTGAGAGTGTGGTAGGAGCATGCCTCTGTACCACAAATTTAATCATTTGTTAACTCGCTATCAACTTCATCATCAATGCCTTTTGCACATGCAATCGGTTTTCGGCTTCATCAATGGCAAAACAATAGTCCGAATCCATCACACCATCGGTGGCCTTTACATTTCTTCTCAAAGGTAGGCAATGAGAAAATCTGGCATTATTGGTCATCGCCATTTTCTGTTCATCTACTATAAAGTGTTGATAATGAGTCCTAATGATTTTCTCGCTTTCCCAGTTGCCAAAAAATGGCAAGGCTCCCCAGCTTTTTGCATAAACGATATCAGCTTCGGCATATCCTTCTTCAATATTGTGAGTAATACTGAAGCTACCACCATTTTCGGCTGCCTGTTTTTTTGCAGCTTCAATATAACGCTCATCCAGAATGTAATCCTTAGTTGGACACAACAACATCACATCCATACCAAACTTGGTTGAGATCAATAATGACGAATTTGCCACCGCTGTATTTAAAGGTTTAGGATGATATGTCCAGGTTAGCAGATATTTTTTATTTTTTGGCTGGCCAATTAGCGACTGGATCGCTTGCATATGAGCTAGTTCCTGACAAGGGTGAGTAATTGTTTCCATATTAATTACCGGAACAGAAGCGTATTTTGCAAAGGCTTTGATAACTTTATCCTGACGATCGTCCTGCCAATTTTCGAATTTTGGAAAGGCTCTGATCGCGATCATTTCGCAATATCGCGAGAGCACCTGGGCCACTTCAATGATATGCTCTTCCGTTAGTCCATCCATTTTGGTATCCAATTCAAATTCAATCGGCCAAGCACTTTTTCCTGGTTCTAGGACCACCGCATGCCCACCCAGTTGCCAGATCCCTAATTCAAAAGAAGTTCTGGTTCTTAAGGATGGATTGAAGAATAGTAGACCAACAGACTTACCTTTCAGCGCGTCACGGCTAGCCCCCTGCTTAAATTGATTAGCATGATCTATTATCTGCTGGAGTTCTGATTGACTCCAGTCCATTGTGCTAGTGAAATTTCTCATGTGATTATCCATTTTATGACGAAGCTCTCAATATTCAGGCATAAAAAAACCCGGCAATTGCCGGGTTTTTTGAAAACGTTTGTCTAATTTAAACACACATCATCGTACCCAGCATTTAAGCTACGGCGGCGACGGTGTATAATGATAAGATTACTATTATTTAAATTCATGTTCATTATTTTGTTAGATTGCTTCGATTTATTTTCGATCTACGGATGATTTAAACATGAAAATTTATTTTTGTCTAACCTCTTTGGTAGGAGTATAACCAAACGATATATACTGCCAAAAATAAGATCACAGGCTTGCAGAATGAAATTGCAAGATGTATAGATTTACGACCTTTGTGTATAAACAGATTTTAAGTTAGCCTCTTTCCAAGCTAACATTCCACCTTGTAAATTATATATTTTACCAAAACCCAATCCTTGAGCTTCTCTTGCAGCACGAGCAGATCGCCCACCGCTACGACAGACAAATAGATATTTAAAAGACTTATCCAGATCTTTTATTTTTTGATAAAAATTTTCATCTATGGTGTAAAGATTGGCCGTTTGAATATGACCTAATTCATCATTAAACTCATCGCCTCTTCTCACATCAATTATTTTGTAATCATCAAGATTTTCATAAGCCTGATTGACATCAATATCTATAATATGCTCTCCCTTTGCTTCACCAATAAGATCGGACACCAATCGATTAACTATTTCGACTTCTGCATTGAGTGTATCTGAATGATTAAGAAGTGATTGGCTGGTTTGGTCGGTTTGATTGGCATCAGAATTGAGAGCCTTTAGTTTTTCCAGTAATATTTGGATCGAGGCTTCATCCGTCACCGTTCCACTACCATAGACGGCTTTTAACTCCTCGATAGCCATTTCTGATTTCTGGATTTTTAATAATCCAAAATCCACGGTTTCCTTGTTTCCGATCACCAAAGACTTAATCTTGTTTGCAGCGATATCGATAGCATCTTTTATTTGGTTTGAAGCCTCATCGGTGGTGATTGCCAGCGACTTAATTTCACTGGCAACCACCGCTAATCCTTTACCGGCACTGCCAATTTTAGCAACCTCGATAGACGCATTGAGCGAAAGCATTTTTGACTGGAAAGCCAATTCATCAATTTTTTTTGATGACTCGCCTATCTCTCGGATCAGACATTGAATTTCCTCTAAATCGACTGTTTTTTCAAGTAATGAGTTAAGCAATAGAGTCAGCTCAGAATTGGCATGATCAACATGTTCCACCGATTGTTGCATCGATCGACTAATTGTATTAGTGGTTCCTAATGCGTCAGTGATTTGTTGGTTTTGCGTTTTTGCCAACTGAGTAAGATTTTTACCAACGTCTTTCACCCGAACCGCAGCTCTGGTCGTAACCTGCGAGCTTGACATTAACTGTTCACATAATCTTATTATTGCCTGTTGCTTATTTACAGTCTCAACCATCTATAATTGCCTTTAAATACATTCGATTTTATATCACTAATATTTTTGAATGGGTAAAAATGGGTTACTGGTGCCATAAAGTATAGTACAAGGTAATCGACACACCAGTCATATTCGCCAATCTGCCAATCTACAAAACCTTACAAACTAATCGCCCGATGAATTGGATTCTGTAGAGATATAATCGTATCTGTGGCTCGGATTTTCTCGATCGACTGAATCTTATCCACCAACAACCAGTGCAAGTCATCAATCGAATGACAAAGTATTTTAATGAATATGCTATAAGCGCCAGTCGTATAATAAGCTTCCACAACTTCTTCAATATTTTCTAATTTCGCCAAAACTTCCTGATAATCCCCCGCACTTTTCAAGGTAATACCTATAAAACAACACACTCCAAAACCCAATTTCTTAGGTTCTACAGTCAATCTATGTCCGGTAATGATCCCAGAATTCTTCATTTTCTCAACTCTAACGTGAATCGTTGCAGGGCTCACCTTAAATTTTTTGCCTAGCTCAGCGTAGGAAGCTCTAGCGTCAACGACTAAAGAATTAATGATTTCTTTATCCAAATCATCAATTTTGGGCAATTTTTTCTCATTTGCCAAATTGGCTGTTTTGTCGATCCGTTGATTTAGCATGCCATTTACTCACTATATTTAATCATTCCACAAAATAACAAATATATATTAGTGGATATTCACTACAATTGCTATTTTTAGTGAATGCTATTCACTTTTATGACAAAATAGTTGATGATCATATCATTCAGACGCAAATACTTTAAATAAGGTTAAACAATGTGTTCCATATTCGGAATTCTTGATATTCAGGGTGATGCGCAAGCCTATAGGAGTCTTGCACTAACACAATCGCAAAAACAGCGTCACCGTGGTCCTGACTGGTCAGGCATATGGACCTGTGATAACGCCGTACTAGTTCATGAACGTTTAGCGATTGTTGATATCGAAACGGGCGAACAACCACTTCTTAATCAAAATAAAGATATTGCTCTATTGGTTAATGGTGAAATCTACAACCATCAATTGTTAGCAGGATCTGAAATAACTAGCTATAGTTTTCAAACCAGATCAGATTGCGAAATCATCCTAGCACTCTACTCTCAGGATCATCAGGCCGGTGTGGAGGTTCATTCTTCACTGGTTGAAAAAAGACTAAACCAGCTTGAAGGTATGTTCGCTTTTATATTGTTTGATCAAAAAGAAGATCGTTATTTAATTGCTCGTGATCCGTTAGGTATTATCCCGCTTTATTATGGGTACGACAGTAAGCAGCAACTTTGTGTGGCGTCAGAATTAAAATCACTGGTTGATATTTGCTCACAGGTTAAACCATTTCCTCCTGGACATTATTTGGATAGCAAGATCGGAGAAATTCGCAGCTATTACCAACCAGAATGGAAAGACTATGATAAGGTAAAAAATCAAGATGCTTCATCTAAGGTCGTGCAACAGGCACTAATAAAATCAGTCAAAAAGCACATGATGTCTGACGTCCCCTACGGCGTATTATTATCCGGTGGATTAGATTCTTCTCTTATTTCAGCGATCGCTCAACTGAATGCGGCAAAGAGAATAGAAGACGGCCAACAAAGCCCTGCGTGGTGGCCTCAGCTTCACTCCTTTGCAGTGGGTCTCAAAGACTCTCCCGACTTAATTGCTGCTAAAAGTGTAGCCGATAAAATAGGTACCATCCATCACCAAATTCATTTTACCGTGCAGCAAGGGTTGGATGCCCTAGCTGATGTTGTTTACCATCTGGAAACCTACGATGTGACGACTATCCGCGCATCCACTCCCATGTTTTTGATGGCGAGAAAAATCAAATCTATGGGAATAAAAATGGTCCTTTCAGGTGAAGGTGCTGATGAAATTTTTGGTGGTTATTTGTATTTCCATAAAGCACCCAATGCCAAAGAATTTCACAAAGAAACGGTTAGAAAACTTGAACGACTACATCAATTTGACTGCCTCCGCGCCAACAAAGCTATGGCCGCTTGGGGCGTTGAAACACGTGTCCCTTTTCTAGATAGAGCTTTTCTGGATACGGCCATGAATATCGCACCCAAAGCTAAAATGTGTGGTAACGGTAAAATGGAAAAACATATATTGCGTGAAGCTTTTGAAGGCTATTTGCCGGACAATGTTTTGTGGCGACAAAAAGAACAATTTTCTGATGGCGTTGGTTATTCTTGGATTGATTCGATTAAGGAATTTGCCGAGTCATCTATCTCCGATATTGAACTGGCTAAAGCCAGCACCGAATTCCCAATAAACACCCCTGATACTAAAGAAGGATTGTTATATCGGCGCTTATTTCATACAAAGTTTAGCAGCGATAGCGCGGCTCAAACCGTGCCGAGCGGTAAATCGATTGCCTGTAGTACTAAAGAGGCACTGGAGTGGGATGAAAGTTTTACCAAAAATGCTGACCCATCGGGACGTGCAGTGACTACTGTGCATTCTATGGCAAGTTAACAAGAATTTTAATGACATTAATAGATAGAGAAAAATACAATGAAACTACAACAACTAAGATTTGTACTAGCAATATCTCAATACGATTTAAATATTTCTAGTGCGGCCAAACATCTTTACACATCTCAGCCAGGAGTAAGCCGTCAACTACGATTACTGGAAGAAGAGCTCGGCATTAATATTTATGTGAGAAATGGTAAACAATTAGTTGAAACCACTAAACAGGGTAAAGTATTGCTTGAAAAATTTCAGCATATTATGGATCTGGTTGATGAAATTAAAGAGACGACCAAAGACTCAGAACCGAAAAGAGTCTCATTTTCCGACTTGCCTCAACTTGTTTGTGCCTAGTCTCCTTCACAGATTTTGCCTAGTTTCGGTTAACAATCTTCTTGGTTGGTCGCTCTTTTTCTAGGTTAAAATACAGACTACCGTATTTTGAAATCACATGGGCATAGCAGTCATCTGACAAGAAGAGCGACCATTTTTTTATCCCTTAGGTTTCATTTGGTAGATTGCTTCGATCTCGTCGATAGAACTGGTTGTCACATCCAGATCTTTTAGTAAGCCATCTTCAACACCATAAATCACACCGTGAACAGAAAGCTGAGCGCCATCAATCCAAGCATTTTGCACAATGGATGTATGACAAATATTACGAACTTGCTCCACAACATTTAATTCACATAATAAATTAAGCTCTTCAGTCTCGTCGGCAATTTCATGAAAATGCTTGGCATTCATCCGGTAAGTATCCTTTATGACCCTCAACCAATTATCGACAATCCCATGTTCACATCGCTCGAGTGCCGCCTGTACTCCTCCACATCCATAATGACCGCACAATATAATATCCTTCACCTTAAGGACTTTCACCGCATATTCAATTACCGACAAAGCATTAAGATCAGAATGGTTAACTAAATTGGCCACATTACGGTGAACAAAAACCTCCCCTGGTTGTAAATTAACAATGGTGTTGGCCGGTACCCTACTATCGCTGCAACCGATCCACAAATATTCTGGGGTTTGTTGCTTAGCTAATTTATCGAAGATACCGGGATTTTCTTTTTCGAAACGACTCGCCCAGACTCGATTCTGTTGAATAAGCTGATTAATGGTTTTATTATTAGACATCGCTAAATCTCACTTTATCATTTTACATTATTGATATTTTATTAATTATAGTTGAAAAATATTTTAGGATAAAAACTCAATGACTAAAGAGTCAATATTTTCATCATTTTTAATATTTAGAACCTGACGATAAAAACTTAACTCCGAATTGAGTGCATCAACAATCGTTTCAGGTTTTCGAAATCCATGTCCTTCCCCTTGATACAATTTGTAAGCATGGGGAATTTTCTTTTTATCTAATGCCGCAACCATCATTTCAGCCTGATTACGCGGTACGACTTTATCATCTTCACCTTGCAGCAATAATATTGGACACGACAATTGCTCTGTAAAATGGATCGGCGATCTTTGTTGGTATAATTCTTTTTCCTGTGGATAAGCTCCGACTAAACTATCTAAATATCGCGCTTCGAATTTATGACTATCTCTAGCCAAACTTCCCAAATCTGCCACACCATAGCGGCTCATTCCTGCGGCAAAAACATCATGAAACGTAAGCGCACACAAGGTCGTATAACCACCCGCACTGCCACCACGAATTAACAAAGAATCATCATCCGCTAATCCTTTTGAAACCAAATATTTTGCAGCCGCAATGCAATCTTCTACATCCACCACACCCCAATTGCCACGCAGTGAATCACGATATTTCTTGCCAAAACCTGTGCTTCCACCATAGTTGACATCTACCACTGCAAAACCCCTGTGGGTCCAAAATTGGATAACGGCATTTAAAGAATTGGTCGTCATTGCAGTCGGTCCACCATGACTCATGACAATCAAGGGAGGTTGAGTATCTTTTGGTGCCGCAAATTGGCTGTTGTGGGGCGCATAATAAAAAGCATGACAAGAGCGTCGGTTATTTGACTCGAACTTAATAATTTGCGCTACACTGAGTTCTTCAACAGATAAAGGAAAGCTTTTGCTTTGACTTAGCTGCTCATATTCATGAGTATTTAGATCAAAACGGTAGATAGCATCTTCAACCGCTGGTCCAGCGGCGCGAAAATATAATGCCTCCTGTGAGAGCAATAAATGGTCTCCAAAGTTTCTAAAAGGTAGCGCGATGGGTTCAATATGTCCTGTTTCTGCGTCAATATGGCAAAGTTGTTGTTGCCCATGTTGAATATAAGCCGCGTAAATTTGATTCTTGTTATTGATAGCATAGGTTGAACTGGAAAGTACCCATTGCGGAATTCCAAACTCTCGATCAATGGGAGTCAGTGCATTTAAGACTCCGTCCCGACATGAGTATATATTGCTCCAACCGCTGACATCGCTGATATAGTGCAATATGCCATCACCACTCCAAAGAGGCTGATAAACTGATTGCTGATTTTGTCCATCACCAGCAACGATTTGATGGGCGGCATCTATCAAGCCATTTTGATGAATATCTGCAACCCAAAGTTCGGCACCATCCCAGGGCATATCAGGTTGATTCCAGCAAGTCCAACAAATACGATGTCCCTGTTTAGTTACCTTTGGAAAACTATAAAAATCGAATCCTGTATGTAAGATCTTAACCGTAGCAAATTCATTGTTGTCATTTTTTTCAACCTCCAATGAAATACTAATTAATTCATTGATCACTTCTTTTTGATAATGAGTTTCTCTTACACAAACTAAAAATTTTTTGTCCGGAGTGATCACAAAATCTGCGTAGCGATGTTCACTTTGTAAGTTAGGTTTGGTGAGACAAACTAGCCTTCCATCAAAACGATAAACACATTGATCTTTATAATTTGCAAAGTATACGATTTTTTTGTCGACAATAAAGTCACCACTACCGTACTCATGAACTTTCGATCGAACACTAACATCGCTTGGTAAAACATCATCGACCAAACCATTCGAGTGATGCTTGACCAATACGGTTCTGCCTTGATTTTTAGCGTGAGATTCCAACCAATAAAGATCATCTCCGTCGACACACATATGACCAAAACGAACCCCCTTATCCGCTAACATCTCTGCAGAAAGTGAAGACGTCCAACTGCCATAAGGTTTTATTTTTTTCATTTTGAACCCTTTTTATCGATCAGGTTGAAAAAAGTAGTCATAAAAAACCAATTTTAATCACATATTCATCTCTTTTCATCATCAACTTCGCTTTACGGTTAATGGATTTACCACTCGATTTTATAAGCCGTTTGATAAAAATTTTGTAGTCCTTTGCTCTTAAAATGCGATTCCTGATCGATAATATCTCGTCGATGTAATTGCTTAATTTTTGCAAATGAAAAAAGTTGCTCAACTTCAGTCTTATCAACCGAAAATGGAGGGCCTGTCATTATCTTCTGTTCGTAGTCTAAGGTAATTAACAACATTGTTGCATTGGGCATTATTTTTTTTATTTGAGCGACATATTTTTTTCGTTTTTCTTTTGGAAATGCGACCAAAGAGGCTCTATCATAAACACAGTAAAAATCACTCAATTGTTTATTTGTCAACTCAAAAAAATCTCCGACTAGAATTTTTATTTTATCTTGCTGATAACAAATAAAAGGCTCTTGTTCGATAATGTTGATCGGCTGTTGAGGCGCAAGTTTGGTCTCTGCAAAAAAACCTTCCACTGCAATACGGCTAAATTCATTACCAAGAATATTAAATCCTTGCGAATATAAAAATTCCATATCTTTGGTTTTACCACAAAGAGGAACAAATACTGATGGTGCATTGGAAAATATTTTTTTACCCCATTTTAGTAACAGTGGATGAAATTCAGATAAATGAAAACCAATTTGGTTTTTCTGCCACTTATCTAACCAAAAAGATTTTTCCATTATTGACTCCAGCGAACATTGTTTTTTTCATCGCATTTTAACAACAAAGACAACCCTGCTACGGCCGATGTAAAAAGATACAAAATAGGAATGTCAATTTTTTTAATGATTAACGAATCTGCTTTCGAATTTTTTGTGTTATTTGTGATAACGGTTTGAATCAATTTATTTAAACAATCGAGATTCAATACTTTTTTGCCAAACCGACAAAAAGCCTTTTTCTATCGCCGACTGAATTGAAAAAGATAATCTTTCCGACAAAGGTTTTTTCACCTGATAGGCGATTTCAAAAACATCCTCTTCGGCAGCGGCATTGATAACAAAATCGTCACTAGTTTGTATTTTATCAATCAGTCCCAATTCTAACGCCTGAGTGCCATACCAATGTTCACCAGTCGCCACTTTGTCAATATCTAAAGATGGTCGATTATCAATGATAAACTGCTTGAATAAATCATGGGTTTCTTCTAGTTCTTGCTTAAATTTCAAACGGGCCGCATCGGTATTTTCAGAAAACATGGTCAGAGTTCTTTTATATTCACCTGCTGTATGTTGCTCATAATCTACTTTATTATGTTTGAGTAGTCTGTGAAAATTAGGTAGCTCAGCGACTACGCCAATTGAACCAACAACGGCAAAAGGTGCTGCGATGATTTGATCGGCAACACATGCCATCATATAACCACCCGAAGCTGCCACCTGATCCACGGCAATAATTAGTTTTAAATTCGCTGCTTTAATTCGACTTAATTGCGAGGCTGCCAAACCGTATGAATGAACCATACCGCCGGGACTTTCCAAACGTACCAACACACGATCATTTGAACTGGCAGCAGAGATAATCGCAGTAATTTCTTCTCTTAAATTGGCTACTGCGGATGCTTCCACATCACCATCAAAATCAATCACAAATAATCGACCTTTGGAGTCATCATCCGTTTTTGACAGCTCATTATTTTCGGGTTTTTCTTTATTTTCAGAAGGTTGTGATTCAGTTTCTCCTGACTTTTCAGCTGAATCATCCGAAGATTTCTGCTCTTTAGCGACAGTATCAGAATCCTTGATTTTGTCCTGTTTTTGCTTTTTTTCCGCCTTAATTTTCTTTTTAAGCTCCTTGTGTTCAGCTTTCTCCTGCTTTTTCTTTTCCTTTTGTAGAGCTTTGTATTCTTCTTCAGACAACAACTCTTCTAACATACCGTCTTTTACATCACCAATTCCTTCGGTCAGGTTTGTGATCTCAATGTGCCCATCGCTGGATTTCCTATTTTTGCTGCCCAAATTGACTAATGCACCAATGACCACCATTATTGCAATAACAATCGTAATGGCTTTGGCAAGAAAAATGCCATATTCTGTTAAAAACTCCAAAATTCACCTCAAATAAGATAGGGATCGACACGAATGCCGAATTGTTCAGTTAATGGCGCTGATTTTACGGGATAATGACCATTTAATAAACAAAAGCCTTGTAATTCAGCTGTCTAATCTCGGTTAATCCGGATCCTTATATAGAATCGTGAAATAGATGCAATCTCATAATTTCTATATAGGGATTTGGGTTTAAATGTCAATTAATGTTTTTATCAAATAAATGTAATCATCCTTGATTATTATGGTCTAAACTTAAGATAGTCAGTAAAGCCGATAATGGTGACTATCGAAATAAATAGATTGAACAAATGTGAAAAAGCAATATAAATAAAATAATAAATATGGTCTAACTGATCGTTGCGGATAGTGTTTGCTCAATCCAACCCAAGTGGAGAGTTGTATGAGTATATTCAATCAATATCAGCAAAGATACGAAAACCAACAACAAGAAGAATATAGCCTCACTGAATACTTAGAACTTTGTAAAACCGATCCCGGCGTTTATGCCAATGCAGCAGAACGTATGCTCAAAGCCATCGGCCAGCCCCAGTTAATCGACACTTCCAAAGACCCCATATTAAGTCGACTCTTCTTTAACAAAATACTCCAACAATACCCGGCTTTTGACTCTTTTTACGGCATGGAAGATGCGATTGAACAAATCGTCTCCTATTTCAAACATGCTTCGCAAGGTCTTGAAGAAACCAAACAAATCCTTTATTTACTAGGCCCCGTCGGCGGCGGTAAATCTTCGCTCGCTGAGAAACTAAAAAGCTTAATGGAAAAAGAGCCTATTTTTGCGATTAAAGGTTCGCCAGTGTTTGAATCTCCACTGGGGTTATTTAACCCGGAGGAGGATAGTCATTTATTAGAACAGGAATATGGCATTCCTAGCCGCTATTTAGAGACGATCATGTCGCCTTGGGCAGTTAAACGACTACACGATTATGGTGGTGATATTTCAAAATTTAGAGTCGTCAAATTTCATCCATCCATCCTTGACCGAAAAGCCATATCTAAAACAGAACCCGGTGATGAAAATAATCAAGACATCTCTTCACTAGTAGGTAAAGTGGATATTAGAAAACTCGAAGAATATGCTCAAAACGACCCGGATGCCTACAGCTATGATGGTTCTTTATGTCGAGCGAATCAAGGTATCATGGAATTTGTAGAAATGTTTAAGGCGCCAATCAAAGTGCTACACCCTTTATTAACAGCAACTCAGGAAGGTAACTACAATGGTACAGAGGGAATGTCTGCCATGCCATTCAAAGGTATTGTTCTCGCCCATTCAAATGAATCCGAATGGACCAGCTTTAGAAACAACAAAAATAACGAAGCTTTTTTAGATCGTGTGTATATCGTTAAAGTCCCCTATTGTCTTCGGGTCAGTGAAGAAATAAATATCTATCACAAACTTCTGAGAAATTCCTCTTTAAATAAAGCGCCATGCGCACCTAGCACTCTAGATATGTTAGCTCAATTTTCGATATTGTCACGTTTGATAACGCCAGATAATTCCAGCGTTTACTCCAAGCTAAAAGTCTATGATGGCGAAAGTCTAAAAGATAAAGATCCCAAAGCAAAATCCTACCAAGAGTATAAAGACTATGCTGGTGTTGATGAAGGTATGGACGGTCTGTCAACTCGCTTTGCTTTTAAAATACTATCCAGAGTCTTTAACTATGACCAAACAGAAATAGCCGCCAACCCAGTCCACTTACTCTATGTGCTAGAAAAACAAATCGAAAAAGAGCAATTTCCTCAAGAAATACACGCCCGCTATTTAGAAAACATAAAAGAATTTCTAGTACCCAACTATATCGATTTTATCGGTAAAGAAATACAAACATCCTACTTGGAATCCTATTCAGAATATGGTCAGAATATATTTGATCGCTATGTAACCTATGCTGATTTTTGGATACAAGATCAGGAATTCAGAGATCCCGAAACCGGTGAAAATTTTGATCGCCCCTCTCTAAATGATGAGCTGGAAAAAATTGAGAAAACCGCAGGAATATCTAATCCAAAGGATTTTAGAAATGAAGTGGTCAATTTTGTTTTAAGATCTAGAGCCGGTAACGATGGTAAAAATCCTAAATGGACAAGCTACGAAAAACTTAGAACAGTGATCGAGAAAAAAATGTTCTCCAATACAGAGGATTTACTACCGGTAATATCCTTTAATGCTAAATCTTCCTCTGACGACAATAAAAAACATGATGACTTTGTCAATCGTATGGTAGAAAAAGGCTACACAACCAAACAGGTTCGATTGCTATGCGAGTGGTATTTAAGAGTTAGGAAATCTTCATAATTTTTAGATTTTCGTATTACTGGCAAGATTTCAGACTAGGAGTCACTGGGTGCAAATAATCGATCGAAGACTGAATCAAAAAAACAAAAGCACGATTAATCGGCAGCGTTTTATCCGACGCTATCGAACACAAATCAAAAAAGCTATTGCCGATCGTATTAGTCAACGGGGCGTCACTGACATCGATAAAAGCGAGAGCATTTCTATTCCTTCGAAAGACATCGGAGAGCCCACTTTTCGTCATGGCGATGGCGGAAAAAAACAGAGAGTTTATCCTGGCAATAAAGAATTCGTTGCAGGCGACAAAATAAAACGTCCACCACCTCAAGGTGGAGCCGGAGGACGTCGAGCCAGTGACAATGGAGAGGGAGAAGATGATTTTTCCTTTCAGATATCCAGCGAAGAATATATGGATCTCTTGTTTGAAGATCTGGAACTGCCTAATCTCAAGAAAAACAAGCTTAAAAAATTGATCAATTTCAAAACGGTCCGCTCTGGATTTAATACTGATGGAACTCCTTCAAATATTGATATTATTCGCTCGATTAAAGGTTCGATGGCAAGGCGAATAGCCATTCAATCCCCCTTAAAAAAACAGCTTAAAGAACTACAAAAAAAACTGTCGGAAATAAGTGAACAGACTGAGCCCGAAGTAAAGAAAAACTTACTCGCTAAAATAGCACTACTTGAAAAACGGATAAAACGAATTCCCTATTTAGACACCTTTGATCTACGCTACAAAAATTTCACTAAAATCCCTCAACCAACGACCAATGCGGTAATGTTTTGTCTCATGGATGTTTCTGGTTCGATGGATCAAAAAACGAAAGAAATGGCGAAACGATTTTTTATTCTATTATTTATGTTTTTGAAGCGCTCCTACAAAGAAGTCGAAGTCGTCTATATTCGCCACCATACTCAGGCCAAAGAAGTCGATGAGCAAGAGTTTTTTTATTCTCAAGAAACGGGCGGCACCATCGTCTCTAGCGCATTACGACTAATGCAGGAAATTATTAACGATCGATTTAATCCATCTGATTGGAATATTTACGCAGCTCAGGCATCTGATGGAGATAATTGGAATGATGATTCTAACACCTGTCACAAACTCCTCGATACCAGCATACTGCCACAGGTTCGCTATTATACCTACGTTGAAATTACCGATCGCGAGCCACAAAACCTATGGCATGAATATCAACGCTTGTCCGATAGCCATCAAAATTTCGCAATGCAAAAAATTACTGAGCAAAATGACATTTATCCGGTGTTTAGAGAATTTTTTCGTAAACAATCAATGATGACTCAATTACCCTCAAGGGCAAAAGGATGACCACAAAAAGTAGAAAGCAAGCCAAACAACCTATATCCACAGGTTCTGATTGGAGTTACGAATTGATCGATCGCTACTACGAGGTTATTGAGGAAGTGGCTGCCGATTTTGGATTGAATACCTATCCCAACCAGCTTGAAATAATTTCCGCAGAACAAATGCTAGATGCTTATGCAAGCGTCGGTATGCCTCTCGGTTACAATCATTGGTCATTTGGAAAACATTTTATTAAGAATGAACAATCTTACCGTCGCGGACGAATGGGGCTTGCCTACGAAATAGTCATTAATTCAAGTCCATGCATTGCCTATTTAATGGAAGAAAATAGTATGATGATGCAAGCTTTGGTAATAGCCCATGCTTGCTTTGGACATAACTCTTTTTTTAAAGGCAATTACCTATTTAAAACTTGGACCGATGCAGAAGCGATTATCGACTATCTGGTTTTTTCCAAAAATTACATTGCTCAATGTGAACAGCTTTATGGGATCGATGAAGTAGAGGCCGTTCTCGATTCCTGCCATGCGCTAATGAATTATGGCGTGGATCGTTACAAACGGCCCTACCCTATTTCTATGCGAGAAGAGAAACAGCGACAAAAAGATCGAGAAGAATTCCTCCAGTCACAAGTCAACGAACTTTGGAATACCATCCCAAACGCAAAAAACTCATCCAAAGATGAAGGTGATCCCATTTTTCCAACTGAACCCCAAGAAAACATCCTGTATTTTGTTGAAAAAAATGCGCCTATTATGCCTTCATGGCAAAGAGAAATAGTACGCATTGTGCGTAAGATAGGCCAATATTTCTACCCTCAGCGACAAACTCAAGTGATGAATGAAGGTTGGGCGACCTTTTGGCATTACACTATTTTAAACGAACTTTATGACCGAGGTTATACGACTGATGGTTTTATGATGGAATTTTTGCAAAGTCACACCAATGTAGTTGCACAGCCAGATTTTGACAGCCCTTATTTTAACGGCATTAACCCTTATGCGTTAGGGTTTAATATGATGGTTGATATCCGCCGAATTTGTGAAAATCCAAGCAAAGAAGATAAAATATGGTTTCCTGAGTTAGCGGGTAGTAACTGGCAGCAATCACTCACTTTTGCGATGAAAAATTTTAAGGATGAAAGTTTTGTTGCGCAGTATTTGTCGCCGAAACTCATCCGGGACTTCAAACTTTTTTCCCTGAAGGATGATGAGCAAGAAAGTGAACTGCATATTACTGCGATTCATAACGATTCTGGCTATCAAGCCATACGACAAAATCTATCAGAGCAATATAATTTGAGTATCAATGAACCCAATATCGAAGTCTTTAAAGTCGATTTGACAGGCGATCGCTCACTGACATTACGTCATACTCCGACTAATAATATCAATCTGGCAGATACTACAGGAGAGGTTGTCAAACACTTGCATAAGTTATGGGGATTTCCGGTCAAAATCATTTCAACTGACAAAAATGGTAAAGAAGTGGAATTGGCAAGGTGTCCGGTCAAAGATTAAGTGCTGCGTATCGCTCTAATCAATATCTTTCAAAGAAGCCAAATTAGCACGCATACTGGCCCATAAAGCGCCACTCTCGCGACCATAATTCCAAACCGCTTCATTTAATTGCTCCACATCATGAGTTAAAACAATATTTTCTAATTTTAGATAATAAGCTTTTGCCAATGCGCGTGTTTCACTATTATCAAAATAGTATTGACCAATGCGATAATAAACATTCCGAAATCCATTTAGCATCAATACATAAACAGGATTACCGGACAAAAAAGCACATTCATGCTGAACTCGCCAGTCAAAATCGATGTAAGCCTGTGCTTCCTGAGCGACATTGACGATGTCACCAAAAATCTGGCTCATTTTTTCTGAATTTTCTTTCATTGCGGATCGAAAATAAATGCCACCAAATTGTGTTCTGACATCAAGCAGCTGATCGGCCAATTTTAACGAACCGGCATCATCCAGCCGAGTAATTCTATCGAGGATATGCAATCCCCCTGTATCCCAGATATTATTGACCTTGGTCGCTTTACCATGTTGAATAGTTAACCAACCATCACGAGCTAATCTCTGTAAAACTTCTCTAAGAGTGGTTCGGGTAACACCGATTAATTCGGAAAGCTCTCTTTCTGCAGGTAAGATGGTTCCTGGTGCAAATTTACCATTCCAAATGGAATCCACGATATATTCTTCGGCAAAAGCCGCTGGACTACGCGCAGTAATTAAATTAGCCATTTAATGGTACCTTAGGCGATTAGAGAGCCTTATTTGATTTATTTTGAATTTCCGTTCGTTAAAATTATAACAGACAACTGGTCAGATATGTCGAAATTAAAGTGACTTATATAAAGTGACTTATTACTTGATCTTGGATTAATTTCTCTTCACACTCAATCGGCGATATAAGAATAGCGTCAGGTCAGTCAAAAAATCGTTATTTTCACTAATATTGCTCTAAACCATTTGGCAAAAGCTCTATTTCCGACTAAAATTTCCAATAAGTTCAATAATTTAAGATAATTGCTGGATAGAAGGCTCTCACTTCGAATACAAAGCCAACCGGACAAAACAAGGATTCACAATGAACCGAACCATGCCACAAGCTTTTCTCGACAATTTTTTAGGTAATGCACCGCATTGGTATAAAAGTACCATTATCGCCTTCTTGCTCCTGAACCCTATCTTCTTGTATGCCTTAGGTCCCTATATCGCAGGTTGGATCATTGTATTGGAATTCATCTTCACTTTAGCGATGGCACTTAAATGTTATCCATTACAGCCCGGCGGTCTGCTCGCTATTGAAGTCATGCTAATGGGATTAACGACGCCTCACCACTTAGGTATGGAGATCACCAATAACCTAGAAGTCATTTTATTATTGATTTTTATGGTTGCAGGTATCTATTTTATGAAGAACTTGCTGCTATTTGTTTTTACCAAAATATTATTAGGCGTTAGATCGAAAATTATTTTGTCATTATTATTTTCCAGCATGGCGGCCCTTCTTTCTGCATTTTTAGATGCATTAACCGTTACAGCCGTCGTAATATCAGTCATTACTGGTTTTTATGGTGTCTATCATAAAGTGGCATCGGGACGACCTGCCCATACATCAGATAACGATCACGACCATGCTTCAGACGATAAAATTGAACATGACCATCGTGAAGACTTAGAACAATTTAGATCCTTTTTACGCTCCTTGCTAATGCACGCTGCCGTCGGTACTGCCTTAGGTGGGGTTTGTACTTTGGTCGGAGAACCTCAGAACATCGTTATAGCCGACAGAGCCAACTGGGATTTTACAGAGTTTTTTCTAAGAATGTCTCCCGTTACTATTCCTGTCTTGTTCGTTGGCTTTATGACTTGCACATTTTTAGAAGCAGTAGGAAAATTTGGTTATGGCGCTAAACTGCCTGATCGCGTTCGTACAATTATTCAGGATCACAGCGACCAACGGGATAAGGAAAGAACAAAAAAAGACATCGCGGCCTTGGTCATCCAAGGCATAACCGGTGCTTTTTTGGTATTGGCACTATTAAATCAATGGGCCGAAGTAGGTATCATTGGTTTAACGGTTATTGTTTTGATTACCGCTTTTACTGGGGTCATTGAAGAACACCAGCTTGGCAAAGCTTTTGAAGAAGCTTTGCCCTTCACCGCCTTATTAACCGTTTTCTTTGCCATTGTCGCAATGATTTTAGATCAAGGATTGTTTGCCCCCATTGTCCATTGGGTACTAGAAATGGAAGGGCAAGATCAAGTTGCAATGTTTTATATCGCCAATGGCGTATTGTCAGCCATTAGCGATAATGTTTTTGTCGCGACTGTTTATATCGGTGAAATTGAAAGAGCGCTTAACAATGGAATAATTACTCGCGATGTTTTTGATCAACTGGCTGTAGCGATTAACACTGGAACCAACATCCCCAGTGTAGCAACACCAAACGGGCAAGCGGCTTTCTTATTTCTGTTGACTTCCACACTAGCGCCTTTAGTTAGGCTATCTTATATTAAAATGTTATTAATGGCTCTGCCTTATACCATCACTATGTCCATCACCGGCTTAGTCATGGTCTATTACACGCTCCAACCAATGACCCAAACAATGTATGAAGAGAATATTATTACTCATCACTCAGCGCAAGCAGAAGAACATAAAGACAAAAAGTCCGGGCATTAAGCTTAAACCTAGAATAATCAGTTGAAGCGCGAGAAAGTGCGCTATCCCACGACTTCAACTGATTATTCTAGGATAAAGGTAAAAAATAATTTACTTGTAATAACTCACTAAAAATTCTTCAAAGCTAATATTATCACTAGCTTCAATTTCTGCCTTTTTATCATGTGAATCTTTGGCTGCTTTTTGATAATATTTTAACCTTTCTGTAGATAAAGGATTTTCAATAAATTCTCTTTTGTGCTTTTGTGATAGCTCAAAAGCAAAAGGAAAAAAACCTTCCTTTTTGTTTTCTATTTCCTTAACGATCCTCCCCGAATAAGTTTGTTCCAAATCAGATAATTGATCGGTTAGCTCTTTAATCACACTAGAATATTCAGTTGTTGAGTAGCTGTTATCAAGCATCTTAGCAAATGGTGCAATTTCACTAAGAATTTTATTCGCAATCTTACCAAGTGGAATACAGGTATTTTGCACAGTCAAACAAAGATCTGGATGACGACCATTAAGAACCACTCGATCAAAATTAGCAGTATTCTCACCCGTTTCTCTAGCGGTGATAGGTTCCGACTTGGCGAACAAACTGCACAACAAAAACGAATCCAAAAATGCCATTTGTTTTGAATCTAATCCAATCGGTGAAAAGGGGTTGATATCCAATGCTCTCACTTCAATATATTCGATACCATGAAGTTTGAGCGATTTAGTCGGACGCTCGCCCGACACTGCGACGCGCTTGGGCCTGATACTGCCATAAAATTCATTTTCAATCTGCAAAATATTAGCATTGAGTTGTTGATACTCTCCGTCCTTTTTCACTCCTAACTCCCGATAATATGGGTCTTCCGTTCGGATCGCTTTTTCTAACGCGTCAATGTAAGAATCTAAACAGTTATATCCGACGTTCAATTGACTTTGGATCTTGTTTTGATAACCCAAGTCACTCATTCGTAATGACGTAGCATAACGGCCATAACGCGTACCGGGAACTAACTCTTCAAGGTCAATATTTTTACCTTGAATAAAACTTTCACAGAGCGCCGGAGATGCACCATAAAACAGTGGAATTAACCAAGAGTAGCGAAGGTAGTTTCTAATCATGCCCATATATTTTTCAGAAATAAAATCTTTTATTGATAATTCTGAACTTTCTGCCTCATGAAATGCCTTCCAAAAATCATCTGGTAGGGAAAAATTGTAATGCACACCCGCAATGGTTTGCATAAATCGACCATAACGATGACCGAGACCTATTCGATAAACCTCTTTCATCTTGGCACTATTTGAAGAACCATATTGCGCAATAGGTATATCATTTTCCTGCCCCATAACGCAGGGCATACTGGCGGACCAAAGTACTTCATCGCCCAAATATTGGTAACAAAATTGATGTATTTCATACAGTTCTTTAAGTGGTTGATCACGATCACTGGTTGCTTGGGTGATAAATTCAGGAAGCGCCTCTGAGTAGTCCGTGGTGATGTATGGATTAGTCAATGTTGAGCCCATTTCAACGGGATGAATATCTTGAGACAAATAGCCGTCAGGCTTAATCCTTAGACTTTCCTTTTCTATACCTCGTTTAATACCCGAGAAAAGCGGCGACAGTTTGTTAGCAATATTTTTATCTTTAATTTCGATTGGTTGCATAATTTCTCACATTAATGGAAAACGAACAGGATCACCTTTGCCCAAGAATAGATTAATTCAGGTTCGATTTTTATAAATGGGTTTGATTGCCAATAATGCTTATTTTGAGGAGTGTGGTCAAGCCGGGATTGTAAAATTTCGTGTTTGTTGAACCGCAACAGCTAACAATGTCAGGCCATCGCTTGTTTGGCTGGATGCGAATGCCGCATAATCGCCAATAATTCGGCTTCTGCCGGTGCTATTTCACAAGATTCTACCACTTCTTCAATCGTTGCCCCTCTGGACAATAATAAACCAGCTTGTTGATAGGTTTTATCATTCGCCATAGGTATATCTTGGGACATATGACCAAACTCTACATTGGCAATCTCTTCAGCACATTGGTTAATTTTACGTCCCATTCCAAGATTACCACTATTGATGGCTCTGACTTCATTTTGAAGTTGCTTCAATTGCTTTTGCAGATTGCCATATTTAGTCGACAAATATTGGGTGAATAGTAAGACAGAAATAAAAGCGAATAATAATGCTACCAGCAAGTAACTCGTGTTTATCTCAATTCCCGAAACTGCAAATTCTTTAAACCATTGGGTCATTTTCTTTTTTCTCTTTTGTTTATTGGAAAAAACTTCAATTACTCAATAGCGACTAATTTAACCATCGAGAAAATCTAATTCATCCCACTCTTCTTCGCCTAATAACTTATTTAAATCAACCAAAATAAGCAACTCACCTTCCCGGTGGGTTACACCTTGAATAAACTTGGCAGATTCTTCATTGCCTACATTTGGCGTTGAATCAATATCAGATCGCTTCAAATAGACCACTTCTGCGACGGCATCAACCAAAATGCCTATCACCTGCTGATTGGTCTCAATAACGATAACCCGAGTATTGTCAGTTAATTCTATCGGTGGTAAACCAAACCTTTGACAGGTGTCTATAACGGTAACCACATTACCCCGTAAATTGATTATCCCTAATACATAGCTAGGTGCCCCCGGAACTGGCGCTATATCGCTATATCGCAATACTTCTTGCACCTGCATTACGTTAATACCGTAGGTTTCATTGGCCAAGCGAAATGTCACCCATTGAAGGACTTCATCGCTATCACCCTCTCGATTTTTTAACTGCTTTTCATCTGAACTCACGACGGTTATTCCTATTAGTCAATTTTTTGTCAGAATCACTCGCAATTGATTTAATACGAGCAAAAAATGTACCATTTATTAGTATTTACCTTAAATTCATAGCTTTTATGACGTTTATTAGTATAAAACACGCTTCCAACTCAAAAAATCGTTCAAGATACTTACTGTTCGATTCTATAAATATAGTCAAAATTCAGAAAGTTGCGTGCTTTTTTGACAATAAAAATGAAAAAGCATGTCGAGTCCAGCAAGATTAGTTCAAGTCTGTGGCCGATGAAGTTAGAATTTTTTGTTGCTAGCCTAAATATAACCTTGACAGACTGCTACTACAGAGATTAGAGTCGGTGCATGAACGCAAATATTCAAACATTAAAAACTTTTTTAATAACTCGTTGGTGGTGGTCCTACTCCAATCGGGCGATAGTTTGATGCTGTAAAAAGTTAAAACTTTAGTAAAATTATCAAAGCCCGTTAGATAAAACTAACGGGCTTTTTTTGATTGAATATTAACAAACGAAAAAATGGTCCATAGTATAAAAATGATAATGACACTCAAAATGACGAAATTAAATAACTGGCGATGGTGGCATTCAAATCTGTTGAGTGGGCCTGTTGTCATCTATTGATTTTTTCGAACAAAATAGACATCCAGAAACCCGCTTATGCGGGTTTTTTTTATGTCCATGAATCTAACAAACTAGTAGGAAAAAATATCGTGATTATAGTATTAACAGCAACGGCAACCGAAATGGATGCTAAACAAATTCTTAAAAGGATCGAAAAGGCCGGATTAAAACCACTCTACATGCCCGGTGTAGAAAGAATTGTATTAGGTGCACTAGGTGATGAAAGACTACTAACAAGCTTACAACTACAAGCAAATCCGATGGTGGAAAGCGTCAAACCGATTTTAACCCGTTATAAACAGGTCAGTCGAGAAATGCAATCTCATGATAGCCAAATCCAATTTGGCAACAGCCTCATCGGCGGAGGTTCATTTGCCGTTATCGCTGGACCTTGCGCTATCGAAAATAAGGATCAAATACATAAGTCCGCAGCAATTGTAAAAAAACACGGCGGCATCGGTTTACGAGGTGGCGCATTCAAACCAAGAACTTCACCCTATAGCTTTCAGGGTTTAGAGGAAGAAGGCCTTAAGCTTATGCAACAAGCTTCGAAAAAATATGGACTTCCAAGTGTCACTGAAGTAATCGATGTCAATCATGTGGATATGGTAAGCCAATACATCGACGCCTTTCAAGTCGGTGCAAGAAATATGCAAAATTTCAGATTATTAAAGGCCATTGGACAAACTGATAAGCCTGTTATTTTGAAACGTGGCATGTCGGCCACCATAGAAGAGCTATTGCTAGCCGCAGAATACATTTATAACGAAGGAAATCACAACATCATTATTTGCGAGCGAGGTATTCGAACTTTCGAAAGAGCCACTCGCAATACCTTAGATCTAGGAGCCGTTGCTTACATAAAGACAAAAAGCCATTTGCCTGTCATTGTCGATCCATCTCATGGTACTGGCATAAGAGAACTAGTCAGCCCTATGGCTCGTGCAGCCGCAGCATGTGGTGCCGATGGAATTATTGTTGAAGTACATTACGATCCACAAGTAGCTCTGTCAGACGGAATGCAATCATTGGACGAAATTGATTTTGAAAAATTAATGCGTGGCCTTTTACCCTTTGTGGCCGCTGCAGGAAAGGTTATAGCCTAATGTTTAAAGTCGCTTTAGAAAAAAAAGGCAGTGTATTAACACTCAATAAATTAATCGATTCTTCTATCGATCCGATTAGTTTGATGCAGCAACTTTCTTTTGAAAAACAGTCTAACCGAATGCTTTTAGAATCTTGTGAGATCGACAGCAAGAGTCAGATGAAAAGTATATTAATGAATAAAGCGGCATTAAGAATAGAATGTATGCACCAACACGTTTGCATCACATCCCTTACTGCGAATGGTAATAATGCGCTTATCTATTTAGCAGAAGAGTTTGGTGCAAGTGTAGATAAGTCAGAAAAAAAACCATTTCAATTTTTAGTTAAATATCCAGGTCCAATAAACGATCAAGACTGTTTAAAGAATTTTGACGAAGAGTCTCGATTAAAAAAACTAACACCCATTGACTGTTTAAGAAAAATAAATCGAGCCTTTCATTCTAATAGCCATCACCCTTTCGCTATTTTTTTATGCGGTCTTTTTTCTTTCGACTTTATAGCGAGCTTTGAAGATTTGCCAGAAGTCCCTTTTGGTGATAACGAATGCCCAGACTATATTTTCTACTTAGCTGAAGAACTCATTGTCTTTAATCATCAAACACAGAAAACTAATGTCATAATGAATATATTCTCTGGTGAAAATTCTGAAAAAAATTACTATGAACAATCAAGACGAATAGAGATCATTACATCGACTATTTCTCAACTAAAAACCATTAAAAACAGTGATGTAATCAATCTTAACCGTTCTGACAAAGGCAGCATTCACTGCGACATAAGCAGTAAAGAATACCAAGACATGATTATTGAATTGAAAAAAGAAATCGTTGCCGGGAATATCTTTCAAGTTGTCCCTTCAAGAACCTTTTCGATTAAATGCAAAAACACCCTTTCAAGCTATCAACATCTTAAGGAAAGCAATCCAAGTCCTTATATGTTTTATATGCAAGATCAAAGCTTTATCTTATTTGGCGCGTCACCAGAAAGCGCACTTAAATATCAAACATCTACTAACAAAGTAGAACTTTACCCAATAGCAGGAACAAGAAAACGAGGAATGTTTACCGACGGACAAATTGACCATGATTTAGACAAGCGATTGGAAGCAGAATTAAAGCTCGATACAAAAGAGATTGCAGAACATATGATGCTAGTCGATTTAGCGCGCAATGATATTTCCAGAATTTCGGAAGTTAACAGTTTACAGATCCCTAGATTGTTAGAGGTTGATAGATATTCACAAGTCATGCATTTAGTTTCTTGCGTACAAGGATCACTAAAAGCAGGTATTGACTGTTTTCACGCCTATCAAGCATGTATGAATATGGGGACGCTGACAGGTGCACCCAAAATAAAAGCCACAGAACTTATTCGCAAAATAGAGAAAAAACGTCGAGGCAGTTACGGAGGTGCCGTTGGGTATATTAATACTCATGGCGACATGGATACCTGCATAGTGATCAGAAGCGCTTATTGCAAAGACGGCACCGCTCATATTCAAGCAGGTGCAGGTATTGTTTTCGACTCATTACCCCCAAATGAGGCGGATGAAACAAGAAGTAAAGCGAATGCCGTTATTCATGCAATCCAGTTATCAAACCAAGAATTTTCGGACAAGGAGTTTCAGTCATGAAAAAACAGGTTCAATTAAAAAATATTGAAATCATCCTGATCGATAATTTTGATTCCTTTACTTACAACTTGGTCAATCAACTGAAATCGTTAGTAAAAACCGTTAAAGTATTTAGAAATAATGTATCTTTAGAGGCGTTAGTCAAAAATGAATTTAGTTCAAATACTAATCATCAAGTTATCGTACTATCTCCAGGACCGGGCAATCCAAATGATGCAGGCATTACTTTAGAGGTTCTAAAAAAATATAAAGACATTATACCAATACTAGGTATTTGTTTAGGGCATCAAGCCATTATTCAAAGTTATTCAGGAGCAGTGGGTGCCGCCAAACAAATCATTCACGGCAAAACTTGCAACGTACTATTAGATAAAAATGAAACGGTAATATTCGGTCAGTTAGACTCGCCTTTTCGTGCCGCTCGATACCATTCGTTAGCAGCGACAAAAATACCAGACGAACTAAAAATAATTGCAACATCAGATGGAGATGTAATGGCTGTCAGGCATATTAAAGATAAAATTTTAGGATTCCAGTTTCACCCAGAATCAATACTAACACCTAAAGGTGGGCAACTTTTACAACAATCATTAACTTGGCTATCAGCCTAGTTTAAAATTAAAAAAAGAGTATGTAATGAATAAAATACAACAAAAACTATTTAAATTTGAGAACTTAAGCATAGATGATTCCTACAATATATTTGAGTCTTTAATAAAAGGCCAGCTTTCAGAAATTGATATGACCAGTCTTTTAATTAGTTTGAAGATGAAAGGTGAACACCCTCAAGAAATAGCTGGTGCAGCAAAGGCTCTAAGAAGTCATGCTAATCACTTTCCAGAAACTGATTATCAATGTGCCGATTCCTGTGGAACCGGTGGTAGCGGTATGAGCACCGTTAACATTTCAACCATGGTCGCCATTGTACTTGCAAAAATGGGATTACCGATGGTTAAACATGGAAATCGCTCAATATCGTCTAAGTGTGGTTCAGCTGATGTGTTGGAACAACTAGGTTTTAAGATAGACTTAACTGCAGAACAATCAAAAATATGTTTGGACCGACTCAATTTTTGTTTTTTATTTGCCCCTTCATATCACCCTAGTGTTAAATATGTAATGCCTATCAGAAATGCGCTGCAGACTCGAACTATTTTTAACTCCCTAGGACCACTTATTAATCCCGCAAGCCCTGCGTATCAATTAATGGGGGTCTATTCAGCCGACCTTTGCTTACCTGCCGCAGAAACCTTAAAACTCTCAGGATGTAAAGCAGCAATGATCGTTCACAGCGAAGGGTATGATGAAATTACTTTACACAGCCCAACCAAAGTTGTAGAACTAATAGACAGCAAAATAAATTCATACACTCTCACTAATGAAGACTTTGGCCTACCAAGCTGTATCAAAGAAGATATAACCGGTAACGACCCAAAACTAAATGCAGAGATATTTGCAGACATTTTAGCTGGAAAACTAGACACTAAAAAGAAAAGAGCCATTGCTAACACTATTGCAGCCAATGCGGCTGCTTTACTTAGATTATCGGGAAGATCATCTTCACTAAAAGACGGTACGATCCAATCTCTACAAATTGTACACAAAGGATTAGCTTTCGAGCACTTAACAAAGCTTGTTGAACTTAGCCGAAGCTTCAACTGATTTTTAGGTTTAATGAGGAGAACTGAAATGTCTAGTAACATCCTAATTAAAATAATCGAAAATAAGAAAAAAGAAATAGCACTCCGTAAGAAGTCTTTTTCGATAGAAATATTAAAGGGAAATTTAAAACCTTCATCAAGATGTTTTTTTGCCGCACTCAATAACGATCAATCTAATTTTATTTTGGAATGCAAAAAAGCATCGCCTTCAAAAGGGTTAATCAGAGAAAATTTTGATTTACAAGAAATACTCAATGTATATAAAGATTATGCCAGCGCTATCTCAGTGCTGACTGATTTCAGCTATTTCCAAGGAAGTCATCAATATCTACAAGAAGTCAGTGACTCTGTAACCCAGCCTGTATTATGTAAAGATTTTTTTATCGAGCGCTATCAAATTTATGAAGCAAGATATTTTGGTGCAGATGCTATATTGCTAATGCTTTCTGTTCTTAATGACGAGCAATACATTGAACTAGCTTTATTAGCCAAGAAACTTAATTTAGATATTTTAACAGAAGTACATGACTCGCAAGAAATGCAAAGAGCATTGAAGCTTGATGCAAAGATAATCGGCATTAACAACCGCAACCTTATAGATCTTACTATTGATATTAATACAACTGAAAAACTAATTAAAGAACTATCAAAAAAAGACAGATCAGATCGGATATTTATTTCCGAATCAGGAATTAGTGAGCACCACCAAATCAATCGACTCGCCCCTTTTGTCAATGGATTCTTAGTCGGCTCAAGCATTATGTCTAAATATGACATGAGAAAACAATGTAAGAAATTAATTTATGGCAATATTAAGATTTGCGGTTTAACGACAGCAGAATCAGCTATAACAGCTTTCGATAATGGTGCGATTTACGGGGGGCTTATTTTTTATGCTAAATCACCGAGAAACATCACTCTAGAACAAGCAAAACTCATTATACAGTCGGCTCCTTTACAGTATGTCGGCGTTTTTGTTAACGAATCAGTCGAAAACATCCTCTATATTGCAAACACACTAAACTTAACAATTATTCAGCTGCATGGCGATGAGTCTTCTGAAACAATAGATAGAGTTAAGCAGGTATTACCACTGTGCCAGATATGGAAAGCCGTTAATATTCAATCAACTTTCAAGAAATTAGTTTTTGATAATAAAAGCATCGACAAATATTTATTAGATACCTACACCAATGAATCAAGGGGTGGCAGTGGTAAAATTTTTGATTGGTCAATCGTTAATAATCTGGACAAAGATAAGATAGTTTTAGCGGGAGGATTGAATGTTAAAAATATAAAAGAAGCCAAATCACTTGCTACATTTGCATTAGACATTAATTCAGGCGTAGAAGATAAACCCGGCAAAAAAAATGTAACTAAAATTAAAGAGCTATTTTTAGAGCTTAAAACTTTGAATAAAATTGTAAAGCATAATGGGTGATAACAATCATGACCAAACTAAATAGATACTTCGGAGAATTTGGCGGCATGTTTGTTCCAGAACTACTTGTGCCTGCATTAACTCAACTAGAAGAAGCTTTTATAGAAGCTCAAAACGATCAAAAATTTAAAAATGAATTTTCTGATCTACTAAAAAACTACGCCGGAAGACCGACACCTTTAACTTTAACTCGTAATTTTTCGCCGAATGATAAAGTCAAAATATACCTAAAACGCGAAGATTTACTGCATGGAGGCGCACACAAAACCAATCAAGTATTAGGTCAGGCATTACTCGCAAAACGCATGGGTAAAAAAGAAATCATTGCAGAAACAGGCGCAGGTCAACATGGCGTTGCAACGGCGATCGCCTGCGCATTACTCGGCTTAACATGTCGGATATACATGGGTGAAAAAGATTGCACTAGACAACAACCTAATGTATATCGAATGGAATTAATGGGAGCAACCGTTATTGCTGTTACAACAGGAAGTGGCACATTAAAAGATGCGGTAAACGAAGCGCTACGAGACTGGTCTTCATCTTACAATGAAGCTCATTATTTATTAGGAACAGCGGCAGGCCCTCACCCTTTTCCTACAATGGTGAGAGAGTTCCAAAAGATGATCGGTGAAGAAGCTCATCAACAAGTCCTTGAAAAGGAAAATTGTTTACCCGATTATGCTATTGCATGTATAGGGGGAGGTTCAAATGCCATTGGATTATTTCATCAATTTATTCCGTTAGAAACCGTTAACTTGATTGGCGTTGAACCCGCAGGAAAAGGTTTAAATACCAATAAACATGGCGCGACCCTAGCAAAAGGAAGGAAAGGTATTCTTCATGGGACCCACACATTCGTAATGCAAAATGAAGAGGGCCAAATAGAAGAGTCTTATTCTATTTCAGCCGGACTAGATTATCCAGCCGTGGGACCACAACACGCCCACTTAAAAGATATAGGTCGTGTCGAATATGTTTCAGTTACGGATGAGCAAGCGCTATCGGCATTTAAACAACTGTCCGTATGTGAAGGTATTATTCCCGCTTTAGAATCGTCTCATGCGTTGGCATATGCTTTGCAACTAGCAGAATCGCTTACTGAAGAGGCAATCATTTTAGTGAATTTATCAGGTCGAGGTGATAAAGACTTGGAATATGTTCGATCACTAAACGCTTGAATCAATCTATATATGAACCTGAATAAGGACTTTTGAAATGAATTACCTCGCGCCAAGGCTTTTCGCTTTGGCTCAAATTCGCTACGCGAAGAGAGGTATCTTATAGCGTTAAGTTCAAAAACTTTACGCCGCAAGCGGCTGGGAATTAAACCCGTTCAGATTAAACTTTATTCACGACACAAAGGCACGCTCCTACCAGAGAAATATCTTGTAGAAAGTTGCAGTAAAAAATCGTTTAAAAGGCAAAAATAAATGAACAACCGATACAAAAATAAATTCAGAGACCTTAAAGAACATAATCAGGGCGCATTCGTCCCATTTGTGACTTTATGTGATCCCAATTTCGACTTAAGTTTAAAGATCATTCGTTGCTTGATCGAGAACGGTGCCGATGCGCTAGAACTTGGCCTGCCCTTTTCCGATCCGGTGGCTGACGGTCCTGTAATCCAAAAAGCTTCCATTAGAGCATTAGGATCTGGTGCAACCACCAGTAAATGCTTTGAGCTAATTAAAATCATTCGCCAACAATACCAAGAAATCCCCATTGGTTTGTTGCTTTATTCAAATCTGGTCATCTCTAATAGCATTGGCAACTTCTATCAAGCAGCTAACAATGCAGGTGTCGATTCAATCTTGATCGCCGATGTACCGATTATTGAATCAGCACCTTTCATCGCAGAGGCAAAAAAACACTCTATTCAACCGATTTTTATTGCTCCCCCAAACGCTTCACAAAAGGTTCTAAAACAAATAGCCAAGCTTGGTCACGGATATACTTATTTGTTGAGCCGATCAGGGATCACTGGCACCGACGTTAAAGCGGAAATGCCGATTGAAAACATTCTAACTTCACTAAAATCCTATAATGCAGCTCCAAGCCTTTTAGGTTTCGGGATTTCAGGTATCGAGCAAGTTAAAGAAGCTATTGGATTGGGTGTTGATGGTGTTATTAGTGGTTCAGCCGTGGTGAAAATCATTCAAGATAATCTGGAAGATGAAACGCAATTGCTTAATCAACTTGGAGTATTTATTGCAAATATGAAAACAGCAACTCACCTATAATCCTAGGGTAATCTTTGTTGGTAATTCTAGTTATTTGATCCTACCGATACCGAAAAATTTTGTTTTATGAGAGCTGCCCTTTTCCTAGCGAGCTTTTTGAGAATCTAATATACTGATTTTTTATGTGTTTAAATCTACATTTCTACTATTCAATCTTAAGACATGGTTGACTAAAAAATAAACGATGTTATTATTCGCCGATTATAGGGAAAAAAGCACTAACAAGCCTTCAGACAAGCCTGTTGGTGACTTGACCTACTGCTATCCACAGGATGAATGATCCCTTATAATTAATAGCCTGCAAGGCTTATTACCGTATTTAAAGAGAAGAAGAATGTCAGATACATATAGCGTGGTTATTACTGGAAATTTAATCCCAGGATTTGATTTAGAATCTGTTCAAAGCTCTTTGTCAGAGCTATTTAAGATCAACCAAGAAAAAATTAAGCTCTATCTTTGCGGTAAGCCAAGAGTACTAAAAAAAGATACGGATCATCAAACCGCGTCAAAGTATAAAATAAAAATCGAACAACTAGGCGCATCGGTCATACTACGTAAATCCTCATCAGCATCCAAGGTAGCAAAAGTCAACAGGGCTATCAATTCCCCCAATCGAGCAAGCAAAACTCAAAAATCAATACATCAACAATCAATACCGAGTCAAACCGATTCTAGGAAAAATGCACTGAGTAAAACCTCTCCCAAAAATAGAGCCTCCCACCAATCTGGTGTCGATAAAATGTTGCAGCCAACGACTGGAATCAATCTTATTGAACAAGGCAGGCTCAAGCAGAAATATAAAATGGAAAAAATTCAACTTACCAAGGAACCAGTCAGCCTTTGGCTAATGTTATTGAGTATTATTTGCGTATTATTTGGTGCGATTGATTTTACCTTATCCTATCTGGAAATATTGACCATCACCAATTTCTTTTGGTCACCGATCATATCGATTGTTATTGGTGGTATATTACTGAAATCAAGTTTCGAAAGTTAGGACTGAGTCTTACAGGGTTCATTGAATAAACTGAGCCCTTATTCCTTAGACATCAAAGGAAAAGGGATTGCAACAACAGACTCAGCAATTTGTTTTGATAATTTATTGAGTATCAATTCAAGTTTTGAAACAGCATGTTCATAGCCATTTTGACTAAGTGGCTCTTCAAAATTAAATGTTCTTTTAAGTATTAATTTTTTATCCTTGCCAAAAAGCCAATATTGCCCGGAGGTCACTACTTGTTTTTGATGATTGACAATATGAAATTGCTCTAATTCAACATTCAGCCTGTATATCGGCTCATTTTTCCATTGTATCCCTTGATTTTCATAACGATATTTTGGTAGAGAGTTTTCAAGCTGTTTACGGATTATTCGTGATGTGGCTCTTTCTAAATTTTCTGACCATCTATGAATATTTGAAATTTGCAGTTGATGATCGGTTTTCTGGATCACCAAACCCGGCTGTCTCAAAAAGTCAGCTAATGCGATAGGTTCAATCAGAATCAGTGGCTGTTGCACCCTATTTTTATCATACTCAATCAGCTGTGGTTTTTTCCCTAGGCCGCCCAGCTTGTAATATTGAATAGTAATAGAATCACTCGCACAACTACTCAGCAATATCACAAACAAAACAACTATTATTCTATTCATTATTATCACCTTTTGGTTCAACTTCATCACTTCTTTTACCGCCAAATATCAAACTGTTCGGTTGATGATTTATCTGCGATAAAATGGGGGTTAGTTCTTTCACCATTTTTTCCATTGCTGTAATCATATTTTGGATGTCCTGATGAGTCTTAGAACCTCCAGAAAAATCTTTGGCTAATTGATCAAAACTTAGCAAGGTCTGATTTAAGCTGGATATTAAGTGCTCACTTTCTGGACGTTTGAGAATGCTTTCGACTTGTACAAAAACTTTACTAAAATTTTCCATTGCCATTTTCATCTCACCCATGGCTCCTCCTGCATTATCAATCAGAGTGCCGAGAGATAAATTATCTATTGTTCCTAAAATACTATCTAATTTTTCCAATAAATTATCGAGTTCACTGGCTGCAGTGGGGATCACTTGATATCCGCTGTAGATTTGTTCCGGCACCATGGTATCTGATACATATTGAATTTCGATATATTTACTACCGGTCAATAGGCTCCCCGAACTAATAAAACCATGCAAACCATTTGCAATCATTTGCATAACAGCAGATTTAACTTTGGCGACTTCTTCCGGGATATCTTTAAGCCCCATTCGTGCAGGTTCAATCTCGATCAATATCGGAATTAAAGTTTTTTTGTCTAATAGATTTCCCATATCCGGGTAATCTATATCCGTACGCACAACTGAGCCGATCCGAACCCCTTTATATTCAACTGGAGCACCGGGGCTTAATCCTCGAATGGATTGTGAGAAAAGCAAAATAAATTGTTGGGCATTTTTGAACTGTTTTAACAGAACATCTTTTTTAGTCGCATAAATAGTAAAAAATGCACGCTCGGTGATAATCTCACCTTTTGGAAGGTTCTCTGGTACATCAAAGGTAACCCCTCCTCCCATTAAGGTCTCTATAGAGCCCACTTGTACTTGAATGCCGTCGGCAGATAGATCAAACCCTAGGCCGGAAATATTCCAGAAACGAGTATTACTGGTAACCAATTTGTCGTATGGACTTTCAATAAACGTATCATAATAAACGGTCCTCTCATCGACGTTAAAATGTACATATTCAATTCGCCCGACTTGAATACCACGAAATATCACAGGATCGCCAATCGCTAATGCCGAGTGACTGCTACTGTCTAAGGTTATATAAAGTCCGGGAGTCCCTAACGCTGTCACTGGCGGATTTTCAAGACCGACAAAATCACCTTTACTTTCTTTAAGCACTCCCGGCGATAATTCTATGTAGGCTCCAGACAAGAGAGTCGATAATCCAGAAATACCACCATTACCTATACGAGGTTTAACCACCCAAAATTCTGTGTCAACCTTGAGCAGTTTTTCGGTATTTTTTTCTAGTCGTGCGGTAATTTTAATCCCATCAAATTCATCATTTAATTGCAAATCAACCACTTTACCAATGGTGATATCTCTTAGCTTGATACTGGTTTTATTGATATCAATACCTTCAGCGGTTTCAAAATAAATGGTAATCAATGGACCGAGATTAGCCCTAGTCTGATAAATCATCCACGAGCCAATCAACACCGCAACAATAGGAATAAACCAAACCTTTGAAATTCGTGGCAAATGTCTTACCTCAGCTACCGCTACTTCAAGATCGTTAGAGTCCAATGGGTTGGAGGTTGGTTGACCAGAATCTTGCTGATTAGACATCTGTATTTGTACCTTTATTTTTATCTGGATTGTCCCAAATTAAACGAGATTCGAAACTAAAAGCCGCCAACATGGTGGTTACTACCATTGCGGCAAAAGCGACCAGAGCCACCCCAGGCATGACTTTCATGAGATTGCCTTTTTCAATTAAAGCAACCAAAATGGCTACTGCAAAAACATCGACCATCGACCAGCGACCAATAAATTCAGTAATACGATACATGATTTGATTATTTTTTCTTGAAATAATTCGATTACTTTTTACTGAATAGACCAACCAGCCAAGTGCTAAAATCTTCGCTACTGGGACCATCACACTGGCCACGAATATAATCATGGCTATCGGATAAAATTGTTGTTCCCACAGGAGAATAACACCACCTAAAATAGTGCTAGACAATTCATCACCTATCGATGTGGTATACATGATTGGGTAAATGTTAGCAGGAATATATAACACAAGTGATGTGACTAAAAGCGCTACGGTATTTTGCAGACTATTTTTTTTCCTAACATGTATAGGCGTTCCACAATATCGACATTCACCTTGTTGTTCATTGCTCGACTGATAACACATTTCGCAAGTCACTATTTTATGTGTAGTCGCCATATTATCCTGACACAAAGCTGGAGGCAAATTAGCATTCGATACTTTATCATTATCGTTCACTATCATAGGCCCTCTTGTCGTGATGTCTAAACCACTGCCAAACTTGATATTTGTCTAAAAATAATCGAGTGGCAGCCATACTACCAATATACAAAATGAACGAATAAAACGACCAACCAAACTGAATATGACCCAATGAAGCAATTTTTATCAGGCTGACTAAAATTCCGAGTAAAAATATTTCTGACATATTCCACGGTTGCAAATAAAAAACCAATTTTAGCACGTGACGAGTAAAGGGAAGAGGTTTGTTAAACTTGGCGGATATCAAGCTATAGTTGATCCCAATCAAGATAATCACTGGCACCAAAACAGTCGTCGATAACATAAAAATGACCACGCTCAGATAGGTACCACTGCCCATACTTTGTAGTCCTTGCACCAGCGAAATAATCTTTTCGCTACCTTGAGCGTTAAAAATCAAAAAGGGAAAGACAAAACTTAACAATAAAAAGACTAAAGCACTGGAAGAAAAGGCCAACAATCGACTTCTCGCGTTCTTAAAATAACGAGTAAATACAAATCCACAACGTGGACAAAGTGCTTTTTGGCCGTTATCCAGCTCAGGTATAGCAACGATCTGGTCACATTCATGGCAAGCTAATTGTGTTGGGTTAGACAAAAGATCCACGACTCCTCGTTGGCATGAATAATAAAAATGGGTTGATTTTCTTAGAATAATGTTCAACGGCTTCAAAATACAGAGCCCAGTAAATGTATATGTGTGGATTTAAATGCTCGCTTCATTTATTCTGATAGATTATTCTATAAAAAATCATTCTAACAGTATAACAACAAGGAAAGAGTTCCATGAAACCACGACTTTCTTTAATCATTTTTGACTTCGTCAGTAACAACAGTATAGCTGACGAATTATATAGAATCACCCCTCTTCGAGCCATCCCGGGCAATCTAGCACAATTAATTGACCAATATCACATTATAAATCACAACAAAAAGACAATCTGTCGATTAAATAATCATCAAAAATCCATCCATTGAGAATAAAATGACCGGTTTTAATCAAATCATCAAAACACTTGATCACATTGGTCAAATGAGACCCCGCCAAAAAGTCAAAATTAAATATTTTAATCATTTTGTAACGATTTCATAGTCAACCTCCTTCAATGTCTATCAATAAAAATTACATAAGCCTGAAGAAAAAATTAATCCAGGCGCTAAAGCCTTCCAGAGTAATCACTGATTATTCGCTTTGTTATGCGCTTGGAACCGATGCCAGTTTCTATCGCATGATCCCCCAAATTGTTGCCAAAGTCGCGAATAAAAATGAGCTTAAAAATACGATCGAATTGTGTCAACATCATAACGCTGCTTATACTTTTCGTGCAGCGGGCACGAGCTTATCAGGCCAAGCGGTTTCTGATTCGGTTTTGATTATGCTAACGGATGATTGGCAAGAATATAAAATTTTTGATAATGGCCGTCAAATCAAATTGCAACCAGGTATCATCGGAGCGAATGCCAATCGCTATCTAGCAAAATACCAACGAAAAATAGGCCCCGATCCCGCCTCAATTGACAGTTGTAAGATTGGTGGAATAGCAGCCAATAATGCTTCCGGGATGTGCTGCGGAACCGCACAAAATTCCTACCAGACATTAAGTAGTATGAGTATTATTTTGGCTGATGGAACATTATTGGATACTGGCGATTGTCTATCAATCAAGAATTTCAAGCAAAGTCATGCAGAGTTTATCAAAAAGCTAGAAGAACTGGCAGTACAAGTAAAGCAAGATCAAGCGTTAAATGACTTGATAAAACATAAATATCGACTTAAAAACACTACTGGATACGGTCTGAATGCACTCATTGATTTTGAAGACCCAATCAATATTTTACAGCATTTAATGATCGGCTCTGAAGGCACCCTTGGCTTTATCGCCGATATTACTTACAACACCGTACCTGACCATCCGTTTAAAGCGACTGCATTGTTTATTTATAAAGATATAGAAATTGCCTGTCAAGCCGTCACCAAACTAAGCCAAACAACCATTGCAGCAATAGAATTAATGGATGGTCGTGCGCTTGCTTCAGTTGCCGATAAAACCGGCGTTCCCCCATTTATTGCCGAGCTGGGCGAAAAAGCAACGGGTCTATTATTAGAATGCCATGCCGAGTCGAAACAGGCATTATTAGAAATGACAACCAAAATAGAAAAAGAAATTTCTAAATTGGTACAACTCAACAGCATCAAATTTACCAATGATGTTAAAATTTGCCAAAATTTATGGCGGATTCGTAAGGGACTATTCCCTACAGTCGGCGCAACGCGTCATAAAGGCACCAGTGTTATTATTGAAGATGTTGCCTTTCCGCTAGAACAACTGGCTCAAGCGACTCAAGATCTGCAAGATCTCTTTTTGCAGCATGGTTATCATCAGGCGATTATTTTCGGCCATGCCCTTCAAGGTAATTTACATTTTGTATTTACTCAAAACTTTGGGTCGACATCGGAAGTCAATCGCTACAAAAAATTTATGCAAGCAGTAAGTGAACTGGTCGCGGTTAAATATCAGGGATCGTTAAAGGCGGAACATGGTACCGGGCGAAATATGGCCCCTTTTGTGGAACTCGAATGGGGACAAAAAAGTTATGCTTTAATGAAAAAAATAAAACAACTGTTCGACCCAAACGGCTTAATGAATCCCGGAGTCATCATTAATCATGATCCGAATATTCATCTCACTAACTTAAAACAACTGACTGTTGCCGATGATTTAATCGACCAATGTACTGAGTGTGGTTTTTGTGAGGCCGTGTGTCCTTCACGCAATTTAAGCCTGACTCCACGACAAAGAATTGTGATGTATCGACAATTGCAAGCTTTGAGCACGCAGCAACCAAGTCGGAAAATAAAACATACGATTCAAAAACTCATTAGGCAGTTTAACTATCTGGGAGTCGATACCTGTGCCGCGACTGGACTGTGTGCTGATCGTTGCCCTATTGGGATCGACACCGGAGAATTAATAAAATCCATTCGCGGTAAAATTTACAATAATTCTCGCCTCAAAATCGCTTATCGTTTCGCTCGATGGACTAATAATCATTTTGCAACCAGCAGCTGGATCGCCAACCAGATTTTTCGTATTAACGATTTAGTGCAAAAGTTTTTGCCAGCCAAATTGATTAATTTAAATGGAAAGCATCAGCACAAACAATCAAACAAAATGATCCCTATTTTGTTTAACCAATACCCTACTGCCAACCGTTCTAAATTAATCCCTGCTAAAATTCGCTCGAGCAAATCGGATAGCCAACAGGTGGTTTATATTCCCTCTTGTGCCAGTCGAACGATGGGCACTCAACCCGGCGCAATCAATCAGCAACCGTTAACCGAAATAACCATCCGCTTGTTGGAAAAAGCTGATTACCAGATCATCATTCCCAATAATATGAATGAACTTTGCTGCGGAATGCCTTATGAAAGTAAAGGAATGTTTGATCTAGCCAATCAAAAACAGCAACAGCTCGAAGCAATATTATGGAGGGAAAGCCAATCCGGTAAGCTTCCGATCATCATGGACACCAGCCCTTGTGCTAAGTATTCAAAGGATAAAATGGGAAAGTCATTGAACATATTTGAACCGACAGAGTTCGCCCTTAAATACTTGGTCAATCATTTGAAGATTCAACCAATCAAAGAAACCATCATGCTGCATATCACTTGCAGTAGTCGTCGCATGGGATTGCAGGACCAATTGCTAACGCTTGCAAATATTTGTGCTAATAAGGTGATAGTACCCGAAAATATTGATTGTTGTGGCTGGGCAGGCGACAAAGGATTTACCACACCAGAATTAAATACATCGGCGTTGTCTCAGCTGAAAAAACAAGTGCCAGAAAATTGCACTCGTGGGTTTAGCAATAGTATCACCTGTGAAATAGGATTGACTCGGCACAGTGGGCTACCTTATCAATCGATTTTGTATTTGTTAGATGAAGTGAGCCGATAAAAAGTGATCACTCCATTAGATTTCAATCTCTGTATATTTCTGGTCAACTAACAGGTCGACATAAAAACACTACCCGACGAAATATGCGAACACTCACCGTCACTGACATAAGAACCATATCCACCAGATCCACCCGTTGAATAGTTTGAATTGATTTTTTTTTAGATTACCCATTAGGCTGATTTTTACCGGGAACAAAACCACCCAAAGCTTGTTCGGCTGCTTGCTCTCCATGAGCAACAACAAGTACTATATAGCCAAATATTTTTCTATTTTCCAAGCTAATTTGATCCCAGTTTTTGCGTATTTGTGTCCAAATAACTCGGCCAGAAGTAAGATAAGCTTGAGTATCCAATGCTGCGTTTGGATAAGCGGTAATCACTTTGTTTACCAAGGTAGGTCTATGTTGTAAATAAAAACCTCGGCAGCAAGCTAGCCGAGTTTTAAAACAATCCCAACTGTCGAGCTGGTTCTTCCTTACTATCAAGCTTTACTAACTGGTTCTGAACGTACTTTCTGATCGTCTTCTCATCAGCATTTCCGATAGTTTCAACAAAATAGCTTTGCGTCCACAATATCGATTTCATAGTCATATCCAATTTTCTTGATAATAGCCTTCATAGCTTCCCTTTGAGGCTCTACAAATACCTTCTGCCTATACTTTGGGATCCAAACAAAATGAAACATCAGCCTGTAAACATGATGCGTATTTCTCTGAAGGTCCATGAACTGAATACCGTAAACTGGAAAAAAACCCCGTTTACACTATCCAGCTCGGGGGCAAGCCGCCCGAGATTTACGCCATGCGGTTAAATTAAATTCCCCCGACAATCCAAATATGGGAATCGTTATTTCTTACCTAGCAAGAATTCATTTATAAACACGAGGCACTCGTCGACTAACACCTGATATTAAATCATAACCGATAGTATTCGCGTAACTAGCGACTTCATTAGCAGATAAATGTTCACCCCAAAGCTCAACCAGATCACCGATTGAAACCTTTGACAGGTCTGTCACATCAACACTGATCAAATCCATTGACACCACCCCGGCTAAATAGGCTCTTTCTCCGTTAACCAATACAGGCGTACCATTGATTGCTTGGCGGGGATAACCATCCGCATAACCGACCGCAACCGTCGCGATTTTTGATGGCCGGGTCGCTTGCCATTGATTAGAATAGCCAACCGTTTCACCGATTTCTACTTCACGAATGGCGACCACTTCTGATTCAAAAGTCATCGCCGCTTTGAGTGGTTGATCGCTGTTATGGGGCCCATCAAATAAGGGTAAACCGTAAAGCATGATCCCTGGCCGATTCCAATCAAGGTTAGATTCCGGTAAGTGAGCGATCGCCGGTGAATTAGACAAACTTAATTCAACTTCTGATGGTAATTTGGCCTTAGTAATCATTTTTTTGAATTTGTTGAGCTGCTTTTTTGACTCATCACTTGCCAATTCATTCGCACAAGAAAAATGGGATGAAACAACAAAATCATCTTCAATCCAACGACACTGTTTTATCGCTTGTAAACTTCTTTCAAATTCGGTTTGATCAAGACCGAGCCGATGCATTCCGGTATCTAACTTTAACCACACTTTTAGCGATTGTTTCAGTGGTGTGGCCAACAATAATTCAAGTTGCGATCGATTATGTAAGATTATCCATAAACCATTTTCACTGGCATAGATTAGCTCATTCGCACAGTAAACACCTTGTAATATAAGAATATTTTTTGTGATGCCTGCCTGTCTTAGTGTAACCGCTTCATCAAATATCGCTACTGCAAAAGCGGGTACTAAAGCCTGCAAAGCCTTTGCTACGGCTACCAAGCCGTGCCCATAAGCATCTGCTTTAATAACCGCCATATTTTTTGATTGTGGCGCCCATTGATTCGCCAATGAAAAATTGGATCGAATATTATCTAAATGAATGTTCACTTGTGTATTTCTTGACATATTTTCTCTGACTCGTTCAATTTCTTACGAAACCGAACTATGGTTATCACCATTATTTTAAGATTATAATATCACTAACCCAACCACTAAATACAAAACAACCGATACGCCACCAGCAAATAGTGCATAAGGCAATTGTGTTTTGACGTGCTCCAGCAAGTCACAACCGGAAGCGATTGCAGATACAGCCGTTGTATCCGATATTGGAGAACAGTGATCGCCAAACACGCCGCCACCTAGGATCGCACCAATAATCAATGATGGTGGCAATCCCATCGTTTGAATAATCGGTACACCGATAGGAATTAAAATAGCAAAGGTTCCCCAAGAGGTCCCGGTTGAAAAAGACATCACACCACCAACAATAAAAATCATCGGTGCGACCCAATAAATCGGCAAAAAATTACCTACGATTTGAGAGATATAAATACCAGTCCCCAACTCTTTAAGACTGGCCCCCAAAGCAAGTGACAATAGAACAATAGCCACTAGTGGCAAAAGTTCTGACATACCGGTAAAACCAATTTTGACCAATTGATGATGCTTAAATCGACCACTCGCCAACATCATAAAATAAGCCACCAAACAAGCCAGGCTGGTTGCATAAAAAACCGACTTAGAACCACTACCTGCGGATAGAACGCCATTGCCTGTCCAAAACATAAATCCAATCATTCCGCCCACCATGACCAAAATAGGAACCAACATAAAACTAGCATGTCCAACCGCATCCTGATCGAGCATAGAATCTAACGGCCCCATCGAGGATCCATTTTGATTGACACCATCTTTTTCATCTTCTCGAATATGGACCTTACTGGTGGCAAGTGGTCCATAATATTTTCCAGAATAAGCCGAATAAAAGACGATTGCCAAGGTGATCAAAGCATAAAAATTAAACGGGACTGACCCCCACAAAATTTCTGCAGAGCTAGTCTCTAGCTCATAACTACTAAGTAGCGCTAATACATAAGCCCCCCATGCATTGAGTAATATCAAAATACAAATGGGTGCAGAAGTACTGTCAATAATGTAGGCTAACTTTGCACGGCTAAGACCGTATTGATCAAACAACCCTCTGGAAAGAATGCCTGCCGTTAATACGCTTAAATTGGATTCAACAAAAACGACCACACCGGTAACACTCGCCATCATTGAAACCTGCCTAGGTGATTTTGCCAGTCCATTTGAAATTAAGGTTTTAACTAACCCAGTCACGCCACCAGATTTTCGCATGTAAGCAAGTAAAGCACCGACCATTACACTGAAAACCAAAATACGTGTATTTCCGGCATCTGCAAATACAGCAGTGATACGATCAAGTGTATTGAACCCACCGGTCACTGGCCCCATTAAAGACGGCTCAGTCAATAGCAGCCATTCGGAAACGAAAATGGACATGATGAGCGCAAGAATAACTTCTTTTTTCCAAAGTACAATGACAACCGCCACCAGAGGCGGTAAGATTTTAAGCCATTCCATTTTTTTCCCCTATTATTTTATTATCAATATTTTTTTGTCGAAATATTATTATTATCTAAATTCGGATCATTTAATTGCAAAGCCTTTCTCAAAAATCCATCACTATCATTGAGTAAACCCTTTGCGGTAGCACAACCGACTTTCGCAAGTAGCATTAATACGGCAAGCTTCACTTGTCTGTCTGCCAGTTCAAGCGTTTCTTCAGCTAAAGTCTGACTGGCACCCGTAATTTGCATTACCATTCTAGTGGCTCTTGCATACAGCTTTTGATTGGTCGCTTTTACATCAACCATAAAATTCTGATAACTTTTACCACAACGTATCATTGCCGCCGTTGATAACATATTAAGCACCATCTTTTGTGCAGTGCCCGACTTCATTCGAGTCGAACCGGTAAGTGCTTCAGGTCCTACCATGACGATTAAAGAAACATCCACATTTTTTGATATTTCAGATTGGGGATTGCAACTAAGTGAAATACTGGCAGCCCCCAAGCTACGAGCGTAATCTAATCCGCCAACAACGTAGGGTGTTCTACCGCTAGCTGCGATCCCGACTAATACATCTTCTGCCGAAAAATTAATCGCCTTAAGCGCCTTAACAGCCAATGATTGATCGTCTTCGCTGCCTTCAATGGCTTTGAACATTGCCGATTCTCCACCTGCGATCAAACCAACCACTTTATCAGAGGCTACACCGAACGTTGGTACACATTCTACCGCGTCTAAAATACCTAACCGACCGCTGGTTCCAGCCCCCATATAAATAAGTCGACCGTCTTGTTTAAAACGGTTAACAATAATATCAACCGCTTCTGCGATATTGGGTAATATTTGGCTCACAGCTTTAGCCACTAAATCATCTTGTTGATTTAGTTTTTTAACCACATTCAAAGTATCCAAAAGGTCAATATCCAACGTGTCTGGATTTTGTTCTTCTGAAACCAGTCTATCAAGTTCAAAAATAAGTTCTGAATTTTTCATCATAACTCTCTTATTGGTAAAAAAGCCTCAAACTAAACCGCAACACGACTCACTTTGGCGCCCAATGCGAGTAATTTTTCTTCAATACAATCATAACCACGATCGATATGATAGATTCTATCAACAATTGTATTTCCTTCTGCCACTAATCCGGCCAATACCAAACTGGCCGATGCCCGCAAATCAGTCGCCATCACCTGAGCGCTGGTCAATTGGTTGACTCCGGTGCAAATCGCAGTATTACCTTCGATGGATATGTCTGCGCCCATACGCAGCATTTCATTAACGTGCATAAAACGGTTTTCAAAAATATTTTCAACAATAACTCCAGTCCCCTCAGCAACAATATTCAAAGTGGTAAATTGCGCTTGCATATCGGTCGGAAATCCTGGAAATGGTGCCGTCTTAATACTCACTGCTTTGACTCGTTTCCCCTTCATATCCAGCTCTATCCAATCATGACCAGTCGATATATGGGCCCCAGATTCTTTCAGTTTGAGCAATACCCGACCACCGGTAATCGCGCCGGCGACTAGGTAAGTCCCGGTTTCAATTCTGTCTGGTTGTACTTGGTGTCGAGCACCGCGTAATTTCTCGACTCCCTGCACAGTAATCACATCAGTACCGGCACCTTCAATGATGGCTCCCATTGAAATCAAACAATTGGCCAAATCAACAATTTCTGGCTCTCTTGCCGCATTTTCGATGGTGCTCATTCCTTTTGCCAATGTGGCAGCCATTAACAGATTCTCTGTCGCACCGACGCTAACCGTATCCATCAATATCCTAGCTCCGATGAGACCATTTTCAGCCTGTGCTTTTATATAACCATCATTGACTTCAATGGTTGCGCCCATTGCTTGCATCCCCTTAATGTGCAAATCCACCGGTCTGGAGCCTATCGCACAACCGCCAGGTAGAGAAACATCGGCTTTTCCAACTCTCGCCAGTAATGGTCCCAAAACAAGTATCGAGGCGCGCATGGTTTTAACTAAATGATAAGGAGCCTTATGGGAATTGATTTTACGAGTATCGATTTGCACCAAATTTTTACCACTCGAAGTCATATTGGCACCAAGACAGCCGAGTAGTTTTAGAGTGGTCGTTATATCCTCTAATTGAGGTACGTTGCTGATATCACTCACACCATCAGCCAGTAAGGTTGACATTAAGATAGGTAAAGCGGCATTTTTTGCGCCGGATATTCGGACACAGCCGTCTAATTTTCGACCACCAGAAATTTCAAACCTCTCCATTTTTTCTCCAAGAACTGCCCGTTGGCTATAATTATAACCACCATCATCTGGCAGAAAATTTGTTGATAAATCTTGGCCCTTGTTTTCGACCTAGAATGATCAGTTGATTGAACTCTATCATTAAATGATCTTGCAAAGAATAGCTACAAAGTGAATTTACATCATTCGCCATAATTAATACCTTTTTTAAACAGAAACAAACAAGGCTTCGCCTTAATTTATCTATTTATTGGACAAAATTCGAGAAAAAACGACATTTTGTCTACACTAACAATAATCCTGAACAAATCGACAATCATGTTGAACTTTGATGGAGCAACTGAAAAACAAAAGTAAAAGAGTCAATAACCTCAACTCGGAATAAGAGTATCCATCTAGCATCAGATATTCCGAGGGTTACTGGCTACTCTTATTCCGAATTGAGGTTAAATAGATGGCACCAAATAAGAGAGAAGAATTCGAAGCAATGGGCGGAACCGCCATGATTGAAAAAATCAGCAAGATATTCTACGACAAAATTTATAAAGATCCTTGGTTAAAACTCTATTTTGAAGAAATTCCACAAGAGCATATTGAAAGACAACAAGTCGCTTTTATGCAAGCGGCACTAGGCGGTGAAAATCTCTACTGCGGTCAAACACCGCCTGCAGCGCACAAGCACATGTATATTAGCCACGCACTATTTGAAGCTCGCCAGGAATTATTAGATGAATCCTTTGAGGAAGCCAACACTGGCGAATTAATGATTGAAAAATGGCAAAGAATTGATGATGCTTTTTTTAGCCGAATTGTAAAACATGCGCCAGAACAATGTGAAAAAAGGTACGAAACCGACAAGATATTGAATTTTCCTAAACCGACACCCTAAATCGAATTAGAATTGACCGGTAAAATAATAAATCCCCAGCACAATCAAGGCGACCACTAGGGTCCAACGAGCAGCAATGCATTTTTTACAATCGGTTTTAAACATACAATTATTCTACATCGAAAGCGAGACTGACTCGCCGATTTCCTCAGGTTTCTAGGCGAGACATTGATTTAAAAATCAACCACTTGCCGTTTATTTTCCATCCATGGCTTGTATTTCATCATAACACTTCTAAATAGTTTTGAATCGAGTTGCCGTTGTAACCAATGTCGAAGATTATTATAGTTGCTCGAGTTAAACCAGTCTTTATCCACACTAGCAAATTGTCGAATAAATGGAAATATTGCGATATCGGCTAGGCAAAGTTTTGCCCCTAATAGACAGGCGTTTTCATTTAATAAATCATCCAGTTGTTTGAGAAAAAAAAGGCACTGATTGCGATAGATTATTTCACTTTGTTCAGGAAAACGAAGCGCATATTTGTATCGGTCAAGACAAGGTTTAAATTGATGGTCATTGATATCGATTAATGCTTTGGATTGAGACAAGGTACGTTGTTCTAGAAGATTGAGCGGATCGGATTGCTCAAGCGCCCAAAACATAATATCCAGACTTTCGTCGATCACGCGATCATCGGAAAGCTGCAAAACGGGGACGGTGCCTTTGGAAGAAATATCCAGTATTTCAGCCGGTTTATCTCTGAGTAAAATTTCTCTCAATTGCACCGAACTCCCACTCGAACCAATTGCTAACCGGGCTCTTATAGCATAAGGGCATCGTCTAAAACTGTAAAGTATAGGTTTGCTTGTACTGATAATATTAATTTCCTAATCAAAAGTTCCATAAAAGTTCTACAGGCACTAACGATTTTCGACCAGTGCAATATATTTGCCATTTTGGCTTACCGCCAGTCGAGTAATTTGACCACTAAAATGTTGATTTAGATCTTGCCCTTTTTGCCAACGGTTATTTTTTTTCTGGCTTGGCCAAACAAATAGTTGATTATTTTCTACTCGTAAAATATCACCGTTAGGTGCCCAAGTATAATCATAATTACTACCGAAAATTGGCGCGATTGGTGTAATAGAAAAATCTTTTGGGTTAAACGCTTTTATCCAAACTTCACCATTAGTTTGTCGATGAACAAAACTAAAACGCTCACTATTGGGAATTGGTTGTGGAGAGCTTGGAATAGCGTGACCGCTAACAAAACGTCTTTCATCTCGCTCTAGATTAAGGTATTGAACACTCCAACCGTAACGTGACCAAAACAATACATCGCCGTTTTGCTCGTTCACCGCGTAATAACCAACCGGCTCTTTCGAGTTAAGAAGCCAAGCGCTTTTTCCTGTCATCCGGTTCAAGCTCCATACAGATTGATAAGGATCACCCCCTTCGCTGACAAAAGTGACATTTTGGTTGTCGTTTAATGTTTTTGGTGAATATTCACTATGAGGGGTATTGGTTATCTGGGTAGTTTTTTGACTATTTAGATCATATTCAAATACATCGGTTTGTTTTCCATCCCTCACAGAAACAAAAAGCATGGTGTCACTTTTGTCGGTAAAAAAAGGCTGATTATCATAACCCAAATTATTGGAAATATTTACACCATTTTCTAACCGATAGAGCCCTTCTTTAATCGTTAGGTCGAAAACATGAACTTCTGAATCCGGGGGAGATAGGACCTGCGGTTTTTCCTCTTCCGCTCTACCGGTCAAGACCAATAGGGAGACGAGCATCATTAATCGTAATAGTAATATTTTCAAAGTATTTATTCTCATTTTGATTTCGTTCCTTTTTGTTTTTGACTTCAATTGATCACAATCGAAAAATATTCCTTCATCCATTGATACAATATTTGAGCATTTAAATCATCAAAATTGAAAGTCTCAAATTTTTCATCGGGATCTTGTGCTTTAAAGGAAAATTGATATTGAATGATCTCAGGTTGCTGATCATGCAAAATAACGATAATTCGTTTACCTGTTTTTAAGCAATCAATGGTCATTGCATCGGCAGGTATACCGACAGAACGCATGCCGCGACTAATACCGACAACCGGATTAATATTTTCAAAGTCCTGTTGAATACGGTTGTGCGCTTCAGTCGCAAGGTCAGACAGTATTTCTAAATGTTTTTTACTCAAGGCTTTTTCTTCCTTATATCGTTTTTTTCAGCACCGATTGTAGCCTAAAAGATAGCAATATACCTGAATAGATAGCAATAAGCGGGGTATACAGATAAAATCGCGTCCTGATATCGATGGACATCTTTTTTGAGGTTGTCAATATAGCGGTCACATAGTTCAATTATGAGTAGAAAACTAGAATTATTGTCACCAGGCGGTGATGTAGAGGCCATTAAAGCAGCCATTGTTGCCGGCTCCAATGCTGTTTATTGTGGTCTGGACACCTTTAATGCTAGAAATAGAGCATCCAATTTATCATTTGATGAATTAAATGGCGTCCTCAGGCTCGCCCATAAACATGATTGTGAAGTCTTTTTAACCTTGAATGTGGTTATTTTGGAGCAAGAGCTTAAATCGTTGTTTAAGCTGCTGAACCAACTGGTTAATACCACCATTGATGGTATAATTGTTCAAGATTTGGGTTTATTTAATCTGGTTAAAAAGTATTTCCCAACATTAGATATTCACGCATCAACTCAATTAACCACTCACAATGAAGGCCAAATTGAATTTCTAGCCCAAATCGGCGCTTCTAGAGCCAATTTATCTCGCGAACTAAATCTCCATGAAATAAAATCCCTGACAGCTCTCGCCCACCAAAAGAACCTGTTAACTGAAGTCTTTGTACATGGCTCTTTGTGTATCGCCTTTTCCGGACAGTGTTATTCAAGTTCCGTCAGTGTCGGTAATTCCGGCAACCGTGGTCGATGTAGTCAAGCCTGTCGCGATGAATATGAAATCACTGCCACGGGCAATCAATTTCCACTCAATTTAAAAGACAACTCCGCCTATTTTGACTTACCGGAACTAGTGGATGCTAGAGTGGATTCATTGAAAATTGAAGGTCGAATCAAAGGTGCCCATTATGTATATACGGTGGTCGATAGTTGGCGGCATCAAATCAACCATTTTATTGAATCCGGTCAATTATTGACTGATGATTCTAATCTGCATAAAGTATTTAATCGTGATTTTACCAATTCATTTTTAAAGGGTGATTTAACTAAATCAATGTTTATTGATAATCCACGTGATCACAGCGTAAAACACGCTATTGATTCGAACAAGGCTATATCTATAGTACAAATTCAAGAAGTCAAAGAAACACTTTATAAAGATAAAAATGATCTAGGTGATATTTTAAAGGATAAGATCAAAGATCTTAATATTGATAAACAGAAATTAACATTCGAATTTTCTGGTAAACAAGGTCATCCTCTAACCGTTAAAGCAATGTGTCAAAATAAAACCTTCGACGCGCAAACAAAAACGAATCTGGCACCATCGGATAAGTCAACAATCGATCCTCAAGCATTAATAAAACGCTTTAAAAGTTTTGATGATGCAAATCATTGTATAGAAAATTATAATTTTGATGGACTTAAAAGCGGCTTAAGTGTTCCATTTAAAGAGTTAACCGAACTAAAAAATGAGATCGCTTTTCTACTCAATAACTCGGTCAAAGTGATTTCACCTATAGAGCTGCCAAAGCTTATCCAACACTCCAAAATAGAAAAGCAAGCAAAATTATCAATATTGATCGCCAATGAAAAGGATTTTGAACTTTGTGAAGCTACCGATGTGGATATCTATTTTAAATTACCTGAGAGCTTTAAAAAGGATTGTACAAAATTCATCGACTTATTTTTAAGTAATCCAAGATTAATCCCTTGGTTTCCGGCAGTTTTGATCGGCAAAGATTATATCGAAGCCGTTAGAGTTTTAGAACAAGTTAGACCCAAACGAATAGTCAGCAATAATACCGGCATTGCTTACAAAGCATTTAAAATGGGTATTGAGTGGATAGCGGGTCCCTTCTTAAATACCACAAATTCATATGCACTATTAACTCTGCAAGAAGAACTCAACTGCAAAGGTGCCTTTATTTCCAATGAAATAAACAAAATTCAAATCAAAAATATTCGTCGCCCTGAAAATTTTAAATTGTTATACAGTATTTACCATCCGATCTTAATGATGACCAGCAGGCAATGTTTTTTCCAACAGACGGTCGGTTGTAAAAAATCCAGTATCGAAGATAGCTGTATGCTCAAATGTACCAAGGCCACTACCATCACCAATGTGAAGGGGATTTCATTTTCCGTTGATAAACAAAAAGGCGGATATCCAAGCATCTATAATCACGAACAGTTTTTGAATATTGATGCTGTAAGAGATCTATCGGATCTATTGGATGAATTTTTTATTGATTTAACCAATATTGGCGCGGGTTCAAAAGAGCAACCAAATAAAGTGGAACTAATCAAATATTTTGAAGGACTGTTAAACAACATCGATATTGCTCAAGCTTCGCTCAATAGTCTCGTTAGACTTTCAACCAATGCTCAATATGTTCAGGGGTTATAAGGAAAATATGTATCTATTCGATCTCATTGTTTATCAATGTACACAACAATAAAATTGTAACCGGTAACCTCTAGATCGGGCAGCTTATTTCTGGATATTTGCATTAAATCACCAGCGAGCAAAATTTCAGCAATTTTAGCCTGTTTAGAATCAATTTCGAGCTTTTCATACAGCCCATAAATAAAACAAAGTTGTGAGTTCTTTAGAGTAACCGTATGTGAACCGCTAAACGTTTCGACTGAACTGGCAAAATTTTTGGTTCGAGTTATCAGGTTAAAATCGGTTATTGGGCCGGAGATAAGTGTGGCGGTTGTTTTATTACCACCATCAAAGGTAGAAAAAGCCAAAATATTTTCTAACCGATCAATCTTGTTTTTATTATGACTTAGGCAGACACCTTTCCCGTCAATAAGTACTAAGTTTCTGGTATACCCTTCAAAATCTGAAAACGTACCATTGTTATCCACCGTTGCAATACTCAATCGCCAGTCGAAATTGGATAACATAGCCTTATGATTAATAGCTAATTCCAGTGTGACACCTTTGCCATTTTTCCATGGAATTTTTTTGAACGCCTGATGTTGAATAATTTTAATCAACTTATTTTCAATATTTAACATGCTTTTATAAATGCCAAAATTTCAGATTTTGGCATTGGTTTAGCAAATAAATATCCTTGACCAAACTGACAGTTGAGGTTTTGAGCAAGTTCAAGCTGAGATTCAGTTTCTATCCCTTCTACAACAATATCCATCCCTAGGCTCGCAACCAGAAAACCGATTGACTCTATCATACCAACCATTTTGTCATTTTCATCAGTTGATTGTATAAATGATTGATCCAATTTGATGATGTCAAAAGGAAATTGATGTAAATAACTAAGCGAAGAATAACCAGTACCAAAATCATCCAGCAATACTTTCATACCGATCGATTTGAGCTCCCGTACAAAAAGAATAGCCGCATTGAAATCTTCTATCAAAATACTTTCGGTTATTTCAGCATTCAAATTATTTGGATCGATATCATATTTAGCGATTTCTTTACGAATAAAATCATCTAATGTTCGAGTAAGAATTTGTATTGCCGATATGTTGATATTGATGTAAAGTTCTTTGAGTTCAATAGTTTTAGAAAATTCACTCAACGTTTCACAAGCCATCGAAACAATAGATTCTCCTAATTCTTGTATCAAACCGGTCTCTTCAGCAATTGGAATGAATTCTGCAGGACCAATAAAACCGAGTTGAGGATGCTTCCAACGAATAAGCGCTTCAAGACCAACGACCCTATGACTAAATAAATCGATGACTGGTTGGTAATATAGTACAATCTGGTCCGTACCAATCGCAATTCTGAGGTCTTGTTCAATTTTGAGTCGTTGAGAGATCTTTTTTCTTACATTGGCGTCAAATAAACAATAGCGATCTTTGCCTCCTTGTTTAGCCTGATACATCGCTGAATCTGCATCTCCGATAACACGATCGCTGTCATCTTTACCTATTTTTGCCAATCTGACACCAATGCTTGCACTAGTAATTAAAGAATGTTGTTCAATAATAACCGGTTGGCGTAATTTGTTTAACACTCGCTCTGCGAGCGAAACAACTACTTTAACCGAGCAAATATCATACATCAAAATACAAAATTCATCGCCGCCCAAACGAACGACTTTATCATCCTCTCGCATACAGTTTTTTAGAATTTTGGCGACTTCGATCAAAAATAAATCACCAATATGGTGACCTAGGCTATCATTAATAATTTTGAAACGATCTAAATCAAGAAAAAGCAACGCGACATCATATGGCTGTTCAGTGATTTTTCCTTTTAATACAATATTAAGCTCTTCGCTTAGGTAACGCCTATTGGGTAATTGAGTAAGAGAATCATGCAATGATTCATGCTCTAATCGTTTTTCAATTTTTCGCCGATTGGCGATGGTTTTTTCTAGCACTGATGTTCTTTCTTTGACTCGCCGTTCCAAATGTTCATGTGCTTTTATAAGTGCGTCCGCGTCTTTTTTACGTAAAATAGCGATCGACACCTGATGGGCAATTGTTTCTAACAGTGACAAGTGATGTTGGTCGTATATATGAGCTACATCATAGCTTTGAACGACTATGACTCCAAAAGTATCATTTTTGTCCTTTAAAGGCACACCAAGCCAAGAAACCGCTTCATGCCCAATTTGTTCTCGAACGGTGGGATCAGAGGAATTGTGAAGCAAAGATTTACCACTAATAAGTGTTTGTGCAGTTAGTCCTTGTTTCAATTGTGTTCTTTTTAGAGTGAACTTAATAGTATCGGGTTGATCATCATGTTGATCGACAAAATAGGGGAATTCCAGATGATCTTTTTTTTCAGACAAGGTAGCGATAAACGCATTTTTGGCGTACATCAATTCAGCAATGGTTTGATGAACCCCGGCAAAAAGATCATTTAAATGCTTTGCAGTACTAACAAGATCGGTGATCTTGAAAAGGGCCTTTTGAATACTCTCACTTTTTCTTCTCACCTCTACTTCATTTGCCAAAGTAAGGTTGATTTTTTTGAGCTCATTTGTCCTAGCCTCGACTCTGTTTTCGAGCTCTTTGTTTTGGCTTTTTAGTTCATCATGAGCTTCTTTAAGCAATTCTGCATCCTGCTTTCTTTTTAAGCTGGTAGCAATATGTTGGGAAACATAAACAAGCAGCTCTTCATCCCGTTTACTGTAACGAAATCCCTTATCGTAACTTTGTACAACCAATGCGCCTAGAATTTGCTCTTCGATTATCAAAGGCACGCCAATCCAATCTTCCGCGGTTCGACCAGTTGATGCCACTCGTTCTAGTTCGAACCTATTTAAATGCAACAATTTGCGTTCTCTTATGACTCTCATGGTTGTAAGTCCAGCCAGTTTTTCCTTAGGAATTTTCATGGTGGGGTTATGCAGCGGATCGTCATCCCCTTGTTGATCATCTTCATCATCCTTATAATAAGGAAAACTAACGCTGTCACACTCAGGGTGTAACAACATAATAAAAAAGTTTTTTGCTAAAGTCAGATCACTCACAATTTTGTGTATTTCTGAATAAAAGTCTGGAAGACTATTGCTTGAATTGGCAAGATCAACTATCTGGAAAAGTGCATTTTGAAGTTTTTTGGTGGCAGTAAAAGACCTAACGATCTGTTCAAGTCGCGTATTTTCTGACTTATACTTTGTAAGTTCTGCTTGAAGTTCCATTTTCGCATCTAACTTGTTATTCAATGAGGTCGTGTTTTAGTGGTGATATTTGAGCAAGTATAGTCACATTTCGGTTGAATTGCTTTAAAATCCAGATGAAAGACTCACTCAATCTCCCCCAGATGGTCATCTATTGATTATCAAATGTGGCTTGTGTTTTCATGCTTAACTAATTTTTAAGATAATAGTAAATCTGATTCGATTGGATAAAATTGACTTGCCGATTTTATTAGTGACGCAGCGGTCAGTGGTTGTACTCCATAAACCTCCACTCTGGATTGATATTTTGTTCTTATTTTTTGAGCCAATAAATCAAAGTCCCCATCACCTGATAGCAAAACTACCGTATCACTTTGCTCGGCATATTCAATCGCATCTAACGCGATACCGACATCCCAATCGCCTTTAGCCGTACCATCCGAACGTTGAATAAAAGGTTTCAATTTCACTTCAAATCCAATGGCTCTAAGTATGTTTTGAAATTGTTTTTGCTTTAAATCACCCCTGTCAATTGCATAGGCTGAAGCTTGTATGACTTTTCGGTTTTGAGTCACTTTAGCCCAAAATTTGTTGTAATCGAAATGACGTTCAAAAACATGTCGAGTAGTGTAATAGATATTTTGTACATCGACTAAAATCGAAACCGTTTCCATAAAATCCTCTGGCTTTGCCATGGGTGCTTAAGGCGCTCATCGGGGCCTCGCCGGATTCCATCGATGTTGCGACGAGTGCATCAAGTCATATCGACTGTGTTATTTTTTCTTTCGTTTGTCTCTAACTCTATATCCAAACTCTTTAGTTTTTTTCATTTCGAATAAATCGATTGATTTAAACAAATCGCTCAATTTAGCAAAGCCATAGTTTCTTTGGTCAAAAGAAGCTTGATTGGATATGTGCGAGCCAACAGGACCTAGTGTTGCCCATCCATCATCATCTTCGTGAGCTTCAATCGCTTGTCTTAATAAATTGATTAGTTTTGTATCGGACTTAACATTCTTTTTAGTGCCATTTTTTTGTGGGGTTGCTGGTTCCGGGTTATCGAGATAAAGAAACTTAGAACAGGCGTTTACAAATGGCATGGGGGCTTTTCTTTCGCCAAATCCTATAACAACTTTTCCTTCAGAAAGAGCATGAGTGACTAAAGGGGTAAAATCACAATCAGAGGAAACTAAACAAACAACATCAATTTGCTTTGTATAAAGAGCCTCCATCACCTGTATCACCATTTTAATGTCAGCCGCATTTTTACCTTTTACCATATCAAATTGTTGGATCGGTTCAATTGCATATTCGTGCAGAATCGCTTCCCAAGATTTTAAGGTTGATTTAGTCCAATTACCGTAAGCACGCCTAATATTAACAACACCATACTTGGCCAGCTCAGAAATGACTAAGTCCATTTTTGCGGCGGGTGCGTTATCTGCGTCTATAAATACCGCTATTTTTTGTTTTTCTTGCATATAGATTGAGTTCCGTATTTTTTTTAAAAATGAAATGGCAAGCGATTTTTAAACACCTTTAATCAGTTCCCAGTTTCCTTGAGAATCTATCGACAAAACAAATAGACGTAGATTAAAATAATCCCCTCCCTCCACATGGTACGAACAACTATGACGACAAATTCAACACTATCATGATAGCATCTCCATGACCAATAATTTCAACTTCTTGATACCCATTTTCATGAAAATAGGTTGATTTTGTTTCTGATTGTAGTTCATGTTTAATTATAGGTGTTACATTATTTCAAGTTTTTAGTTCGAAGTTTAAAGCGATTTTTTTTGACTCTTCTGTTGAAATTTGCAATGCCATTTCCTTTGGCCACAACTTTGGCGAATCATCATTAAGTACATCGCTGGGCAAAATTTTTCTTTAGATTCATTCGCATTCATTAGAACTTTTATTACCTTACACATCACTTTAAATTCAAGGTATGCGTTCATCTCTATTAAAGATGCTGTCAATGCAATGAAAGATCGATTACCGCAGGATGCCTTTTGCTATAACCCTTTCTAATTGTTTAATTGCTGTGTATAAATTTGAGTCGTCGCAATACTGGCATGCCTCAATATTTCTCGTGATTCAACGGATTAATTTATAGTACTCTACGTCTAATCCGGCGAGTTCAGGGAACGTCGCCGAAATGCATATTGAAGAAAAAGTCCCAACCAAAATACCGGCAAATAATGCAACTGAAAACCCCTCCAACGACGTTCCCGCAAGCCACCACACGGAAGCTATAGTTGCCAAAGTTGTACCTGAAGTAATCAGGGTCCGTGTTAAAGTTGAGCTAATAGCTGCATTTACGATATTACTCAGAGTGACGTCCTTATTTTGCCTCATCATCTCGCGGATACGATCCGCCACTATAATGGAATCATTTAATGAATAACCAATAATGGCCAATAAGCTTGCTAGTACTGTCAGATTAAATTCCAACTGAGTCCAAGCAAATATCCCTAATACGGCAACAACATCATGAAATAAGGCGAGTATCGCCCCTAATGCAAAACGCCATTCGAAACGAGCGGAAAGATACAACATAATAATTATCAAAGCAGTCAACATGGCGAGTCCCCCTTGATTTATTAACTCTTTACCAATTTGTGTACCGATATAATCAGAATTCAATGCATCAATTTGAATGACATTTTCTTTAAAAGGTACCTCTTCTTTAAGATTTTTAATCCATGACTTGCTCGTATAGCCATCATCAATATCTGGTTGACGAACTATCCAATTTGTTTCTTCATCAGCGGAAGTAAGAATGAAGTTTCCTTGTATCCTATCTTCCAAAATTGTCTGCATGTCATTTTGACTAACCCGCTCACTTGTCGAAAATTCGGTAATAAATCCTCCGGTAAAATCGATTCCTAGGTTTAATCCTTTAGCAATCACTCCAGATAACGAAATGATAATCACTGCAATAGTTAAATAGAGTCCAATAAAACGAATACGGGTTAATTTGTTAAGTTTTAGGTTTTTAGATATAGAATTCATGAGGTTGCTCCTATTCGATTAGATTGGGTCGATGTATGGGCATAGAATACATTTGTCAGTGCTCTAGAGATAAAGACGCCAGTGAACATACTAGTTAAGATCCCTAACCCTAAAGTGACGGCAAAACCTTTCACTGGACCATAGCCAATGGAATACAAAATTAGTGCTGTAATTAGTGTGGTGATGTTGGCATCGAATATAGTCGCAAAGGCATTCCTGTAACCATATTCAACAGCAAGCGGCAGACTTCGCCCCTTTTTTTTCTCTTCCTTTATGCGTTCAAAAATTAATACATTGGTATCAACCGCCATACCGACTGTTAGTACCAACCCTGCGATTCCAGGCAAGGTCAATACCGCTCCTGGTAGCAGCGACATTAACCCGAGTAAACAAACTAAGTTAAGAAACAACGCGAAGTTGGCGATTAAGCCTAACCGTCGATACCACAAAGCCATAAAAGCGAGAGTCAGGCCAATTCCTAACATCAATGCTGCCATACCTTTATCAATATTGGACTCCCCTAACGATGCATTAATGGATCGTTCTTTAACGATGGTAATAGGTGCATCCAATGAACCTGCACGAAGCAGTAAAGCCAGCTCTTGCGCTTCTTGTGGGCTAGAAAGATTGGTAATACTAAACCGAGAACCTAACTGAGCTTGGATCGTTGCGATACTTATCGCTTTACTTTTTTTCTTCGTTTCACCATGGGCATTTTGGTAATACTCAGAAAAAACCGTCACCATCGGCTTGCCAATATTTTGTGAAGAGAACTTAAACATTTTATCTCCACCTAGGGAATCTAACGTTAGAGTGACTAGCGGCAGTCCCATTTCATCACGGCCAGCCTGCGCATTCTTGATATGCTTACCCGAAAATATCGCTATTGGATTAACCGACACCTTCTCTCCATGTTTGGTTTCATAGGTTTTACCACCGCGAGCTTGCAATTTATAAAAATCAAGCGATGCAGTTGCACCAATTATGCGTTTTGCCTCACTAGGATCTTTTACGCCCGGCAATTCAATACGGATCCGACTAACCCCCTGTCGCTGAGTCACAGCTTCGGTAATACCGAGCTCTGCAATTCTTCCCCTCAATGTCGTTAATGATTGTTGCATTATTTCCTGATGGAAAATATTTCTTTCTACATCAGAATAAAATAGAAAAACATGAGTTCTATCGACATATTGAATCGTTAAATTTGGAAATTTTTTTTGTACTTCTGAAACGACTTCACTTAACAATGAAGGTTGTCCAGATTTAATAGTGATTTTATTCTGTCCATTTTTTGATACCTGAACACTTCGGATTTTATTTTCTCGTAGCACAAGCTTTGTCGATATCAGGATATGTTGCATTCTCTCAGTAAAAGCTTTCTCTCCATCAACATTCAGAACAAAAAGCACTCCACCACTTAAGTCCAGCCCCAGTTTTATGGGCTCACCACCTAGAGCTTTTAACCATTTAGGTGTGGTGTCTGCCGCAAGAATTTCGACGGTGTAATCACTTCCTAAATGTTGCGAAAGAAATTGTTGTGCAGCTTTAACCTGCTTATTTGATTCAAGAATGATCCAACTAGAGCTTTCAATTGGGTCAATGGACTCAATTAAAAACCCTTGTTTTGTTAACTGCTGATGAATTTGTATCGCATCTATTGGTTGCGAGTCAGCACTCCTTCCAGAAACAAGCAAAAACTCTTGCTCTGGGTAGAAATTGGGCAATGCACTTAAAGTCATAAAAATAAGTGAAGTAAAAATAATCAGGTATTGCCACATCGAATACCTATTTATTGTCGGATTGCTATTATTGCTTTGATAAGTTTTCATCTTCATATCTCTTTTACATCCACCAATCTTCCAGACTATTCATAAGGAATGATCGGAGGCATCACTGAAAAGTATTCAGCGAATGATTAATATTTAATTGATTTTTTTAGGTGTACGAATGGCTAGCTTTAAAAACCTAACCATAGAGCTTTCGTACAGTATGAAGATGAGAAACTAGTGGTAGGTAATGCTTGCAGTATAAAGAGAGTTGCCATCTTTCCAGCCAGATAAACGGCCATTTACCTTTTGGTTCGATTGCATAAACCAAGGTGAATTGTTTTGCTTGAAACGTAAATCAGCAAGTGTGTGTAAAGCTGGGTCTCGGGGATTAAATTCAGCCTTTAACCAATAAATTGGCTTCGTTTGGAGATTGTCCCGAAATAGTATCGCACTCGCAGTTGTAGGGGTTAAAGGCGGGTTATTGCTTGAAAATTCCTTTGAGTCAGTAGTTGCTTCTAGTTGTGACTCAGTTTCACTATTTAGTGAACTATCTTCCGGATAACAGTTATTAGTATTTTCTGTCGAGCGATGTATTTGAAATTCTTTGAATGCTTTGATATTTCCAGATACGATCTTCGAGTCGAGCGAATTAGTGCCTGCCAAGACAGGTAGGACAGCAACCGCGATAACTAATATTATTCGTTTACACCACTCTTTCATATTTTCTGTAGATTACTGTTTTCATGCTATCCACATTTTATGGGGACTAAAAGTTCGATTTCAATATGTGAAAAGTAACTTAAGTTTTTAGACAAACACCAAAACAGCATCGTTTGATATATCATCCTTACTTAACCATCGATAATATTGGTTTTCCGTGCCACCTATCCGACACGATTAACCTTAATTCAATTAATCAAATAGCCATTGCTGTTGGCGAAATTTTGAACCATCGATGAAGAGGTAAAGAGGCTTTGGGTCGGGTTAGGAGAGTCGTACGCCCTTACCCTCAATCATACAACCTGCATTAATTAACGACGACGCTGAACACCTTCGGGTAGTTGCTGGATGTTAAGCATTTCCTGATCATAATAACTAATGGGGTCCTCAATATAATCCAGTAGCATTTCAAAGGTATCAAAGCCCCAAAAAATCTCTTTGTTGTTATCTTGAGTTACAAAGGTTGGCACGCCAAAGACCAAATTCTGAATCGCTTCCTCGGAATTTGAACGCAGTTTATCTTTGACTTCAGGGTTAGCAATCAACTCTTGTATATTATCCAGTTGAAGCTCTGAACTTAATAAATCAAGAGTCTTTGGATCATCGAGGGAACGCCCGGCTTTCCAGATTGTATCAAAGATAATCTGTATCGATTTCTTATTGCTCTGGCATGCAATAGCAAGTCTTAGAGCGGCTAATGAATTAAAAGGATGGGCTGGAGGCATGGTAAAGGGGATATTATTTTTCTTAGCGATAGAGTAACAGTGTTTATAAGTAAAAATTCGCTTTGGAGCGATTTCGGCAGGCCCAACATTATTCCAGGCTTTTAATAAGCCGGCAAATAAAATAGGTTTAAATTCTATCTCTACAGCCTCAGGCAATCGGCTAAATTGGCTTAATTGAAGATAAGCAAAGGGGGATATAAAATCAAAATACCAGTTGAGTTTCACTATTATTATTACTGAGTGTTTTTAGCTTGTTGTTTGGCATTAAAAGCAGCCATTTGCTCAGAACTGGCTTTAGCTTGAAATTGTTCTTTCCACTGAGAGTAAGGCATACCATAAACTCTTTCGCGGGCAACTTCATAATCAAGCGAAACACCTACATCCTCAGCAGCAGTAACCATCCATTGGGCTAAACAATTACGACAAAAGTCCGCTAATATCATCAGGTCGATATTTTGCACCTCTTTATGATCATTTAAATGGCTTAATAATTTTTGAAATACAGCGGCATCTATTTGTTGCTGATTATCCATATTTTGCTACCTGATGAGTAAGTTAAAATTGAGATCGTTATGGTAAATCATAGCTGATCTTAGCCAACTGCTCCAGAACTAATGGATGACTCCATATATCTTGTGCCAACTAACTCAATTCATTTGACATCAACATACTGAGTAAAACAATGTATTAATTTTTATATGAAATCCTTTTTTAAATGAATTGCTGGTATAAGTTTTTTAAATCAAAAGCATCATTAAAAACCAGCACTAGTCAAGCACTGATTATAGTAATCGTTTTATTATTAAATTAATCATTGCAACCGCAAAGATGCAGCTGCAATTGAGATAGGTATCAATTCGCAGTGAAGTAGAGCCTAAACCGTGAATAATCCGTTACTCCTTTGATCCTGACATAATAAGTTCCTGACGG
>Ga0256845_1000054_pt1 | contig 93433 bp, 76 predicted proteins | sample RiftiametaG_FD_189101 | JGI IMG/M metagenome (GOLD analysis project Ga0256845, IMG submission 189101) | Tube worm associated microbial communities from hydrothermal vent at the East Pacific Rise, Pacific Ocean - Riftia | ecosystem: Host-associated > Annelida > Integument > Unclassified ...
TTAAATCAAGATTAATTATTCAATGATTGTTGTTTCGAGGGTCTGACATATAGGAAGGGATAATTTCAATCCATTAGATATACTTTCAGCAGCGGAATTCTTGTTGTTGAGTGGAAGAACGTTTGAATCCGCACGCTGGGTTCTAACGAGGGGGAAGACCGGGTGACTGGTAATTATTGGTCATAAGATTTCACGATTTTATGGCCGTTTTGCCACACTGAAAGCATAACAATTTTTTATTTTACCAAATTGAAATCTGAAGCTTTACCAAACGGTATCATAAAATTTACCTTCATAACTCCCAATAAGAAAAAGCCAAAACCATTTTCTACGATGGTTTTGGCTCGTTAAAAAAACTAGTTGACGGAGGCTATGATACTTGCTGTTTAATCAGCTCCTCATGACTTCGCCAATGCGGCTGAGCTAATACGCTATTCACATGGGCGATGGTGGCGATTTTCTGCGCCTCTCTAGCCGCATCAATTAAACTGCCATAACACAAGTTCCGGCACAACCTTAAATTACCTTGCGCACTTCTTATGATGAGTTCTTTTTCTAAGGTTTCGATGTGCTCTCGTAAGACTGATTTACCCACATCAGGCTCTCCAATAAACACCGAGAGCCCTCCTTGCTAGGCATGGATCTTTATGAAAGAGGCTGAGCCTAATGCCGAATGTGGGAGGCGGCTGAGTGTTCATAGTTACCGGAATATGTACTTGTGCTTCAACTGATTATTCTAGGTTGAAAATTTAGAGTTTTGGTAATACTCATTTAATTTTAAAATGGTGGAATTTTAGATTAACTATTTCTAGTCTGTGCCAGACTAGAAGGCGGTGCTAAATGAACACGACCTAAACATCTTTTCAGCTAAGTCTTGTGATACTAAAGTAAAATTTAATTGATCTCCCGCTTTCAATTGCCCCAATATCGGTAAGTCAGTACTAATTACATTGGCGATTCGAGGATAACCACCAATCGTTTGACCATCGACAGATGAAATAATGGGCTGTCCAGAAGGCGGAACTTGAATACTACCTTGCGATAACCCGCAAGAAGTAATTTCAAGCTGTTCTTCAAACTCTATCGGCTCTCCGCTTAGTTTTATTCCCATTCGATTGCTCTCAGGCGTGACTTGGTACCTTTGAGAAAAAAACTGTTCAGATTGTCGTTGACTAAATCGATCGGATTCAACCGACTGAGTGCACCTTAAAAGATAATTACCTGAATAAATAACTTCATTTTTTGCGGCTATCTTTTTGTCGGGTGAAAGTGAACTCGATGAAATCTCCAAAAGGTCATCGTCGTAGAATTGACGATTTTTAAAACCACCGAATTTAGCGGTCAAATGGGTCGAATAACTTCCTAAAAGAGGCGTTATTTGTAACTGCCCTGAAAATGCAATATAAGCCCTTGCACCTTGTTTCAGTCGATCAAATTTTAATACATCACCTTCCTTAATTTGAATCGTTTCATTGTTAAATACTGAATTGTCGTTTAGATAAAGATCAAACTGTGCGCCGCATACAGCAATCGTCATAGATTTTTCGAAACGAATTTTTGGTCCAATTAAGGTCACTTCAATGACTGCTGATTCAATCGGTTTATCGACTAACCAATTGACTAAATTCATTGAATTATTATCCATCGCGCCACTATTAGAAACTCCCCAATGCATTAAACCATGCCTGCCAAGATCTTGAATGCTAGTTTGTAAGCCTGCTTTAATAAAATGCATGCTCATTAGTTTGGCTCTTTATATTGTTTTTGCAGTTCGAGGAATTTTGACTGTCCAACGGAGATAAATTTTATTTTATCTAGAGGCAATGCAATCGCAGGGTTATCTCTAGTCGGGTCAAACATTGGTAAAGGAGTGCAGCCGATAATATGCCAGCCACCTGGACTCTCGACCGGATAAATACCGGTTTGTCCGCCTCCTATTCCAACCGAACCGGCTGGAATTCTTGTCGCGGGATTATTTTTTCTAGGGCAGAAAAGTTGAGGTGATAAGCCTCCCAAGTATAAGAAGCTAGGCAAAAATCCCAACATATGCACTAGATAGGTTTTACTGGTATGTATATCGATGACTTGTTGTTCCGTTATTTGGCAATACTTGGCAAGTTCAGCTAGGTCTTTTGCATATTCAAACTCATAACAAACCGGTATTTCTAATAGTCTCGACTGATAATTTGATGGTTTAGTCGGCTTATTTAAAATATCCGACAGTGTTTTTTTTAGATTGTCTTTAGATATTTCTAATAAATTAAACAAGACAGTGACGCTTTGGTAAGCTGGAATAATGTCGAGATATTTGTCTCGAAATGCATTTCGAATTTGCTGTTGCAGACTGACTATTTTTCGGGTCAAATTTTCACTGGGCATTTCGTCAAAAATAATGGTCAAACCTGAGTCACCGTTATCGACTATTTTGTACCAAAGCGAATGGCTATGGGTGACGTTCATTTGATCTGTACACCAGATTTTGACATTGCCCTATAGACTGACTTAGCGATTGCCAAAGCGTTTGGATTATCGCCGTGCAAACAAATACTGTCTACTTTAGTTTTGATCGTCTCTTGTTCAATTGTTTTAAATGGTTGATTGGTAGCAAGGGCGAGCGCCTGTTCAACGACATTGATTTCACTTTTTAACACAGCGCCTTCGGTACTTCTAGGGGTTAATTTCCCATTGGATAAATAGGCGCGATCCATAAACCCTTCTGCGATAAAACTAATATCAAGTGTTTTGCAGGCTGCTTTTAAGTTTCCATTGGCCAATCCGAGTAGTTTCATTGATGGATAATATTTCTTACAAAAAATGGCTAGTTCTTCAGCTAACCGACGATCCGCTTCAATATCATTATAAAGGGCACCATGAAACTTAATGTGGTTGAGCCGAATGTTTTTCTGAGTTGCTATCGTAGAAATTAAGTCGATTTGTTGTTTCAAAGATTTCTCCAATTCTATTTTAGGCATGGAGAGAGAGTGGCGTCCAAAATTAATTTTATCCGGATAACCAGGATGAACGCCAACTTTTAATTGATGTTTAGTTGCATTAGAAAGAGAAGTCGTTATGGTTAATTCATTACCAGCATGGCCGCCACAGGCTAAATTGCAACTGGAAATGTATGGCATTAACAGAGCTTCTTTTTCACAATCGGTTAACGTTTCACCTTCACCAAGGTCGCAGTTGATATCAATGTGAAGAGGTTTATTTGGATGGGTCATTTTTAAAGCAAACCAAAGGCCGACATTAAACTTCGACCGCTTAGCAGTAAAGTCACTAATAATACCATCAAACCCAATATATTTTGGATCCTAGAATTTTTGAATTTGCCCAGTCTTTCGGTGTTCATTACCCACAATAAAAACAAAGTCACAATCGGCAATAATAATCCGTTGGCAACCTGAGCAAACCAGATAATTGAAATCGGTTTATAGCCAGAACTTGCTACAGCGACCCCCATTACCAAAATAGTCAACCATATGGCCTTAAAGCTGGTAGAGCTGAGTTGTTTGTTTAAGTTTAATACGCCACTAAGGGTAAAAGCCGCTGCTAGTGGCGCAGTGACGGCAGAAGAAATACCGGCAGCAAATAGACCGGTAGCCATCAGTATCTTAGAAAATTGGCCAATATAGTGGCTCTAATGAAGGGGCTAAATCAGCTACAGAATGCAACGCTAGCTGTCGTCCAAAAAAAGCGGTTGCGGCCGTTGATAATATAGCCATAGAGATCAGTCCGCCCAATGAAACTGAAATAAACAAATCTTTCCTCGCTTCAGATAATTGAGAGGGATTTTTCCATTTTTGATGAGCGCTGGCCGAATGTAAAAATAGGTTATAGGGGACAACTGTCGTGCCGACTAATGCAATCACTGTCAATGTTGCGCCATCGGGGATCGATGGATTAAAGAGTCCTGAGAATATTTCGTTCAAATCTGGTTTGGTAATAATAAAGGTCGAAATAAAGGCTAGGCTCATTAATCCGACTAATCCGATCAGAGACTTTTCGATGACTCGATAATTACCGCTCCAGAGGAGAGTAAAAGCCAATGTGCCGATAATCAGTGGCCAAAAATTGAATCCCTGAGGATGTTGATTGTTAAATAAACTGGCCAGCCCCAAACTTGCGCCGGATATATTACCGCCCTGATAAGCAGCATTACCGATCGCAATCGCTGATACAACCAACAATATACCAAAAGCACGTGCAGTCGGATTTGATAGAGACAGTCTTATATTTTCAGCTAATCCTTGCTGAGTCACAATACCTAGTCGGGCTGCCATTTCCTGTAATATCAAGGTGGCGATCACTGAAAATAATAACGCCCATATCAGCGCATAGCCAAAATTGGCTCCCGCAAGACTGGCGGTAATCACTGTACCGGGACCGATAAAGGCTGCTGTCACTAAAATTCCGGGTCCTATTGGTGGTAACTTCATAAAAAATGGATCTCAAAGGCTAATGATATTTTTTTCTAAAACCATATTAATAACATATCTAAGGATGGAAATAACCTTTCAATTCCACCGGTTTGATGGAGGTCAATTTAGAGATCAATCGATTGTGTTGGAAAAACGTCGATATCAGCTGATATTTAAAAAGGCCAACAAAACTAAATCACTTTAAAATTCAATAAGATACAAACAAAAACTGGCAATTCCTTGTAAATGATATAGTATTTCATTAGAATCTTGCCGGAAAATCCAATCAACTGGTGGAAAATATCAGTTTGAGTGGCTTATACCGCTGAATTTGCAACAGAATTTAAAGCCAAAATTGCCCTGTGGGCGAAAATTTCACAACAAAATAATTGTTAATAATAGAACGACTAATATCTGACCGGTCGATGGGGAGACTATCCGAATGAGTAATGATGGTGTAGATTTAGGAAAACGCCGATTTCTGACTTTAGCGACTGCCGGAGTGGGCGCGGTTGGTGCGGGATTTATTGCGGTACCTTTTCTTGGCTCATGGAGTCCGAGTGAAAAAGCCAAAGCGGGTGGTGCGCCCGTTGAGTTCAACTTAAATAAAGTAGAAGTGGGCCAAATGGTTAAAGTCAAATGGCGTGGTAAACCAGTATTTGTGGTAAGACGCGATGAGAAAACCCTGAGTGCGCTTGCCGCAAATAACACCGAATTGAAAGACGCTGATTCCATGATCGACGGCACCAAGCAACCGGCTAATTTAGATAAAGCCACACGTTCTATACGTCCCGATATTGCCGTTATCGTCGGTATTTGTACCCATCTAGGTTGTGTGCCTCAACATAAAAAAGAAACTGAAGTCGCTTGGGGGGGGGGGTTCTTCTGCCCATGTCACGGATCTCGTTTCGATTTAGCGGGTCGTGTTTTCAATGGATCGCCAGCCTCTACTAATTTAGAAGTTCCTGATTATAAGTATCTGACAGACAATAAGATTCTTATCGGTGAATCTGAAGAACAGGGAGAAGTATAATGGGGATCATGGCTCAGTTTATGGTTTGGATCGATGATCGTTTCCCTGCCACCAAAGTTTGGAACGAACATTTAGCTCAGTATTACGCCCCTAAAAACTTCAACTTCTGGTATTTCTTTGGCTCTTTAGCCATGTTGGTCTTGGTCAATCAAATTCTGACAGGGATCTGGCTAACAATGAATTACAATCCGTCTGCCGAAGGGGCTTTTGCATCCATCGAATTTATTCGTCGCGACGTTAAGTGGGGACATTTACTACTGGGTATGCACGCAACTGGCGCTTCAGCATTTTTTGTAGTGGTTTATTTGCATATGTTCCGTGGTTTGATTTACGGGTCATTTAGAAAACCAAGGGAGCTGGTATGGATCTTCGGCATGATTATCTTTGTATTATTGATGGCAGAAGGATTTATGGGTTATTTACTGCCTTGGGGTAATATGTCTTATTGGGGCGCACAAGTAATCATTAATCTGTTTAGTGCGATACCGATGGTCGGTGAAGACCTGGCTATTTGGATCCGTGGGGATTTTATTATTTCCGGTGCGACCCTGAATCGATTTTTCGCGCTACATGTCGTTGCACTGCCGATGGCATTATTATTGATGGTATTTTTACATATTGTTGCGCTCCATAAAGTGGGTTCCAACAATCCAGACGGCATTGATATCAAAAAGTTAAAAGATGAAAAGGGTATTCCTCTTGATGGTATTCCTTTCCATCCTTATTATACAGTGAAAGATATTGTCGGTGTGGGTGTGTTTTTATTGATTTTCTGTTGGATCATTTTCTTTAATCCGGAAATGGGCGGCTACTTTTTAGAAGCGCCAAACTTCACTCCAGCGGACCCTTTGAAAACACCTGAACACATTGCGCCAGTTTGGTATTTTACCCCATATTATTCAATCTTGAAGGCTGTCCCAAATCAAGGATTAGGAGTAATCGCAATGGCTGCTTCGTTAGTCGTTCTTTTCTTCCTACCCTGGCTCGACAGAAGTCCAGTGCTTTCAATGCGTTACAAGAGCCCTATATTTAAATTGGCATTGGCTTTATTTGTGATATGTTTCTTTATCTTAGGATACTTGGGAATGAAAGCGCCCAATGAAATGAGAACTTTGGTAGCACGAATTTGTACAATTTATTATTTTGCATTCTTTGTTTTAATGCCTTGGTGGAGCCAGTGGGGCACAACAAAGCCAGTACCAACGAGGGTGACACACTAATGAAAAAAGGATTAAAATTTTTAAGCGCGTTGACCATGGTTGGCTTATCCGTTTCGGCATTAGCCAGTGAAGGGGGGCTCGTTCTACCGAATGATGAAATGCCAAGCTACTCTGAGCACCGCTTAACCATGTCGATGCAAAATGGTATGCAGATTTATATGAATAACTGCATGGGTTGTCATTCTTTAAAGTTTCAGCGATATAATCGCAGCGCAAAAGATCTGCAAATTTCTGAAGAGCTAATGATCAACCATTTGATGTTTACCGGTGAAAAAATTGGTGATTTGATGACCAATAATATGCCTACGGTAGCCGCAGAAAAATGGTTTGGTACTGCGCCACCAGATTTATCTTTGATCGCTCGTTCAAGAAGTCCTCAATGGTTGTATAATTATTTGCGTGGTTTTTATGCAGATGACAGCCGACCTTATGGGATCAATAACTCTGTATTTAAAGACGTTGGGATGCCACACGCGTTGCAAGCATTGCAAGGTATTCAGGACAAGACCGAAGAAGTGAAAGGGCTTGAAAATGACATTGCCTACGCTCATGGTGATATTGCGAGTGCAGGTCAAAAAATTAAAAATGGCGGAAAAAAAGATGAACTGAATAAGATCATTTCTGAAGCGGAGCACTTGATCCATGAAAAAGAAGCTCTAATTGCGGAGCTATCTCAACAGGGTAAATATTTCACTCTGATTAAGGAAGGCGAATTATCCGCTGAAGATTTTAATTCTGCCATGGTCGATTTGGTCAATTTTTTAGAGTACATTGGTGAGCCGATCAAAAGAGAACGAAAAGGTATGGGCGTTTACGTTTTACTCTTTATCTTCTTTTTTACTGCGGTCGCCTATTTACTGAAAAAAGAATACTGGAAAGATGTTCATTAGTTAGACGTTTTTAGAGTATTTCGCCCCCCCTCCTCCTAGCCTCCTTCTTTCCAAGGGGAGGGGGGCTGATTTTTGAGTTGAGTATTTTTATTATTTACACAAATTATTTTGGAGAGCCTGTATGGCAACCGTCGCAAAACGTTCGATAATGACCTTGTACACTGGTTCCGATGATGTTTATAGTCATCAGGTTCGTATTGTACTTGCCGAAAAAGGTGTTAATTTTGAAGCGATCGAAGTCGTTGACAGTCGCCAACCACCTGAAGATTTAATTGACTTAAATCCCTACAATACTGTTCCAACTTTGGTGGATCGAGAGTTGGTTTTGTTCGAAGCGCCTATCATCATGGAATATCTGGATGAACGATTTCCTCATCCTCCTTTGATGCCAGTATATCCTGTCGCTAGAGCACGCTCTCGTCTGATGGTTAGAAGAGTTGAGAAAGATTGGTATAGTTTGATGAACACCATTTTAGGCGGCAAAGAAAAAGAAGCTGAGCAAGCTCGCAAGGAATTGACCGAGAGTTTATTGACCTTGGCTCCGGTATTTTCTGAAACACCTTATTTCTTAAATGAAGAATTTTCGTTAATTGATTGCTGTCTTGCGCCACTATTGTGGCGTTTACCGGTGATGGGAATTGAATTAACTGGACGCGGTGCAAAAGAAGTTACCAACTACATGGATTTGCTTTTTGAACGAGAATCTTTTCAAGCGAGTCTAAGCGATATAGAAAGAGAAATGCGTCTGTAGTAACGGTTAGTTTATCTTTAAATTATGCCACCTCACGTTGGAAAATGGGTATTGATTTATGTGCATATTTTCCGCCTTGACTTGACCGAATTTAGAGGTAACTTGAACAACGATTGCAAAATTGTTTTTCTATTTTTGTAAAATTCATGGAGTTTTTTGGGTGACAAATATTGGCGTTATAGACAGTCAGTTTAGTTCTAACAAACCTTATTTATTGCGGGCTCTTTACGAATGGATCCTCGATAATGACGCGACCCCTTACCTTTTGGTTGATGCCAGTAAAAACGATGTACAAGTCCCCATACAACATGTTAAAGACGGTCAGATCGTTTTGAATGCCTCTCCTGGAGCTATTCAGGGTTGGTTTGTTGACAATACGGCTATTTCTTTTAGTGCGCGTTTTTCCGGTAAAGCGCAATCTATTTATATTCCTATGAAATCGTTGTTAGCGATTTATGCTCAGGAAAATGGTTTAGGAATGGCGTTTCCGGAAGAGCCCAATGATGCTATAGAGGGATCGAAAAAAGACGTTTTATCAATAGATGAAAATATTGACAATGAGGTAGAAAAAATCAAAACAGGCACTAAAAAAAAGCCGTCTCATTTAAAAGTTATAAAATAAAAAACATTTAATTTTTTTGCAACTCGAAACTCTCAGCTTAGTTTTTTTCTATTTTTATGATTTCAAAAACCTTGATCACCCGCGTTACTCCATCGATATTACGAGCGATTTCAACCGCTTTTTCAGCCTCGCTATCACTTACCAGTCCGAGTAAAAAGACTTCACTATTTTCGCTGACCACTTTTATTTTTCCAGAGGGGAAATTCTCAGTAAAAAGCATCGATGTTTTGACTTTCGAGGTTAAATATTCATCATTTCGTCTGGCAAAAAATGAAATCGGAGCTGCGATCTGAATTTGGTTGTACACTTTGCGTACTCTCGGAATTTTTTTAACTTCAGTATAGGCTTTTGATTTTAAGCTAGCGGTTGGAGCCTGACCGATTAACAAAACAATGGTATTGTAACTCACTACATCAATATTCGTGTCTTTCCAGATCTCATCGTTTTTGAATAGGGTTGCAATGGTTTTGATTTCGATGTTTGAATCTTCCAATTGAGTTGGAAGGGTTCGCCGGTCCTGACTAGCGGCAGCGCCAGCTCCCGCACCAGCCACCATTAGCCCGGCGCAACCTGAAAGTGAAAAACAGGCTAGGATAATAATTGTCATGGCTAATTTCATTTTCATTCGTTTTCTCCAAAAAGCTGGTTGTCAATGAGATCGCACAGGCTATGAATGACGACTAGATGAACTTCCTGAATGCGGGCGGTTGAATTAGATGGCACCCTAATTTCAACATCATTTTCGCTGATCAGGCCCGCCATTTCGCCGCCGTCTTTGCCGGTGCAGGTGATAATTAACATATCTTTGGCTAGCGCTGAGCGCATTGCTTCAATCACGTTTTTAGAATTTCCACTGGTGGAAAAAGCGAACAAAATATCTCCCGGTTGGCCAAGCGCCTTGACCTGTTTGGAAAATATTTGATTAAAATCGTAGTCATTGCCTACTGCGGTTATGGTACCTGTGTCAGTCGTTAAGGCAATGGCTGGTAGTGGTGGCCGCTCTCTTTCGTATCGGTTTAACATTTCGGAAGAAAAATGTTGAGCATCTCCCGCAGAACCACCATTGCCACAGGTAAGGATTTTACCCCCATTGAGTAACGTTTTTACCATTAGCTCGCCTGCTTTGGCGATTTTTTCCGGCAAAGCGTCGGCTGCCGCGATTTTGGTTTGAATGCTTTCGGTAAAATTATTTCGTATTCTTTCTATCATCATTTTATTTAGTAAGTTGCGAGTTATGAATTACGAGTTAACAGCTTAAAATGAGCCAAAAGCCCCTTTTATCCAATTATAGCTAAGCTGATTAAGACTACCAGTTATTGCGAAAACATCAAAACGACAAGCCACTTTATTGGTTAGTTTATGTTTCTGCAAATAGTGACTGGCTGCTAACATGACGCGTTTTTGTTTCTTTTTGTCAACACTTGCCAGTGACCCACCATAGGCCGTTGATTTTCGATAACGGACTTCAACAAAAACTAAATCCTGATTATCGCGTGCAATAATGTCAATTTCTCCCATTTTGCATAGGTAGTTTTCGGTGACGATTTTCAGTCCCTGTCGAGCCAGTTGCTGGGCGGCCCGCTTTTCTAAATTTTCGCCAAATTCTCTTTTATTAAACCCTGCTTTGGGCCCGAGTTCATTTTCAAACAAATCCAAAGCCAAATTCGCTTATTTAGTCGCGTTAATTTTTATGAAACTAAAATCAAAGGTTTTATTAGCATCAGATTGAGACAAGGGTTCTTTATCGTCATCAAACACCGGAGGTAATCTTTCTTTAGTGACTTCCGGTATTCCTTTATTGAATTTTGCCCAAGTTAGATAACGATGCACCAATCCTTGTTCATCGACACCGATTTCACCGGATAGACCGTACCAGCGGTAGGCTGGAAACGCCTGTAAACGCGAGATTCTGGACAAGATCTGATAAGCATCAAATCCAAGTGAAAAGAATCTGCCATTTTCATTTTTCAATATATCTGGATTGATAGATTTAATCGCTTCTCTGGTTTGTAAAATATCGCTTTGTTGGCTGATATATAAAGGAATATCCGAAAACTCGATGCCATTTAAGTCGTTATCTAATTGCGGTTCCGGTTTTCCCGAATAAACCCGCTTGGTGGAAATGACCGGCAAGTCGAGTGCAAAATAAAAGTCGATAAAGGGTTTTATCCGACGCGCTTGTTGTGGTCGTGACAGCATAAATATGACATCGGCATCTTGACGTCGTCGCATCTCAAACTCTATATTTCTACCTAGTATTTTTTCTAATTGACGTTTACGATCGATACTTGAGTCGACTCGTAATAATTTTTGTACATCCGTTTTGAGTGTTCTGATGTCATTGTAGGTTTGCATATCAATCAGCTCTCCGCCCAATCGTTCAAAGTATTGTTGAAAAGCGGCTTGAGCCCGTTTTCCTCTCTGATTGTTCGGTACGAAAGCAATGGCTTTACGATAGCCATTTTCCCAAGCTCTGTGGGCTGCCTGAATGGCTTCGTCTTCGATAGACAATACAAATTGGAAGACCATCTGATGGCGATCTGGTAGATTACTAGTGGTATTTAATAATAAAATAGGGGTTGTCAAAGCATCCTGAAGGACAACCTCATTAATGGTTTTTTTGATCAGAGGTCCAATCACAAAATCGGCACCATCAGCGATTGCCTGATTGTAACTGATTAAGCCGGATTGAGACTTTGAGGTATCATAAAAACTGATGGTAGGAGTTGTTTGGGTGTCTTTTGATTGATAATGAGCTGCTACAATACCGTCATGAACCATTTTTCCCGAACCGGCAAACCGGCCACTCAATGGCAACAAAATCGCAATTTTTTGGGGGTTAAGTATTTCAGCCGTTGCCACTCTTTGCAGGGTTTTTGGTTGCACAACCATTGCCGGATGCAGTGGGTATCTTTGTTTCCACAAGGCCATCTTCTGTAACAAAAGATCCGGCTGTTCGCCCCATTTTTGGTTAATATGAACAATTTCCAGCCAACCATTGACTCGTTGAGAATTAAAATCTGATATTAGCTGTGCTAAAAAACCTGTATTGATCTGGGTGATTGCAAACCAAATTTTTTCATTATTTTCGGCTAGGATATCAGCCTGATCGATTAAATCATCCAGTGCTATTCTCTGTTTGGCAGACTCAAAATAATTGTGGTTAGCCAAATAGCTATCTGACAAAGTTTGGAAGTATCGAATTTGCCATTCAATTGAGTGCAGGCTTGGTTTATTGACGGCGAGTAAATGCTTTAGCGAAGCCTGTTGTCTTTCTTCTGCTTTATCCTGCAGAATTAAGTTTTCGGCTAACAGCGCCTCCGCATAAAATAAATGGTAGGTGTCCTTACTCTTGCCATCTAAATGGCGTTTGTTGATATGAATGAGGAGTTCAAGGGCTTTGTTTGCTCTTTTATTGGCCAGTAAAATCCCGGAGGCTTGCACTAAAAGCGGGTTTTTTTGGTTGGGCTCCGCCTGATCGGCTTGTTTTAGGATCGCATCAAGGTTTTGTGAGGCGTCGGCCAATTCGTTTGAGCTTTGGCGAGTATTGGAGCCACAGGCAAGCATTAACCACAAGATTGCTACAAAGGGCACTATTTTTACACAGTGGATGATATAATTATGCATAAACAAAGCTCAATAAATAAAAAATTATCAGGTGTACACATCGACATGTCAGCCGATCTCCATCGTAAACAACATTTAACTCGAAAATCTGACCAGCAAGGTACATTGTATGTGGTTGCCACGCCAATTGGAAATTTGCATGATGTTAGTGATCGAATGCGTCACACTTTGGCCAATGTTAGCAAAATTGCTGCTGAAGATACCCGACGCACTAAGCAGTTATTATCGCATATAGAGGTTGGTACGCCATGTTTTTCCCTGCATGATCATAATGAAAGACAAAAATTGGACTGGATCGTTCAAATGCTGGAGGCGGGTGAGTCGATTGCTTTGGTTTCAGATGCAGGTACTCCCTTGATTAGCGATCCGGGATATCCTCTGGTCAGTGCTTTGAGAAGCAAGAATATGCGGGTTGTTGCTATTCCAGGGCCTTGTGCCTTAGTCACAGCTTTATCCATTGCCGGACTACCAAGTGATCGATTTATTTTTGAGGGTTTTCTTTCGGCTAAATCTTCCGCACGATTGAGCGCATTGAAGCAGATTGCAGAAGAAACTGCCACGAGTATTTTTTATGAGTCATCTCACCGAATTAAAGCTTGCCTTGTTGATATGAAAGAGGCTTTTGGCGGGCAAAGACAAATTGTGATTGCAAGAGAGCTGACTAAAACTTTTGAAACAGTACTTGATGCTCCAGTAGACAAGCTCATTGAAATATTAGGATCTGACCCTAATCAAAGTAAAGGTGAGTTTGTCGTCATGGTGAGAGGTGCAGCCAAGAAAAACAGTGAGTTATCAAAAGAATCAAAACGGCTGGCGGTTAAATTAGCAGAATATTTACCCAAAAAGCAAGCCGCTAAAATTGCTGCTGAAATGTTTGGCGACAAAAAAAATCGAATTTATCAGTTTTTGTTGGATAATAATTAGCCACCACCTAGCATTCTTTCCACGACGCCAACCGATTTTTTAGGATAATGGGATATTGCCCAACTTTTGATTGAGCGCCACTCGGGATTTCTTAGCTCTTTACATAGAATTTACTTTTATAAGGTAAAAACTTGTTAACATAGTGGCTATTGAAGTCGCATCAGTGATTACTTCAATATTCATTGCAGAGAAGAAAATGAATCAATCAAATAGTATTCTTATCGTTGAAGACGAAGAAGCCATTCGTACCGGTCTAGTGGATGTATTTATTTACCATGGCTACGATGTTGAATATGCCGCTGATGGTGCTAAAGGCTTAACAATGGCTCAAACAGGTCGTTTCGATCTCATTATATTGGATGTGATGTTACCCAGTATGAACGGTTTCGACATCTGCCAAACCATTAGGCAAAAAGATAAATCTCAACCTATCATTATGCTGACGGCTAAAACGACCGATGAAGACATTATTCAAGGGTTATCCTTGGGGGCTGATGATTATGTCGCCAAACCTTTTTCAGTTGCTCAATTAGTCCTTCGGGTGCAAGCAGTATTGCGTCGTTCAGATAAATCAAACTCTCCATTAAAATTTATCCATCTTGATGAAAAAAGAATAATTGATATTCTTAATTTATCGATGCCAATAGGTGATAAAATCGTCTCCTTTACCCGCCGTGAAATGCAGGTACTTGAATATCTTCAGCAAAACCTTGAGCGGCCAGTTTCTCGCGAAGAGCTCTTAACAAAGGTTTGGGGGTACCAGCCGGATATGGATATTGAAACCAGAACGGTAGATATTCATATCGCCAAAATTCGCAAAAAAATTGAATCCAATCCAAAAATGCCAGAGTTTCTGGTGACTGTGCGTGGCGCTGGTTATAAAATTATTATTCGAGACAGCGCGCTAATACATTCGCAAAAGGCTTAAAAATGCATCGAATGTCTACTCAAAAAATGCGCTGGCTTTTTATCTCTTTTTTATTGGCACTAGCGATCCCTTCAGGAATATTGAGTTATAAGGCTTATCAGCAATTACGTTGGCAGGCGCTTCATCAATATCAACAAGATGCACAAGCGCTAGTAGAGCGGATTGACCGCTCTCTGGCCGAAGCCATTGATAAGGAAGAATCTCGATCGGATACCGATTATACTTTTTTCGTTTTAGCGGGTTCGCCGGAAGCTCGTTTTATTCAACGTTCGGAGCTTTCCAAATTTCCAGTTAAGTCCGATATTGGAGGTGTTATTGGTTATTTTCAAATTGACGAGAAGGGGGGGTTTAGCACGCCGGTTTTACCATCATCACATGTGCAATCTGAGGTTCAACCACAGCTTTATGGAATTAGCCCACAAGAAAATCAGTTAAGGGATCAACTTGAGGAATCAGTGTGGAGTATTCTGTCACAAAATAAATTAGTGGGAACGACTAACAAAAAGCTACCAGATGAGCTTGTTCAAGCGGATGAGATAACCAGTGGCAATGTATATTTAGGAAAAACAGATGAATTAAGCGAAGCTGAAAGTTATTTATCATCCACTAGCCTCTCACAAATAGATGATGTTTTGGTCGAGAGCTCACGACCCCAACAAACCACGAGTAGACGGCGATTTTCTGAGTTAGCCGTAAAGGAGAAAAAAAATAAACTAGTCCGACAAAAGTCCCAAAAAACGGTTAAAAATTTTCTTAACCAGAGCCAAATTCAACCTTCAGTAGGCCAAATTGAGTCGCCTGACAATCAGTATCAAAATAGCACCAAAACGCGCAAAAAGCGGGTTGAAAAAAAATACAGTCCACAACAGTCGTTAGCGATGGCGGAAAAGCCCTCCAAGCGATTGGATCAAGATAAAATTCAAATAAAACTATTTAAAAGTGAAATAGAGCCTTTTAAATTTAGCTTGCTTGAAAGCGGTCATTTTGTTGTCTATCGGCAAGTCTGGCGTAACAATAAACGAATCATCCAAGGCGCGGTGTTGTCAGCGAAAAACTTCCTGAATATCGCAATAAAAAAGCTTTATTTGCAGTCTTCATTGGCCGAAATCGCCAGATTAAAGATCTATTATGCTGCTGATCTGATTGAAACATTTAGTGGCAAACAAAGTGATCTGAGCCGCAAAGTCATTAACTCCCCGTCAATGCAAAATGAAGTTTTATCAGTGATAAGCCTGAGTGAACCCTTTGCTCAATTTTCTCTAGATTTTAGAGTCGAGCGGGTGCCCATTGGGGCGGGCGCTACCTTTATTAAGACCGTGGCGGGAAGTCTGCTATTAATACTAATTCTCGGTACTTATTTTCTTTATCGGTTAGCACTAAAACAGTCTAATTTAGTACAACAACAGCAAGATTTTGTTTCTTCAGTTAGTCATGAATTAAAAACACCACTGACTTCGATTAGAATGTATGGTGAAATCTTGAAACAAGGGTGGGTTAGTGACGAAAAAAAAGAAGAATATTATGATTACATTTATACAGAGTCTGAACGGTTATCACGATTGATTGCTAATGTGTTACAAATTTCCAAAGTCAGTCATAATGCACTCGATGTTAATTTAGTTGAGGTCGAAATTTCTGAATTGGTGAGTTTAATTCGCTCAAAAGTAGATTCACAAATTGTACAAAGCGAATTTTCACTAGAAGTATCAGTTGATCCAAAATTGAAATCCTGTTCGATGTTGGTCGACAGTGATGCTTTTGTACAAATTATTATTAATCTAGTCGATAATGCCATTAAATATTCTAGCAAAGCTGAAAAAAAACACATTGATATCCGATTCAATCAAAGCGGCAAAAATCGCATCGAAGTCTCTGTCAGAGATTATGGCCCTGGAATACCTAAATCACAGATAAAACAGATTTTTGAGCTTTTTTACCGAAGTGGTAATGAGCTTACTCGGGAGGTGACCGGAACAGGTATTGGTTTGGCTCTAGTGAAGGAATTAGCCTTTACGATGGGTGCGAAGATTGAGGCAAATAATCGTCAACCTGGCGTAGAGTTTGTGCTTGGTTTTTCCGCAGTTCGTCAGCCCATTACATCTGATTAGGCATTATTTTCAGTATAAATTCCCCAATATGCCTGATTTACTAAAAATATCGTAAATTTCCTCGATTCTTTGCATTGATATGCTAGCCAGCAACAACCACTTTTGGTATGATGCCCCGCCTAAATTTTGAGCAATATCATTATTTATTAGATATCAAAATCGTTTATATTAGCCAACCTAGAGGAAATTTGAGTGGATCGTGAGGAATTAGAGTTACAGTTAGAGGTTTGGAAAGACTTAGCAATTAGCAAACAAATGTTAATTGGAGCCGCAGCTGATGCTCTTGGTATCAATTCTGATTGCAGCATGGATGAAATCAAAGCGGCTTTTGAAAGTGCCACTAAACGAGCGACTGAAGCAGATGCGACGGTTGAAAAAGCCCAACAAGATGCCCAAAAAGCCGTTGCAGAAATGCAAGCCAAAGTTAAAGCAAGCGATATTGCACACGCTAAAGCGATGGAAGAAGCTGACAAAGCTCACGACGCCAAGCAAGCAGCGGATCATCGAATGAATGCTGGACGTGAAGCCAATGCTGATGCGCTTAAAAAAGCTAAATCTGAAATCGTAGAAAAGGATAAGGCGCTTAAACAAATCAAAAAAGTATTACATGACTCACCAGAAAACGTCATTAAAAAGTTAAAAGTGTTAAAGAAAGAAAAAATGGATGAGTCAAATCTTCGCAAAAAAGCCGAAGAAGATGCCAGAAAACAAAAGAAAGACCGCCAAAAAGCAGAGCAAGATTTTAAAGACTTGGAAGATTCATTATCTCAATGTGCGACCTTAGTTGAACAGACGCGAGAACTTAAGACATTTAGCGAAGGCCAGTATGACCAATTAAAAGAGTTAGTTGAAGATAAAAAGACTCTCGATAAAGTACCTTCTTTAGATGAAGATTTACTTGCTGCTGTTGAAAAGCTGGCCGGTAAAGAAAATGATGAAAAGACAGAAGATACTAAAAAAGGCTCCAAGGCCAGCAAAAAGAAAAAGCCAGCTCGTAAAAAAAACAAGCGAAAATAAAATAGGATTGACTGAAAAAAGCGACGATTAAGTCGCTTTTTTTATGTTAAAATCTTGCCCTGAGGGTCAACCGAACAGTCGCCGCTTATCATCCTTGTGATTGAAAAGGGGAGGAAAGTCCGGACTTTAAAGAGTAGAGTGCCAGGTAACGCCTGGGCAGTGTAAACTGACGGCAAGTGCAGCAGAAAGTAAACCGCCTGCTAATACTTGCACTAATTGAGTGTTGGTATTAGTCGGTAAGGGTGAAAGGGTGCGGTAAGAGCGCACCGCACTGGTGGTAACATTCAGTGGCGAGGTAAACCCCACTCAAAGCAAGACCAAATAGGGTTCCGTATGGTTGGCTTTGGCTAGCGATTGAGGCGTTACTCGCGCTGGAACCGGGTAGGTCGCTTGAGCCATGGAGCGATCCATGGCCTAGATGAATGACTGTTCAAGACAGGATCCGGCTTATAGGTTGACCCTCTTTTACTTTTCAGATTGCCTCTAAATGGCGCCATCTCTGCGTTAGAAAATACTTATTTACTTGCGTAAACGCGTATTTTCCGCCTTGATATAACACCATTTAGAGGCAATCTGAAAAGTAAAAGCTCATTCATTTAGAATTAAATTCAAATTGCGCCGTCTCCGCGTTTTGGAAAATCCTTATTTACTCCGCCCTTGGGGTAAAATTATCGATCATCACAGCATAAATTTAGCCAATATACCGCCATCAGCCGTTAAGATATCTCAAATAGAGTTAATTTCCCCACACTTAAAGTAATACATTAAGTATGCAGCTTAAGCTTATGAATTCATTTCTTATTAAATTATTTACCTAGAGTGTTCCTTGTCTTTCATCGCTAAGTCATTGTCCTGTAAGCAATAATTGTCGATTTTTTGCCGGTGTTTTGCTTGACAAAGCACCGTTGGACTACCTATAGTTCACACTAGTGGAGAAAAGTGTCTTTTTGTGTCTTTTTGTGTAGCAAGGTTATTTATCGCAAGATTCAACCTAGTATGTCAAAAAGGAAAGTTCGTTCAATTGATCATTGAGCGTCCAAAATAGGGGAATATCCCCAATCACAGGATTAAAAAAGTGTTTCGCGGAGCAAATTCAATCAATTTAGATTCAAAAGGGCGGATTGCTGTACCAGCAAAATATCGTCAGTGCATTACTGAATCTACTGCTTCCCACATGATCATTACCTGTGACCCCTATGATAACTGTTTATTGATCTTTACCCTAGAACATTGGGAAAACACAGAAGCTGATCTCCAATCTCTCTCCAATTCGAAACCTCTCCACAGACGGTTAAAACGCATCATGCTATCTCATGCAACGGAAGTTGATATGGATGCAAACGGACGACTATTAATACCGGGTGTTTTGCGCGAACGTGCGAAATTGCAAAAAGAACTGATGTTAATAGGCCATGGTAAAACATTCCAGTTATGGGATGAAATTCAATGGCACAAACTGGTTGAAGAAGATATGGCCGTCATGTCTAGCGATGAGCTGGATAGCGACGATTTGCCAGATCTTTATTATTAGACGATGGAAAACTCGAATCCACATACTAGCGTTTTGTTGCACGAAGCGGTTGATGGACTGAATATAAAACCCGATGGAGTTTATTTGGATGGCACTTTTGGTCGTGGTGGGCATAGTCGCCTGATTTTACAAAAATTGAATGAAAATGGGCGGTTAATTGCTATTGATCGAGATCTGCAAGCGGCAGAAACGGCAAAAGATTTTGAGAAAGATCCTAGGTTTAGCTTTTTTCATCAGGATTTCGCCGATATTCGTAGTCTTTTAGAACCCTTGAACCGGGTACATAAGATAGATGGTACCAATAAGACAGACGAGACATTTCAGCTGGATGGAATATTGTTGGATTTAGGTGTTTCGTCCCCTCAGCTTGATCAGGCTGATAGAGGATTTAGTTTTTCTAAAGATGGTCCTCTGGATATGAGAATGGATACCAGCAAAGGAATATCAGCAAAGGGTTGGGTGAATAGTGCCTCAGTAGAAGAAATGAAAAAGGTACTGAAAGAGTATGGCGAAGAAAAATTTGCCCTAAGAATTGCACGGGGTATTGAGGCCTACCGTGAAACGCAGGAAATTAATTCAACTTTGCAGCTAGCCAAAATTATTGATGAGGCTTGCCCCGTTAAAGATAGGTTTAAACATCCGGCGACGCGCAGTTTTCAGGCGATCCGGATTTATGTAAATGATGAGCTAGGACAACTACGCGATACGTTAAAAGATATGTTTGATTGTTTGTCGACGGGCGGACGAATGTCGGTGATTAGTTTTCATTCTTTAGAAGATCGGATTGTTAAGCGTTTTATTAAAGAACAATCACAAGGAAAACCGTTACCAAAAGAAATTCCTATTTTGGCAAGCGATATAAAAACTCGATTTAAAAAAATCGGCAAAGCGATTAAAGCAAGTAAGGCCGAAGTTGCCGTTAATCCGAGATCACGCAGCGCTGTGCTTAGGGTTGCGGAAAAAAGATAAAATGTTGATAGATAGAGGTAACAAACAAGGACCAATCAAGACAAAAGCGATGGATAAAAAACCTTCGCTAGCAAAAGAAATTTTTGCCGATCTACTACTAACGCACTGGTTTTTGAGTAGTTTAGTGGTTTTTTTTATCGCTTCAGCGATGTTGCAGGCAAGAACCAGTCATGAAACACGAAGAGCGGTGGTCAAGTGGCAGAGCCTGCGTGAGGAGAGCCAGCAGCAACAAATAATATGGCAAGCACTGCGTTTGGAAATGAGCAGTTTGACAGAGGCAGATCGTATTTCGCGTTTGGCCAAAAAGCAGTTAAATATGATTGAAGTAACCAGTGAAAGAGAAAAAATAATTAGTCTGTAAATAAAAACAGTTCCCAAGTTTTAAAGGGGGAAATCATTGAAGTTTTATAGGAGAATTTAAAGAAATTATGAAAAAGACCAGAAAGATCAATACGATTCCGCTATGCAGTATCAGGTTTTACCTGTTGTGCGGAGTATTGTCTTTTGGTTTTGTCGCCGTAATGGCCAGAGCGGTCTATTTGCAAGTTGATGAATCAGAAGCTCTCAATTTTCAAGCTGATTCGCGCAGTATTCGAACTAAGGGGATCGTTACTTATCGTGGCAATATCGTAGATAGAAATGGTGTAGAACTGGCTAGTAGTGTTCCGGTTAAATCGGTGTGGATGGATGTTACTCAAATCATGAAGAAGTCGCCATTATTAGATGAAAGCGAGTGGAATAATTTGGCAATTATCGCGCAAAAAACACCTAAAGAATTTAAGCGCTGGATCAGTCAACGAAAAAGCCGACAATTTGTCTGGGTTGCTCGTCATCTTGATCCACAAAAAGCCAATATCGTTGCCAAACTCGATCTCCCTGGTGTTTATTTACAAAATGAATCACGCCGTTATTATCCATCGGCTGAAATTTCTGCACATCTGGTGGGTTTTACCAGTGTTGATGATCAAGGTCAGGAAGGATTGGAAAAATCTTATGACGAGTGGTTAACCGGACAGGCAGGCTCAGAGAAAGTATTGCTTGATCTACAGCGTCATGTTATTGAGCAAAAAAGTGTCATTACCGAAGCCAAAACCGGTATGGAACTTCAGTTAAGCATTGATGCTCGCATTCAAGCGATTGCTTATAAGGCGCTGAAAACCGCGGTACTAAAACATAAAGCCAAGGCTGGCGCTTTAGTGATGATTGATATCCAAACTGGTGAAGTATTGGCGCTTGTCAGCCAGCCTTCTTACAATCCAAATCGTTTCGATTTACGCCGGCCTGAGCTCATTCGTAATCGGGCCTTTACCGATAGCTTTGAACCGGGTTCAACCGCAAAGCCTTTTACAGTTCTTAGCGCATTAGAGGCCGGGGTCGTCAATCCAGATACCAAAATTGATACTTCTCCAGGAAGGATCAAAATCGGCTATAAAATGATACCGGATGGAAAAAATCACGGTGAACTGAATGTCACTGGCATATTGCAAAAATCGAGTAATGTTGGTGTAACCAAACTTGCGATGATGATGAAGGATGACGACTTTCTTCGCTCATTCTATAGTGTTGGTTTTGGTGTGGATACCGCCAGTGGTTTTCCTGGAGAAAGTCCAGGAAAATTTCAAATCAGACCTAATTGGAGTAAGATCGAAAAAGCGACATTGGCTTATGGTTATGGATTTACGGTAACCCCCGTCCAATTGGCACAAGCTTATGCCATCCTTGGTTCGCACGGGATTAAAAGACCTTTATCATTAATAAAACTCGACCAACCCTCTACAGGGGAAAGAGTACTGACTGAAAAAACCACAAATCAGGTTGTTTTGATGATGGAAACGGTGGTTAACGAAGGAGGTACTGGCCAACAAGCCAGCGTTGAAGGATATCGTATTGCTGGCAAAACCGGAACGGCCCGAAAAGCGGTCGCCGGTGGATATGGTGACGAATATTCTGTTTTTTTCGCAGGTATTGCACCAGTGAGTGATCCTAAAATCGCAATGGTTGTTTTTGTCGATGAACCGGGAAGCGAAAATTACTATGGCGGTCAGGTTGCTGCGCCTGTTTTTGCAAACGTTGCCAGTGATACCTTGCGGTTGCTCAATATTAAGCCGGATAAAATTCAACCATCAAAAAGTCAATTGAACATCGCAAAATATGATCAACAGGGGAGTGCTGATAATGGTTAAACTCCCCATATTAAAAACATTATTAGCGAATATTTCCAGTATTCAGGTGGCGGTTGATCGAGAAAATATCTCGGTTGGCCCACTTCGTCTTGATAGCCGTAAGATCCAAAAAGGTGACACTTTTGTTGCTGTAGAAGGTTTTCAAAATGATGGCCGAGTTTATATTCCAACAGCGTTAGATAATGGTGCTAGTCTAGTTCTTGCTGAAGCCAATAAAAATGCAGAATTTAAGCAAATGTTTGCCGAGATCGCAAAGGATAAAATGATCTGGATTGAAAATTTGAGGGATAACTTGAGTGAAATTGCTGCTAACTATTATGGTCAACCTTCTCATGATCTGAAAAATATTGCGGTGACAGGCACCAATGGAAAAACCAGTTGCAGTTTTTTAATTGCCAAAACATTGCAAAAAATGAATTTCGAGTGTTATTTGATGGGGACTCTAGGCGTTGGCTGTTGTGGCTCACTTAGAGAATCTGCCAATACTACGGCAGACGCCATTACCTTACAAAAAGTTCTTGCTGAAGCGGTGCATAGTGGCGCACAGTTTTCTTCGATGGAAATTTCATCTCACGGTATCGACCAAAATCGAGCTGCGGCTGTGACATTGAATACAGCTATTTTTACAAATTTGACTCGTGATCACTTGGATTATCATGGATGCATGGAAAACTACGGAGCGGCAAAAAGAAAATTATTTCTACATCCTCATCTCAAAAATGTGGTGCTCAATATGGACGATCGTTTTGGTCGACAACTTGCAAAAGATGAAGATATTACTGCTACCAAGTGGCTAGTGACCACCAAATTGCCAACCTCAGGTGCTAATTTAAATCGATGGATTTGGGCGGAAGATGTTGTTTATTCTCTACAAGGAATGCATGCAAAAATATTTACTCCCTGGGGTAGCGGTAAACTCGATTCACCGTTAATTGGTAAGTTTAATTTGTGTAATTTATTGTTGGTGGTTGCTGCGCTCGGATCTATATTAAAAGACTTACCATTGATACTCTCAGTACTCAAAAATGTTCGTTCAGCAGAAGGAAGAATGGATACACTTGGAAATGCCAACACTCCTTTGGCGGTTGTCGATTACGCGCATACTCCGGACGCATTGGAACAAGCTTTAATTGCAATTAGAGAACATTGTGTTGGTTTGATCTGGTGTGTCTTTGGTTGCGGTGGCGATCGTGATCCCGGTAAACGACCTATGATGGCAAAAATTGCGGAAAAGTTAGCCAATAGGGTCATTGTCACTATGGACAACCCTAGAATGGAGTCTTCTGAAAAAATCAAAACCGACATTTTTACTGGTTTTCGAAAACCTGAAAAAAGTGAGTATATTGAGGATCGGCAACAGGCTATCGACCTAGCTATCGGTCAGGCGCAACCGGGCGATGCCATTCTGATCGCTGGAAAAGGTCACGAGGATTATCAAATTATAGGTAAGGAAAAAGTTTTTCATAGTGATAAAAAAGTTTGCCAAGCTGCATTGGAGGCGTATCAATTATGATTACAACCTCAATGTCGGAAATTGCCAAAACACTTGGTGCAAAAATGATTGGTGATGATGTCAATATCTCTACGGTTTTCACCGATAGTCGAAGAGAGAATCCGAACGGTTTATTTGTAGCCTTAAAAGGGCCTCATTTTGATGCTCACCGTTTTGTTAATGATGTGCTGAAATCAGGTGCCAATGGCGTGGTTGTAGAGCGACGGTTTGAAACTAAAAAAACTCAAATACTTGTGACTAATACTCGGCTTGCACTGGCTGAAATCGCCCGCCTTAACCGTAATAAAAGTCGAGCTAAATATATTGCAATTACCGGTAGCAGTGGTAAAACAACCGTTAAAGAAATGGTGGCATCCATTCTACAATTATCGGCCAATACTTTTGCAACCATTGGCAATCTTAATAATGATATAGGTGTACCTTTGACCTTGTTAGATATTGATCAAAATATTGAATACGGTGTTGTCGAACTGGGAGCCAATCATGCCGGTGAAGTGGCATTTACCGCCGATATTACACGCCCCGATGTGGCATTGGTTAATAATATTTCTGCTGCTCATCTGGAAGGATTCGGGGACTTACACGGCGTTGCAAATGCAAAACGGGAAATATATTCTGCACTTTCAAAAGAAGGCATCGCAGTACTAAATGGAGACGACTCCTTTTTTCAATATTTTCAAAAGAAAATCACCACTAAAAAAATCATTTTCTCGATCGATGAAACCTCTGATGCTGACGTAATAGCAAAGCATATTCAGTTGAATGATGATCAGTCATCAACCTTTGAACTCCATTACAAGCAACAGTATGTACCAATATGTTTACCTATTGTTGGACAACATAATGTAGCCAATGCACTCGCTGCTGCCAGTTGTTGCTTGGCGGTTGGAATTTCTCTACCGCAAATTGCCGAAGGGTTAAAAAATGCGCCAGTAGTCGCAGGTCGACTTGCCATCCATCAACTTAGCCTAGGTAGCCGAATTATTGATGATACTTACAATGCCAATGTTGCTTCAATGAAGGCAGCAATTGATTTACTCAGTCATTATCCTTCACCAAGAATATTGGTATTAGGGGATATGGCCGAACTCGGTGAATCAGGTCGACAATGTCATCAACAGATTGGAAAATATGCTAGGCAGGAAAGTATTGATAAATTATATAGCTGCGGTGTGTTATCACAACTTTCGCAATTGGCTTTTTCTAAAAATGACGACGTTTATCATCAGACTGAGCCAAACCAATTAACGCAAGATTCGACCGAACGAAGTCAACATTTTAGCCGACAAAAAGAACTCGTACAAAAACTAAAACAAGAAGCGATTGCAGGTGTGACCATTTTAATTAAAGGGTCTCGCAGTGCACATATGGAAAATGTCGTTCAAGCACTAATGGAGGGAGATGAGACAACAAGCTTTCATAACGAACGTTCAAAACCTCAGTCCTCAACTATTTCGGACTCTAGTGTCGCTTCCCTACAAGGGGAAATTTAATCATGTTGTTATGGCTAACTGATTATTTGCAACAATTTCATTCAGGTTTTAACCTGTTTCAGTATCTGACAATACGAGGGATCTTGGGTGTAATAACGGCATTCTTGATTTCATTAATGTTAGGTCCATACATGATCCGTAAATTAAGCATCAAACAAATTGGTCAAACAGTGCGAGATGACGGTCCTGAATCTCATTTGATCAAAGCTGGTACACCGACTATGGGCGGGGCATTGATATTGGCTGCGATCGCTATTTCCACCTTGTTGTGGGCTGATTTGGAGAGTCGATTTATCTGGACGGCATTGCTAACCACTTTAGGTTTTGGGCTAGTCGGTTGGGTGGATGATTATCGAAAATTGATTTATAAAGATCCCAAAGGATTGGCTTCTCGTTGGAAATATTTCTGGCAGTCGGTGATTGGTTTGGCTGCAGCCGTTTATTTATTTTACTCAGCGCAAAGTGATGTTGAAATTACTTTGATCATTCCTTTTTTCAAAAACATCGCGATTAATATGGGCGTGATGTACATTTTGTTTACTTATTTTGTCATTGTGGGGACCAGTAATGCGGTTAACTTGACCGATGGATTAGATGGGCTGGCGATATTACCGACGGTACTCGTTGCAGGAGCACTCGGTGTATTTGCTTATTTGACCGGTAATATCAATTTTTCAGAATATTTATCCATCCCCTATGTACCCGGAACGGGGGAGCTGATTATTTTTTGTGGCGCGATTGCCGGAGCAGGTTTAGGTTTTCTTTGGTTTAATACTTATCCCGCACAAGTATTCATGGGTGATGTAGGTGCGCTCGGTTTAGGGGCGGCGCTTGGAACTGTCGCAGTAATCGTTCGGCAAGAATTTGTTTTATTTATTATGGGTGGCGTTTTTGTGGTTGAAACCATATCGGTTATTTTGCAAGTGGCTTCATTCAAATTAACCGGTAGAAGAATTTTTAATATGGCACCACTACATCATCATTACGAACTGAAAGGATGGCCAGAGCCTCGTGTGATTGTGCGTTTTTGGATCATCTCGGTTATTTTGGTACTAGTGGGGTTAGCCACTTTAAAAATTAGATAAAATAATATTTGGCTATGGGTTACGAATAGAAAGAATATGAAACATATGAACGCAAAAGGGAATACACACATTATATTTGGATTGGGACAATCCGGGTTATCCTGTGCGCGTTACTTTGACCGTATTGGGCAAAATTATTTATTGTTGGACACTCGAAAAAATCCACCAGATGAAAAAGAAGTTGAACAACTGAGTCACTGTCAAGGAGTTCACTTTGGAGAAATTGACGAATCGATATTGACTGATTGTTGTCAGCTAGTGGTGAGCCCCGGTATTTCCTTACAAATACCATTGGTTAAAAAAGCAAAAGCTCTCAAAATCGACGTGTGTGGCGATGTAGAAATTTTCGCTAGAATTTGCAACAAACCAATTGTAGCGATCACCGGTTCGAATGGAAAGAGTACAGTGACTGACTTAACTGACCAGTTGATTAATGCCTCGGGGATCAAAGCGCAAAAAGGTGGAAATATCGGACTGCCTGTGCTGGATTTTTTACCACAAGATACGGCTGAAATATACGTTTTAGAGTTGTCCAGCTTTCAGTTAGATACGACTGACTCATTGGCGCCAGAGGTTGCTGTACTCCTCAATTTAAGTGAAGACCATTTGGATCGTTATTCCGGTTTCAAGCAGTATTGTCAGTCAAAACAAAAAATTTATCAGCGGGCAAAAAATAAAGTATTTAATTTGGATGATGAAAGGACTCATCCAGAAAATATTTGCCAAAATGATTTGGCATTTTCGATGTTGATACCGGAGAAGAAAACAAAGCTTCGTTTGAGCTTTATCAAGCCTCTAGTAATGGATGAGGGTTTATTATTGAGTTATGAATTGGTGGTCAATCAAATCGATATCATCTCTAGCCGATTACTCAATCTCGCAGGTAAACACAATTTTGCCAATGTACTCGCCAGCCTGAATATTCTAACTTGTTTAAATATTCAAATAGACAAAAACGTTCTACAGGTTTTACAAGAATATAAGGGGCTTAAACATCGTTTTCAGCTAGTTAAACGAAATGACCATTGTGAATGGATCAATGATTCAAAGGCGACTAATGTTGGTGCGACTATTGCTGCACTCGATAGTCTTGATTTAGACTCTGAAACTCAGTTAATTCTGATTGCCGGTGGTGATAGCAAACAAAGTCAACTGGGTCCTTTAGTTCAGCCTCTTGAAGACAAAGTGAGTGCATTAATCTTGATGGGTAAAGATGCCGAATTATTCGCTAAGCTTAGCTCTAATATCTCTTCCTATTTAGTTGAAAATATGCAGCAAGCTGTTTATAAAGCCAAACAGCTGATTGATGGCAAAGCGGTTGTTTTACTTTCACCGGCTTGTTCTAGTTTAGATATGTTCAAAAATTTTGAAGCTAGAGGTGATGCGTTTATCTCAGAAGTGAGGGCTTGCGCATGAGCCACTCTTTGTGCCAGCCGAATAATCTTGTTAGTCAGGAAATTTGGTATGATCGAACTTTGATTTCGGTGGTCATTATATTAATGGCGATGGGGTTGATCATGGTGACGTCAAGCTCCATGCATTATGCCCAGAATATTTTTTCAGGACGAGCGTATTATTTTGTTAATCGACATATGATTTATCTGTTGATTACCTTGTTGGCATCAGCTTTTGTTTTAACTCAGCCCATTATTAAGTGGCAAAAATATGGGCCTTATTTGCTTGTCTTTGGGCTTGTATTATTGATTTTGGTTTTATTAGTAGGCCGTACAGTTAATGGTAGTAAACGAACACTTGGTTTTGGGCCTGTGACTTTACAAGTGTCCGAATTAATAAAGCTTTTTGTGGTTGTTTATGTTGCCGGATATCTGGTTCGTCGTACCGATGAATTACAAACTCAATTTAGAGGATTTATAAAACCATTAGGCGTGTTAGCACTGATCTCTGCTTTGCTATTATTGGAACCCGATTTTGGCGCAACAGTGGTTATTTTATCCACCAGTTTGGCGATGTTATTTTTGGGTGGTGCGCGTTTGTGGCAGTTTATCGGCTTGACGATCACCGTTGGTGCAACTCTTGGAGTGATTGCTATTAGTCAGCCCTATCGAATGCAACGGCTTCTTACTTTTCTCGATCCTTGGTCTGATCCATTTGGTAGCGGTTATCAGTTAACACAATCTTTGATTGCATATGGGCGAGGCGGAATTTTTGGCCAAGGATTGGGTAATAGTTTGCAAAAATTATCCTATTTACCAGAAGCTCATACGGACTTCGTGTTTGCTGTTTTGGCAGAAGAATTAGGTCTAATTGGGGTCTTTATCATATTGGTTTTATTCTTTATTCTTTTTGTCAGAGCGATGAAGATTGGACGAATTGCATTATTGCAGCAAAGGGCTTATTCGGCATATTTAGCTTACGGTATTGGATTTTGGTTAACTTTTCAGGCATTAATTAATATTGGTGTGACTAGTGGTGCGTTGCCAACTAAAGGATTGACTTTGCCTTTTGTAAGTTATGGCGGTAATAGTTTGTTGGTTTGTGGTGTTGCGATTGCTATTTTGCTGCGGATCGATTTTGAAAACCGACTGGTTGACAAGAAAATATTATCCATAAAAGATGCTGAACTGGAAATTTCTGGAGATAAGAATGGCTAACTTATCGACATCGAATATTTTACCAAGAGTTAGTTTTAACGCATTGATTATGGCCGGAGGTACTGGTGGGCATATATTTCCTGGTCTCGCCATAGCACGAGAACTACAGAGCAAAGGTTGGAAAACTAATTGGTTAGGTTCGATTGGCGGAATGGAAAACCAAATAATCGGCAGTACTGATATACCGCTAAATTTGATTTCAATTTCAGGGCTGCGGGGAAATGGCATAGTAGGGTGGTTAAAAGCGCCTTTTGTGTTGTTAAAAGCGATCTGGCAAGCGGTTAAAATCATTCACCAAATAAAACCGGATGTGGTGATAGGTTTTGGTGGTTTTGCTTCGGGACCAGGTGGAGTTGCGGCTTTTGTGTTAAGAAAGCCTCTGTTTATTCATGAGCAGAACGCGGTGGCAGGCATGACTAATAAGATCTTGGCAAAAATAGCTCAAAGGGTTTTTTTGGCGTTTCCAAATGCCATGCAAGTTAGAAAAAACTGTCAGACAATTGGTAACCCACTTAGACGTGAAATTGTGGAACTTGGTGAGAATAAAAAAATCGAGCAACATCGATACGCTAAAACAAAACTCAATCTTTTGGTGATAGGCGGCAGCCGAGGTGCAAGGATCTTTAACCAGATTTTACCCGGAATATTAGCACCGTTAATCAGCTTGAATAAAATATCGCTTCGTCATCAAAGCGGTGCTGGTAATTTACAAACGACGTTAAAATTTTATGCAGAAAAAAATTTACAAAACGGTGATGATTTAAAAGTGGAAGAATTTATTAGTAATATGAATGAAGCGTATCGATGGGCTGATCTGGTCATCTGTCGAGCGGGTGCATTGACGGTCTCCGAAATCGCTGCTGTTGGCATTGCGGCTATTTTTGTACCATTTCCATATGCCGTTGATGATCATCAAAGCAAAAATGCACTTTGGCTGGTTGAGCAAGATGCAGCCGTATTGATAAGTGAAGCGGAACTTTGCAAAGAACAGGCTAGACATACCATAGTGGCATTAGTTGAGAATTCTAAAAAATTGAAACAAATGGCCAAACAGGCCAAAAATGTTGCTTATCTCGATGCGACTCAACGGCTGACTGAAGCTTGTGAATGGTTAGTGAAGGAGGTGGCATGACTAATCAATATTCTAGTCACTCAGGTGATTTTATTGCCAACGTCCCCGAAATGCGAAGGATCAGACGAATTCATTTTATAGGTATTGGCGGTGCGGGTATGTGCGGCATTGCCGAGGTGTTGATTAATCAGGGTTACCTAGTAACTGGGTCTGATCCGGTAGACGGAGTGGCAACTAAAAGACTGAAAAAATTAGGTGCAGAAATTTATCACCGGCATACAGCCAACAATGTTTTGGGCGTTGACGTGGTTGTGGCCAGCACAGCAATATCGAATGAAAATACGGAAATTGAAGCGGCTCGATCGCGCCGTATTCCAGTCGTGCCTCGTGCTGAAATGTTAGCAGAATTAATGCGATTCAGACACGGTGTGGCGGTCGCTGGAACTCATGGTAAAACCACTACCACTAGTTTACTGGCAACTATTTTTGCAGAAGCCGGACTCGATCCTACCTATGTGATTGGTGGATTGCTAAATCGATTGGGATCTAATGCAAAGTTAGGCAAGAGTCGATATTTTATTGCCGAAGCTGACGAAAGCGATGCGTCCTTTTTGCATTTACAACCAATGGTTTCAATCGTGACTAACATTGATAGAGATCATATGGATACATACGGAGGTGATTTTGAAAAGGTTAAAAAAACCTTTATCGAATTTATTCATAATTTGCCTTTTTATGGTATTGCCATTTTATGTGGTGATGATGAACCCATTAGACAAATTATTCCATCATTGATGCGTCCTTATGTGACTTATGGATTTGGTGATGGCATGGATTATCAAGCGATTGATGTTGTGCAAAAAGGGGTCGTTAGTCGATTCAAAATTAAGCGCAAAGGTAAACCGGGGTTAGTCGAGATTACATTGAATATGCCGGGTCGACACAATGTATTAAATTCATTGGCTGCCTTTGCTGTCGCTAACGAAGATGGGATTAAAGCCGTAGTGATTGCTGAAGCGCTCAAAACTTTTTCCGGCATCGGAAGAAGGTTTCAAAGTTATGGTCAATTTAAAACTAGCAAAGGTCTGCTGGAATTAGTGGATGATTACGGTCATCATCCCACGGAAATTCAGGCGACCATCGACGCAGTAAGAAATGGCTGGCAGGATAATCGGTTAGTGATGGTTTTTCAACCACATCGATATACAAGAACGAGAGATCTATACGATGATTTTGCTAATGTTCTAGGCACGGTGGACGTATTGATTATTATGCAGGTTTACCCCGCTGGCGAGGCACCCATTGTAGGTGCTGATAGTCGTTCGCTTTGTCGTACTATCCGTCAGCATGGTGGTTTGGACCCGATTTTTATTGACGAACCGAACAGCTTAAAACCAGCCTTGGCAGCTATAGTGCAAGACGGCGACTTGATCGTCACTCAGGGAGCAGGAAATGTTGGTGGTTTAGCGGCCCGTTGGGCAGAAGAAAATATGCAATTTATTGATCTGGATACCAATCAGAAATAATTTTGAAAAAAAATGACAAATACGAATAAATTTGATTATGGCAAAGTTGCCGTCCTGATGGGCGGTAATAGTGCTGAAAGGGATATCTCTTTGTTGTCAGGTAATGCTATTTATCAAGGTCTACTCAACTGCGGTATTGATGCGATCAAGATTGATACCCAAAAAGAAGTCTATCAATCACTAGTCGATAATAATATCGAACGGGCTTTTATTGCATTGCACGGTAGAGATGGTGAGGATGGTGTTATTCAGGGCTTCCTAAGAATGCTGGGTATTCCATTTACTGGTAGTGATACCGCTAGTTCAAGTCTTGCGATGAATAAGCTGTTATGTAAAAAAATCTGGTTGCAAATGGGGTTCACTACCGCAGAGTTTGCTGAAGTTGATTCACAGAAAATATTAAATATGACAGATGCCAAGCAGATTATTACACAATTAGGTGAGTCGTTATTTGTTAAACCTATCCGTGAAGGATCCAGTGTAGGCATGTCAAAAGTCAATGGTTGTGATGAACTAGTCATTGCTGTGAAAAAAGCACAGCAATATGACTCGGTGCTGATCGAAAAATTTATAGATGGTCGAGAGTACACTGTTAGTATTTTAGGTGGCAAGCCTTTACCGAGTATTAGTATGGTGACACCGAATGAATTTTATGATTTTGACGCGAAATATAATGCCAATACTACAGAATATTTTTGCCCAAGTGGACTTAGTTCGCAGCAAGAAAAAAATCTACAAAAAATGGCGCTGTCGGCATTTAATGCACTCGGATGTTCTGGGTGGGGTAGGATCGATTTTATAAAAGACAACAATACCGATGAATTTATGCTGTTGGAAGCTAATACCGTACCCGGTATGACGGAAACATCATTAGTGCCTAAAGCAGCACAATCTGCGGGTATTGATTTTTCCCAGCTGGTACGGAAAATATTAGATAGTAGTTTTTGCAACGATCCGTTTTGTAGTAAACAATATTACAAAAATATGATGGAGTTGGGGGATTGTCATGGTTAAAAAAATGGCAATCAAAACTTATCAAAATAAGCCAAAAAAATGGTTGCGGGTCAGTATGCCTAGATTTTTCATGCCGATGTTTAAGATAACTTTGTTACTTGGTTTATTGGCAGGAAGCGCTTTGTTAGTGAACAATATTTCAGGTGTTTGGTCTGGGATTTTGCCTGTTAATAAAATAGCCATCGTTGGAGAAGTCGAACACCTTGAGCAAGCTCAGTTAGCTAAAATTTTGTCAACAAAAGAATTTTCGGGGATGTTGTCAATAGATTTGCAGAAACTACGTAACAAAGTGATCCAGCTGCCTTGGGTGAAGGAAGTTCAGATCAGAAAAATATGGCCAGATACATTAAGTTTTTCAGTGGAAGAGTTTCAAGCAATTGCGCAGGTAAATCAAAGTTATTTGACTGATGAAGGCGTACTAATCGAGCGAGGGAGTTACATCACCAGTCAACCTGTTTTACAGTTGGATATTGACAGTGCACATATGGAAAAAGGGCCAGAGCTATTGATATTGTTAGAAAAATTACAGCAAGTTCAAGCTAGATTAGCTAAACATCAGCTGCAAGTTGATAAGGTAAAAATCAGCGAAAATAACAGCTGGTTAATACAAATAGAAAATAAATTTCTTATAAAAACAGGAAGAAAGAAGCAGCTGGAAAGGATTGAAAAATTTGTTCGGATTTACGCTGTAATTAAAGACAAAAAATTATTGGAGAGTATCGATTTGAGATACAGCAATGGGCTAGCAGTAAAATTTTCTAGCACCTTGTCCGAACCTAAAAATGGGTAACTGAAGAGTCGATAAATTATGTCAAAAACAATCGAAAAAAAATTGATCGTCGGGTTGGATATTGGAACATCCAAAGTCGTTGCTATTGTGGGTGAAATTAGTCATGAAGGAACAACCGATATTATCGGAATTGGCAGCCACCCTTCCAATGGGCTTAAAAAAGGGGTGGTGGTTAATATCGAATCTACCGTACAGTCTATTCAACGTGCTGTTGAAGAGGCAGAACTAATGGCGGGATGTCAAATTCATTCTGTTTTTGCGGGGATTGCGGGTAGTCATATTCGTAGTTTAAATTCTCATGGCATTGTTGCAATAAGAGATAGTGAAGTTAATTCTGCCGATGTGGAGCGAGTGATTGATGCCGCTAAAGCGGTGGCAATTCCAGCCGATCAACGAATTTTACATATATTACCGCAGGAATTTATTATCGATCATCAAGAAGGTATTAGAGAACCTGTTGGAATGTCCGGAGTTCGCTTGGAAGCTAAAGTGCATATGGTGACTGGCGCGGTTAGCGCCGCGCAAAATATTGTTAAATGTATTCGCCGATGTGGGTTAGAAGTCGATGATATTATTTTAGAGCAACTGGCTTCCAGTTATTCAGTATTAACTGATGATGAAAAAGAGCTAGGAGTTTGCATTGTCGATATCGGCGGTGGAACAACTGATATTGCTATTTTTACCGAAGGAGCTATTCGCCATACAGCGGTTATACCTATTGCGGGTGATCAGGTGACTAACGATATTGCAGTCGCTTTAAGAACGCCTACCCAACATGCAGAGGAAATCAAAATTAAATACGCTTGTGCGCTTAGGCAATTAACTTCTCTGGAAGATACTATAGAGGTTCCTGGAGTCGGTGACCGTGAACCCAAAAGAATGTCCCGACAAACCTTGGCCGAAGTGGTTGAGCCAAGATACGAAGAGCTATTCAATTTGATCCAAGCCGAGTTAAGACGAAGTGGTTTTGAAGAAGTCATTCCGGCAGGAATTGTATTAACAGGTGGTTCTTCCAAAATGGAAGGACTGATTGAGCTGGCTGAAGAAGTGTTTCATATGCCGGTCAGGCTGGGTCTGCCACAAGGTATTAGTGGATTGGTTGATGTGGTTAGAAATCCAATTCACGCGACGGGAGTTGGTTTGTTACTTTACGGTCAGCAACAAAATGTACACAGTAATTCATTTGAAGAAAAAGCGCTCACATTGGGTAGTTTGTTTAGTCGAATGAAAAACTGGTTTAGTGGTTTTTAATACAGAAAGATATGGGCTACGGGCTACGAGTTTAAAAATTAAGAATTTAAAAGTTAAAAGTTAAGAGTTAAGAATTTAATTTGAAACCTGTGTCTTTTTCAGGTTACCTCTAAAATTCGTCAGATCAAGGCAAAAATTGTGAGCATAGTGGTTTATGTGACCATTTTTGAACATAGAAATGGCGAATTTTAGAGGTGAGTTGAAGAGATACAATATAGACAACCTAGAAGGGGAATATCATGTCTAATATGTTTGAACTAGTGGATAGCGTGCGAAACAATGCCGTTATTAAAGTGATTGGCGTCGGCGGTGGTGGAGGCAATGCGGTTGAGCATATGCTAAAAGCCAATGTTGATGGCGTTGAATTTATTTGTGCCAATACTGATGCGCAAGCGTTAAATCGTTCGTCAGTACGAACCTCCATCCAAATCGGTGGAGCGATCACTAAAGGTCTTGGTGCTGGGGCCGATCCAGAAATTGGCCGTCAGGCGGCTCTAGAAGATCGAGAAAGAATAGTTGATATTCTAAATGATACTGACATGGTGTTTATTACCGCTGGTATGGGGGGGGGGACCGGAACCGGTGCGGCGCCTGTTATTGCAGAAATTGCAAAGGAAATGGGAGTACTTACTGTCGCCGTAGTAACCAAACCATTCTTTTTCGAAATGAAAAAGCGAATGACGGTTGCTGAGACGGGTATTGAATATTTACGACAACATGTGGATTCTTTAATCATTGTTCCTAATGATAAAGTTTTGAGTGTTATGAAGGGTAAAAAACTCACAGAAGCTTTTAAAGCGGCCAATGATGTTTTACATGGTGCAGTGCAGGGAATTGCTGAATTAATGACTTGTCCTGGACTCATTAACGTCGATTTTGCCGATGTCAGAACTGTGATGTCAGAAAAGGGGATGTCGATGATGGGTAACGGTGTCGGTACCGGTGAAGATCGTGCGATCAAGGCGGCTGAACTAGCGGTATCCAGTCCCTTACTTGAAGATGTGGATTTGCATGGTGCAAAAGGTATTTTGGTTAATATTACTTCTGGCGAAGATATGAGCATCGATGAATTTTCTGAAGTGGGTAGCGTTGTTCAGGACTTTGCTGCAGAGGATGCCACAGTGGTGATTGGAACCGCTATTGACCCAGAACTGAAAGATGAGATCAGAGTCACTGTGGTAGCAACAGGGATTGGTCAGCTAGATCAACCGGTTGCCCAGGTAAAAGTCGACAACACTCGAAAAGCGGATGGTACTAATGATTACGAAAAACTACAGCGACCTACTGTACTACGTAAGCAGGCCGCTCAACCTAAGCAAGTGGTTGGCAGTGATATGGACTATCTGGATATTCCGGCATTCTTGAGAAAACAGGCTGATTAGAGGTTCTTTTATCGCGACAATTAATGTAGGGAAGCAAATCAAACTCTTTGGTTTGAATCGTCGATGTTTATTGATGTTTTGGCTGGCTAATCTGAAACTACCCTTCTATCGGGATTAGCTAGTCATTGAATCGTCTTTTCTCAATTTGAGATGAATGGGTGGTGAGATGTCACAATATATTGATATTATGTTTGTGTCGTTTGTGATAGTATTCACGAATTAGAGAGCTTACTCATCCGATGAGTTGTTAACAGCTTGAAAAAGCTACATAAAAGGTAAAAATTGTGTAGGCCAAAAAGGAAGATTGCGTCTAACTGATATTTCGTTTTTGGAGAATAATCCTAGCATGATAAGACAACGTACCTTGAAGACCGCCATTCGAGCCACTGGTGTAGGCTTGCATACTGGCAAAAAAGTTTATTTAACATTACGACCCGCCGCAGTGGATGCTGGTATTATTTTTCGTAGAGTGGATCTTGATCCAGTCGTCGAAATTTTAGCAAAACCAGAAAATGTGGGTGATACCTCTCTCTCTACCTGCCTGACAAACGGCAATGTTCGTGTTTCAACCGTTGAGCATTTATTGGCTGCGATGGCGGGTTTAGGGATCGACAATGCCATTATTGACGTGTCGGCACCCGAAGTACCTATTATGGATGGTAGTGCTGGTCCTTTTGTTTTTCTTCTGCAATCCGCAGGTATAGAATTGCAAGAAAAAGCTAAGAAATTTATTCGAATCAAAAAACGTGTAGAAGTCTCAGATGGCGACAAGAAAGCTATTTTTGAACCTTTTGATGGATTTAAAGTGTCTTTTGGGATTGATTTTGACCATCCTGTTTTTCAAAAGAGCGCTAATTTTTCCGAGGTTGATTTTTCAGCCACTTCTTTCGTTAAAGAGATCAGCCGAGCAAGAACTTTCGGTTTTATGAACGATATCGAGTTTTTGAGATCTAAAAACCTTGTTCAGGGTGGTAGCATGGACAACGCTATCGTATTGGATGAGTATCGGGTTTTGAACGAAGATGGTTTGCGTTACGATGATGAATTTGTTAAACACAAAATATTAGATGCGATTGGAGATTTGTATTTACTGGGCAATAGTCTGGTAGGTGCATTCACTGGGGTCAAGTCTGGCCATGCACTAAACAACCAGTTGTTGAGGGCATTGGTTGCCGATGAAGCGGCTTGGGAAGTGGTGACATTTGAAGATAATGACGCTGCACCGATTTCTTATATCATGAAACCTGGATTGGCTGTTTAATTTTAACTAGTCAAAGAAGTACACCCAAAAAACCGAGCAATGCTCGGTTTTTGTACATTTAATTATCATTTTTGGTTAAAGAACTATTGGGGTTGGACGATAAGTTCAATGTTAGCAAGGCTGATAAAGCCGTTTTGCCTAAAATACGAAATTAAGTCCGGCAGTTGAAAACGGAGCTTATTGGCCCAGACAGGACTGTCTACGGCAATAATTAATGTACTTTTGCGAATGTTAACGACGCGACAATGTTGTGAAAGTATTGGATTAATAGTCTGATGTAAGCTATTGTTAATAGTCTTGATTTTGGTTAACTGATCCATCAAAGCTTTAATATCACCTTGTGGTTGATTGATTAAATGGTGAACGGTTTTTGGTCTTTTTGCGGCCATAGGTATTTAGCTCGAGATAGAGGACTTAATTTAGACACTATAATTCTATCATTTTTTCAAAGATGGTGAGAGTTCAGTCGCTAACAATAACGATAATAAAAACTCTAAGAATTTAAAGATAGACAGATAAAGATAGATAAAATATGAGTATTACCATTCTAAAACGTTCCTCGCAAGGTATGCGAAGCGTCAAATTAAATAACGGATTTCTATATACAATTACTTTTTTTCTCATCGCTTTACCTATTGTGGCGGGAGTGAGTGGTTACTACTATGCAACCACTCTCGACAAAGCGGCTAAAGTAGAGCAGGTCACCATTGATAACTGGCAGGTTGAAATCCAAGATCAATGGGCTGAATTAGAAGCAGCCAAACAATCTTCTCAACAACAGATCAATGCATTAACGGCAAGACTAGGAATGATCCAGGCCCATGTAAGGCGACTGGACGCTGCTGGAGAGCGGATCTTGACTATTGCGGGTATTGACGCCAGTGAATTTAGTTTCGGTAGCTCACCCGCTATTGGCGGACCAGAAGAACTAATCGATGTTGCACCAAATGCCGGTATTGATTTAGATGCGTCTTTTGATCAAGTGAATCTTTCTTTACAATCTCGCGAACAGCAGCTAAAAGTTCTTGAATCGCTGTTGATGGATAAACACATGGGTGTTGAACGGTATATTTCTGGTAGACCGACCCAAAAAGGTTGGTTGTCTTCTTTTTACGGTGAAAGAAGCGATCCTTTTACCGGCAAACCTGCTTGGCATGCTGGTATCGATTTTGCGGGTACTGAAGGAGACAGCGTGATAGCGACTGCCGCTGGAGTGGTATCTTGGGTCGGTAAACGTTCGGGATATGGACTGTTGATTGAAATTAATCATGGAGACGGTCTGGTGACGCGATACGGGCACAATAAAGAAGCTGTGGTGGAAAAAGGCGCTGTGGTTAAAAAAGGACAAATAATCTCTAAGATGGGCAATACCGGGCGTTCAACAGGGGCTCATGTACATTATGAAGTGATCAAAAATGGTAGACCAACTAATCCGACTCGTTATGTTAATCGACGTACTAAGGGCTGAAGATCGCTCCAAAATTTTTTTTAATCCCAGTAGGTGTACTTAAGAACTTGATAATAAGTCCTTTAGTAATCGATTCATAATATCTTTATATTGCTTTTCTTTTTCCAAGCTGGTTTCAAATACCGCTGATGATTCCTTGGTTGCCAGCATAATATGATCGAGAAGCACCTTTTCCTCATCTTCCAGTAAATTAAATTGAATAATATCGGTTTGAATATTGGCCTCCATTTTGAGAATAATATTTTCAAAATGTTCAGATAGTTCAACATTATCGTTTTCGATTTCCATTACCATATTGGCAATAGTGTCGGCAGTAATTTTCATAGTGATGGCTTTTTGCTTGTTACTTCTTTCGATGGTTAATGCTTTTACTCTGGCATCTACTCCGTTGAGTAATAAACACAATTGATCTTTCAATACTCCGTACTTTATTTCATCATTAATCGGCATATCTCTGATCAAAACAGAAAAATGATCATAGTTAAAGAAGGTGCGATTTTTCCAGCTGTAAATACGCTGTTGATCTTTAAATGCGATCAATATTTTTTCTTCTAGTGGTTTTTGTTGTCCGTCATCGCGATAAAAATTATTGGTATGGGTAAAAAATAATACACTGGATTTGAGTGAGAATTTTGCAATTCCTTGAAGCAAAAGTGTAGCCAGTTCATCCAGATTTTTGGTCAGGTAACTCTGTTCATGAAAGCGTAATATTTCGCCGAGTTCGGAACTAGTGGTCATCGCTTCAAATGCCATTTTTTGCGCACCTGACATTTGCTCTTGCTGGTTTTTTCGTTCATGTTTTGAGTCCAAATAATGTTGTAGTTTTACCCCGAGTTCTTTTAATTTGATTGGTTTGGTCAAATAATCGCTTGCACCTACATCATAAGCTTTGAGGACATTTTGCTCCGATATTTTTCCGGAAATAAAGATGACTGGTACATCTTGGTCTAAATACTCATTTTTGAGTTTCTTACAAATATCATAACCATCAATCTGAGGCATACCGATATCCATCAGTACAATTTCCGGTTGAACGGCGAGCTTTTCTTTAATTGCAGCCGTACCTTGTTCAGGAAATTCAGTGTAGAGAACAACCTGATAATTTTCATCGGTTAAATAGTCAACCAGTAAATTACCTAGTTGTTGATCATCTTCGAAACAAAGAATGGTGCCTTTACTTTTTATATCTGACATATAAATTTCCTGTAATCACAATTATTTCAACATGAGTGTCATTTCTTCAGCGGTGACCGGCTTACTAAAATAATAGCCTTGTGCGATATCACAGCCCATTTCCTTTAATAATTCGAGGTGTTGCAGACTCTCAACACCTTCCGCAACTACTTGCATGTTTAGTTCATGGCCCAGCATAATGCAAGTTTTTACAATCGCTTTTGCTTCTTCGTCTTGTAGCATTGACATGATGAAGCTTCGGTCAACCTTTAGTTCACTAAAAGGAATTTTATGAAGTTGCGACAAAGATGAATAGCCGGTACCAAAATCATCAATCGATAAACCAATGCCTTTGAGTCTTAACCGGGTCAATATATCAAGGGAGGTGACTAATTCACCCATTAAGGCGCTTTCTGTTACTTCGAGAGTTAACATGGTTGGATTAAGTTTATTATCAGCAAGCAGTTCACTAACCTGTTCTGGCAAGGCCAAACTAGTGATATCATCGGCTGAAATATTTACCGATATAGGTAAAGAAAGACCTTGTTTTAGCCATTCTTGTTCTTGGCTGACGGCTCTTCGTATAACCCAGTGGGTTAGTAGATTCATCCATCCATTAACTTCAGTCATTGGAATGAATTCATCGGGAAAAATAAGCCCTTTTTGAGGGTGTTGCCAGCGAATAAGCGCCTCACAACTAATTATATTTTGTTTGTTAATGGCATATTGAGGCTGGTAGTATAAAACCATTTGTTCATTTTCTATCGCGTAGAGTAGCTCTTCAGGATCGATACCATTGCCAATTTTTGAAAGATGCCTATTTTTGGGTCTACCTAGTTCTTTACAATACTGTATCAATAATTTTTGGAAATTCCCCAAGTGAATGGGTTTATTTAACGAACTTATGATTTCCAGATTATGGACTTTTCCCAGCTTTTCAGCTGAATGTAAAACGCCTATGTCGTGACCGCTAATTAATATTAGGGCCGGCGGATTATCAATGGTCGCAAGCCGTCGCATAACCTCAATGCCGTCCATTTCTGGCATATGTAAATCCAGTACTAACAGAGAGTTTGGGACAAATTGGGTGACCTGTTCAAAAAAAACTTTAGCTCGATCAAAGCATTGTGCGTGCATATCTACATCTTCGACCATATCATTCAAAAGAGATAGCATTTCAGGTTCATCATCGAGTAAATAAATGACTGGATATTCGCCGGGCTGAGATATTTTTTTCTGATTCATCACTATCTTTTCTCCAGCTGTTCATGATTTAAATTAAATAGTGCTCGCTTTATTTCTTCAGATTTTCCCTTAGCATAAGGCTCAATAATGGCATCCATGGACTGAATATGCTGTACCAACCAGTCGAACAAGAATTGATAAAGTTCGGCAGGATTAAGTTGGTTTTGCTGTGCTTGTTTAAGCATTTGTCTCATTTGTTTTAGCAATAAATGGTGGATCTGTTTATGATTCTTTAAGTCTGGGAAATTACACGCTTCCATGACCGCTTCTTCGCGAACAAAATGCTCTGTGCAAAAATCAGAAAGTTCTTCAAGAGTGCTTGAGTAATCAGTTGCTTCCTTGGTGATTTGTTGATTTACCTTATTAAATAGGTCTATTAGTATTTTGTGATCTTCATCGATAGCCTTAACTCCAATATTTAACGAGTTCGTCCAAGTGATTGCTCCATCATCTTGCGGACGAGTGTTAAGTACTTCCAATGGATTATTTTTTCCGTCTAATAATTTGCGTACGCAAATGGCAAGTTGTTTTTGATGGTAAGGTTTTTTTAATAACTCAGATGGACTATGGCTTTGCGTGCTATAATTGTTTTCAGCTTTTCCAGTATAGCCGGAAGTTAATAATATTTTTATTTTCGGGTGTTCGTCTGATATTTTTTCTGCCAACTGATAGCCACTAATACCGCCAGGCATAACTATGTCGCTAAATACTAAATCAATATTCGAATGAATAGACAACTGCTCTAACGCTTGAATTCCATTTTGGGCCGTTAAAACTTGATATCCCAACGATTGTAGATTTGTTTGTGCTAGCTCAAGTAAACCGGGTTCGTCGTCAACGATTAAAATGATCTCTGATCCTTTAAGATTTAGTTGAATGTCTTCGTTTTTTTGAGCAGAGGATATCATTGGCTTGGCTTCGAGATCCCCTAAATTTCGTGGTAAAAATAATTTAAAAGTGGTGGCTTGCTGCCGTTTTGAATCAACTTGAATATATCCCCCAGAGCGTTTAACAAAACCAAATACCATTGCGAGCCCCAAGCCCGTTCCCTTGCCTTGAATCTTAGTGGTGAAAAAAGGTTCGAAAATATTTGGAAGAGTCTCCTTTGCAATGCCTTCACCATTGTCACAGATAGACAGTAATATATATTCTCCCGGCGTAGAGCCTTCATTAGAAAGGCAAAAAATTTCATCTAGTTCTGCATTTGATGTTGAGATAATCAGTTTCGCTCTTTGCCTAATTTGCATCGCATCGTGAGCATTTCTTACTAGATTGAGTAGGACATCCTGTAGATCACCCCGATCTATTTGGGTTAACCATAAATCAGGCTGCAACTCGTAGGAAATTTCAACGGAGCTGTTTAATATATGACGAATAACATCGTCCATATTTTCTATTGTATGGTTGATGTTTGATATTTTACTTTCGGTCACTTTGTTTCGAGAAAAACCAAGTAATTTCTTGGTCAAGTCTTCAGCTCGTGATGCCGCTTTAGAGGCTGATACAATGCGTTTATGCGCTCTTTGGTTATCTTCGAATTGACTGTTTAACAAATCGAGATTGCCAATAATGACACCCAGAATATTATTAAAATCATGAGCGATACCTCCGGTTAGTTGACCAATCGCTTCCATTCTTTGAGCTCTCTGTAAAGCCCATTCGGCTTTCCTTTGTTGAGTGACATCTGAGATGATCGTTATAAATCCAGTTACGATCCCTTGAGAATTTTTTTGGTAGTTCCATTCGATTTCGAGTGTAATGATCTGGCCATCTAACCTTTTTCTTTCGGTAAGGTAAGACTCAGGTTCAGGTTGATCCCTAATAACATCTAAAAGACGATTCTTAAGATTGTTTTTACTTTCATCATCTATTTCAAACTCCCAAAAATATCGCCCAACAAAATCATCCAATTCACCGCCCATTATTTTGCAATATGCAGGGTTGCCAAAAGTGATTATTCCCCGGGTATCGAATTCTTGTATTCCATAGGGAATTTGATTAACGAGGGCGGTCAGTTTGTTTTTGCTTTCATTCAGTTCTATTTCGATTTTTTTTTGAACCGTTATGTCACTATGAGTTCCAACCATGCGGGTTGGATTGCCTTTATTATCATAAGCGACAAACTCCCCCTTGGCCCTTATCCACATATATGAGTCATCTTTTCTTTTATAGCGAAATTCGGTCTGATATTTGAGCTGTTTACCTTCGATATATTGATTTAAAGTTTTTTGAGTATGCTCTAAATCATCGGGATGAATTCGTTTTTCCCATTCAGAAAGATCGGCTGGGTATTCCTCAGAGCGATATCCTGCCATCGTATAATAACGGTCATCAAAAAGAGTATTGTTGGTGACAAGATCCCAATCCCAGATGCCGTCGTTCGCGACAGACATAGCGAGTTGAAATCGTTCCTCGCTTTCAATTAGTTTTTCTTGGGCGATTTTTCGTTTGGTTATATCGGTCCTGATCGCCACGTAACTTTGTGGTTTTTTATTATCGCCTATAAAAGGTACAATGGTCGTTTCAACCCAGTAGATGTTGCCATTTTTAGAGCGATTGCAGATTTCACCGTGCCAGACGCTCCCTTTTTCAATCGTTTCATACATATTCCTAAAAAATTCTTTGGGATGAACATTGGAGTGAATGATTCGGTGGTTACTTCCAATTAATTCATCGCGAGAATATTCAGATATCGCACAAAATTTATCATTAGCATAAGTAATAGTACCAGCAACATCGGTGATATCTACGATGGAATGTTGGTCCAATGCATATTTTTGTTCTGCCAATTCTTTTAAGGCTAACTCAACATTTTGAGTGCTTTGTTGTAGTTTGTGCTCGTAGAGTCGACGTTTAATGGCCATTTTATTAAGTACAGCCGATAAATCAGCGAATTCGCCATGACCATTGATGTGTAGTTTATTCGTTTGTGGCTTTTTCGAAAAATTTCCAGTGGCCTGTTTGATGTGTTCAAAGGGTAACAATATGTAGCGCTTGATAAAAAATAACAAAATGGCCATAGCGACCAATAGTAAAAAAGCTGAGGGAATTACTGAATTTTTAACATGCTGCCAGGCTAAATTCTTACGTGATACCAAGTCATATTCGAGAAATAGAATGCCTTTATTGAAGGAGCTGATTTCGCCCTGACTTCGTTCTAATCTGAGAGGAAAATATGCAAGGATATTTTTCTGGTCTGATGATATTGATATGATCGGTTGCCAATCGGCTTTAACTTGAATAGCCATGGCTGAGTCGAAATGTTTTAAGTGGTTGGTGTGACGATTAATGAAACTTGGGTCGGTGGCGTGAATAACGTTATTTTGATCGTCGGTAAACAGTATTATTTGGTAGTAATGATTGATCTCTCTTGCAGACAGCGCTGTTTTGGCATCATCAAGGTTGTTTTTTTTCAAAGCTTTTTCCATTTCCCGTTGAAGGCTGGACAAGTCTTGCTTAATGTCATTAATACTTGATTTTACAATAGTTGATACAGCGACTGTGTACGACTGCCAAGTGAGCGCGGAGACTAGCAAGCAAAACATACTCAAAAATAGTACTGGTAACCATATTTTTAAGGATATCGATTGAACCCTTTTCATTCCTGAGTACCCGGTAAAAATCGTGTTGCAAAAATAAAGCGAATGATAAATCCAATTCGTTTTTTAAAAAATCGATAGTCCATTTTTATTTTCGCACTTTGTCCAAAATTAATGGAATGAGTTGTCGGAATTTTTCATATTGATAGAACACATAAGTCGAATTTATCAATCTTATTGACAAATAGTCATGATCTTCAAGTCAGTATAGGACGAATTTTGTCATTTTGCGGTATTTATAGGTTGAATTTCCAGAAGAGCATTTCAAGCCAATCCGTTTTGTACGAAGAGAGTGGGAAAGAGGGAGGTCACCATCAGGCGCCCCTGTATCAGACTAGTTGTGTAATTTCAGATATCGACTATCTTTATAACTAGTTGGGGGTATTGAGCGTAAGAAATTAAAATCCAATTAACGACAACACTGGAGTCAGTGGAGTGATCAACTCTATCGATGAATAAATCGCTAAACAACATTCAAACTGAGATACTTGCTCGAAAACTGGCTTTGCTGGCGGTTTTTGCTATCTGTATCATACCCATTGTCGCTAACCTATTGGGAATTGATTTTGCATCTAATCCTATTTCGATGACTGCCGAAAAACTCTCTTCAGATGAGCTAAAACCAGATGATTTTTTTCATGCCGTTTCTGGGGGGGTACATCATGCTCTTCTAGAATGGAGCGCTGTTACCATAGCCCTTCTGGCAGCTTTGGCTAGTTTTATTCATTATTGGGTAAAGAGAGATATCACCATCCCGATCATCGGTATGGCGCTATTAAGTGCTGGAATGGTCGATGCGTTTCATACCCTAGCGGCAACCCGAATTATTCATGCTGAGGCGCCGAATACTGATTTTATTCCTTTTACCTGGGCTATTTCTCGTATTTTCAATGCGGGTACTATGATGACGGCTGTATTGGTGAGCATGTGGTTCACTCGTCGCTCATCACAAGGAATTCAAGCAGAACAATCGGAAAATAAATATGGTTTTTTGACCATTGCCATGGTTAGTGGATTATTTATGGTGATTGCTTACATCGTTGTTCATCAGGCGGCGATTAGCAGTGATTTACCAAAGACTATGTATTTTAATGCGTTGATTAAACGTCCTTTTGATGTGCTGCCTTTAGCAATGTTTGTCTTGGCAGGCGCATTAATTTGGCACTGGTATCAACAAAGTCAATCAATGATGCGATGGGCACTCTTAATCAGTATTGTGCCAGAAATTATCAGTCAACTTCATATGGTATTTGGTTCAACCGTTCTTTTTGATAATCATTTTAATGTTGCTCATTTTTTGAAAAATATTGCCTATGGCTGTATATTTTTGGGTATTTTGATCGACTTGGTTAATACAGATCCCGAGCGGTTAATGAAAGAAAAACGATTGCAAAATAAAAAAACTATTGAGCCCTGCCATCCTCAAGAACAAATAAAGAAGATGCTAAAGGTTGGTTATGCCAAAAGACCTTTATCGGTTCAGCTTCCAATTGCAGCGTTTCTACTATCACTTCTTGTGGCATCGGTGGTTGGTTTCACCTTTTACAATGAAACCACACGAATTGCCATTGAAACTAATGAAAGATATTTAGTCGAAAAAAACAGGCAAATACAAACCACTATTTACGCGCTTTATAAAGAGCATTTTGACCACTTAACGCTGATCAGTAAATTCCCGCAATTACAAAGGATAGCGGCTAATCTGGATCATGATAAGCAGGCCGATGTATCAGTAGATTTATCAGATTTTGAATCACAAATATTGGAAATTGTTAAAAAAAGGAAAATATATACTGGGATAAAATATATCCAACTCAATACAAAAATGGAAATTTCTGCAGTAGTACAAGTTGGTGATGGGGTTAATCTTATAGATAAGAGCGAATTGAAGTTCTATCAATTTCTGCCATTCCTGAACAAATTAGAAACCTTGAAACACGGAAATATGATGTTTTCAAGTATTGAATCTTGGGACTTAAAAAATAGAGAAAATAAAGGGCCGTTGAAATACAAATTGGCTCTGCCTGTTTATCAAATTGAAACTAATAAGGTTTTAGGTCTGGTTATTTTGCAAGTCGACTTCAAACGATTTACGCAAGTTTTGGCCAGCCTAGCGACAAAGGATATTGACCTGTTTATGGCTAATGATGAAGGCGTTATTATTGATGCACCACCAATGAGTCAATTTCCAGAACGAAATAATCGACTGCTAACCATTTTTCCTCAATTAAAAAATATCAAAACTAATAAATTCGGTTCGGCTTTACTGGAAACAGAAAGGTTGAATATTAACAATCATTCAGTACACAGTCTTTATCAAGTTTTCAAAAATAGTCAGTTTGGTGAAGGTCATCTTTTTCGCTGGGTAATCAGGCCTAGTGAAGACCGCCTTGTTGACGCGTTAGAGCAGATTAAGAACCGTTCTTTTTGGATCTCCTTTGGTTTAGCCTTTTTTGTCTTGGCAGTTTCTTTTCTGGCATCTCGAAAAATTACCGGCCCTTTGACTCAAATGATAAATGCTATACGCGGCTTTGAAGAAAACGTTGAGTTAGAAAATTTACCTATTGGTGCAAATGATGAAACCGGTGTATTGGCAAGAAGTTTTCACAATATGCAAATTTTAAAGAATTTTAAGGATGCTCAGGTCAAAGTGCATCAATACGCTTTAGATCAACATGCCATAGTGAGTGCGACTAATATCAAAGGAGAGATTATTTTTGTTAACTCTAAGTTTGAAGAAATTAGCGGATTTACAAAACAGGAGCTAATGGGGCAAAATCACCGTATTTTGAATTCAGGTGTACATGAGAATGAATTTTTTGAGCAAATGTATAAAAAATTAAAACATGGTCAAGTTTGGAATGGTGAGATCTGCAACCAAGCAAAAAATGGTTCGCACTATTGGGTTGATGCGACAATCGTGCCTTTAATAAATGAAACAGGTAAGCCGCATCAATATATTGCCATTCGTACCGATATCACGGAAAAGAAAAAATGGGAACAGCAATTGGTTAAGGCGATCGATGAATCTGAAAGTGCGACACACGCTAAGAGTGAATTTTTTGCCAGTATGAGCCATGAGATTAGAACTCCCATGAATGGTGTATTGGGCATGTTGGGTTTAATGATGCGCACCGAGTTAACTAGGCAACAAAAGCACTATGCCACTTTAGCTCGTTCTAGCGCAGATTCTTTGCTTGCTATTATTGATGATATTCTGGATTTATCAAAAATTGAAGCTGGAAAAATTGAGCTTGAAATATTGGATTTTAATTTACGAGAGCAACTAGGGATATTTGCTGAAGCAATGGCATATCGAGCTCAGGATAAAGGGCTTGAAATGGTTCTCGATGTTACCGGTATTGAACATTCCATGGTGAAAGGAGATCCGGTACGTTTGCGTCAAATTTTAAATAATTTGGTTGGTAATGCAATTAAGTTTACTCAAAAAGGTGAAATTTCAGTAATCGCATCTCTTCAAGCTGATGGTAATGATGAATGGATTTTTAATTGTGAAGTCAGCGATACAGGCATGGGGATCCCCGATGATAAAGTCGGGTCACTATTTGATTCGTATTCACAAGTCGATTCATCAACTACAAGAAAGTTTGGAGGTACTGGACTAGGGCTTGCTATTGTTAAACAACTATCTAAGTTGATGAATGGAAAGGTTGAGGTGAAAAGTGAGTTTGGTAAAGGTTCACAGTTTATTTTTGAAGTACGTTTTGCGGTGAGTCAGTCGTCTCAGTTGGTCGTTCCTAAACAAGATATTCAGGGAACTCGGATCTTAATCGTTGATGATAATCCAACCAACTTGGAAGTTTTGTCTGGACAATTGGAGCATTGGGGAGCAGATATAGTTTCTGCTGAGAGTGGTAAACAGGCACTTAATATTTTGCAACAACAGCATCATCAAGATAACAATAATTTTGAGATAGCGATTCTGGATATGGGAATGCCTGACATGGATGGTGCAGAGTTAGGCCAAATAATTCGCAGTACAAAAGACTATGACTCTATCAAATTGGTCATGATGACTTCTATGGCTGGCAGTGGCGATATTAGCAAATTTAAACATATTGGATTTTCGGCCTATTTCCCTAAGCCAGCCACAACCGCTGATCTATTTCATGCGCTGCAAGTTTTGGTAGAAGACGGACCGACTCTTGCCCAACTTGATGGAATGGTTACTAACTATAATATTACTAATATGACCAGTACTAACGTTTTTAGTAGTGCGTTAGTGTTGTTGGTTGAAGACAATCCAATCAACCAGGAAGTAGCAATTGGAATATTGGAAGATATGGGGGTTTCGGTTGACGTGGCAGAAAACGGTCTGCAAGCGATAGAAAAACTGCTTGACCATCAAAAAAATTACGGCTTGGTGATCATGGACTGCCAAATGCCAGAAATGGATGGTTATGAAGCAACAAGAGAAATCCGCTCGCGAAAACACCATGTTAAAGATTATAGAATTCCAATTATTGCAATGACTGCCAATGCACTAAAAGGTGATAGACAAAAATGCCTAGATGCCGGAATGGATGACTATTTAACTAAACCCGTTGATCCCAACGAGCTGGAAGAAAAATTACGCCATTGGTTGCCAAAAGAACAGCAAGACCATCGACTGACATCGACAGAGCAAGAGACTAAAGAAGATGATCAATCAGAATCGCGTTTATCAAGTGACCCGATTTATTCAAAAAAATTAAAAAATTTAATCGCTGAAGGCAATCAACGAGAACCTAATGAGAGCCTAATTTGGAATTACGATTCATTATTAACCAGAGTCCGAAATAACCAAAAATTAGCGAGTAAATTAATCCAATTATTTTTTCATGATTTGCCTGATTTATCAAAACGGCTTCAATCGGCTATTGCAGATGAAAACCTAGAAGAGATTATTGCCCATTCACATCGGATCAAAGGAAGTGCTGCTAACTTGAGTGCGATGCTTCTTTCTAAAACGGCGGCAAAAATTGAAACTTTAGCAAGAGAAGGAGATATAAAAACAATCAAAGCGATAACTAATGATTTTATGGGGCAAGTCGACGGATTGATCGAACGGTTGGCAAAACGCATGTGAACCTAAAATAATCAGTTGGATTCGTAGAAAGAGCGCTATCCCGCGGGAAGCAATGATTTTGTTAGCCTTTTTAACGAGGCAATATGATATTGAGTATTAACTAGAAAGAGCAATTTATGGATAAAATTATTCCTAAGAATAGAGATGATCAGTATCAATACACGATTTTGGCGATCGATGATGCAAGTGATGTCTTAGCTTTATTGGAAAGTGAGCTATCAGAAGAAGGTTATCGAGTTCTACTGGCGGAAACAGGCGCGATTGGGTTAGAGATCTTGAGGATAGAAAATGTCGATCTTGTCTTACTCGATATTTTAATGCCTGAAATGTCGGGACCACAAGTGTTAAGAACAATCAAGCAGAAAAAAGAATCAAAAATTATTCCAGTGATTATGCTTTCGGCCTCTGAGCAATCTGAAGATATTGTGTCTGCATTAGATTTAGGTGCCGACGATTATGTCGCTAAACCTTATATTCCGGAAGTATTATTTGCTAGGATCAGAACTTCACTTCGATTGTTAGAAAAAAACCGTGAATTAGAAAAAATGGCATCCATTGATTTTTTAACCGGACTATACAATCGTCGTCAGTTTTATCGTTTGTCCAATATCGCGTTAAACAAAAATAGCCGGGGTGAGTCCTGGCTAACCATTGCACTAATGGATATCGATTACTTTAAAAATGTTAACGATACCTATGGTCATGATATCGGTGACAGAGTACTAGTCGAATTTTCCAGAATATTATCAGAACATTTCAGAGGTTACGATATTATCGGACGAATTGGTGGAGAAGAGTTTTGTGTTTGTTTACCTGATACTGATATCAGAAAAGGGTATCTAGCCTGTGATCGATTTAGAGAAATAGTGGCAAATAATACCATTCCAGTAGAAATTGATGGGAAATTGATTGATTTAAGTACTCATGTAAGTATCGGTGTCACCAGTATTAAGCAAGAAGCCGATCTGGAACTACTAATTAAACAAGCGGATAGTGCACTATATTTCGCAAAAAATAGTGGCCGGAATAAAGTATGTGAATATCAATAGCCACAATAATGTAACTATTCAGCGAGTTGCTAATTTAAACGTAATTTTAGAGGTAAGCTGGATAGTTATCAATAGATTTAACTGAACAGCTAGGAGCCAGTATGAAAGAATTTACGATTATGATCGTTGATGATGCCAAAGACAATTTGCTTTTACTAGAGATGATGTTGGAGGAAAAATATGAGATTGTTCAGGCTGATTCCGGACAAGCCTGTCTTGATCTTATTGCGGGTTCGTTACCAGACCTTTTGTTGTTAGATGTCAATATGCCGGATATGACCGGTTATGAAGTTTGCATGGCTTTACGTAAGAACCAGGCTACAAAATCACTGCCAATATTATTTGTTTCTGCCATGGTCAATACTGAGGAAAGATTGGCTGGTTTTGAAGCTGGTGGTGATGAGTACATTAATAAGCCGGTCGATGAAAAAGAATTGGTTGAAAAAATCGAGTTTCAAATGACGGGTATTCAAGAAAGGAAAAAATCCGATCAAAATGCCTCTGATGCGATGAAGGTTGCAATGGATGCTATGACTTCAAGTAGCGAATTAGGGCAGTTGATCAATTTTGTGAGTGAAGCACAAAGTGCAGATACTTTAACCAAAATGGGAGAAATGATTGTCGAAGTTTGTGGTTCTTTTGGACTCAAAGCTTCTGTTTTTATTGATGCTGAAAAATCGTTATTTTTTGGTTGTGAATCAAATAGTATCGAAGCAAAAGTATTAGAGCGTTCGTTAAGCTCCAAGGATAGAATTATTAATCTAGGAATACGTACCATTGTGAAAAGTGAACAGATGTCTCTTTTGGTCAAAAATATGCCTGTTGATGATGAGAATCGCTATGGACGATTTAAGGACCATTTAGCGGTTTTAGTCAGTATTTCTGATGGACGCCTTCTCTTTATAAAATCGCAAATGGATATCGTCGGGCAACGCAACAAAGTGCTCACAAAAATCATCGTGCAAACAGAAAAACAGATAAAAAATCTTAATACTAAAATTATTGAATATGATAAGCGTAACCATGAAATTATGATGGCGATGATCACTGAGCTTGAGTCAACGTTATTCAGTTTAGGTTTAGATGAAGATCAAGAAGATAAACTCATGAAACTGGTTTACAGTACTACTGATAAACTAGATGGTTCCAAAGATCTTGCTGATGAGCTACAAAGAGAATTAGGTACTGTGTTGGAAGGACTTTACGAAATATTGGCACAAAATGACTATCAAAAATAATCGAAAAACTGAGTATGATATTTATTGGCTTGGAGCCGGTGATGAGCTTGATCTTTCCAGAGTCGAGAAACTGCATCAAAACAACCTGAATGTCGTTGCTTTTTCTGAGTTTAAATCACTACAAGGGGCAACTGTAAAGCATAAACCTAATCTTTTAGTTATTGCAAACTACGCTGACGTAGCTAGAAATATAGATTTCGGGTTAAACATCAAATCAAATCAAGACGGAAATGAAATCAATTTTCTACTGATAACAGAATCGTTGGATAAGGAAACTAAAGACTATTTTTATCAGTCCGGTGGAAATGAATTATTGTTGGAACCTGCCAGCCTTATTGAAATATTTTTTAGAATTAAACATTCAAAATTTATTTTTGATCAAAAAAACAATGCCAGTATGCAAATTGCCAAAGCTAGCCAAATGGCATTGTTGGCGATGGAAAATAGCAGGCTTCTTGATAAAACCATTAATTTTGTGCAATCCGCCGCTCGTTGTAACGACTATGAATCGATGGCAAAATGCATATTTAGTGCGGTTAAGGATTATTCTGATTCAGCCATGGTGGAAATGACTGGAGCAGAATCATTTTATTATTTTGGCTCCCACGGTGCCATTGATCCGGATTTAAAACAACTATTACTCAGTCAGAAAAATGAGACTCGCATTGTTTATTTTGAAAATACTTTGCAAATGAATCATGACTATTTGATTTTGATCGCAGAGGGATTGCCAATAGAGGATAGCGTGCGAATGGAACGTATTGCTGATAATCTGGCAATTCTCATTGATACCGCTGATCGCTTTGTTTCAGAGCTTCTATTGCGTGAACAGTCGATCGCTTCAGAATTGGCCAAGCAACGATTTATCAGCACTATCAGTCATGAGTTAAACACTCCTTTAAATGCTATTATGGGATTCTCTAAACTGATTGCGGCGAAAGGTCCCGACGAAATATTAGGTGACAAAGGTGTCACAGCGCTTAATAGCATTGGGACCAATTCAGAGAAAATGCAGGAAATTATCCAAACATTGATTGATATTACTGGTGAACAATCAAAGCTGAGCCAGCTAAGCAAAGATGAAATAGAGGTCAGTAATATTATTTTGCATCTCAAAAATAGCTGTTCACCATTGGTGGTTGGAAGGCCGATTAGACTTATATTTCCACGAAAAATTAATATTCAGCTAAAGTCTGATCAAAAGCATCTAATAAAAATGTTGTTTAATCTGATCGACAATGCGATAAAATTTACCGATAAAGGTGAGGTGGAATTAGAAGTGAGTCAGGCGCTAGATAAGCGACGAGGTAACGTGATTCAATTTTGTGTAAAGGATACTGGCATAGGTATCAGTAAAAAAAATGCTAGTAAGTTATTTAAACATTTAGGTCAATTGGACGTTGGTCATGACAGAAAACACTATGGAGCGGGACTCGGATTATTTTACGTGCAAAGTTTCGTTAAACAACTTAACGGCAAAATAGAGGTAAATTCAATAGAGGGCAAAGGTTCTGAGTTTACCTTAACAGTGCCGACAAATTTAGAACAAATATCAGATAATACCGAATTGTTTTAAAGGTAATCGTCGATATCGTTTTCCACTGGCACTGTAGATTGCATTACACAGCGCTGGTGCAAAAGGAGGAACGCCCGGCTCTCCGACCCCCGCAGGTCGGTGTTCGCTTTTAATAATATCGACATCGATTTCTGGTACTTGACTCATTCTGGCCAATTGGTAGTCGTGAAAATTACTTTGTTCGACAACGCCATTGTCAGCGGTTATTTCACCATAATAAGCGATGGAGGTTGAGAAAATTGCAGCCCCTTCCATTTGCGAGCGAACCCGATCGGGATTAATGACTTTACCGGCATCAACTGCGTAATAGATTTTTTCAATTTGTACTTTACCTTTTTTCATTGAGACTTCAACCACGGTTGCAATGTAACTGCAAAAACTTCGATGTGCCGCAATACCAATGCCATGACCATTAGGTCGTTTATTGCCCCAACCTGCATTTTTTGCAACGACATTGATGACGTTTTTTAAGCGTGCGGTATCAATGGGGAAATCATCAAAGTTTTCGCCATAGTTACTGTATTGACATTCATCCTTGCTTAGATCTATATGTTGATCTTTGCCAATTAGCGACAACAAATAATCCTTTGAATCGACACCTGCATGCACGGCCATTTCATCTGCAAATGAACACACGGCAAAGGCATTGTTAATATTGGTCACTGAACGTACCCAACCGATCCGAACAAAAGTATCACTCTCACCATTGGTTATTTTGATATTGGGTAAATCGAATGGCATATCCGCTTGTCCTAAGTTGGCACTGCCAGCTTGCTTAATATTGGGATCAAATATAGTGGAAATTGGGTGATTGACCATACTATGATACCAGCCAGTGGGCTTTCCGCTTTTATCAAAACTGGCCGAAAGTTTTTGATAGCTCGGAGAGTGATAATAGCCATGTTGAATTTCATCTTCTCGGGTCCATAGTACTTTAATTGGAAGCTTGGTTTCATTGGCAAGATAAACAGCCTCGGATACATAGTCTGGTTTCGATTTTCGGCCAAAGGCTCCGCCCAATAAGGTCACATTGATCCTTACTGATGAAGCATTTCGCTTGGCGATATCCATTACCTCCATCGCATTTTGTTGCGCGGCTTGTGGAGTTTGAGTACAAGCCCAGACATCAACACCATCTTTGTTAATCATGGCAGTTGCCGCTGGCGGCTCCATGGTGGCGTGAGCTAAACCGCCAACGTAATAATCGTGACTGATTAGGTGGTCGGCGGATTGTTTAGCTTTTTCCCAATCACCTCTATTTCTAGCTGTGTGCGGAGGATTCTCCAATGCTTTGATAAAGTTGTTTTCATAGTCTCTGGTATTGTAAGTGGCATTGTCACCATTTTCCCATTCAATCACCAGTTTATTTCGACCTTGTATTGCGGCCCAAGTATTATCTGCGATGATCGCTATTCCGCCCAACATATTAAACACTGCTGGAGCTGATAGTGGCGGCATCTCAACAATTTTGATCACTCCAGGCACTTTGAGGGTTTCACTGGCATCATAGGTTTTTACTTTGCCAAATAATACTGGCGGCCTAGCGATTACTGAATATTTCATTCCATCCAGCTCGACATCAAATCCGTAAATCGCTTTGCCTGTGACCATTTCTTTAGCATCAATCATTTTCATATTTTCTTTGCCAACATAACGATGCTGAGCTTCAGTTTTTAGCTTTAAAGTTTTTTTATCAGGAATGGGCAAAGTTGCTGCAATTTCGACTAGTTTGGAAAAATCCAGAGTTTGAGAACTTCCTTTCAGCTTTGCTTGATGATTATAAATAGTGACTTGGTCTGGTTTAACTTTCCAAACTTGCGAAGCCGCTGTTTGTAACATGGTGCGAGCAGTGGCACCGGCTTGTTTTAATCGATAATAAAATCGTCTAACGCTCCGAGAGCCATCGGTATTTTGGCTGCCATATTGAACATCGCCGAGCGCCTGTTTTACAATCACCCGACTCCAATCACATTCCATTTCGTCGGCGACCAATAGAGGTAATGAACTTCGGATCCCTTGCCCCATTTCTGAGCGGTGAGAAATGATGGTGACAGTGCCTTTTTTATCCATGGAAATAAAAACATCGGGAGAAAATTCATCGCTATTTTGAGGTTGACGGTTAATGCACGATACTTGCATACCGATGACTAAACTTGACCCGGTTAATCCCAGTCCCTTGATAAATCCCCTTCGACTAACATTTCTTATTATGCTCATATTTTTATAAATATTGGTTTGATCTATTTCATTGGGAATTACGCCAATTTTATTGAGAAAGTTCATTTTATTTTACCTCTCTGGCAAGTTTTGCTGCTTGATGGATCGCTGAGCGAATTCGTGGGTAAGTACCACATCGGCATAGATTTCCAGCCATTGCTTGATTGATCTCTTCATCAGATGGATGCGGATTTTTTTCGAGTAGGGAAGCTGCTGACATGATTTGACCACTTTGACAGTAACCACATTGCGGTACATTTAATTCCATCCATGCTTGTTGTAAAGGGTGATCGGCATTGTCTGATAGGCCTTCAATGGTGGTCACTTGCTTACCGATTGCGGCAGAAACGGGCAGTATACATGAACGAGTGGCTTCACCATCAATATGGACGGTGCAGGCACCACAAAGGCCTTTACCGCATCCGTATTTACTGCCTGTTAGTTTAATGATGTCGCGTAATGCCCATAACAGTGGCATGTCTGCTGAGATATCGAGTTGATGTTTGTTACCGTTTACGGTGAGTTCAATCATTGTTGTTCTCCGTTTATTTTATATGTATACACTTGATAATATTTTCAAATCATCCTCAGTATCTAAATCAAACGCTGCATTTTCCAATAGAACTGTCATGATCTGTTCTTGATTTTTTCTTAATATATCCCGTGCTCCTTTTTCTTTTAGCGTCATTAAAGCGGCAAAATACCGTTTAGGAAATATCGCAGGAGCACCTTCAATGACCATTTTAGTTTTTTTATCAAAATATTGACTGGCAATTATTTTATCTGGTTTGGTTTGCCATTGTTCAACCAGTTGATCATAGTCTACTTTGGTTAACCGATATTGATCACATAATAGGATCATTACCGCATTAACTTTTTTCTCAAAAAACTTAGTCGCACAAGCTATTGAGCTACCCATGCCTTGTGGCCAATTTTTATTAACTAGTATTTTGCAATCTGCAAGGTGTAACTTCATTTCAAACCTATCCGCATTATATCCAAGAACACATACAGATGTCTTACTTAGTCGCTGTGCAATATTAACGGTTTTTTGCAGTAAATTGATTCCAGCGATTTCTACCAATTGTTTTGGCTGACCTAAGCGAGAGGAATTTCCAGCGGCAATAACGATTATTCCAAGTTTTTTATGTGATGATATTTTCAACGGGCAGGATCTCGATAACAAAAATCAAATTGTAAACAGATAGAAATAAGTGTAATTTAACTTAACTTGGTGCGTCAGAAAAGCAATAAAGCTTAATTATTGAGGATTTGATAGATGTCAGTAAAAAAAATTTTAATTATATTGTCTCTCGTTACTTTAATCATTACCAGATGTGAAGCCGATAACTATTCAGACACCGAGAGGCAAGCTCAAGGATCGGTAACCGATAGTCTACAGCAAACCAGTGAATATCAAGGTACCGATTGGACTTTGAACAATTTGGCTGGCGAGGCGATCAGCTTATCGGATTATCAAGGCAGGCCGATATTATTAGTATTTTGGGCTACTTGGTGCCCTTATTGTAAAAAGCTATTGCCAGGAATTGCCGAGCTTAATGAGCAGTATGAGAGCCAAGGATTGAAGGTTTTAGCGGTGAATATTAAAGAAGATTGGAAGCCTGAAGTTTACTGGCGAAATTTTGGTTATAAATTCGATACGGTTCTAGAAGGGGATGAAGTGGCTGAAATGTATGGCATTAACGGAACCCCGAGCATTGTGTTTATCGCTCCTTCGGGCAAAGTACTCGGTGTGCAGTCGTTTTCTGATCCCCATCATCCGCTATTAGAAAGGTTTGCTAAAGAAGGGATAGCGATGATGGGTAAATCGAAATAGAGGCTAGGAGCTGCTTATTTAACAATATTCAGAATAAGGATTTTCCTGACTAAAGGAAAGTTGTTTTTCAAATTTGGAAAGCTCAATTCCCTTATCGGTCATCACTAAATCATCTTCAGTCATCACTTCTGAACCAAAATGGTATATCGCTTTAAATTCACCGTTAATCACCGACTCATCATAGGCTTTAGCGGTTTGTGTCACTTTTTCATTCAATAGATGGTATTGGGCTAATCTGGCTGGGCCGTATTTCTTTTCCAACATTTCCATAGTGGTTTGCGGGCTAAGGATCAGACCTGTTGCATTATTACCACCAAATCCTTTTGAGTTAATAATAGCCGCCTTCATTTGAATGCCTTTTTCACCGACTTTAGTGTGATCAATGCAAAAATGCAGGTTAGAATCAAATACATCGTCCGCAATTTTATCAATCGTATTAATGCCCGGGATCACACCGTACTCCCAAACCCCTAAAGTGGCTGTTAATTGATCGCCGCCAGCAGGACCGAGAGAATGTCCTACGTAGGATTTGATTGCGGCTACATTCCAATTTTCAATGCCAAATGTTTTGGCCACTTCGTTAAGAATATGGGATTCGCTAACACGATTTTGCGGAGTACCGGTACCGTGCGCTTGGGCAAAGGTTTGTTTGATACCTTTTTCTCCCAGAATATTTTTTGCCAATGACATCGCTTTGGCAACCGTCACGTAGTTGCCAATTCCGGGGGATGAAATCGACTTTTTATTGGCATCAGCATTAACAAACACATCGGCAACCGAGGCATAAACTGTTGCGCCTAATTCGAGAGCTAGCTCATCATCCATTATGACAAAAAATTGGGAACCTTCGGAGATTGTAAATCCGGCATTTTCTGCAAAAGGACGGGTGGCTCGACGATTATCAACAAGTTCTGTACCGTCCAATTCGGCTAACTGTAAGTCTTCTGACAGCGCGCCCATAGCTTTAAACCCTTCGATGATTTCTGGTTCAACCGGTGCTTCTGCACTGCCAACAATAACTACCCTAGCAAGGCCCGATTGAATATCTCCGATCCCTTGTCTTAGGTTATACAAAAAGGTTGCACATGCGCCTAGGTTTGTTCCGGTGGAGCCGACACTATTGATTATATAGCTATTAATAAAATCAGCAGGCATTTGAGATAACATTAATGGCATTTGCTTGGAGCTGACGCGACCCCCTTTCAACCAAGCTTGCGCCAAGCCGCGACCACCAAAATCATCTTGTTGACCAATGGCTGAACCGGCATAAACTGATACTTCATCCGGTTGAATATGACGTAAAATTTCTTGCCAATCTATACCAATCGACTGGATGGCATCTGAGGCACCATAAACCGTTAATTGTAAACCCTTGGGCTGATTTCTAGAGGTATATAATATCGCCGGATCAAATCCGGTTGGCAATTGCCCTGCACTGGTCACCGCTGAACGGTGCTTTTCCGGGATCATTACTTCCAGCTCACCTTCGATGGTAACATTGAGACGACCTTTTTCTAGTTCTTCGATATGCCAGTTATCCGGAATGTGTTTTGGTAATTGTCGTTGGCTGATTTGAAAGTGAATGGTTTCTGCATTCGATTTTAAATTGGCTTTCTTATGAATATTAACTTCATCTAAATCGAAGGTCTGTTTTTCAATTTTTCTGATTAAAGTTTGAGACAACAAAGTCTCTTTGTCGGTATCAACGGGTTGATTGGTCAGAGCAGCAAGTCCCTTAAACATCGGCGCTGTGTCCGATTCAGGCAATGCCTCGTGCACCATTCTGCGATAGCTATGATGAAAGGAACTACGACCGGCAGCATTAATACCACCAAAACCAACAATAACGGGCAACTTTTTCATAAATACATCTCTAAAAAGAAGGGTGGCTACGATGGGTCGTTCCCCTGTTAGGGTAACCATTTTTCGATAACCATTCAGAATGAGCGCTAGTATAGTGGTAAAATAGAGATGATTGTAGGATAATATTGCCATCAAATTAGACTAATTGGCCAAATGTTAAGCCGAAGACATAATGCATCCTTCACTTTTTATATGTTATCCAAGAGCACTATTGACCGGGTTTAGCCTGCCTATGGAAATGATTAGTTCGGCAAGATCAATCGCAAGGATTGGTTGCGGCAACCGATTAAAATGGGAATGTCAGGTTGTTTCTGCTTCTACGAAAGGCGATCAACCGATACAATTAACCAACGGTATCAATATATTAGCAAACTATAATTTAAATACCGCGCCTAAAGCACATACTCTGTTTGTTCCACCGATCTGGGGCAAACCAGGGGTCGTGATTGCCAAAAATCCCCAATTAATCGAATGGTTACGTCTGCAACATCAACTTGGTAGTCAAATTGTGGCCACGGGGACTGGTGTTTGTTTATTGGCTCATGCCGGTTTACTAGATGATAAGGTGGCTACCACTCACTGGTACTATTTTGATGAATTTGAAAAGAGATATCCCAAGGTAAATCTTCAGAGACAACATTTTATCACTCAGGATGGCCCAATCACTTGTACTGGGAGTATTAACGCATTAGTTGATTTGACCCTATATTTTATTGAGAATCATTATGGTAAAGATGTCAGTCAAATTATTGAACAGCATTACAGTCATGAAATTAATCGTACTTATGATAAACCCTGGTTTGCTAGAGGGGCGAGTCGTCATCCAGATGAAGGTATTGTCGAAGTCCAACAATGGATGCAAATGCACACTTCGCAAATTTTTGATCTTCAATCACTCAGTGAAATGGCTGATATGAGCCGTCGTAATTTCTCTCGCCGCTTTAAAAGTGCAGTGGGTAAGTCGCCTTTGGCTTATGGGATTGATTTAAAAATCAAAGCTGCGCAAGACTTGCTCAAAGAAACCAATCTAAATCATCAAGATATTGCGGATCATTTAGGATACAAAGATAATGCCTTTTTTGCCAGACAATTTAAACAAAAAACCAAACTAACACCGGGCGATTATCGAGAAATGGTGAGAGGCAAATTGTTTGACATTAGTTGAACCTAGAAAAATCAGTTGAAGTTGAAGTTGTGGAAATAAGGCAAATTCCAATAATATCAACTAATCTTATATTCACCACTTCAAAATAAGAGAGCGAATAAATGAGTACGTCAGAAGAAATTGATATGGCTATAACGGCCCACGCTTCTTGGAAGCAAAAACTGAGGCATGCGATAGACACAGGCGAATGTGGATCAACTCCCGAAAAAGTAAAAATGGATAATAACTGTGCTTTTGGTAAATGGTTACACGAACGAATTGAGCCATCTGCAAAGACTTCAGACTATTATACTAAAACGGTAAGTTTGCATGCAGAATTTCATAAACATGCCGGACATATATTGGAACTAGCATTAGCTGGAAACAAGACGGAAGCGACCGGTTTGATGGGGCTTGATTCAGGTTTTACCAAAAATTCAGGTCAATTAACTCGTATTTTAAAGGAATGGCAAACAACTTTATGACTTAATCTAAGCCAGTCAATAATCTTATATTCCCTTTTTATACTCATCTGGTAATTCATCATAGGGCTGGCTTTGTCAGATGACCACTTTAGTCATTGAATCTTCCATCAGAAAACACTAATATGGCTGGCATAAATAACCCTTTATTGTTGAGTATTAGTGATGAATCTAAATTGGCTGTTTATCTTTATTATCATGTTTGTCAGTCAGAGCGTGTTTGCCGCAACGCAAGCAGACAATCGTACTGCGGCGATCATCGATGATCAGATTATCACTAATCAGCAGATAAATGATGCGATCGCCGATAAACTCTACCAAGCCGAAATGAAGGTATACGAAGTGAAGGTAAACCAGTTGAATAATATGTTATTGACGAGGTTGATCGCGTCTCATCCACTCAATCAGGGAATGGAACCACAGGATTTTTTGGATAAACATGTTATTAAAAAACAAACAGTATCAGTATCGGAGATAGGAAAATTTATTAAATCTAAGCGAATACCGGCTGAACAGGTTAATGCAGAATTAAAAGCAAAGGTGGTTGAATACATCCAAAAGGAAAAGGCTCGCATTGATGTTTCAAAATGGTTTGCCATTCAGCGTAAAGAGCATGATGTGGTGATCCATTTGATTAAACCAAGGCGGCCGAGAATTAATATTCCTATTGGAGATGCACCCGTAAAGGGGAACAAAAGTGCTAAAATTACCATTATTGAATATTCCGATTTTCAATGTCCTTATTGCGCTGCGGCTGAAAGCAAAATCAAACAACTGCAAAAAGATTACCCTGGCAACATAAAATTAGTTTACAAAAATTTCCCACTAGGGTTTCATGGAGAAGCATTTACAGCTGCTGAAGCGGGTTTGTGCGCGCGCGAGCAATCGGATGATTATTTTTGGCAATTGCATGATGTGATGTTTGCCGATCCTAGAGGGCTCAAACGAACCGGACTGAAAAACAAAGCGACAAAATTAGGGTTGGATGTGGTCCAGTTTGAAAAATGTATGGATGATAAAAAATACTTCAGTAGTATCAATCGAGACATCGCTGAGGGCAATAAATTTGGCGTTAACTCAACACCGATATTCTTTATCAATGGCATAGTGGTCAAAGGAAATAAAGCCTATAAAGAATTTACGGATATTATCGATGCCGACCTCAACGAATAAAAGTATTTTTGCATCGATAAGTCATTCATAGAACTTATTAAAATATCATTGAAACGGGTGTAGATCTGCCTCTGCGCATAAAATCAACCACTTAGAACGAATTATTTCTCGAATGAATAGGGTCACCCATTATTGGCCCTCCCCTTATTGCTGATTTAAGTTGTAAAAATGAGTATGCTCAAGATGAAGGTTTAATCAAGTCTAATGGTTTTATCCAACCCCATGTCTAACTCATCATCTTAACCAAATGGGTTAGCAAAAGGCTTTATTAACATCAAGCGCAACTTGATCACGCAATACATAAAAACACGCTCTTGCCAATTTGTGTGCGATTGTTTTAATGGCAACCGTTGGATTGGTCTTAGTCGATTTCTTCTGATAATAACTTTCTATATGATTATCAAGTCGTTAGTTGCCACATACATCAAGTTGAGGTTAATTAACATAAATCACTCACATTTAAAATGGGTTCGCAGTGGCGAATCCGAAGCTATAAGCGAAGAAATATCCATGGCAATGTACTCTTTGATTCTTTTTCCACCACTTAAACTGATCCGATAGAGGGAATGCTCATCCCCAAAGCCAACTAAATATTCCACCAGTGATCAGTGCATAAACCAATCCATCAAATATGAATTTGAAGGTGGTTTTCCAGCTCCGACTATACCAGACAGAATTTTGAATTAATGCTAATGCATATCCACCAAATGAGGCTGCGCCAACCATACGCATGACCGATAAATATTCAGCATCAGCGGCTAAAGAATGGGCTGCGATATAAGCCGAAAAGATGCCAACGATTAAAGAATAAATAAACCAGTTCAGTAAATTTTTACCCATTGTAAAGGGGCCTTTTGGCATTGCTGTGATCATGCCTACGGGGCCTTGGTTCATTTTTTGTTGTAATTCTTCAGACTGCATGTCTTTGTTACCACTGCAAAAGGGGTACATATATTCACCTGGCGGAATATCGAGCGCACCGACGTCTTTTAAAAATTGATCTTCATTGGGGAGTTTAGAAAAATTGTTGTGGTGATAACCAAGTAACATATGAATAATCGAACTTGCCACGAATACACTAATCGCTGAAAGCAGAATGGGAAGCCATAGAGAGATAATTGTCATTGTTGTTTCCTCATTGTTTGGGCTAATAGTATACATGCAAATGTCCCAAGGCACTCTTGATATCGGGAAAAATTGTCCCCATGTTAATCCGGATCGCTATAAAACCGACAATGTTAATGCCAGTACGGGATGTGGGGCTAACTCGCACTGCCTTTGCCTGATCATTCACTAGAGTTAAAAGGGTGAACAAGGTACAATTCCGCGATTAAATCTATTGTAAATGAACAATTAATGACCAATTTCTAGCCTCTATTCGCTAATCCGGTCAAAAAATAACCACTTTTAACCTTGATTACTCTAGGTTCGAACAAATTAGGTAGTTTTATCCATGTTTGGAAACGTTTTAACAAAAATATTTGGTAGTCGAAATCAACGACTGATGAAGCAAATGAATAAACGAGTTGATAGCATTAATGCCTTTACCGAGCCTGTCAAAGCACTTTCAGATGAAGAATTAACGGCCTCTACTCAAAAATTTCGTGAACGGTTAGAGCAAGGCGAGACGCTTGACGATATTCTGGATGAAGCCTTTGCGGTGGTTCGCGAGGCCGGTGAGCGAGTACTGAATATGCGCCATTTTGACGTTCAGTTGATTGGTGGCATAGTGCTCAATAACGGCAAAATTGCTGAAATGAAAACTGGTGAAGGCAAGACCTTAGTGGCGACTTTAGCAGCCTATTTGAATGCATTGTCCGGTGAAGGCGTACACATTATTACTGTTAATGATTATTTGGCACAGCGAGATTCAGATTGGATGGGGCCTTTGTATCAATTTTTAGGCTTGAGTGTTGGCGTTATTCTGTCTGGACAAGATACCGAAACTAAACGAGCGGCTTATGCTTGCGATATTACTTTTGGTACCAATAATGAGTATGGTTTTGATTATTTGCGCGATAACATGGCTTTTTCAATTGAAGAAAAAGTCCAAAGGTCGCTAAATTATGCCATCATCGATGAAGTGGATTCCATCTTAATTGATGAAGCCAGAACACCCTTAATTATCTCCGGTGCGGTTGAAGATAGCTCTGATATGTATCGAGCGATCGACAAGCTTATTCCAAGCTTAGAGTTGCAAACCGATGAAGAAGATCAGGAAAGTGGAGATTATTCTGTTGATGAAAAAGCCAAGCAGGTCCATTTAAGTGAACGTGGCCAGGAAAAAGTTGAAGTTCTATTGCTAGAGAATAAATTATTGGGTGAAGGGCAAAATTTATATAGCGCTCAATCAATCTCTTTATTGCATCATATTAATGCGGCGCTCCGCGCTCACGTTTTATTCAAGAAAGATGTTGATTATATTGTTGCTAATAACGAGGTGGTGATTGTTGACGAGCATACAGGGCGTACCATGCCCGGTCGACGTTGGTCAGATGGTTTGCATCAGGCGGTTGAGGCCAAAGAGGGAGTTAACATTCAAAACGAAAGTCAAACTCTGGCGTCTATTACTTTCCAGAACTTATTTAGACTCTATGACAAACTTTCAGGCATGACTGGAACCGCAGATACTGAAGCATTCGAACTTAATCAAATTTACGGATTAGAAGTTGTGGTTATGCCCACCAATCGCGCGATGTTAAGAAGTGATCTGGGCGATTTAATATTTTTAACCAAACAAGAAAAATACATGGCAATTATCGAGGATATTCTGGAAAGGCGTGAGGCCGGACAGCCGATTTTAGTGGGTACCGCTTCGGTTGAATCCTCTGAAATTTTATCCAAAGTTCTTAAAGATAAAAACATAAAACATCAGGTGCTTAACGCAAAATTCCATGAAAGAGAAGCGGATATTATCGCGCAGGCGGGCCGTCCCGGTAACGTGACAATTGCAACCAATATGGCTGGTCGTGGTACTGACATTGTTTTAGGTGGCAGTTTACAAGTAGATTTGGACAAGCTAAAGAAACCAAATGATGACCAGATTGAAAAATTAACCACCGAATGGAAAGAGCGACATCAAACAGTGATTGATGCAGGTGGTTTAGCGATTATTGGCACCGAGCGGCATGAATCTCGGCGTATCGATAACCAGCTTCGAGGTCGTTCCGGCCGTCAGGGGGACCCGGGTGTTAGTCGTTTTTATCTTTCATTGGAAGATGATTTAATGCGAATTTTTGCATCCGATCGCATGGCTAGTATGATGCAAAAAATGGGATGGGAAGAAGGTGAAGCTATTGAGCATAAATGGGTTTCTCGTGCGATAGAAAATGCGCAAAAGAAAGTGGAAACTCGTAACTTTGATATTCGTAAAAACTTACTCGAATATGACGATGTGGCCAATGATCAGCGTAAAGTGATCTATGAGCAACGATCGGAATTAATGTCGACTGAAGATGTCTCTGAAACCATTACCTCGCTTAGAGCAGATGTTGTTAATACAGTGATCAATCAGTATATTCCCCCACAAAGTATAGACGACATGTGGGATATTGAAGGATTGGAGGATCGATTAAAATCTGATTTTTTAATCGAACTACCGATAAAAAAATGGCTGGATGATGATGATAATTTACATGAAGAGCCTTTACGTGAAAAAATCCTTGGTTCTTTAGTTGACGAATATATCGCAAAAGAGCAACAAGTTGGCGAAATAGTGATTCGTCATTTTGAAAAATCAGTCATGTTACAAAACTTGGATAGTCATTGGAAAGAACATTTAGCATCCATGGATTATTTACGCCAAGGAATAGGTCTTAGAAGTTATGCACAGAAAAATCCAAAGCAAGAATATAAGCGTGAAGCATTTGAGTTGTTTTTTGAAATGTTGGAAAATATCAAATTTGATGTGATTACCATTCTTTCAAAAGTTCAGGTGAAAGATCCGGAAGATGTGAATGCCGTTGAAGAACAAAGAAGAAGAGAATCGCAAGCAAGTAAAGTCACTTATCAACATGATCAAGGCTCTGCGATGCCCGAGCAACCAAAAGAGGATGCTGAAGCTCATACGCCTTATACCCGTGAAGGTCATAAGGTCGGTCGTAATGAGCCTTGTCCTTGTGGTTCGGGTAAAAAATATAAGCAGTGCCATGGTAAGTTGTCTTAAGATACAGCAACTAGGACGGGATTAAAATCAAGACAATAATAAAAGTTTCTGCTGGTATTATTTTTAAGGATCATCAAGTCCTAATCGCCAAACGCCCAGACCATAAACACCAAGGCGGTCTTTGGGAATTTCCCGGAGGTAAGATTGAGCAAGGTGAAACACCTGTTGATGCACTCAGACGAGAACTGAAAGAAGAGTTGGATTTAATCATTGGCAAACCAGAGTTCTTTCAGGAAATTCAGTATGAGTACTCGGAAAAAGCGGTTCATTTGAGTTTTTATCGAATTGATGATTATGATGGAGACGAAAAAGGAAATGAAAACCAAGAAATTCGCTGGGTTGATATAGGAGAATTAAAAGGATATTCTTTTCCGAAGGCCAACCAACCGATAGTGAATAGATTGTTTTTAGAACTTAGAACTTAGAACTTAGAACTTAGAACCTTTCACTTATTTCTCCATTTTCGCCTTGTTTAGTATAACTTGATTTCGATCCGGGGTAATTTCATAACAATAATCCTGAGTGCCTTTCCAGCTAATGTCTGTCACGATCCCGTTTTTATCATAGGTGACGATCCGACTACACACATCATCGGTTCCACCCAGATCAAATAAAGTGAGTCCAAAACCGATAGAGCTATGTCTGGAATAGGAACCTGAACCAAGGCTAATTGCAGTGTTGCCAGGACTGCTCTCTTTATTGAGCCATTCGGCATAAAAATGACCATTGATTTCCTGTTTTTTAGTGGGTACCCCCCAATATTTGATCAGCTGTCCAATGTTGGCGTTTTTCCATGCATGGACCCGATCATTCACTTGTTTGATTGGAATGCTGGTGCATGCTGTCAATCCTAAATACAACAAACTGACTACAACAATATGGGATTTCAGGTATTTATTAATCATGATCCATCCTTATAAGCAATTTGTCTGGGCTAAGACTTTGATCTTTAGTAGAATAGCGTCCAATCTTAGCAGCTATCTATTTAAACATCGATGATCGAGTCCACATCTATAAGAGAAAGAATTAAAGACCTCCAAGGGCGTAAAGATACGCTTAGGGGGTATCTTTGACTATGATATTAAGAAAGAGCGACTAGTTGAAGTAGAACGAGAATTAGAACTACCTGACGTTTGGAACAAGCCCGCTAGGGCACAAGCGCTGGGGAAAGAACGCTCTGATCTGGAAATTGTGGTTTCCACCATCGATAAATTGGATGAAGGTTTGGCAGATTCTGATGATTTACTGATGATGGCGGTTGAAGAGAACGATCAAGCCAGCGTTGATGAATTAGTCGCCGAATTAAATGATTTAGATGAGCATTTGGCCAAATTAGAATTTCGTCGGATGTTTTGCGGCGAAATGGATGCGGAAAACGCCTATATCGATATTCAATCAGGTTCTGGTGGGACCGAAGCGCAAGATTGGGCAGATATGTTATTAAGAATGTATTTGCGTTGGTGTGAAAGCCGTGATTTTAAAGCCGATATTATAGAATTGTCCGACGGTGAAGTGGCGGGCATTAAAAGTGCCACAATCCAAGTGAAAGGCCAATATGCTTTTGGTTGGCTAAGGACTGAAACCGGCGTGCACCGACTAGTCAGAAAATCGCCGTTTGACTCGGGTAGTCGACGCCATACCAGTTTTGCTAGTGTATTTTGTTATCCTGAAGTGAAAGATGATATTGAAATCGATATTAATCCAGCTGATCTACGGGTCGATACTTATCGAGCTAGTGGCGCAGGCGGACAACACGTTAACAAAACCGATTCTGCGGTGCGGATTACTCATTTACCCACTAATACAGTGGTTCAGTGTCAAAATGACCGCTCACAACACAAAAACAGAGATCAGGCAATGAAGCTATTGAAAGCTAAATTGTATGAATTAGAAATCCAAAAACAAAATGCCGAAAAACAGGTGATGGAAGATGCAAAGTCGGATATTGGTTGGGGTAGTCAGATCCGCTCCTACGTTTTGGATCAATCGCGAATAAAAGATTTAAGAACAGGTTATGAATCCACCAATACCCAGGCGGTTTTGGACGGGGATTTGGATGGATTTATCGAAGAGAGTTTAAAGGCTGGGTTGTAATATATAGGTGCTAGGATATTGTCGGTTAATGGATGAAGGAACTCCCACATTCAGTCTTTCAGTTTGATCGTGTATGCTGAGGTTCGCAAGTTCACCCACAACTTACCCATTAAGACTTTGAATTTAAGTTATAAAGTAAAGAAGAGTAATCATTAATTATGAGCAGTCAAGAAAACAGTAATAAAACGAATAACGAACAACCAATCGAAGATAACAAACTGATCGCTGAGCGAAAAGAAAAGTTATCCGCTATCCGCCAAAATTGTCCGTCTAATGGTCATCCGAATCATTTTAAACCAGAAAATTATGCGCAAGATTTAGCGAGTGAATTTGGTGATAATGACAGAGAAAGTCTTTTAGAAATGAATCACATTGTTAGTATTGCCGGTCGCGTGATGGCCAAACGTGGACCTTTCTTTGTGATACAGGATATGACCGGGCGGATCCAGGCTTACGCCAGTAAAGATGTTCAAAAAGAGATTAAAGCCAAATGGAGCGGGATAGATATTGGCGATATTATTGGTGTTAAAGGCCAATTAAAATTATCGGGTAAAGGTGACTTATTTGTCGGTATGGATGAATACTATTTATTAACAAAATCCTTGCGTCCATTGCCGGAAAAACATGCGGGACTAAAAGACCAAGAAATTAAATATCGACAAAGATATGTTGATTTAATGGTTAACCAAGAGACTCGTAATAACTTTTATATTCGAAGCAAAGTGATTGAAGGTATTCGTCGCTTTTTGGTTGAACGAAATTTCATGGAAGTTGAAACACCAATGCTACAAGTGATCCCCGGCGGTGCTGTGGCAAAACCATTTGTCACTCATCACAATGCCATGGATATCGATATGTATTTGCGTATCGCACCTGAGTTATATCTTAAACGATTAGTGGTTGGCGGTTTTGATCGCGTTTTTGAAATTAATCGCAATTTTAGAAATGAAGGATTATCTACCCGTCATAACCCAGAATTTACCATGTTAGAGTTTTATCACGCTTACGCTGATTACAATGACTTGATGAATTTAACAGAAGATATGATCCGTACGGTAGCGCAAGATGTATTGGGCACAACAACCATAACCAATACTACAAAAGATGCCGGTGGAAATATTACCGATAGCGTTGACTACGATTTTGGAGTGAGTTTTGAGCGTATTTCAATGGTGAATGCGATTTTAAAATACAATCTGGAATTTGATGAAAGTGTTTTCAGAAATCCAGAAAATAATTTCGATAAGATCCGCGAGTATGCTAAACAAGTTCATGTAAAAGAACCGGCGGTTGATGGTATTTGGGGGGCTGGCAAGTATATTTGTGAAATTTTTGAAGAAACGGTTGAGCATTTGTTAATTCAACCGACTTTTATCACTGAATACCCTTGGGAAGTTTCGCCGTTGGCCAGACGTAATGATGAAAATTCGTTTATTACGGATCGTTTTGAATTTTTTGTTGGTGGCAGAGAAATTGCCAATGGATTTTCTGAATTAAACGATGCAGAAGACCAAGCGGCACGATTTAGAAAGCAAGTGGAAGAAAAAGAAGCGGGTGATGATGAAGCAATGCATTTTGATGATGATTATATTAATGCGTTGGAATATGGTTTACCTCCGACAGCAGGCGAGGGGATAGGGATTGATCGATTGGTCATGTTATTTACTGATTCGCCGACGATTAAAGATGTCATTTTATTTCCTCATATGAAACCACAGGGGTAATAGTTTCAAAGAAGTAAGGATTTCATAGAGGCAATACTCCATCAGATCGCGGTTGATTTTTTTAATTTAAATATCAACCAGCCTTCACCCTCAAGTTTGTTCAACGAATTAAGACCGCTAAAAAAAACGACTAAACATCAGTATAAATTGGGTTTAGCTAAGAATATTTCGGATAATTGCTTTTTGTCTGGTCAGAGCACTTGCGTTTTACCTGTTAAAGCGGGTAGGATTGGGCTATTCAACTCTCGAAAGGAGTCGTTACAGGAGCGAGTATTAGTTCGGAGCAAGATCAAACAGAATAATAATAAACATAACTATTAGAACCAATAGCGTAGCCGTAACAGGCCGATTTTTTTTAAATCGTAGGATTAGAAGTAGAAAAATAACAGGAGATCTGTATGAAAAAAATAAATTATTTACTCTCAATAGCGACTGGTGTCGGTATTACTGTTGGAATATTAGGGTGTGGCGGTGATGGGGTGAATCCTCCTTTGCCGGAGCAAACACAAGCCGTTCCATTGAGAATGATTGCAGTATATGCACCTTCTACGGGTCGTTTACCCCTGCCAAACGATTTGCTTTTTGGTGGCTCAACGGATTTAACACTGGAAATTCCAGGTGTGGTTGACGAACAAGATTTTTCTAATCCTTTGGCAGCCGTTAGCTCGTTAGACGGATGGTCAGCGGTTGCTCCCTTTTCGATTGACTTTTCAAGCAGAGATGGAGATCTGAGCATCGATGCGGCGAGTGTTGTTGGTGGCAGTAGCGTCCATGTTTATAAAGTGAATGTTTTAAGAGCTGATGTATCTCCCGGCATTCCTGCCCCAACAGGTCCCGTTACCAGTGTAGAAAGAGAATTAACCGCTAATTTGGAATACGTGGTACAAGCAACCAGTGCAACCACTGTTGCGATTATTCCAACGGTTCCATTTGAACAGCAAGCATCTTATATGGTTGTTCTGACTAATGATTTACAAGACAGTGACGGAAACCCCATTTTACACGACGCGCAATATGCCATCGCTCAATCAGCCACACCGATTGATCCTAACTCTAGTGTGGCAGGGCTGGAACCTGTTCGTCAACTGGTGAATGCCATGGAAGCCGCTGCTTACGCTGTCGATGGTGGACCTGTTGCTGATAGTATTATTATGAGTTATCAGTTTACGATCCAGTCAGTTGGCGCAGTCATGCAGTCTGCTAAAAAGGCTTATGTCGATGGTCCTATTGCTACCGGTTTAGGTGAAGGTCAAATTCCGGCAAGCAGTTTTAGCAGTTTAGGTACTGATACCACTCCTTTCACTGGTGTCGGTGCTGCTGATCTTTATAAAGGTTCTATTTCTGTAAATTATTTGTTGAGTGCTCCTACCCCGGAAAATCCACTTGCTCCAATGAATACTCATTGGAAAGCATTAGAAATGCTACCTATAGGTCCAGGTGGCACTCTTGTTACTAATCCATTTGGTGATAACTTGAGTTATGCTAACTCTTTTCCTAGAGCCAATGGTGTGGAAACTATTCCTTTACTGGTTTCTATGCCAAAAGAAGCAGATTGTCCAAAGCCCGGCGAAGGTTACCCTGTCACTATTTTTCAACATGGAATAACGGGTAACAGAACCAATATGCTCGGTATTGCCGATTCGTTAGCGAAAGCGCCAAGTTGTCGAGCGGCTGTTGCGATGGATTTACCGCTGCACGGTATTGCTGCAGATAACCCTGTTCATTTGGGGTTGCAAGAAGCATCTGGTGGATTAGTTAGTTTATTTGAAGATTACACTCCAGAGGGATTAAGAGAACGAACCTTTGGTGTCGATTATATTAATAATGAAACAGGTGTGCCGGGTGCAGATGACATTGTTGATCCATCAGGCGCCCATACGATTAATTTATCTTATTTGCTTGTTGCACGAGACAATACTCGCCAAGGCGCTTTGGATCTTTTATATCTAGAGCAGGTAATCCCTTATATGGATGTTGATGGACAACCTGGATTTGATTTTGATGCTTCGAATATTGGATATATTGGTCATTCTCTTGGTGGTATTGTTGGAACCAGTGTGCTTGCTTATTCTGGGACTAATCAGTTTTTAGGTGCCGTGACTCCTGTCATTAGTGCTGGTGTTTTTGCCAATCCCGGAGGCGGAATAATGAATTTGTTGAATGCGTCACCAACTTTTGGGCCTCGTATTCGGACTGGTTTGGCGGCAGCATTCGGATTAACTGAAGGGACGCCGGAGTTTAATGCTCAGTTAGCTTCATTTTACTTTGCGGCTCAAACGGTGCTTGATGCAAGTGATCCGGTTAACACTGGGGCTCATGCGGTAAGTAACAATATTCCAACCTTATTATTTCAAAATTTAGGAGATAGTGTCGTTCCTAATTCAGTTGCAACCGCTCCTTTGTCCGGAACAGAACCTTTATCTCGATCTTTGGCCTTGACTATTTTGGCGGCTACTGACGCTGGCGTTGTAGAAGGAAGTCGACTCTTTAGTAAAATCAATGTGGGCGGCCATAGTTCTTTTCTAACACCTGATGAGGCAACTGTTGAGATGCAAACCCAAACGATTACTTTCCTAAATTCTAGAGGAACATCAGTATTGGTGACTGATCCTACTCTTTTGGATGAATAGTCGTCAGACAATTTATAATTGATAAAGAGTAGCCAATGAAAAGCCTCCGAGAAATCGTGGGCTTTTTTTTATGCTTATGTAAATTGTAGGGCACAAATGAATGGTAGATCGAGGGCTGCAATACACCTGTATTGGGGGAATTAAAGTATGTTTAAAAAATTTATTTTTTTGCTATTGACGGTTGCTATTTTTGGCGTGGTAGGAAGTTATTTCTATCTCAATGCAAAAAATCCGGTTAGAGAGGGGGAACTAAGACTTGAGGGGCTAAGCCAATCAGTCAATGTCTTATATGATAATTACGGTATCCCCCATATCACCGCGAAAAATAATAGAGATCTTTATCGTGCATTTGGTTATGTACACGCACAAGATCGCCTCTTTCAAATGGAAATGAGTCGGCGATTATCTCAAGGCAGATTATCCGAAATTTTAGGACAAGAATTTGTCGGTGTTGATAAGCTATTTAAAACTTTGGGATTAGAGCATTTCGCTAAACAATGGATAACGGCCATTAACAAGCGAGCAGATCCCAATATGCTGACGATTATGCAAAGCTATCTTGATGGTGTAAATCAATATATGGCAAATGGTTCAACACCTATTGAGTTTGAGTTAATCGGTATTCCTGCACATCAATATACTCTAGAAGACATGGCATCTATTGCCGGATTTATGTCATTTTCTTTTGCTCAGGGATTAAGAGATGATCCACTGCTTTCTCATCTTTCACAAAAGCTGGGTGAAAATTATTTGAAAGATATGGGAATTCTCTATACGCCGGGTTTTGAGCAAATACCCGTTGATCCAATAATGACAAAAAGCTTATCTATTGAAGTTAGTCAAATTGTCGAAAATCTTCAATTTTCCGGTCTTTTTCATGGCAGTAATAGTTGGTTAATTGCACCTAAACGAAGTGAATCGGGACGTGCTATTTTAGTTAACGATCCTCATATTGGTTTTAGTCAACCTTCGGTTTGGTATGAGGCACATTTAACGACCGACTCAATGGAGATCTACGGACATTTTCTTGGTTTAGTGCCAGTACCGATGCTGGGTATGACTAAAGAGCACGCTTGGGGGTTAACCATGTTTGAAAATGACGATATGGATTTATATGTTGAAAAACTAAACCCTGAAAATAGTGATCAGTATTGGGCGATTGACCATTGGCAAGATTTTGAAAAAAGAGCCGAGGTGATAAAGGTTAAAGATTCAGAAGATGTAATATTAGAGTTATTGACCACGCGTCATGGGACGGTGGTCAATCATATTTACGACGAGATAGATGGTGGTAAATATGGTTTAGATAAAGTGGAGCAACCAATAGCGCTTTGGTGGGCCTTCCAAAATACAGATAATCAAATGATGGAAGCTTTTTATCATTTAACAACCGCCACCACATTGGAAAAGGCACAAAAATCAGCCGAGATGATCCATGCACCGGGCTTAAATTTAATGTATGCCAATAGCAATGGCGATATAGCTTGGTGGGCCAGCGCAAAATTACCGATACGACCCGTGCACGTTAATCCAAAATTTATTCTGGACGGTGCCAGCGGTAAGGATGATATTTTGGGTTTCTATGATTTTTCGCATAATCCCCAACAGGTTAATCCCGCATCAGGCATTTTATACACGGCTAATAATCAACCCGCCAATATGGGGGATGGTCTAGTTCCAGGCTATTACGCTCCAACCGACAGGCCTACCCGGATTGCTGAATTACTAGCCAAAAAAGAAAAATTTAATCCAGAAGACATGAAAAAAATGTTGATGGACAATACCACACTCAGTGCAAAATTCTTCCAACAGATTGCCGGTCCTATCTTACAAAGTAAACTATTGGCATTAAATGAAATAGAAACACAAGCTCTAAAATATTTTGTTAGCTGGCAAGGAAATCATTCATCAACCGAAATCGGTGCTACCATTTATAATCGATTTAGAATTAATTTGATGCGTTTAATCATGATGGATGAGATTGGTGAAGAATTATATGATAATTTTCAATTTGGTTTTTTAATGGATCGCTCCATATGGCATATTCTTGATAATGAAGAATCTCTTTGGTGGGATAATATTGATACCAAAGAGTTGGAAACTAGAGAACAGTTAGTGGTCCAGACGTGGCATCAAACAATAAGATTTTTGCAAAATCGTTTTGGAAACGATGTGGCACAATGGAGTTGGAAAAATGATATAAAAATGGTGCATGAACATCCTCTTGGAAAAATTTCACCTCTAGATAAATTCTTCAATGTTGGTCCACTGACGAGCGAAGCTGGTGTAGAAGCCATTAATAATTTAATGTTCAAAAGTGATGGTGATGAACTAAAAATTATTGTGGGACCATCAACCAGACGAGTGATTGATTTTGGCGATATTGAAAATAGTTGGGGGATCAATCCAACAGGCCAGTCCGGGGTAGTGACAGATCTTCATTATCAAGATCAAGCGATTGATTATTCCAAAGGGAATTTTCGCCATCACTGGATCAGTCAACAACAGATTCAGGATCATTTGGAATCGGTGCTAACCTTGATGCCTTGATAGGCATTATTACTGATCATGATCAATTGCGAATTTCCTTCCAATAAATAACTCGGTCACTGCCTCGGTAGTAACCAAAATTCAATCGTGCACTGGCATTGTCTAAAATAATATCGGCATCCCAATCAAATCGTAACCAGCTTTGAGTGGATAGATCCAATTCAACCAAAACGCTGCCAAAATTATTATTGCCGGGAGGACTAAACCAAAGTCCATTGGATGGGGCGCTGATCCCGTTGATGAAGGATTGAAAAAGTATTGGCGCAAAAATGCTCGTTTCGCCATTATTCAATTGATCGGTATAGCTAGATAGATCAAAAATCACATTACTATCAATATAAGTAGAACAGTTGTCTTGAGTATTAACACTCCACCGAGTTCCATCAAAATAGTCAGTGAATAATGGCATTTCAAGGTTGTCTGTTTCTGGGCCGTAGCTGTCAATTATTCTCATTCGACCAAGCCGAACTTCAAACGCATTGGAACTAACAACACCGCTAGTAACGCTATCAGAATCAGTCACGCTTAAATCAAGCCTTAAACTAAAAGGACCAGCGGTCGCATCATATTGGTAGTCAACTGCGGGATCAACATAATTACTAACACCATTAACAAAATTGAGGGCCGCGGGTGAAAAATTGACTCTACCACTTGCGCTGGAAGCTATTGTAGTATTATATCCTACCAGCGAAATATCGGATGCGTTAAGTTTGGCAAAAACGCCAGCATAGTTTTGAGTGGTTCCATTCGATAGATTTTGAGCGATGATATTCCCTGAAACATCAAAAGCCTGGCCATTTTTATCCAGCCCTAGATTAGTACCATCAAAAAAGCCAGCATAGGTAAAGGATCCACATTGCTCAATAATGACAGGGGGGCTCATCAACAAATGATCGGGAATAAAGCGGCCAATATTGATGCGCCGGCCGGTTACATTTTCTCCACCGTTCATAAAATCCGTAGATAGCGTATCAATTTGAAGAATGCCTACTTCATCCCAGCTTTGTGAAAAGGTATAGGTCGCCTCATTAGGTAAGCCATCTGCAATAAAACTTGCAAAAGAAATATTAGTGGTTGATAACAGTCCGTTTGAATTAGTGATAACAAGCGCTGTGGGACTAAGGTTGATCAATCCAGGGCTTATGGCCGAAATATTTGGCGTAACTCCGTTATCGCTTAAATCGCCGCCAGTATCAGGTATGGCGTTAGCATCTGTATCGACAAATGGATCGGGGATACCATCATTATTTAAATCATCCGCTGACTGCCACAATACGCTGCGTAATGTCATGTTAAAATTGGACCCGGCGGAGGCGAATATCGCATCATTTGCATCGTCTGCAAAAGGGGCACCGGTTACTTGAATATCAAAACCAAAAGGCCGTACCACGAAAGGGCTGATCCCACCAATAATTTCATCCAGATTGCCACTCGGGGGATCGCCCACGTCGATTTCATCTTTAGCACTAATACTAATTTGTCCGACGTCATCATATTGGGTGCTAATGGTTGCAATACCGGCGGTAAAAACAACGTTTTGCGACGAGGCCGTCGCTTCGCTGATAGCAATATTAGAGCCATTGACGGTGATAAATGTACTACTTGTAACGGGATTACTGTAGGTGGACCAAAAATCAATCGATTGGTTGCCGGTATATTCTTCGATCACGCCACATTCCGCTTGGGCGGGAGTTTGACCGGCGGCCGTCAAGATAATGTCAAAAGGGCGACCTGCAATCTGAGTGGTGATTGGTGACGGCGTAAAGACAAATCCAAATGGCCTGAAAGTAATATCCCCTTCGCTATCGTCATCGGTAATGCCATTTTCTGACACACCAATGTTGGTTGTTTCTGCTACGGTATTTTCAAGATAAAGTACCACACTGCCAAAGTCTGATGGGACAAATTCGTAAGTGGCAAATCCGTCATTATCTCCCGCTGTGTCAGTGAGTGTTCCAAGTGCTGGGTCACTACTGAAACCAGTGTTGTCGACTACAAACCAGTTGCCGTTATTCGTTGATAAATTGATATTGATGGTACCTGTGTAATTGGTCATTACCGAATTATCAGTATTTTCCGCTCGGATAGTGATCGCCTCTCGCAGGCAGTTGATCCCTGCGCCATCATGTAGAACTCTGAAATGATCGGGACCACAGTTTTTGAATCCAGTGATCACCACGTTATCAATATCAATCCGTTCGCCCCCCCCTCCGTATGCATTTTCTATTCGAAAGCGAATGCGTGTATTGTTCGACATAAAGGGTGTCAGATCGTAACTGAAGTTACCAGAGAAAGAATCACTAAAAGATTGCAAAACGGTATAACTGGCGCCACCATTAGCGGATGCAGAAATATCGAATCGATCACTATTTTCCAGATTGCCCGCAGTCGCTAAATCAACACTGATAAAGGCTGATAGATAGGAACTTAGGTCTAACTCCCGTTCCAAGCTTGGTTGACCTCCAGAGTTTGGGCGGTCATCCATGGTTAGTTCACCGCCAGTAATGAATACATTACCGCCAGTAGCAGAGTTATCATCATCGGTTTCAATCCAGTCACTATTCCACGGGTCGCTACCGGTGCTATTATTATAGGTGGCGGCGTTAAAACTGTCCTCAAAGGTTGATCCACAAATCGCCGCATTGGTGCAAGGGTGCGTATCATTCATTACTTGATTAACCTCTGCCGCGGTTAGAAAGTTTTCGTAAATACGCACTTCATCTATTTCACCATCAAAAAAGCGCGAAGCGATATTCAGATCCTGACCGACTTGCAATGGATCATTGTTAATATCTAGACTACCGGTTCTTGACGAGCGAGCTCGTTCAACCCCATCAATATAAATTACCTGCTCACCACTTCGCCAGGTGATAGCGATATGGTGCCATTGATTAAGGCTTAAACTGGGTCCTGTGGTTGTCAATGTTGCCCAACGCCACCACCAGAAAATTTGCCCTGATGTGTTTATATGAAATTCGTAATTTTCATCTTTGGATAAAATGGATTTTAATCCGGACGAGGGGATAACGTTGGTATTGATCCAAGTGGTGACGGTCAGGTTATCTGGAATATCCAGCAAAGAATCACTGGTAGAAGTGTCATCATTCAGTTGAATAAAACTGATAGAACCATTAAAAACACCATATGCGCAAGTCCCAGGATCGCCGCTGATGGCAGGATCAATATCATCAGTAATGGCGCTGAACGCTGTTAAATGTAGATCATTACCTGATGAATCAAGCACTTCACTATTAGTTCCATTCCAAAAAAGTTCATCAAATCGCCATTCACCTATTAAGCCAGCGATGCTTACAGCTCCACAAATATCGCCGTAGTCCGCATTGTTTACTGCGCTTGAGTCAAAGCTTACTTGACTGGTAAAGCCTAAAATACCATTATTAGCACTTAATGCGCCAAACAAAAATGATTGGCTGAATAAATTACTATTGCCTTGTGCATAAACAATGGCTGAAGTGGTTGTCGCATTGCTAAAATTAACATCACTGTAACCATATATTAGTAGCAGGCTAGGGTCGCCACTGTTACCAGAAGAAGGTGAATTAACTAAGGTGTTGGAATTAATCGTAAAAGCATTTTCAATAAATAATCGAGCAGTACCGGCCCCTACAACGTTAATAGAAACATTGGAAGAATTCACCAAAAAATTGCTGATGTAGTAGTCTCCTGCGGATAATTCAAGTGTTGCGCCTGCAAAACTAGTATGACCTTGTAAGGTCAAAGATTGAATGTGGTATTCGGAAAAACTAGCACTGAAATTCAGTGTGCCTCGATTATTGACTTGAACCGTGGTGTACTCATTGGTGCCGGAATCGCCGAGAGTTTGTGTTTGATTGGGCAGTACCGTTAGGGAGGTTGTCCCGGAATTACTAGGAAAAGCACCAAGATTTATTTTATCAGCGGGAATACCTGATGCGCTACATTCACCTTGTAGATCACAGGAATCGGTATCAAAAGCTGATTGGCTGATCGCTGGCGTTGCAAGCTGGTTGTCTGGATTATTCAATAAAATAGCATTAAAATTAAAATTGACACTTCCACCAGCATCATTACTTTGAATACCATCTGGGAAATTAACGCTGCAACTGCCAATCACGGCATTGGCATTGGGTAGGGATACTAATAGTAGCAATCCAATTACAGCAGGCAAGGGGTTAGAGACTTTTGATCTGATGCGATCTTTGGCAGGTGATTTATTGGTTTTGACCAAGTATGTTGTGCCGGTATTATTGCTCATCGTTTAAGTGAACTATCCCGCTAGTGCTTGTTTGGCGTCATCCATTTCTTCAGCAAGTTGATCCACTTCTTGCACTTCGACTTCACCAGACAATCCCAGTTTTGCAAATGCGGGAACGGTTGAAGTATCTAGATCTTTAAAGGGGTTATTTTCTTCGCTATAACTTTGGATTTTGGCGACTGTGACCACGTCCACGTAATCAGCGGTTGGGCCAGAATCTCGGGTGAAGTCGGTACAACCTATGGGCACGTCCATTAGTTCTTTAGGAAATTCCCAAGCACGCATAATTGCTTTGCCCACTCTACCATGTAATCGGCTGATGATTTTATCCAGCACCTCCTCTTTTTCAAGTATTTCTGGATTGTCTTCAGCTAAAGTTAGGATAGGTAGTATCCCTATTTCATGCACCAACCCCGAGAGAGTGGCTTGGTCGGGTTTCAATTTAGTAAAATGACTGGCCAAAACATGGCTGATTGACGCTACTTCTAATGAATGCTCCCATGCGCGCCTGAGTCGTTTATCTACCGAATCATGGGTGGCTTGAAACATTTGCTCCATGGCCAGACCGGTGGCGAGGTTACGGACAAAATTGATACCCATGCGAGTAATGGCCAATTGTAAATTATCCACCACCACAGCGCCGCGCATTAACGGACTATTGGCCACTTTGATAATACGAGCGGCTAGTGCGATGTCCTGACCGATCACCCCGGATAAAGTGGCTGAATTTACTTCAGGATCGCTTACCGCATCCCTTATTTTTAGCGCAACTTCGGGTAATGTTGGTAAAATGAGGCGGTCATTTTTGATTGCATCGACCAACTCGTTAAGGAATTCTTGTTCTAGGCTCATAATTTCTTTCTTTGTGTTGCAACATCTGATTAAACGAAGCACATTATTCTAGGTTAAATTAAGTATAGGCTAATTTTATGATACAACGGATGTTTTTTAAGGATATATAACAATAGCGGATTTTTACTCGATCAACAGGTAATCTGGTAAAATATGATGATCAGTCATGTTCAGTTGGAAACATCAAAAAGAGGATACAGGCTCAGCCTGTATAGGATTGTATTGAAACTATTTGCCAACCCTATTGACGAGTTTTATGATCGGTTTTAATGGGTTGATTTGAGCTAATGAAGTAATAGCTCGTAACCTAGGTTAGAATTTAGAAAGGTATTGTTTTCATCAGCACTATCTTTCACTAAAGCGAGTACTAAACTTCCAATGCCTTGCTGACTAATACAGCAGATAACTTCAGCGACTTTTCTGTCGTCTTGATGTAGTTTTTCCAATGGTGCCAGATCAATGATTTGATCCGTTTTTAAAAGTTGTAAATGTTGTTTTAGTTTGCCTTTATATTGCATTCTGGCGATCACTTCTTGTCCGGTGAAACAGCCTTTTTTAAAATCCACAGCCGATAAATGAGGTAAGTTCAGATTATGGGGTAAAAATTTCTCACCGCTATTAGCGGTTAGCCATGCAATGCGATTAGATGCCAGTTGCCAATACCAAAGGCTGTCGGAGTCTATCACTTCAGTTTGAGTCGATCCGGCATAGCTGGCAAGTGATGTTGATTCTTCTTTATAAAGGACCGCGAAATTGATTGCAGGAATGTCGATTGTTGGCTGTTTGAATTTTTCTGCAGAGTTTTTACTGATCACCAATATGGATGATAAATCATTGGTCAGATTGATATCCACTTTAAAAAAAACGGCATATTTTCTTAAATGTTTAACGGTCGATTCAGCGATTTCTTTGGGTAGAATAAATCGAAACCCTTCGGTAATTCGGTGAATATGAAATAAAGAAACCACACGGCCTTTCGGGTTGCACAGTGCTGCCAACGGGGCACTATCGGCTGGTATTTTAGACACATCAATGGATATTTGCCCCTGTAGCAATTTATCGCTATCGGTTCCAAGTAAATCAAAGTAAGTGTAACTTTCCAGCTCAAATATTATATTGGTATTATTCACTTTGGGATCCATTTCAGACGTTTGATATCAGTGTTATTTTAACCTGCCACTTAGGGGAAATACAATGCCAGCAAAGATTATGATTAATGTTTCCAAATCAAAGTGCTTTGGTAGCGCTAGGTCAAACTGTCAGATTTTTCCACATCGGGATGAGATTGATTATCCTATACGTAACTGTAAATTATGGGCTATCCAATTGATGTCGTAACCAAGCTTTAGCAAAACGCAGATCGCGTTCTAGCGTACTACTTGAAAGATCGAGTATTTCTGACATTTCATCATAAGTAAGACCGCCAAAATAATGCAACTCTAACATTTTGGCTTTACGAGTATCTTTTTCCGCAAGAATATTAAGGGCTTCATGAAGATCAAGGATTTCTTCACCCACTTCGGGGGAAACCACGATAACATCATCAAGTGGCAAAGGTTTTTCATTGTTGCCGCGTTTTTCAGTATTTTTAGCTTTCGCGTGATCGACTAATATTCGTCTCATCATGCGTGCGGCAAGCGAAAAAAAATGATTACGATCTTGCCAATTAACATTAACATTAACGTCAACAAGTTTAGCAAAGGCTTCATGTACTAAAGCGGTTGTTTGTAATGTGTGGTTGGGACGTTCGCCACGAAAGGCGTTGGCGGCAATTCTGTGCAAATGCTCATACACTAACGGTGTTAGCTTATCTAAACTGGCTTTGTTTCCTGCAACCCAGTCTTGCAGCAGTCTGGTAATATCTTGATTGACCAAATTAAGATCTCCTTATTAGGATTTCTTATCATATATTATTGGTCAATGATTACAAGGACTTAGATTTTTGGTTATTGCTTTAACGCTTCTGCTTTTTTATTTTCATTAGTCGCTTCGTATAGTTCAATCAGTCGGCGAATGGAGCGTTTTGTTCGTGGATCGTCGTCTCCGCGAGTTTCACGAAAAATTTGTAGGCATTCAACTAATAAGACTTTTGCTTTTTTGTATTCTCCTAACCCCATTAATGCCTCTCCTAAAACACCTTTAGCTTCGGTCACTAAAAGGTGTTTTTCTGAAAAAGATTCTCGACGAAGGGAAAGAACTTCTTGATAGATATCTTTTGCCTTCAAATATTGCTGTTACTCTAAGTAGACTAATCCTAAGCCGCCGAGAGGAAATGATCGATTGACATGGCGTTTGGCTAGGCCGACGGCATCTTGCATATTAATGGACAACTGAAATTGTTCTATAGCCTCTTCTAGCTGACCATTGTTTTTTAACAATGTCGCTCGATTATTATATGCGGCCCCAAGGCTAGGATGTGGTCCAGAGTAGGCGCGTAACATTATTTCAATAAAAATTTTATTTGCCGCTATGGCCGCATCACTCTCATCCATATCGGAAAGCAGCTGGCTATAACTATTCCAAACATGAGCCACCTCGACATGATCGGGTCCAAGAATTTTGGTTCGAGAGTCAATGACTTCTTTGTACAGGGACTTCGCTTCTTCAAACCTTCGACTATTTCGCAATAGCCCGGCGAGTTCGCGTTTTGTGTTGTCTATTTTTGGGTGAGGGCCATCATTATATAATCGTTTTTGTATTGTTAACGCATTCCGTAAAATAGCTTCGGCCTCATCACTGCGACCTAGTATTCGATAAATTCCGCCAAGATTTTTCATTGTTTCGGCAACATATTCATTGTCGCCACTAGCGAGTCGTTTACTCATGTTGAAAGCGTTGAGGAAATAACTGAGAGCCCTTTCGTAATCGCCCTTTGTTTGTTCAAGAAAGCCAATGGCGCTGATGGATTCGACAATATCAAAATAATCATCACCCAATAGTTGCTTTCTAGTATCTAAGGATTCTTGATATAAAGGTTCTGCAAGATCGTATTCCCCGCGATATTGATAAAGGAATGCAAGAGCTAATTTGGTAGTTGCGACATCAAGGTTATTTTGACCCAATAATTGTTGTTGCTGAACTAACGCCTCGCTTAATAATTTTTCCGATTTTTTTCATCGCCCAGTTTGTAATAAACTTCGCCGAGTACTCTTCGCAACGTTTGTTGAACTATCGGTTGTTTGACGAGTTCTGTTTGAACTCTAGAGGCACCTGCATCTAATAAATCTTTTGCAGATATCTTTTCACCCTTTGATTCAGAAGGGTCTGAAATTTCGAAGAGCCCCGTTACAAAATCTGCAATCTCTTCTGCTTTTTGTCTTTCAACTATTGCGAGATCCCTTTGTTTTGCTAACTGAACAGTATAAAAAATAATTAAAGTCACTAAAGTTACAAATGCCACACTGCCGACTATCGCCGTTGGACGATTCCGTTGAATGAGTTTTTTAAAACGGTATATTGCCGAGTCTGGCCTAGCGAGAACCGGTCGTCCATCGAGGTGCCTTTTAATTTTAGCCGCAAATTCACTTGCTGATGTATAGCGTCTATCGGGTTCTCGGTGCATCGCGGTTAAACAAATGGTATCAAGATCGCCTTTGAGTTGTTGTTGTAGTCGTTCGGTTTTTACACCCCGTAAGATGCCGATTTCTTCAAGGTTTCTGGAATGATCATTGTCACGTCGTTTGAGGGATATTTCGGTTACCGCTTCGCTAGGTTTGAGCGGCTTGGTGGTAAGTACAGACTCCCGAAATTCCTTTGGCGTTTGCTGGGGTTCAAAAGGTCGCTGACCTGATAAAATCTCGAAAAATAGGATGCCTAGCGCATAAATATCAGAAGCGGTGGTAACCAAATCGTTAGTTAATTGCTCAGGGGATGCGTAAGCTGGAGTATGCAATTGCATTCCCGTTTGAGTAAGTGTTTGGCCGTTGGAATCATCGAGGAGTTTTGCAATTCCGAAATCAAGAAGTTTGAGATCGCCATCGTTGGTTACAATAATATTGGACGGTTTTAAGTCACGATGGACAATCAAGTTTTTATGGGCATAATGAACGGCGTTACATACTTGCCTAAAGAGTATTAGTCGTTGCCGAATAGTCAGTCGTTTTTGGTCACAATATTCATTGATTGGTATACCATTAACATACTCCATAGCAAAATAAGGTCGACCATCATTGGTAATACCGCCATCAAATAATTGGGCTATATTGCGATGATTTAATCGAGCCAAAATTTGGCGCTATTGACGAAATCGTTGTATAACACTTTCCGTATCCAATCCTTTTTTTACTAGTTTTAACGCAGAGCGTTGTTGAAATTCACCACCTTGCCTTTCAGCTAAATAGACGCTGCCCATTCCACCAAAACCAATTCGTTCAATGATTTTCCAGTCATCAATTACGGTTCCTAATATTTGTTCTTCTGTATCATTAAGCGTTAATGTGAAAGGTTCCTTCTTGGATACAATGTTCTCTGCATCTGCCTTAAGTAAATTTTCGACGGCTTTTCGTAATGAAATGTTATCTTTACAAGTTTCATCAAGAAATTGATTGCGCTTAGCTTTTGAAGTCGACAATGCTTGTTCAAAAATAGATTGAAGTTTTTTCCAATCGGACTCAGACATATTTGATTCAGACATATTAGACCCTTAGACTTAGAAGTTAATATCTAATCGCATGTTGAAGATTCGTCGAAAAGAATCTTCTTTATAAATTCGGATGTTGAGTCTGTAGGAAAAATTGAATAAGTATCTCAAAACAATCATCAATATTTTATACAGACATTCTTAGGTTCAGTAAAAAATCGCATGGCTTCTAATCCACCTTCACGTCCCATACCAGAGGATTTCATTCCACCAAATGGTGTTCGAAGATCCCGGAGTAGCCAGGTATTGATCCATACGATCCCAAAATCTAGCTGAGTGGATAATCGATGACATCGGGAGATATTCTGACTCCAAATAGAGGTTGCCAAACCATATTCGGTGCCATTGGCTTTAGCTAAAACTTCCTGCTCTGTTTCAAAGGGTTGGATAGTGCAAACAGGACCAAAAATTTCTTCCTGATTAACCCGACACTCTGATGATAGTCCCTCGATTACAGTCGGTTCGATAAAATAACCATGCTGGCAACGGCCTGCAATGGTTATTTTATTTCCACCCGTTAAAATGGTTCCGCCTTCTTCTTTTGCTAGTTCAATATAGGAATAAACCTTGTCTCGATGTTGTTTGGAAACTAAAGCACCGTGTTGAGTGCTCTCATCTAATGGATCGCCTATTTTTAATTGACTAATCTTTTCAACAAATGCCGCCTTAAATTTTTCATAGATTGATTTTTCAATATAAATCCGTGAGCCACACAAACAAATTTGTCCCTGATTAGAAAAAGCGGCTCTAGCGACTTCGTTTACTGTTTTTTCAAAATCAAAAGCTGAAATGCAAGAGTCAGCGAAAACTAGTGTGGGGTTTTTCCCACCTAGTTCAAGAGAGAATTTTTTTAACTTAGGAGCTATAACACTCGCAATTGCTTTGCCGGTTGAACTACCACCAGTAAAGCTGATGGCTTTGATTTTATCGTGTTCGACTAGTGGCGATCCAATGGAGGGACCAGTACCATGAAGGATATTTAGCACGCCTTTAGGTATACCGACTTCAATGCAGAGTTTGGAAAATATGTAAGCGGTCATTGGTGTTATTTCTGATGGTTTGGCAATGACACAATTACCACTGGCAAGTGCTGGGGCAATTTTCCAAGTGAATAAATAAAGAGGTAAGTTCCAAGGGGAAATACAACCAACAACACCGATCGGTTGTCGTAAAGTATAGTTAACTCCAATCGCTCCCATATCATGACATTCGCTGGAAAACTGAGTGGCAGCATTAGCAAAAAAACGGATGTTAGCGGCGCTGCGATAGCTATCTACCGTTCTGGCAAAAGCAATTGGCTTGCCGTTATCTATCGCTTCGGCTTTAGCTAGTTCATCGCTTGCGGCTTCAATCGCATCGGCGAGTTTCATTAACAGTATTGAGCGGGATTCGTGTGGTATATTCGCCCATTCTTGCTTGGCTTTTTCGGCGGCTTTTACTGCCAGCTCTAAATCTGATGAATCGGATTCCGGGGTCAGGGAATAAACTTTGCCGGTGGCAGGTTCATAGTTGTCCAGATAGTGATTGTTGATGGGGGCGACTAATTCGCCGTTGATATAATTTTTAATTTTTTGCATTTTTAAAACCTCTTAAAAGACTTTTTCACCACGGAGGCACGGAGAAACGGAGGAAAGACTAAAAGTCATCCTTGGCCAATACATTGTTCGCGGCTCACCCTGATGTCATCTCGAGGATAAATTGTTTAAGATATCGAAGGTCCATCAATCGCCCAGGTTCTTTCAGAATGACAAGGGCGAGTCGTTTCAACTAAAGAATACTATTCTTCTAAATATTTTTACTCCGTTTCTCCGTGCCTCCGTGGTGAAAATTTTCTTTAAATCTTTACAAACAACTAGTCCGTCCGCCATCTACAGGCAAACTCACTCCGGTGATATAACCTGCCGAGGGTGATGCTAAAAATGCGCAAGCATCGGCAAATTCTTCGGCCTCACCAAAACGCCTCATTGGAATAATGGATTTTTCTTCTTCTTCCATTTCTTCAATGCTTAAACCAAACTTAGCGGCCTTATTTTTAATGATCGCTTCTAAACGAACGGTATTGGTTGCGCCCGGTAAAAGGTTATTGACGGTAATTCCAAAAGGCCCCAATTCGTTCGCCATGGTTTTTGCCCAGCTGGCAACCGCACCGCGCACTGTATTAGAAACACCCAGATTCGCTAAAGGCTGTTTTACACTAGTGGAAATAACGTTAATGATTCGGCCGAACCCCGCGTTTTTCATCCCATCAATTACCCTTTGTGCGATTTGATGATTATTAATCAAATGTTGATTAAAAGCGGCTAGAAAAGCGGCACTTTCAGCGGTATTGGCTGGTCCGGGAGCGGAGCCGCCAGTATTATTGATCAGTATATGAAAATTTGGCACAACCGTTAGATGTTCATCCAATGCACGACTGACTTCGTTAGGGTGGTTAAAGTCAGCGCAAATGGCAAAATGTTCTTGTGAGCCATTGTTCGATAGTTCAGATTTAACTTCATTGAGTTTGTCCAAATTACGGGCAAACAAGGTGACGTTAGCGCCCATTTTTGCCAGTTGCACAGCGATGGCTTTTCCCATCCCTTGTGAGCTGCCACAAACTAAGGCGTTTTTGTTTTCCAGATTTAAGTTCATTTTTTGTTTTTCCTTTGTATTCATTGATTGCTTTCTTAAGTGAAGAAGATCTTCTACTTTTGGCGCGGGGTACGCCAAGCGTACCGCTTTTGCAAATTAATATTACTTGCCTTCAACTTGCCTCAAAATTCCATCGACATCCAACTCACATTTTTTCAATAAATCATCTGGGTCACCGTGTTCGATAAATTCATCGTGGATGCCAAGATGCTTAATCGCGACTTGAATATTCTGAGAGGCTAAAAACTCACCGACGGCACTTCCCGCGCCGCCTGCTATTGCATTTTCTTCCAAGGTGACTATTTGAGAGTGAGTTTTACTTAATTCTATAATTAATTTTTCATCCAGCGGTTTAACAAACCGCATGTCGACTACTGTGGCATTAAGCTGTTCGCCTACTATTAGTGCATTTTGTAATAAACTACCAAAGGCCAATAAAGCGATTTTTTCTCCCTGTTTGCGAACGAGCGCTTTTCCTATTTCGATAGCCGCTAATTCTGTTGTTGGATCAATTCCGGTACCAGAGCCGCGAGGATATCGAACTGCGGCACAACCAGGATATTCAAATCCGGTGGTTAGCATACTGCGGCATTCTTTTTCATCACTGGGAGCCATAATAATGATATTGGGAACACAGCGCATAAAACTGAGATCGAAGCTGCCATGGTGAGTAGCGCCGTCGCCACCCACTAAACCGCTTCGATCGATTGCAAACAAGACGTCTAATTTTTGTAATGCGACATCGTGTATCAATTGGTCATAACCTCTTTGTAAAAAGGAGCTATAAATGGCACAAACTGGTTTTGCGCCTTCGCAGGCCATGCCAGCCGCCAATGTGATTGCGTGTTGTTCAGCAATGCCTACATCAAAATAGCGGTCTTTATATTTACGGGAAAATGCGATCAGATCCGAACCTTCCCGCATGGCCGGTGTGATCCCCATTAATCGATCATCTTTAGCCGCCATATCACATAACCATTGTCCAAAAATATTAGAATAAGTGGTTTTCTTTTTAGCCACGGGTAATTTTAAATCTTTTGGATTAAAAATAGGCACCGCATGATAAGCGATGGGATCTTCTTCAGCTGGAGCAAATCCTTTGCCTTTGGTGGTGACTACGTGCAGTATCTGCGGACCTTTCAATTTTTTAATATTCCCGATGGTCGTCAATAAGGTAGGCAAATTATGACCATCGATTGGCCCAATATAATTAAAGCCTAATTCTTCAAACATGGTTCCTGGCAATACCATACCTTTCATATGTTCTTCGACACGATGGGCCCAGTTGGAAATTTTTGGCATATTCTGCAATACTTTTTTACCACCTTCTTTAAAGCCTGAATAAAATTTACCCGATAAAACTTTGGCAAGGTAATTATTTAAGCCGCCAACATTTTCGGAAATCGACATATCGTTATCATTTAAAATGACCATTAAATTGACGTCTAAATCAGCTGCGTGATTAAGGGCCTCAAAAGCCATACCAGCAGTCATTGCGCCATCACCGATCACCGCGACTACATGACGTTCATCACCTCTTGCTTTTGCCGCAACGGCCATACCTAGTGCGGCGCTGATGGAAGTGCTTGAGTGACCCACGCCAAATGCATCATACTCACTTTCAAATCGGCTGGGAAACGGATGCAATCCATTGGTTTGACGAATCGAGCGAAGGTTTTCTTTACGTCCAGTAAGTACCTTATGAGGATAGGCCTGATGGCCTACATCCCAAATGATTTTATCATTGGGGGTATCAAATAAATAATGTAACGCGACGGTTAATTCAACCGTGCCTAAACCTGCTGCAAAATGTCCACCGCAATGGGCGATGCTATTGATTAAAAATTCTCTTAGTTCATTATTTAGTGTTTGTAACTGGTCTTTCTCAAGCTCTCTGAGTGCTTGAGGTTTGTCAATATTGACTAATAAGGGGTAATTTTTTGGATCACAAAGCATTGTTACTGGGTCCGTATAAGTTAGTTTTTTCGAGTGACAATGTAATTGGCAAAATCGGCCAGTCGGTCACTATTGAGAGGGATTCTACCCAGCGCGTCAAGGGCGCGGGAGGCTAATTCATTGGCTCTTTGTTTGGCCCCATTTAGTCCTAACAGCGCTGGAAAAGTGAGCTTATTTTTGTCCAGATCAGAACCTTGAGGTTTACCAAGCGTCTTGGTGTCGCTTTCAATATCCAAAATATCATCTATGATCTGAAAAGCTAATCCAAGACAACGGCTGTAAGTATTTAAATGGGTCAATATTACCTGATCTTCACAGGCACTGGCTAAGTAACCGAGTTTGACGGATGCATTAATTAGCGCTCCGGTTTTCATCTGGTGCATGGACTCCAAAGTTGCGATGTCACTTTTGCTATTAGTCATCAAAAGATCAATCGCTTGCCCGCCTCCCATACCGAGTGAGCCACTAGCTTTGCAAAGTTCAGCTAACATCAATAGTTTTTTATTATCGCTTAGATCCGATTGTGGTTGCATGGTCAACAATTCAAATGCCAGAGTTTGCAGAGCGTCGCCTGCCAGTATCGCGGTTGCTTCATCAAATTGAATGTGGCAAGTGGGAATGCCGCGTCTTAAATCGTCGTCATCCATGCAGGGTAAATCGTCATGGATCAACGAATAGGCGTGGATTAGTTCAACGGCAATGGCTGGCATATTTAAGTTATTGATCTCTACTGCCAACATTTCACCAGTGGCGTAGACTAATGCTGGCCTTATCCGCTTGCCAGGGTTCAGTGCTGAATAGCGCATTGCCTGGTGTAAGTTTTGTGGCCTAAGTTGACTACTAGGGAGATGTTTGTCAAGCAGTTGGTTAGCTCTGTCTTGAGTTTCTCTTAAAAAATCACTGTGCGGCATAATAAATTTTTTTAAACCTTAGGGGGTTATTCAAAATTTTCTAATTGATCATTATCTTCATTGAGCAGCAAAACTTTTTGCTCCGCCCGATTAAGCATTTGTTGGCAATCTTTAGTGAGTTTAATCCCCTTTTCAAATTGAGTGAGTGAGTCATTTAGCGGTAAATCACCTTTTTCCAGATGATTGACGATTTCTTCCAAAGCTTCCAGTTGAGATTCGAAAGTCGATTTTTTATTTGCATTCATAAATATTACCGGCCAAAAATTACAGTTCAGGCTTTCAAACCTAGGCTAATCCCGTTTGAAAGGTTTTTTCTATTTATCAAGCGTGTCTTTGAAAATAGTGCGCTATTGTCTCGCATTTTCGCTTTGAAAGGAATTCTTTGTCCATTTTTAAAAAGAAATTAAGGTGTTCACTGGAATTGTGGGAAATCTTGCCTATTCTTTGAGTATGGCTAAATAAATTGCTCGCATTTAATGGTTGGCAAAATTGTCCCGAATAAATTGGGATTGATAATAATAGAGGTTACAAGATTTGGATTTAGGCACGCTGGTTGGATTAATAGGCGCGATTGCGATGGTTGTAATGGCCATGGTTCTTGGTGGTTCGATTATCACATTTATCGATGCACCTTCCATTTTAATCGTGGTGGTAGGCACTCATTTTGTGGTTATGATGACTTATTCGCTGAGTGAGTTCATAGGAGCCGCTGGTGCGGGTATGAAGGTCTTGAATTTTAAGCCTATGAATAATGAAGAGCTAATCACTCAAATCGTCAATTTGGCCGATATGGCACGTAAAAGTGGTTTGCTCGCTCTGGAAGGTGCAGAAATTGAACATGATTTTCTCAAGAAGGGCATTGGGTTATTGGTGGATGGTCATGACGGTGATGTGGTAAGAGCGATCTTGGAAAAAGACGTTCGTATGGCTTCAGAAAGGCACTCCCTAGCAGGTTCTATATTTAAGTCGATGGCCGATATCGCTCCCGCCATGGGAATGATTGGTACCTTAGTTGGTTTGGTCGCAATGTTATCTAATATGGATGATCCTAAATCAATTGGACCGGCAATGGCGGTGGCATTATTGACGACTTTATATGGTGCAATAATGGCCAATATGGTGGGTATTCCGATCAGTCAAAAGCTGGAAATGCGAGATAAAGAAGAAACGGTTTCTAAAACGTTGATGATTGATGGATTGCTCGGTATTCAGGCCGGTCAAAATCCACGGGTCATTGAGCAAGTCTTACATGGTTACCTTCATGAAGGTAAGCGCCCCACAGCAGAAGATTAAACCATGAGTGAAGAAGCTGAATGTGACTGTCCTCCCGAAGGTTTACCGGCCTATATGGGAACATTCGCCGATCTGATGGCATTGCTAATGTGCTTTTTTGTATTGTTATTGTCTTTTGCGGAAATGGACGTCTTAAAGTTTAAGCAAATTGCAGGCTCCATGAAAAACGCTTTTGGGGTGCAAAGCAAGGTCCATGTACGTGATATTCCTAAAGGGACTAGTATCATTGCTAAAGAATTTTCTCCCGGCAAACCACAGCCCACCGTTATTGAAGCGGTTATGCAGCAAACCATTGATATTACAAAAGAAACACTTGAATTTGATGAGCCGGATGAAGACGATCCAGAGGAAGGGGAGGGCGTGGAAAGCAATAAAGGCACAGGTCAGGAAGATAAAGAAGCGGCCGCCAAAGACAAAAAAACGGATGCCGAAATTATAAAAGAGGCCCAGCAAGCTGCCCAAGCAGCCGAAAAGGCCGCTGCAGAAGCTGAAGCATTAGCGCAAGATATTGCCATGAAAATGTCCGAAGAAATTTCAGATGGACAGGTTGAGCTATTAGCCAAAGGCTCTTACGTGGTCATTAGAATTAGAGAAAAAGGCTCTTTTGCTTCTGCTTCCGATAGTATTGAAGAGCAGTTTTTACCGGTGATAGGCAAGATCGAAAATATTTTAGCGGATACCGATGGTGAAATAAGGGTGGCGGGTCATACGGACAACCTGCCAATCGATAACGAGTATTTTCGTTCCAATTGGGAACTGTCGGGAGGCCGGGCTGGCTCGGTGACCCGAGAATTGCTAAGAAGTGGTTTATTAAGTAAAGAGCGCTTTGTCATAACGGGTTATGCTGATACCAAACCAATTGCCGACAATGCTACCTTGGAAGGTCGGGCCACTAATCGTCGGGTGGAAATCATTATTGTACAAGGTGAACAACCTGAGGGAACTGTTGTAGGGATCGGTATTGATTCCCCTGAAGAATAGCAGCAAAAATGCTAAACGCTTAGCCTGAAGGCGGTGATTTTAATGAGCCTAGACCCGTGATACCTAATTTTTATCAGCTTTCCATTGTTTGACGGCACTTAAATCAAAGATCCAGTCTTGGTATTGATTACCACGCTGCTTGATGGGCATGCCATCACGGATCCAGCGCTCAATACTGGTGATGGTGACATCCATAATGCTGGATAATGTATCTTTACCTATGATTTGGTCATCCGCTGAAAATGTTGTGGAATCATCGACGATTGACTTGTTGTAACGCCTTTTAGCTCGACGTAAGTAATTTGAACTTCTCATTACCAATTTCCTTTTTAACTTTACCCTTATACTATAGATGAGTTTCGGAATTAAAAGGTTG
>Ga0256845_1000055_pt1 | contig 93240 bp, 66 predicted proteins | sample RiftiametaG_FD_189101 | JGI IMG/M metagenome (GOLD analysis project Ga0256845, IMG submission 189101) | Tube worm associated microbial communities from hydrothermal vent at the East Pacific Rise, Pacific Ocean - Riftia | ecosystem: Host-associated > Annelida > Integument > Unclassified ...
TCGACCGGCTCGAGCTGCGCAAGCTTCGCTTTCAGATCACGCCCCAGATTGGGATGAGCCTGTCTCAGCCCTTCGTCCACAAGGGCATGGTCGGCGCCAACTTGCGCTTCGACTTCACCGACTGGATCGGTGTCCGGGCCTCATTCATGTATGGCGCCATCGACATCGAGAGCAGCCTGCTCAAGGCTCTCAACGATGGCGGTCTGCCGGTCGGGACAGCAGATCCGAGCGGCGAGATGTCGGCCGCAGATGCCGGTCCCGGTCCCTACCGGACGATCTCCGAGCTCGACAACCCCGCGCCGCTTCGGCACGACTTTCAGGCTGGTCTGAGCAAGCTGCAACTGACCGGTAGTCTGGACCTCGCATTCACGCCCTTCTCGGGCAAGCTGGGCCTGTTCTCGGCGATCTTCACCGAGTACGACATCTACGTCTTCGGCGGTCTCGGGTTCGCAAACTGGAAGCGACACTTCCCCAACGCCAACTCGACCTCCGCCCAGCTCGGCATTCCAAACTCGACCGATTCGTCGCTCGACAACTACTGCCAAGATCCGAACGCCGCCGCGGCCAACGCGACGAACTCCGAGTGCATTCTCAACCCCGTCTCTCCTGACGATGGGTTTCGACTCGGCGGCAGCTTTGGTGCGGGTGTCCACTTGTTCATCACCGACTGGATGAGTCTGAACCCCGAGATTCACGATATCGTCGTGGGTCACAACGACGCCGGCCTCAACGCCACCATCAACGATGTTCCTCCGGTGGTCACCAACAGCGGCAGCGGTGACCGTGTGGTCCGCCACAACGTGACCTTCAACCTCGGGCTCACCTTCTACGTGCCCCCGAAGGCCAAGCGGAGCCGCCTCGAGAAGCAGCTCCGCAAACGCAAGAAGTAGGTCCGACCGAACTGGTCCTACAAAAGAAGGCCTGCATGCGCAGGCCTTCTTTTTTGGTTGCGGTTCGCACGCCCCGTGGTGTGTCGAAGTAGGCTACACTTCTTAGGTTCGATGATTGACCGCGGAGCCACGAACAACTGGGTCTTCTTAGGCCCCCTAGTCATCTCGTTCAACCAGGTGGGTCGCTTGAACCCAGCGCGCTGGACCCAGTTCCTCGACGAGGTCAAGGCGGGCAATTGCACGCACTGCCTGGGGACCGGTCTCGGTGCGATCGAGGTGAACAGCGTCCAGCGCCGAGAGGCGGCCTCTGTCCTGAAGGACATGAAGGTCGCTGTGGTCAGCGACCACGTCGTCTCGCGCGGAATCGTCACTGCCCTAGGCTGGCTGGGGCTCGACATCAAGAGCTTCAGCTGGGAGCAGGTCGAGGCGGCAGCCGGCTTCCTCGAGGTTCCCGAGCTCGCCCACCGAGAGATCGTGATCGCGGCTGTCGATCTTCGCGACAAGTCTCGCAACTAAAGCGACAAACAGGCGAAGCGACAAGCTTGGAGCCGCGGCGACAAGCCTCGGGCTAACCCCGACAAGCTCGGAGCCAGCAAACTCGTAGCAGAATCAGGCGTTCGCGCTGATCGGCTCCGAGCCGTAGCGTGGGATCGCTCGGTCGGTCGAAGATGCACCCATGTAGCGCTCGTTCACGGCGAGATACCACTCCATGTTGCCCCGCATCCACGCTTCCATAAGCTCGATGTAGCCGCGCTCGTCCTCGCTCCAGGACCGTGAGTCGCGGCCATCGACGAACTCGAAGACGACCTTGTTGGCGACCACCGCGGCGCGGTCGAGGGCATCTTGGGTCTCGAGGTCGAGAGCCGAGCGCAGCACGTGCACGAGGTTGGAGGTCTCGCCGGCCAACGCCTCTTTCCGATAGGAGAACAGGTCGTTGATGTACGAGACGCTGAGGTTGCAGGCGCGCCGCAACTCTCGGAAATCATCGCTGTTACGGACGGCATCGGACACCCGCAGGCCCCGGGTGATCGCGCCGATCTCGAGACAGGGATGGACCGCGCTGACAGCGAGGCGCAGGTCCGTGTAGCGCGGCAGATCGCAGGTCTCGACCGAGCAACGCATGCGCGCCTCGATGATGTTGCCCTCGAAGTACTCGCTCATCGCCTCTGTGTAGAACTCGAGCGCCGTCTGATCGCCGGTGATCTTCAACATCCGACGGGTCAGATCGGCGAGCGCGTTCTGGAGCGCTCCAATCTTCCACCGGAGGCGCGGCGTGACAGCGAGGTCGTCGCAGCTGCCCTCGAAGGCGCGATTTCCGAGCACCCCCATCATCATCATCTCGCCGACGCTGGCGATGAGCTCGATGTTGGTCCCGATCTCCGAATCCGAGGAGTCGACCATGTCGTCGAAGAAGAACAGGAAGGTGATGAAGTTCGTGACCAGCGCCAAGCTCTCCCCATCCTCGACCTGATAGACGAGCGAAGAGAGGTGATGAAAAGCTGCGTGTTCGACGGCTTCGCTCGCGGCGTCACCCGGGACGATCAAGCCCATGTCGACCAGCCAGTTGAAGTTTTGAACTTCGGCGTCGATGACGCTGATGTTCAGCCCGGCTTCGAAGGGCATGAACAGGTCCGCCTCGAGCAGGCTGTCGTCGACGTCGCAGATAGAAACCAAGTGGCGACCCAATCGGTCGGCTTGACGATCAGTTCTCCTCTCGAACGGCAGCGACAGACCAGCACATCCTGTGCTCGGTGTAGTCGTAGGTGAGATACTAGGTTTCATAATGTCCGGCCTCGCTACACTCATATCGGAACTGAGGGCCATTCGCAACGCACAAATACTAGATTTTTCCACTGTGTCGGACGATCAAAGGTCCTACAGGCACATGATTGGGTGCAATGGCGCGCCGCGTATTTGACGCGAGAGCCTATGCGCGAATTCCAGCTCCGCTAGAATTCGCCATCTCCAACCCGACGCACGTTCGCCTCGGCGGGAGTCCATACACTCCAAACGCCGATTCGAGTGGGCCAAAGCCCACCCAGCAGCCTTCAGCAGTTCCTCAGCAGCCCAGAGACCACTTCTCGAGGCACAGACACGCGTCTTCGAGGTCCATGGCCGAGCAGCTCGTGTCCGCGCAAGCTTCTGCTCCCTCGCGCAGCTGAACTTTGTAGTCCACCACGCTCGAAGCATCTCCGTCGAGCCCATCCACGAACCAGGTCTCGAGACAGTTGTCCTCGATGTCGACGAGCACGTCGTAGATCACATAGCTGGCGCCGTCGACGGGCACGAAATAGCCGCGATCGGTGCCCTTCTCGTAGAGGAAAGCCTCGGTCCCAGGATTGTCGAAGCCGAACGGTACGCTGCCCTCGACATCGATCGTGACCAGCACCTCGTCGGCGAAGCTCGGCGGCGGCAGCGGGATGGTGATACCCCGCAGCGACGGAGGGGAGATCAGGAACTGATGCTCGATGCAGGCGCTGAGTGATGCGGTACCGAGCAGCATGACCGCGGCCACGACCAGACCCACCAGGCCCCCCAGACCCCACCCGCGTCGAATCGGGGAGGTCGCCGTGTTTTGCTTCTCGGCTCGGACGTCAGTCATGGATCTGCTCTCTCGTAGTTTGAAGCAAGAACCGCTCCGGGGAAGAGTGCAATAGTTCTACAGCTCTGTACCCAGGCGGTTCCTCTGATTCGCAACACTGTTGTCATGTTCGCCTGTCGGTGACAACATAGTTGTCTGCTGACACGGGTTTTGAAGCGACGGCCGATTTGAACGTGTGGGGTCAAACTGGTGGTCCTAACGATCTGTCTCCGCCATCCGCTTGAGCTTCTTTTGCAGGCCGTAGCGGCTCAGACCGAGCAGCAGGGCTGCGCGGGTCTGATTCCCGGCGCTGCGCTCCATGGCCCGGGCGATGAGCCGACGTTCCAGGCGGTCGACGCGGGGCCGAAGTTCGAGGTCGTCGGGATCCTCGGCCTCGGCCTCGGACCCCTCGATCGCCGGTGACAGGTTCGCGGGCATAACTCGGTCCTCGCACAGGACCAACCACCGTCGGACTTCATTTTCGAGCTCCCGGATGTTGCCGGGCCAGGCGTACTGGGTGAGCTTGCGCAGCGCGGAGACACTGACCTCGAGAGAGGCAGCCTCGCCGTCCCCACTCGCGGCCCCCTTGGCCCGAGGTCCGTACCGCTCGAGGAAGTGCTCGATCAGCGCGGGGATGTCCTCCCGTCGATCACGCAGCGCCGGGAGCTCGAGTTTGACGACGTTGATCCGGTAGTAGAGGTCCTGGCGAAAGCTGCCCTCGGCGACCATGGACTCGAGCGAGCGGTTGCTCGCGGCGATCACCCGGACGTCGACCTTCCGGGCCTTGGTCTCGCCGAGGCGTCGGACCTCGCCCTCTTGGAGCACACGCAGGAGCTTGGTCTGCATGTTGGGGCTGGTCTCGCCGATCTCGTCGAGAAAGATGGTCCCCCCATCGGCGGCTTCGAACAGTCCCGGCCGGGCAGACTGGGCGCCCGTGAACGCGCCTCGGGCGTGGCCGAAGAGCACACTCTCGAGCAGCGTCTCTGGAATCGCGCCGCAGTTCTCGGCCACGAACGGGCCCCCGCTGCGGGACCCCGCGTCATGCAGCGCGCGGGCGACGAGCTCCTTACCCGTGCCGCTCTCTCCGTAGATCACCACGGGCACCGCAGAGTCGGCCAGCCTGTCCACGAGTCGAAACACGCCCTGCATGGGCTTGGAGGAGCCGACCATGCCTCGGTAGCTGCTGCGCTCGGGAGCGGCGCGCGCGGCCTCCCGAAGGTTGACGACCTCGACCTCCCGCGAGGCCAGGAGCTCGGCGAGCTCGGCCCGCTGGAGTTCGAGGGTCGCGGCCTGCTGACGAACTTCGGCGATCGCCCGGGCCTGGGCGACCGCGAGCGCGGCGAGGTCGGCGAAGTCCTCCATGTGGGCCAGGTCGGTCGCGTCGAAGTGTCCCCTGCGCAGCCGATGATCGACGTAGGCCGCCCCGAGCAACTCCCCTCGAAACACGAGCGGGACGGCGAGCACCGAGCGAAGGTTGAGGTGACTGATCGAGCGAGAACCATCGAAGCGATCGTCGCTGGCTGCATCGACACTGAGCACGGGCTCGCCCCCCGCCAAGACCTGCTCGATGACCGAGCGAGAGAAGTCGACGGCCGCCCGCCCCTCGGTCCAGGCGATCTCGCGGGCGACCTCGATCCGAGCGTCGCCCTGCCCTACGCAGACCACCCCGCGCTCCGCGTGGGTCAGCTCCATCATCGCCTCGACGATCTGCTCGAGCAGACCCTCGAGCTCGTCCTCCCGAGCCAGCCGCCTGAAGATCCGCAGCAGCTGATGCATACGCGCGGCGTCTTCGCTGGTCGACGCTCGACGGACGCCGACGGCCGCCCCCTGCTCGGCGCTCGGCTCCCAGGCTCGGGCCGTCGGCGGATCTCGGTGTTCCACAATCCCCGACGGCCCGGCCTGTACCGCCGGCGGCCCGGCCTGTGGGTCGAGCGCGAGTCCCCGCTCGGCGGCCTCGATCTCTTGGACCAGCTCTCGCAGAGGTCCGGCCTCCCCGGCCTCCGAGAGCAAGGACTGACGGAGGGCGCGACGATCGAGCGGGGGTGCTTCAGACATGAAATGCTCCAACTTGTGAACCAAGCGACGGGCCACAGAGGCCGCGCCGGCTTCACCGGCGTGCCCGTGGCGATGCAGGACCGACAACATCGTGCGGTCGTAGAGCCAGGCGAGCTGGCGCTGGCCGAGGCGCTCGAGCGCGGCGGGTCCCGGCAGCCGGCCCAGGGCACCGCTCGCGTCGCTCAAACTCGGCCCAGGTTCGCCCGGGCTCCACGCGACGGGGACCTGCGCGAGGGTCTCGAGCGCGACCCCGAGGACGACGGCCAACTGATCGGAGGCCGGGCTGCCGGCGGCCTCACAGTCACGAGGGTCGGCCCAGGCCCGCGCCGAGGCGAGCGCAGCCGCGGCTGCGCTCGCCTGCCCCCCGACCCGAAGCAGGGCCGCCGCCTGGAGGTGTGCGTCGGCGGCCTCGACCTGGGCGCCGGCGTCGGCCAAGGCCCGCGCACAGTCGGTCAACGAGGCGGCGATCTCGCTGCGCCAGCGTCCCCGAGCGTCCGCGCGGGTCGGTGCCTGGGCTGCCTCGAGGAGCAGACCCACCCGGTTCAGGCGCGCGCGCGACAGAGCCGACGCGCCACCGCCTGCGCTCGCCGCCGCCGCACACATCTCCGAGACCAGCGTGTGCAGACGCCGGCCCTCATCGAGCGCGCCGACCCCGACCAGCGCCCCGACGACGTTGAAGGTCACCGCAGGGAGGGTCTGGACCTGAGCCCGGGCCAGGAATCCACGCACGGCCGCGCGCCCACGCTCGAGGGCCTCGCCATACTCGCCCGCGTCGTAGGCCATGCCCGCCAAGCTGCCCTCGACCAAGATCCGACCGAGGCCCTCGCCCGCGGCGGCGAAGGCCTCGGCCGCCGCCCGGTAGCGGGTCCGGGCGCGCTCCCCCTCTCCCGCCATCTGCGCCAGATTGGCCTCGAGTTGAAAGATCCGCGCACGCAGACCCGCGATGATCCGCGCCGTCCCAGGCCCGTGCTCGCCGGCGCAGGCGTCCGTCGCCCGGTCGAGCCACGGTCCGGCCTCGCCGCCCGCATACAGACGCGCCAGCCCCCCCCATAGCCAGGCCACGGCCCGGCGCCAATCGGGGGCCACGTCGGTCTGACCTCGAGCCCAGCGCTCGGCGGCCTCACGAGCCTCGCTCGCGTGGCCCGCGTCGACCATCGCCCGCCAGCGCAGACCCAGGGCACGATCGAGATCTGGACCGTGGAGCCGGGACACGAGCGCGTCGACGGCCGCGATGGCCTCGTTCGGTCGACCGAGCTGCTCCCGCGCGCGCACACCCTCGAGACCCTCGGCGGGGCTCGGGCTACCCGTGGCCGCGATGGCTTCGAGCAGAGTCAGGGCGCGCTCGGCCTGGCCGCCACGAATGAGCTGACGCAGGGCTCGCAACCGCAGCCGCGGCCCGACCCGGAGAGCGCCCCCCGCCTCGAGCCAGTCGATCCAGTCGCTCGGCAAGTCGGCGCTCGGGTCGAGCGCACAGGCTTCGACCGCGTCCGCGTCGTCGGCATCCAGGGCCAAGGCCAGCGTCACACGTCCAACCGACCCACGCCCAGGTCCATCGTCTACGGCCGCGGTCGCAGCAGCCCGCAGCTGGCTCAAGGTCGCCCGGGCGAGAGCCGGCACGGCCTCGCCGAGCCCCGCCCGGGCCGCCGCGACCGCGCTGGCCAGCGGCTCGCCCCCCGCAGTGAGGCCCTCGGGCAAGCTCGCCGACAGACCCCAACGCCGATCCAAGACCCGCCGAGCGAGCTCGGGATCCATGCGTGGCTCGGCGTCGTCGACCACCAGGGCCCGCTCCACCGCCGCTCGATCCGGGTTGTCTTCCCCGGTCCGCGCGCAGGCTTCGATCGCCCGGATCACCTTGGCTGGCCAGCCCCCGGTAGCCGCGTGGATGGCCGCCGCCCAGCCCCCGACCCGAGCAGCGTCCGCGCCCTCGACGACCTCAGCGAGACTCGCGGCGACCACTTCCACCGACCAGCGCGGCAACTCCAAGACCCGGACCTCGGCGCCCGCGTGGGCGGCCAGATCTCGACCGAGCGCGAGGCTCACAGGTAGCATCAGGACGTCGGCGCCCAAGCCCGCGCCGGCCCGCAGCACCGCCGCCTGGAGCTCGACGCTCTCGGCCAGGCGCTCGGGCCAACGTGGAGCATCGCGCAGACCCCAGACCCTCCGCGCGTCGGTCTCGGGGTCGCCTGGGCCCCCGCCTCCGACCCACGCCGTCACCCAGCTCGGCGACCCACCGGCCGCCGCGTCACCGAGGATGTCGCGGGCGAGACCGTCGAAATCACTGATCCGGGCCAGGGCTCGGCGCGACGGGTCTCGGGTCCGAGCGACCTGCAGACGACCGACGATCTCCTCGACCACACGACCCCGGCCGCTGCCCGCGGGTCCGGCGACCGCGACCACCCGACAGCGCCCGTCCTCGATCGCCGACGCGGCGGCCTCGAGCGACTCTCGAGGGCCGCGAAAGCGCCAGTTGTTGGGGACCCACCAGGCCGAGGGTGCCGCGTCGCTCCGCAGCGACGCCCCCGAACTCACGGCCCGCTGGAGTTGGCGCAGACGCGCCACGAGGGCCCCGGGATCCGCCACCCGGCGCTCGGGGTCTGGGTCCAAGAGGCGCTCGAGCAGGGCCTCGACCGGCCCTGGGAGGTCGACCTCCGCGGCCTCGGCCAGGGCTCGCAACCGGGCCCGTACATCTCGGGATCCAGCGACCGCCAACACGCGCTCGGGCCGGTGCCAGGGCACCCGGCCGAACACGCGCAGGCACAGCAGGCAGCCCAGGGCGAAGCGATCGGCCCGCGGTCCGCCACCACCGCGGAGCACCTCCGGGGCCAGGAAACCAGGGGTGCCACAGCCGAAGCTACCGAGTTGGCCGAGGTCGGTGAGCACGACCCCACGGGTCGGCGTCACGATTACGTTGTTGGCACTCACGTCTCCGTGGTGGCTGCCCATGCCATGGATCGCAGCCAGCGCGTGGGCGACACCGAGGGCCTCGGACAGGGCCTCCTCGAGCCCGACCCCACACGCCTCGAGCGCGCGCCCCTCCACAAACCCGGTCACCAGCCACGCTCCCCCCTCCCCGTCCGGGATCAGCTCCAGGGCGGTCGGCAGGTGGGGCGAGGACGCATGGCGAAGAACCTCGAACGCCCGGGCCACAGTCTGGACCCGGCCCCGAGGCACACGCTTGAGGACCACCCGGCGGGAGCTGGAACCGCCGGGGTCGGTCGCCAGCCAGGTCCCCCCCTCGGCGCCGTCCCCGAGCCGGCGGATGTCGCTGAACCGTGTCGACTCGATGCCAACAAGATTGTCTGGACCCACTCCCATCCCGTCAATGATGAGACACCATTGTTGGCGGGTCTTCCAGTCCGAAGACCGACTATTTTGCGGACTCTGTGGGTTTCCCCGCTACCAGTGGGAAGCCAGAGTCAGCCCAGCCTGCCAAGTGTGTCCCACTGTATCGCCAAAGATGTTGGCGCGGTACAGGCCCTGGACACCGAGCGTCAGAGACCGACCAATCCACAGCTCGAGGCCCACGGCCCCGCGTACGGTCGCCCCCGCGAGAAGTGCGCGACCTCGAGCAGGGTTGAGCACCCCGAGGCCCAGGCCGAGGTCGGCGTAGGGCACGATCCGCCCGGGAACCGGCGCCCAAAGCCGGAGCAGACCGATGTCCCAGCTGGTCATGGAGCCGCGTCGGGCCTGGATCGACCCGTCGTTCTGGGTCTCCAGGTAGACCTCGTGGGGTTGGCGGCTGACAGACATACCCAGACCGATCCACGGCCGGGCCCGCCAGCCGAAGTCGAGCCCCGTACCCAGGGCAACCACGGTCGGACGCGCTGGGGCCACCCCCGCGATCGCCCCGATGACACTGAGCTGGGTCGAGATCCAACCTTGCCCCCGCCAGACCCCGGGCGAGATCGATGCTCTCGGGACCGGGGCTGGAGCCGGGGGCAAGGGCGCGAGCGCGCTGCTGCCGACGGCGTACACCCCCTCGCTGGGCCGAGCCTGCGGATCGGGAGGATCTGCCTGGCCGTCGGCCGGAGGCTGGAGCGCGAGCGTGACCAACAGGGCTGAGTTCAGGATCATCGGTGTCCTCGATTGGGGGCTCGCTGCCCCTGGTCGCCCTCGGCGATCCGACGCAGCGCACGACGGGCCGCCGCCCTGCGACCGGGCTCCTCTTCATTGCGAGCGGCGAACTGCAGGAAGCGTTCAGCCTCGGGTCCACCCAAGTGTGAGAGGGCGTCGTAGGCCCGATGGACCTGGCTCGCGTCGGCGAGCTGGACCCCGGCGAGCAGCAGGCGCACATGCTCTGGGCCCCCGACGGCGCCCACAGTCTCGATCGCTACCAGCCCAACCCGCTCGTCGCTGTGGCCGATGAGCGCGGCGGCTCGATCTGCGGCGGCGCTGGCCTGGCTTTCATCGGCGTGATCCCGGACCCACTCGAGGGTCTGAATCACGAGCTCGGGGTCGGCGCTCTCGAGCAGGCGATCGACAGCTCCAGGCGCACCGGTGGCCAGATCTGTACGGGCCTGCAAGATGGTGGCGATCCGGTCCGCGGCGAGCTGAAGATCGACGCTCAGGTTCGCCTCGCCCGGACCGCGCTCGAGCAACACGGTCACATCGAGACCGTCATCGCCGAGGGTGGCCTCGACCGACGCGGGCGTCTCGACGACGAGGCGGACCAACAGATCCCGCCCTTGGTCTGCCGCGTCGGGCAGCTCTCGATACTCGAGGCTGGCCACCAGCAACTCGGATCCACGCGGCCAACTGCGCTGATTCCGAGCCGCGGCAGCAAAACTCGGGGCCCGGTCGAGGGCCCGCCGAACGATCGCCTGAACCCGGTCCTCGGCCAGCTCCGGTCCGCCGTGGGCGTCGATCACCGTGACCCGGACCTGGAAAGGCTGCGGCTCGGACTCAGCGCACGCCGGGGCGAACCACAAGCTCGCGCCGACGAACAACATGAGAGAGCTGGGACTGGGGCGGCGCATCGACGGGCCAGACCCAAGATAGCAGAGCGTGGGCCGCTCACTGCCAGTCGAGCTCATAGCCCGCGCGCTCCGCGAAACCCTCGGCCCAACGTTTGGCCAGCTCCGCCATTGGCGGGATTGGCGCGTCTCGAACCAGGGACACACTCGTCATCTCGATGCTCGGGAGCCCACACGAGACCAGGGCACCAAACAAAGCCGGTGCCACATCCAAGTTGATGGACATGCCCTGCACGCTGACCCCGCGGCTGATGTGAATTCCGATCGACGCCATCTTGGTGTCGCCCCGCCAGACCCCCGGGTGATCCGCGCGATACTCGGTGCCCGTCACCCCGAGTTCTTCGAACAGGCTGATGGTCACCTCGGCCATGCACATGATGTGGGCCCGGATCTGCCGGTCGACACGCAGGACTGGGTAGGCGATCAGCTGTCCCGGCGCGTGCAGCGTGACATCTCCGCCCCGCGGAGTGTCACAAACTGCCACTTTTTCTGCCCGCAGTCGCTCGTCCGACCAGAGCACATCCTCGCGTGTAGCCCGCCGGCCGAGGGTCAGGGTCGCGGGGTGCTCGACCATGAGCAGGGTCGCCGGCCCAGTACCATCGAGCACCGCCTCACGAATGCGCAGCTGCTCATCGAGACAGTCAGCAAAGGCCTGCCGGCCGAGCCATCGGCCGGCGAGGGTCTCGATCTCAGACATCGCGCAATACCCGCAGGTCAGGTGTCGAGGCCGCTGATCGACTCGATGAAGTCCGCGTCGAGCAGCGGGACATCAAAGCGCACAGTACGCACACCGATGCCTCGACGGAGCAGCCAGAGGCCCAACTCTGGACCGAAGGTGACCCGTGCGTCACCAAGGTTCTCACCGGACTCTCCCATCGCGAACACCATGGTCCCCGAGCAGCGGTTCCGCTCAGCCTCCCCATCCCAGAACTTGGGCTCGAGGCTGGTCCGGCGCGGGACCACGAGGACCAGCGTACGGCCCTCGCCCTCCTCCGCCTCTGGATCGTCGACGACCAACTTTCCCAGCCCCCTCGAGGGCGGGAGCGTGGCGAGCAAGGCGAACCCCTCACGCTCGAGATAGACCCTCACGAGAGCCTCTAGAGATCGGACACCAAGAGACTGTAACCACAAGAGAATTTGTGTACTCGTCTCTTGTTCTGCGCGGTGGACAGCGACCCGCGCGGCCTGCTCTGCGGCGGCGGCCTTTTGAGGCAGCCGGCTGCCCCTGAGTTGGTAGCGGGCATCTCCTCGGACTGCGAACCGCGAACCTTCACCGCGCTGGTGAATATCGAGCAGCATCGCCGCGGTCACGGCTCGCTCGATCTCCGAGATCTCGCCACCCAACACGTTGTGGTTGGCCAGGTTCTCCGCGATCTGCCTGACGTGGAGCGAGCGTCCTCCGACCTCTGCGAGGGCCGTGGCGGCCCGTTCCAGCAGCTCGTGGCTGTGGCTGCCGGCCGACACGGTGATACCGGTGGCGTCCGACCAATCTGCGCGGCGGCTCTTTCGGCGCCTGCGCTTGCGACGCCGACCGCCCCGCTCTTCGTTGTTGTTGTTGCTGCTGCTGCTGCTGCTGTAGCGATCGCTGCCCTCACGCCGCCGTTTGCGGCCGACCTCGATCACCTCCGGCTCGCTCGACTCGCCCTTTTGCAGGGCCTCGAGCTCATCGCGCAGCTCCGGCCGGTCGGCGACGAGGCGGGAAGCGGCGTTGGCCATCACCAGCGCCACGTCCGTGTCGCCCTCCAGCCCAGAGCCCTCGGGCCCGCTGAACCGGACTTTGGAGGGATCGAGGGTGGGTTCGGGGATCGCTGGAGTCTCGCCGGCCAACCCGGCACCGGACTCCACCGCCTCGGCGGCGGCCGTATCGGCCTGGGTGCGTCGACGTCGGCTCCGTGTCCGCTTGGCGGGCGCGCCCTCGTCGGGGCTCGAAGAGTTCCTCGACTGAGTCGAGGAACCATTGGCTTTCCTGTTGACTTTACTCGTCTTTTTACGACGCTCAGGGCGGAGAGGCGGGGCTTCTTTGACGGGCTCGGGCGCCGGGGGTGGAGACGGGAGATCGGGGATCGCCGCGCCTGGACGCAGAAGGTAGTGACCCGGCTTGGCCCGAGTCACGAGCCCGTCGTGGACCCGGCTGCGGACGGCCTGGTTGAGGCAACTCTGCATGGCGGCCTCGGGGTCGCGGCCCACGTGCGAGAGAAGGTTTTTAGCCACGGCTTGGCGCGCGATCTCCTTGAAATGGAGGGCTTCGTCCGAGCCATTGAGGATCTCGATGGCGGCTTCGAGAAAAGTCATATCTGTATGTTCGCTGCTGACTGCCGAGGCCCGCTGTACCGCGCTGTTGCGGTCACCGGCCTCTGGCGTCTGAGAGGGAGGGACGCCCGGTCCCCAAAATGGGCGACGGGGCGGGCACCAAACTAACAGAAAATTTGCTGGGTGTTGGCAAGACCTGCTACCGGCCGAGCGATGGGTGCGCTCACGCTCGGGATCGTCGTTCCTTCGCCTTCGCTGAACCTCGGGTCTCGGCCGAGCCCGGCCACGACCAGCGTGGAGGACGCAAACCGGCCCTGGCTCTCCGAAGAGCGCCGAAGCAGCGTGGATCTCATGGGTGCCGCGCAGGCCCTGGGTATGGGTGTTCAGCTGCTCCGAGTGCCGAGCCATGGAGATCCCTCGCTCGTGAGCACGATGCTCGCCCAGCATTTTGGCCACGCCGGCCTCGACAGGCTGATTGTCGCGGCACACGGCCCGGCGGGTGGATCAGGCAAATTTCATGCGGCTGCGAGGGCCTGCGGGCTCCCGGTCCTGGGACCCCCGGCCGAGGTCATCGCGGCCGCCTACGACAAACTCCTGGCTCGGCAGCGCCTGGCCTTCAACAACCTCCCTGTCCCACGCACACTCGCCCTCCCCCACCCCGACGTCTCGGCCATGGACCGCGACTTCGACCGCATCGGCTGGCCCTGCGTCCTCAAACCTCGACATGGAGCCTCGGGGGTGGGAGTCCAGCCGATCCGCGACCGGAGCGAGCTCGACGCCCGGCTACCGCGCGCAGACCACAGGAGCCTCGAGCCCGACATGTTGCTCGAGCGCCGGGTCAGCGGCCGCGAAGTCTCGGTGGTGGTCCTCGACGGTGAGCTGCTGGGGATGATCGAGATCACCCGAGAGTTCGACGCCCACGGCTCCCAGGTCCGGCAGATGACCTGCCCCCCCCAGCTCGACGCCAGCCAGCGCGCCGGCCTGGCCAACCTGGGCCGACGAGCCTGCCGCACCCTCGGCCTGACCCGAGGTCCCGCCCGCGTCGATCTGATCCTCAGCGGCCGGGACAACGAGGTCATCCTCGAGGTCGAGCCCCTCCCCCCTGTGCACCGGGCCAGCGTGGTCGCCCGCGTGGCCCGGGCGGAGGGCATCTCGTACCCCGAACTCTGCGCACGGATCATCACCGGTGCACACACCCACTCCACCCTGGCACCCCGCTCGGTCGCCGGCTGAGCCTGCCCTCTCACTCCCGCTTTCATTCATGCCCACACCTCCTCCGGCCGGTCCTCCTCGCCGACGTCCCACTCGCCGGGGCCTCGGCCTATGGCTCGTCGGCCTGGGTCTAGCGGGCGTGGCCGCGGCTGCCCCGGCGCTGGCCGAAGCCAGGGTGCACAGCGAGCTTCGGGCGCGCTTTGGTGTGGGTCCCGATTTCGCCGTCGACCTCGACCTTCGGGGTCTCGAGCTGCGCAACGTGGCCCGCGAGCTCCCGGACGGGCGGGGCCGGGTCGTCGTCGATCATCTGAGGATCCGGCCGGCCACCGACGGCATCCACGTGGAGATCGAGGGACTCACGCTCGAGCTGAGCCGGCGCAGGGCCAAAGCGAAGCCGTCCTCAGCCGGCCAAGGCCCGAGCCGGCCCGCGCCCGAGCGGTCCCGGCCGCGCGCCAAACCCGAGCCCAAGCCCGATCCAATCACCACCGTCCTCCGCCGCCTCCGCGGGGTCCCCATCCACGTCGCCACGACCCGCTCCACCGTCCGTGTGGAGCTCAGCGAAGGCCTCATAGCCTCGGCCCTCGACCCGAGCATCGAACTTCCGGGCGACGGACGGATCACGGTCGAAGGTGAGTTCGAGGTCGGCGATGGCGGCCCAGCCTGGGCCCACGCCTCCCTGTCCATCGCCACCCACGACGAAAACCCACGCGAGCTTCAGATCGAGGGTCGGCTCGACATCGAGGTCGACCGCCCCGGAACTCGGCTCGACGCCAAGGGCCTCCGCATCGCGGGCCAGGTCAGCCCGCAGCGGGCGGTCCTGGCCCTGCGCGAACCCGGGGGAGGCGAGGCCGAGCTGTCCGTCGACCGGCGCGCTGAATCCGGGCCTGGATCGGGCACCCTCGAGCGTGTCGATCTGCGCGCGCACGACCTCCCCCTGGACCTGCTCGCCCCGATCGCATCCCGGATCACCGACAAGTTCGGCGACAAGGTCGAGTTCGACTTCAGCAGCGCGCGCATGGATGGGCATATCGCTCTGACCCGGGGACCGAAGCGGATCCAGGCCGACTTCGAGGCCGTCGAGGTCAGAGGCCTCGGCCTCGACAGCCGCTTCCTCGCGGCCCAACCCGTCGGCTTCGACATTCTCAACGTCGACGGCAGCGTCGCCCGTACCCGCAGCGCTGGACCCCGAGGCTCGACCACCGAGGCCGCCCTGGTCTTCGGCCATGGCGCGCTCCAGTTTCAAGCCGACGCCACCATCGACGCGCTCGGGCTCAGCTTCGACTTCGAGCTCGCCGAGACCGATTGTCAGAACCTCATCGACAGCCTGCCCGAGGGCGCCAGTCCCCAGCTCGCCGGCAGTGCTCTGAGCGGGGACATCCACGCCGCGTTTGGCCTCTCCCTGACCTTCGCCGACCTCGCTACGGCCCGCGCTCGCTACCTCGTCGACGGGCAGCTCGAGCTCCCCGATGACGACTTCGAGGCCCCGGGCCGACTCCACTTCGACTTCCCTTTCCTCGAGTCCTGCACGGTCGAGCGACTCGGTCCCGGCGTGGATATCGAGGGTCTCGAGGGCAGCTACCACCACGACTTTGTGACCGGGGCAGGTCGAGATCGACGCCGCGTGTTGGCGGTCGGGGACCCGGGCTACGTGTCTATCGACGACATCCCCAAGCTCGCGCTGGCCTTCGTGATCACCGAAGACGCACGATTTTGGGACCACGACGGCTTCGACCGAACTCAGATCGAGCGCGCATTTTGGTTCAACCTCCTCGAGGGTCGAGTCCGCCGGGGCGCCAGCACGATCAGCCAACAGACGGCCCGGAGCTTGTGGCTGGGCATCGATCGCTCGATGACGCGAAAGCTCGCCGAGGCCCTGCTGGCCGCGGAGCTGGAGCGCAGCGTGGACAAGCGCCGAATCCTCGAGGTCTACCTCAACGTCATCGAGCTCGGTCCCGAGATCCATGGGGTCGTCGAGGCGGCCGAATACCACTTTGGCAAACACCCCAGCGCCCTCGACCTACGCGAAGCCCTCCACCTCGCAAGCCTCGCCCCGGCACCCGTCGGCTACAGCCGACGCTTCGCCTCCGGGCACACCGATCGAGCCTGGCGCGACCGTCTTCGGGCCCAGATCCGACGGCTCCGCATTCGCCACCTGATCAGTCGGGACGAAGCCCGCAGGGCCACGGCGAAGCGACTCGACCTGCGTCCACACCCGGAACTGAGCGCCGACAGACCCGACCGCCCCCGAGGGTGACTCATCGCTCATATTTGCTCGGTATCGGTTTGTGGTCTGGCCCTGATTGACCAGTCGGTGCAGCGCCCGATGCGCACCGCTGTTTCCGCGCCTGCGCTCGCACCCTGGTGCCCCTCAAAATTGGGTCCTGGTGCGTCCTACACGCGAACCTCACCCCACGGCACATCCGCCTACCTCTCTGCTGGTCGGTCTCCGAGCCCACTGGGGGCAGTCCGAGTCTCAGGGGGAACAGAGCGGCACGCGCACCACAGCATACGCGTAGAACACGCTTAACAGGAGGCGCGCGCGCACTGGCGTCGATTGGCCTAACCTCAGGGCTCCCACGCCGCCGCCCCCTCGTGCACCCTGGAATGTAGGCCCACTTGGCTCCACCACCTCACACAAGCTCTCGCGCCACCTTGGATCCCAAGTCCGTGGTCGCGGTGTGGCCCGAGCCGGAGACAGAAGCGAGGCCCAGGTGACGGTGCACGTCGATCCAACAGTGATCCGTGTGCTCTCGACGGTCCACGAGCCGCACGCGACGACAATTGAAGAGGCGCTCTCGAAGGTCCAAGACTGCGAGTTCGAGCTTCGGCGGGTGCGCTTGAAGGACCTCGACCTGGACGACCCGGCGCTCGACGTCGAGGTCTGTCTGATCGACATCGCGGACCTCGACCTCGACCGTTTGAGCGCGCTCCCCTCTCCCGTCCCCCTGATCGCAGTCGGCGAACAGCGGGCCCTGCCCAAGCTCGCGGAGCTCCGATCCTTGGGCTTCGACGAGCGGCTGACGATCGAGGATCTCAGCGATCGTTCCCTCGGCCGCAGCGTGCGACACGTCGTCGAACGGGCGGCCTCGGCCACGGCCCTGCGCGAAGCCAAGGCCCGCCATGCCCTGCTGTTGCGAGCAGCCAGCGACGGCCTGTGGGAGTGGGACCTGCGCGACGGCCAGGTCTCGTACTCAGACCGCTGGAAACAGATGTTCGGGTTCAGCGACACCCACGACATGCGCAGTCGTGACTCGTGGTTCTCCCAGGTCCACGACGAAGACCTCGCTGGGCTGCGTGCCGATATTCGCGAACACATCGACGGTGGCAACGCCATCCACCAGTGTGAACACCGGATCCGCCAGCGCGACGGGAGCTTTCGGTGGGTGTTCAGCCGCGGCTTGGTGCGCCGCGATCGCTGGGGGCGCGCCATCGCCCTCGCGGGCTCGCTGACCGACATCAACCGCCGCAAGCAAAGCGAGATCAAGGCGACCTTGGATCGCATGGAGGACGAGCTCACGGGCCTCCCGAGCCGCCACATGTTGCACGAGCGGATCAGCACGGCGATCGACAACCGGCGCAAAGACCCGGCCAACAGGTTCGCGGTTCTGTTCCTCAACCTCGACCGCTTCAAGGTCCTCAACGACAGCATCGGTCTCGAGTCGGCCGATCAGATCCTGATCCAACTCGCCGGCCGACTCCAGCGCTCGGTCGGCGACGGCGCCCTCTTGTGCCGCTACGGAGGCGACGAGTTCGCGCTGCTGATCGAGTCCATCGACACCTTCGATGCCAGCGACTCCATGGCCGCGGACATCCACGAGTGCCTGCGCGCGCCCTTCGAACTCGACGGTCAAACCATCTTCACGACCGCAGCCATCGGCATCGCCAACAGCGACCGGGACTACGACCGCCCGGCCGAGGTCATCCGAGACGCCGGCCTGGCGACGAGCCGTGCCAAGCGCCAGGGCAAGTCGAAGAGCTCGACCTTCGACACCGCCATGCGCCAGGAGGCTCTGGCCACCCTGCGTACGCAGATGCAGCTGCGCGAGGCCATCTTGCGTCAGCAGTTCGAGGTCTACTACCAACCGATCGTCGCGCTGGGCTCGTGCAAGCTGACCGGCTTCGAGGCCCTGGTTCGCTGGAACCACCCCAAACGCGGAATCGTCGGACCGGTGGAGTTCATCCCGCTCGCCGAGGAGACGGGGCTGATCATCCCAATCGGACAATTTGTGCTCCGCCAAGCGTGCACACAGATGGCCACCTGGCACCGGCGCTACCCGGATGCCCGCGATGTCTCGATCTCGATCAACCTCTCGGGCCACCAGCTGAGTTCACCGACCCTGGTCGCCGACATCGAGCAGGTCCTGACCGACACGGGACTCAACCCCTGCTTCATCAAGATCGAGCTCACCGAGAGCACGCTGATCGACGACCCGAAGAACGCCCAGCGGATCCTGGATCGGCTCCGGGACCGGGGTATGCAGCTCTACATCGACGACTTCGGGACCGGCTACAGCTCCCTGAGCTACCTCCACCGCTTCTCCATCGACGGCCTCAAGATCGACAAGAGCTTCGTCGACATGGTCGGCCTCGACGAGCGCAAGGCCGCCATCGTGCCCAGCATCGTGGGCCTCGCCCACAGCCTCGGCATGGGCATCGTCGCCGAGGGTGTCGAGACCCAAGCGCAGGCCCGAGCGCTGACGCTGATGGACTGCGCCGAGGCCCAGGGTTACCTCTACTCCCGCCCTGTCCCTCGCGACGAAGCCGCCAAGCTGATCGAGCGCCGTATCCTCTCCTACGAGCCGCTCGAGGGCCTATAGAGCCCAGGCCCTCGCAAGCGCGCGGCTCGGGCAGAGCTTCGAGCTCACTCGCCCGTGAAGGCGTAGTACTCCATCCCGATGTCTTGAAAGCTCGGCTGGTTTTGGGTCCCGACCGCGTTGATGGTGAACCCGGTCCCCGCCGGTGAGAGGCCCTCGACCTCGCGGCCATCGTGGAGCGCCTCGTACTGTTCACGCTCGAGGTCCACGGCACCGGCCAGCGCCCCGGCGAAGTCGATGCGCTGTGCAGCCGCCCGCCAAGTCGGTGCGACGATGCCGGGGATCGCCTCGGCCGCGTCTCCGCTGCCGTAGCCGACCAAGAGCATGGTCCGACCGGCCAACTCCAGCTCCTCGCGGCCTGCGGCATCGTCGAAGCCGGCGGCGAGCCAAGCCGGCAGCGAGGCCGTGTACAGGTTGCCGACGTGGCGGACCTGTTCGCTACCCAGGCCCATCTTGTCGGCAGAAAAATTCCGATACCAGGGCTGGCCGCGGAAGCCCTTGGCGACCTTGTTCACCGCCGCGAAAGGATCGTGGTCGGCCCCCCGCTCCCGGGTCTCCTGCCACAGATCGAAGTCGCCGTCGGCCCGCTGCGCGACCTGGGCGAGCACCGCGTCGACCTCGACCCCCACCCCTTCACACAGGGCCGCGAGCTGGCCGTCGGCCGCATCCCCATGCCAGCCCCGCGCGAGGTCCCAGACCAGGGCCGTCGCCAGGGCCGTGCTCGGCAGGTGGTGGTAGGGACGGTGAAAGAAGATCCCCGCGAGCTGCTCGTAGAAGCCACGACGATCACCGCTGAGACCGTAGCGCTCGAACATGACATCGAGGGCCGCGATGACCTCGTCGATGTAGCACAGGGTGCTGTACTTGCCGTTGAACACGGGGAAGTCCCGGGCCCGTCCGCCCGGAGGCACGTAGCCGGGCATGAAGTGGCGCGCAAAGGGCTTGCGGAAGTCGAAGCCCCGGTAGCTCGAGGCCGATCCGGCGTGGGCCAGGTCGAGGGCCATGAGCTCGGGCTCGGTCTCCATGGCGAAGGCGACCGCCCCCGCGCCCTGGGTCTGCTCGCCGGAGCTCCCGCGTTGATACTCGGCGATGTCGGAGCTGACCACGATCGCCAGGCGGCCCCGGCCCTCGCAGGCCAGGTAGCGCGCCGCGGCCTTGGTGGCATACACACCCCCGAGACAGGCGTGCTTGAACTCGGGCACTTCACAGTCGCGGGCGATGGTCGGCATCCCGAGGCTGCGCAGAGCCTGGTCGACCATGCCCCGCACGATCACTGCACCCGCGGCGTTGTCGGTGGAGGACTCGGTGCCGAGGGCGAAGAAGCCGATCTGCCGGGGATCGAGATCGTTGATCTGAATCAGCTTCAAGGCTGCGTTCGCGGCCATCGTGTAGGTGTTCTCGTCGGGGCCACAGACCCGAAAGCTGCGCCCGACCACAGCCGCGACCTTGGCCCAAGGTGCGCCCGTCCACCCACACCAGTGCTCGAGATCGACACGGTGGCGAGGCAGGTAGATCGAGATGGCGCTGATGCCCGGCGAGCTGACTTGGCTGGTCACGGCTACACCTTTGACCCACCTGTGCCCCGCTTTGAAGAGGACTCCATCACGCAATTGCACCTTCTAGGGCGCTCGGTGCCGCGGGTCACAGCAGGCCTCCACTCGGCCCGCCCCACGGGGGAGCCCGCTCACTGGTTTGTGGACGGGTGAGCGCCCTTCACCGCGGACCCACCGCGGACCCATATGGAGGCCCGGGACGACTCCAGGTCCACCGGCGCCGTGAATCCGACTTGTCGTCGTCCTCGGACTGCTAGACCCCTGCGAACAGACGCGCACCGAAGCTGTCGCTGAGCTGACCGATGTCGTAGATGCAGCGCGCGGCCTTGGCCACGTCGTACTCGACCCGCTTGAACTCGAAGTGGCGCCGGGCGCTGTCGTAGATCGTGTAGCTCGCCCGCGGATCGTGATCGCGAGGCTGGCCCACGCTGCCGACGGAGATGATGTAGCGGTACTCGCTGCGGACCTCGAACTCCTGGGTCACGACCTCGAACACACGCTCACGGCTGATCGCAAACGATTTGCACAGGTGCGAGTGGCCGATGAAGGTCGCCCCCCCGAGCCGCTCCCAGATCGGCACGCAGGTCGCCGCCTGTTCGACGCTGAAGATGTACTCGAACTCCTCGAGGTCGACCGGCGAGCCATGGCAAAAGTGGGTGTCGTCGTCGCGCTCCATGTACTGGAGCCCACGCAGCCACTGCATGTTCTCCTCGCTCAGGATCTTGTGGTGGTAATCTAGAGCCTCGCGCGCAGCGTCGTAGTAGTAGCTGTAATCCATGCGTCCAGCGACGGCCGCGTCGTGGTTGCCGAGGATCGTGTACTTGGCATTCTCTCGGACGATCTTGCAGCACTCGTTGGGTTGCGATCCGTAGCCGACCGTATCTCCTAGACAGACCAGGGCATCGACCTTCTCCTTGTCGAAGCAACGCATGACCGCTTCGAGACCAGGGAGGTTTGCGTGAGTGTCGCTGAAGATCCCGTAACGCATATCTAAATAATTTCTGGCTCGAGCTCTTCGTCGAGTTCAAGGAGGTCGAGTTCGGGCACCATAATCGCCTCGTGGGCCCGACGTGAAAAGCCGCGGAGCCTGGTCCCCTCGGGCAGCGAACGCTCCCCGCGGATCTGCTTCCCGGCGACCGACACGTCGTGGAGTGTAGCAAGGGCCCGACTCGCAGCGAGCGCGATGTCGGGCTCGGGCGACTTCGAGAGGACCTCGACGGCATCACGCGCGAGCGGGTCGATCTCGCCCTCGACAACGACGACCTCCGCCATCGCTCGGCTGACCCGGGCGATGACCTCAGCGTGCTCGATCGGAAACACCTTCCCACGTGTGCTGCGTCGGACCACGGCACACAGGCGCTCGAGGGCAGAGCTTCCCAGTTCCCCGATGGCCCGCGCGACATCGAACCACGCCCGGGTCTCTTCCCTTGTAAGGAGCTCCAGCAGGGGCACGATACTGGACGCATCGTGCGCGATACCGAGCAGAATCGCCGCACTCTGACGGACCTGAAGTTTGGGGGACGCCAGCTGTCCGTGTAGCGCGGGGACAATCTGTGTCCCGAGCTCTGCGAAGGTCGGCAGCAGGGCCAGGAGTTCCTCGTCTTCGAAACCCTCGATCACCGCAAACACGGCCTCGACTCCCGCCGGACCCGGCTCGTTGAGACAGTGGGTGGCCACGCGCAGCCGGACCCTCGGGTCGCGGAGATCTCGGGCCAAGCGAGCGGCCGCCTGTTCACTCTCGCTCCCTGCCTCCCCGCCCCGGTCTCCAGCCCAGTCCCCAGCCCGGTCCCCAGCCCGGTCCCCAGCCCAGTCCCCAGCAGAGTTGATCTCGCCTGCGGCGCTGCTCGGCCGGGTCGGGTCCTCGGGTTGGACAGACCGACGTCGATGCGGCGGGGAGTTCTCCGTGCCGTCCAAATCAGAACCCAAATCCAGCTCGACCACCTGCGGGGCTGGGCCCACGACCCACCTGGCGACCCGCGGCGGGAGGGGGATCTGCTTGAGCTCGCACATCTCGGCGATCCGCGCCCAAGCTTCTCGACGCTGATCATCATCGAGATCGTCATCGGCTGCGTTGGCCTCGAGCGCGGCACCGAGGCGCTCTGCGTAGGACTCGAAGTCACCGACGACACCCGACCCGATCACCCGGCGCCAGAACCGACGGGGCGCACAGAGGCCATGCTCGACCGAGGCGGTCAGCACCCGTCGGCGGATCCCCTCGTACTCGTCCACGGCGAGCCCGTCGACCTCCATGAGGTGGCGCAGGTTGGCCTTGTCGGAAGCCGCCTCGAGGTGCTCGAGGGCCAGCCACGTCTCCCGCCGGGAGATCAGGTGTCGGTAGGCGCCCGCGACCAAGGCGTGGGGCGCGTTGACCAGCCGGCGGTCGAGGGCCGTGTCGCGGAGGTCGTCCAGCGCCTCGCCGAAGGCCTCGCGTGGATACTCGCTCCGAGCCAGGGAAGCCTGCGCCGACTCGAGACAGAGCGCGGCGTTGCGCTCGAGGGTGCGTGCGGAGACCTCGCGGCGGACCACCGAGGTCGCCCCCTCCCCCTGCAGGACCAGCTGCACTCGAAAGCGCCGGGACAGGGCCGAGAAGATCGGTGCAGCCGCGTCGCTGCCGACGTCCACGATCCCGTCGATGAGCGCCATACGACCGAGATAGGACGCCACCAAGCGGACTCCGATCAGCGGATAGCCGTGGTTATAGAGATGGATGGGACGGACCTGGAGCGCCGCCTGTCCCCACAGTGACCGCCCGGCGTCATCGAGCTCGAGGTCGATGGTGACGATCTCCCCATCTTGGCCGGCCCCCTGGTCCATGGTGAGCAGCCCGAGGTAGGTGTCCACAGCGCGGCTGGTCGGCGCCTCGGTGGGCCACCGACTCCCACCGACGACGACCGGGATCCCCGTGCTCTCGGGCTCGACACCGCGGACGACGGGGATCGGGAGGACCTGCGTATCGGCCATCCTCGACTCTCCCGCGAACCGCCAGCGAGGCTGCAACAGCCAGGGCGCGGCAGACGGCAGAGCCCCCGATTCGACACGCGCGCCGACCTGCCCGAGGTGAACACTCAACAGTTCACCCACGATGTGGCGCTGCTCGGGACCGAAGACCACGGTCGCGCTGCCCTCGGCGGGTGCCAGTTCGAGCCAGTTCGTGCGGACCTCGGCCTCGACCCCACAGCTCGGGCATCGACCTCGGACCGGGCCGCGCTCGCGACAGCGGAGCAGCTCGTCGGGCATGGCCTCGCCGTCGACCCAACGCCAGCGGGTCGCACGATAGTGAGTCCCGCACCGACAGACGTAGGTCACGTCGACGGTCCAGCTCGCACCTAGGACCTTGGTCACGAGCACACGATAGCCTCGCGCTCTTCTCGGTGTAAAGCTGCGCCCCCCGTGTCCGACCAGGAAGCCTCCAAGCAGCCCTCCCCCGCGCCCGCCCAAGCGCTGGCCACCGCGCTCGCCGAGCGCTGCCGGGATCAGATCAAGACCACGCTCGGTGTCGAGGTCGGTCTGGAGTCGGCGAGCCTCGCGTTTCTCGACCACTACCTTCGCACCCTCCGAGACGAGCAGCGCCCAGAGGTCCTCGCTCTGGTCGCCGCCCAGACCGGGGCCTGGTTCGGCGAGCTGATCCGAAGCGAGATCGGAGCGACCTGGATCGGCGACGGTAAACAGCCCAGGCGCCTGCGTCTCCTGCTCGAGCCGGCCTTCGTCCACCTCTCACCGATCGACATGGCCTACGAGGCGATCTTTGGCGTACCGGTCGAGGACAGCGACGCCCGCCTGCCCGACGGGGCCACCTTGGACCCGGGCTTCCACCTCCGCAAGCGCCCGCCCCGTCCCCTCCAGGACGGGGACGGGGAACAAGACGGGGACGGGGAACAGGACGGGGAACAAGACGCAGAACAGGGTCAGAGTGACCACGACTGGGTCGCGGATCGCCTCGCCGAAGTGCCCCCGCTGCCCGTCGATCAGTTTCACAGCCTCACCGGCCGCTTCGAGACCCTCGAGTTCATCCTTCAGTTGGTCCTGACTCGGTCCCTGGCCCGCGGTGAGACTCCTACTCGCTACCACCTGAACGACTACGTGGCGGAGCTCACCAATGACTGAGCGCGACCCGCATCCACTGGCTTGGCAGTGTACAATCCCCGGCGAATGAGCGACGAATGAGCGGCGTGGAGCCAGGTCGCGGAGCCATGCCGCTGGAGGAGGTCCTTCGCTCGCTGGCCGAGACCCCGGAAGACCAACCTCAGCTTCGCGCGGTGTTGGCATTGACGGTCGCCCGCTGGTCGCTCGAGCGCGATGACGACGAGAACGCGATCGCTCAGCTCCAGGCGGCGCTGAAGATCATCCCCGAGCTCCGGCCGGCGATGCGCCTGCTCTACCGGATCTACGGAGAGCGCGGCGACGTTCGAAACGCCGTCACCTATCTCGACCAAGAGATCCGCGCGACCCGGCACCCGCGTGAAGCTGCGGCCCTCTACAGAGAGCGCGGCCAGCTGGTGGAGCGCCACTTTCGTGATCTCAAGGCCGCCCAGCAGTGTCACGAGGCCGCCCTCAAAGCCACCCCTCGCGACCTGGCCGTGCTCCGCTCGGTCGAGCGGGTCTCGCTCGCGCGCGGCGACGTGTTCGGGACCATCGCCAACCTCGAGAGCCAGCTCGAGGTGCTCAGCGACGAGGGTGCCTCCGCCGGCCTGCTCCACGACCTCGCCCTGCTCGAGGCCCGCCATGGCGGCGACCTCGATCTCGCCGCCGACATGTTGCTGCACGCGCTCGAGCTCGTGCCCGCGCACTACGGCCTGATCGCCGATCTCTTTCGGATCTCGGAGCTCGCCGGCGACCCGGCCCTCATGCTCCAAGCCCTCGAGCTCGACGCGGAAGCCCGAGAGCCCGAGCAGCGGGCCATGCCCCTGGTCCGCGCCAGCCGGGTCCTCCACGACCACCGCCAACGCCCGGCCGCCCTCACCCTCCACCTCGCGGCCGCCGAGGCTCATCCCATGAACGTCTCCCTGTGGAGGAACCTCGAGGAGCTGGCCATGAGCTCCAGCCGCTACGAGGTCGCCGCGCTGGCCTGCCTCGGCCAACTCCGGGCGATCGGCGACGCCGAGCCAGGGGTCCGCGCCGAGCTTTTTTATCGCGTCGGCCGGCTCGCCATGATCCGCCTGGACCGGGTCAACGAGGGCCTCGCCGCCATGCGCAAGGCCCTGCGTCTGTTCCCCGCCCACGTCCCGGCGGTCGAGGACACGGCCCGCTATCTGATCAGCAACGGGCTGTGGGCCCAGCTGCTCGAGCTGCTTCAGCTCCAGATGGCGACCGCCGCCAGCGCGGGGTTGACCAAAGCCGAGACCGCCCAGGCCTACCTGCGGGCGGGCCAGGTCCTGGAGGAACACCTGTCCGAGCTCGAGGGCGCCCGCCGGCTCTACGAAGAGGCCTCCCAGATCGCGCCTCGCTACCGCCCGACCCGGGATCGGCTCGAGCGTGTACTCCACCAGATGGGCCGGAGCGAGGACCTCGCCGACTTCTACGAGGCCGAGCTGGCGACCGCCGAGACCCCGGCCCGACGGGTGTTTCTGCTCTCCGTGCTCGGGCAGCTCCACCACAACGACGACGATCCGACCCGCGCGATCCACTTTCTCGTCGCCCTCCTCAAAGACCTGCCGGAGCACATGCCCTCGCTCCAGCGGCTCGCGCGGCTCATGGCCCGCACCGGCAAGATCAAAGAGCTGCTGACGATCACCGAGCAGGAGATCCGGCTGACCTTCAGCCCCGTCCGCCAGGCCAAGCTCCAACACCGGGCGGGCGAGCTCGCCCTCGAGCTCTCCGAGCGGGAGCGGGCCCGGGAGTTCTTCGAGGCCGCCCTCGAGCAGATCGACGATCACCAGCCGAGCATGACCGGCCTCGAAGCCCTGCTCCGGGGTGACCGAGACTGGGATGCCCTGCTTCCCCTGCTCCGCAAGCGGATGCTCTACACCACCGATCGGCGCCGCCAGGTCAGCCTGCGCCTGGAGATCGCGAGCTTGCTGGCGACCCGCCTGGACCAGCCGGAGGACGCCCTCGCCGAGCTCGAGCAGCTCTTGAGCCGCTGGCCTCGCCACCTCCCGGCCCTCCACGCCGCCCAGAACCTGGCCACGCGCCTGAGCCGGTGGGAGCTGCTGCTCGAGCTGCTCGAGCGCCATGTCGCGGCCGTCCAGGGTCCGCGCACCCGGGCCCTGCTTCTGCATCGCTCGGCCAACGTCCGCAGCCGCTATCTCGGCGATCACGAGGGTGCCGTCCACGAGTTGGTCCGCGCCCTCGAGCTGTGGCCACAGCTCGGCGTCGCCCGGGCCCTGCTCCTGCGCCTGTACGAGCAGCTCGGCCGTAGCCGCGATCTCCAGGCCTTCGCCGAGGCCGGGCTGACCACCGAGCGCGGCGCGGACGACCGCCGGGCCCTCGCCCTCCAGCTCGCCGAGCTGACCCCCAAGGCAGTGGTCGCTATTCAATACTTGGGCGCTGTCGCCGAGGCGCGCCCGGAGGACTTCGTCACCCAGCTGCGCCTGGCCCGAGCCGCCCTCCGTGCGCGCCGCCCATCGCGTGCTGCCGGGGCCCTGGTCGCCGCCTGCAAGCAGTTTGGAGAGCAGGTCCCCGCCAGTGACCCGAGCCTGCTGGGCTACCGTTTTCGGGCCGCCCGGGCGGAGGAGGCCGCGGGCAACCTCGACACTGCAGACGATATCTACGCCTCTATCTTGGACAAGCAGCCCGGTCACGCCCTGGCCCGGCGCGGACGCCTGAGGCTCAAGACCAAGCGCCAAGACACCTACGCGAGCCGCTCGGAGGACCTCCAGCGCGCCGGCGCGTCCGCCAAACACGACGTCGAGCAGGCCGCCTTCGGGACCATCGCCGCCGAGCTCCACGAGCGCCGCGGAGACCTCAAGGGCGCCCTCGTCCGGGTCGAGCTCGCGCTCACCAACCGGCCCGACTACCTGCCGGCGCTGCACTGCAAGGCCCGGGTGCTCGAGCGCATCGGCGGGGCCAACCATATCAGTGAGGCCATCGCTACCCTCGAGCGCCTCGCCGACTACCTCAAGGTCACCGACCACAAAGTCCGAGCCCTGTCCCGGGCCGGGAGCATCTCCCTGCGGGTCGCCGCCCCCGACTCCCACAACTCTCAGGCCTGGACACTCTTCGCCCAGGCCCTGGCCCTCGACCCGGCCGACGAGTTCGCGTTTCGCGGCCTCGAGCGGACCCGGGTGGCGCACGGGACACACGGCGCTCCCCCGCTTCAGATCCTGCTCGAGCGTCGCTTCAGCGCGGTCGAGGCCAGGCAGCTCCTGACCCCCACAGTGGTCCGCGAGTGCGCTCGCCTGGCGGGCCACACCGACGGCCCCGAAGCCGCCGTCGACCTGCTCGAGCAGGGCCTCCAACACCACACCGACGATCCGGGCATCCACGCGGACCTCGCCCAGGGCTACGCCCGCCTGGAGCGCTGGCCCGAGGTCGTCGCCGAGCTCGAGCGCGCCCTGCAGCGCGAGATTTCACCGGAGCGGACCGCCGCCCTCCACTACTTTGCGGGTGACGCCCTCGAGCGCGCCGCCGATCCCTCGGCGGCCATCGACCACTACATCGCCGCCGGCCGGGGTGGGTTTCACCCCCGCCACGCCCTCCTGTCCGCCGATCGTATCGCGGCGGAACACGGCGCCCTCGACCAGCGCATCGAGGCCCTGCAGCTGCTCGTCGGGCTCAGCGACGGGAACCAGCGCGTCCGCAGCCTCCGGGCCCTGGCCGACATTCACCGCGGGCCGCTGGGCAAACCGGACGTCGCCGTCGAGCTCATGCGCGAGCTCTTGCTGCTGCGGCCCACCGACCTCGACGTACTCCGCGAGCTCCACCGCGCTCTGCTCAAACTCGAGCGCGGTGAAGAGGCCAAGGCCACCCTGCTCGCGGGTGTCGCTCACCACCGGGCCTGGCTCCGGGCCGAGGGGGTGCGCTCGAAGTTCGAGGGCGCGGTCGACCACGCCCCCGTACTCGGGCTCCGGGAGCTCTTCGATCGCTTCGGTGAGACCGACGGCGTGTTCTTGGCCAGCGCGATCCTCGAGGTCACCGGTCCCGAGTCCGCGGCCGCCCCCGATCCCAACGGGCGGGTGTGGCCCAGCTGCGAGGATCTCCAGGCGGAACCCTGGCCGCTGCCCACCCCCCAAGACGGCAAGCCCCTCGATCTCTTGGTCGGCGACCTGCCCTGTTCCAACGCCCTCGACCTCCTGCACGAAGGTGTGTTCTTGCTGCCCGAGCTCCCGGGCCTGCCCACGCCCCCCGTCGACGTCGTGCAAGGCCGAAGCCTGCCCGACAACTCGGGTGTGGTCATGGTCGCCCGAGCCCTGGCCGACGCCCTGGGCATCCCCCGGCCGCTCGTATTCCTCGATCCCAAGGCCGCGACCCCGGTCGTGGCCTACCTGGGCACCTCGCCCGTGCTCATCGTCAGCCGCAAGATCAACACGGCTCCCTTCGCTCCCGAGGCCCGCGACGAACTCGGCAGGGCCGTGATCCGCCTGGCCACCGGCGGCGACTACCTGCACGAGGGCGAGCGCGCCGACCCGCGTCTGCTGGGCCTGCTCATGGGGCTGTGCCGCGCACTCGACATCGAGCTCCCGGAGGAGGCCTTCGCGTCCGCCGAACACCCGACCATCGACCGGGGGCTCGCCGACTGGGTCGTGAAGTCCCTCCCCGACGCCGCGACCCGCATCGACCTGGCCCAGGCGGGCCGCAACTTCGCGCTGGTCATCGATACTTTTGGGCCCCAGCGCCTGCGCGAGTCCATGGCCATGGCCCAAGATCGGGCTGGGGTGGTCGCCGCCGCCGACCCCCGCCCGGCCCTCGAGCGGACCATCGCCGGCGGCCTCGATCAACTGACCAGTGACCGGGCCACCGCCTTGTTGGGCTACCTGCTCAGCGACGATCACCTCGGCCTGCGGCGATCTTTGGGCTACCAGGTCGCCCTCCACCAACCCAGCCGCGAGGACGTGATCCGATGACCCGACGTCGACGAGAGAGCATCGAGCTGCGCGGAGATCTGTTCACCACCGCGCGCGGGGATGACGAGTTCAGCGGCTCCATCGATCTCTCGGACCTCCTCGATCAGGTCGAGCGTGGCGAGGGCGGTGAGCTCCGCCCTCCCGCCCTGGTCGACAACCCTTCCCTGCTCTGGGGCGTGCACTCGGGCCTGCACTCCAGCCTGATCTCGACGGCCGTCCCCACGGGCACGGCCGACGCGTGGCAGCTGCTCGCCGAGGAGCTCACAGAGGAGAGCAGCGAGGTCCCCGACGGTGCCAACAGCATCATGGGAGGGGCGCTCATGGCCGAGGCCGGGCGGATCCTGGTCGACCGCCTCGGTCGACGCGAGGATGGCCAGCTGCTCCTGCGCAACAGCAACAGCGCGGTCGCCAAGACCTTGCTCGAGCTGAACTCGGGGGGCAGCGACTCGGTCGCCGAGGAGCTCGCCGAGCTCGAGCGCCAAGGCAGCAACTCGAGCTTGGACGCGGAGGAGCGGGCGGCGGCGTGGGTCGAGTTCGGGCTCCTGTGCGAAGAGTCGATGGGCAATCCGGAGCGGGCCTTGGACGCCTACCGCGAGGCCCTCGTGTGCCGACCGGCGCACCCCGAGGCGCTCCTGCTCGCGGCCGAGGCTGCGACCAGCTCCGGCCAGCGCGAGGCCGCCCACGCCCTGGTCAGCGAGCGCCTCGAGCACTGCGCGAGCAGCCGGGAGCGGGTGTCCCTGCTCCTGGATCTGACCGACCTCAGCGACGACGAGGGTGAGCGCCTGAAGCTCGTCCAGCGGGCCCACGACGCCGAGCCCCACGAAGAGACCGCCCTGCGCCGGCTGATCCGTCTGGTCGCCGCGACCGGCGATCCGGTCCGTCTGGGCCACCTCTACCGCCACTTGGCCGACGTCGCCGAGGACCCGCTCTCGGCGAGCACCGCCTTGCACCTCGCATTTTTGACCCTCGCGGACTCGCGCGAGCCCGTCGACCAACTGGTCCGTGAACTCGCCGCCCGCGAGCCACGGATGCCCGACGGCTCGGACATGCTCGCCCCCCTCTCCGAGGTCGCCCTGTACATCGAGCAGCGCGTGGCCTCGGGCGACGCCGAGGGCCTCCCGGCCAACATCCACGTGCTCGAGCGGGTCGCGCGGACCCTCGACGCCCCTCGCGAGCAGGCCTTGGTCCGCGAGGAGATGGCTCGCCTGCGCCGAGAGACCCTGCGCCGCACCGTCTACGAGAACCCCGATCCCGCCGACACGATCACCGGGCTGCCCAAGCTCTCCGAAGATCGCAAACAGCTGGTTCACGCGCTCGAGGCCGACCTCCGGTTTTGCCTGGTCCACCTCCCCGAGCACCGCTGGGTCCGGGAGGCCCTCGCCGAACTCCTGGCCTACACGGGCGACCACGGGAGTCTCGTCCTGCACCTCGACGAGTGGGCGCGGACGGTCGCCGCGGGGCCGGGGCGAGCCGCGATCTTGCTGCGCCTGGGCGAGACCCACGAGACCCTGCGCCACGACCCTCCCCGCGCCGCCGAGGTCTACGAGCTCGCCGTCGCCGAAGATCCGGACAACCCGGCCTGCCTCCGAGCGCTGGGCAGGGTCTACGAGAAGATGCGTCGGTGGCCGCAGGCCGTCGCCAACCTCCAACGCCAAGCCGACGAGACCGACGACGGTCCCCAACGCCTGACCGCCCTCCGGCGGGTGGCGACCATGGCTCAACACGAGCTCGAGGACGTCGACCTGGCGATCGCCACCTTGGAGGAGGTCACTCGCCTCGATCCCGACGACCTCCTGTCCCTGTTTCAACTCGCCGCCTTGTGCCGTCACGAGCACCGCATCCCCGTGCTCGTGACCACCCTCCAACACCTCGTCGAGCGCCTCGACGACGACGTGTCCAGGACCTCCGTGTTGGTCGAACTCGGCGAGACCCTCGAGCTCGAACTCAAGCGTCGGGATGCCGCCCGCGAGGCCTACGAGCGAGCGCTGCGCCTGACCCCCGGCTACACCCCCGCCCTGCGTGCCCTCGCCCGCCTCTACCGGGACAACAGCGATCTCGATGCCCTGCTGAGCATGCACGAGCCCGAGGTCGACTCGGTCACCGATCCGGCCGTACTCGCCCTCAAGGCGGCCCGCATCTGCCTCGACGAGCTCCAGGACCACGAGCGCGCGCTCACCTATCTGCGCCGGGCCTACCAGACCAACCCGGACCTCCACCCAGCCCGCCAGCTGCTCTTGCAGCTGCTGATGATCAACAACCACATCGAGGAGGCCTACGACCTGCTCCGGGCCCAGGACGTCCCCGCCCCCACACCGCTGGCCGCCGACTACCACTACCGACTCGGCCTGCTCGCCGAGGCCTTGGCCAGGGCCGCCAACAAGGTCGCCAACAGCCCCGAGAGCGACGAACCCGGGGAGGGAGACAGCCAGAGCGAGCATCGAGAGCGAGCCCGGCTCGAGGCCGCGACCCGCTTCGACGCCGCCCTTCAACACTACCGGTCTGCGCTCGGCTCCCAACCCAACCACGGGCTCGCGGCCGAACGCTCACGCCGGCTGCTCGTCGCCCACCACGACCACAAGAACCTCGTCCGGCTGGTGACCGCCCTCGCCGACGACGCCGAGGGTCCGAGCGAGACCGCCCTGCTCACCCAGCTCGCGCGGCTCCAGGCGACCGAGCCGGGCACCAAGCTGCGCCGCGGATCCGCGACCGCAGAGCGGGCCCGCCAGTCCTACGAGCAGGCCCTCCAACAGGCGCCCAGCGACCCGGTCTTGCGTCGCGAGTTCGAGACTCTGCTGCGCTTCATCGACGATCGCCAGACCCTGCCCTCGATCTATCTGCAGACCGCCCGAGCCAGCAGCGACACCCACTTCAAGGCCACACTCCTGGTCGAGGCCGCCGAGCTCCTGCTCGATGAGAGCCGACCCCGAGCGCGCAAGGGTGAGGGCTCGGCCCCCAAGCCGCCCCCAAGCCCCGCGCGCCAGGCCGCCGACCTCCAGCTCGCAGCGACCGCCATCCTCGAGGCGCTGCACGCCGACCCGGGCAACCCCTACGCGGTCCGCCACCTCGAGCGCCTCCTCAACGAACCCAGCCGACCGCTCCAGGCGACCGAGGCCGTCAGCGCTCGGGCCGTGCGAGCGCAGTCGGACGCGGAGCGGGCCATCTTCTACCTGGAGAGCGCCGAGCTGCTCGAGCACGCCGGGGCCGTCGACCAGGCCCGGCGCGCATACCAGGCGGCCGCCGAGGCGATGCCCGGCCTCAGCCCCGCGAAGCTCGGCATCGCTCGACTCGAGCAGTCGGGGGCCAAAGTCGGCATCCCGGTGCAGGTCCCCGGCACTCCGACCGTCTCGCTGCACAACCTCATGGCCCAGGCCCGGGACGCGGCGGTCCGCGCCGGCGCCTCAGGAGATCCGAGCGAGGCCGACCGGGCCATCGAGATCCTCGCGGGCATCCTGGAGCGCGACCCGGGTCACCGCGACGCCCTCGGTCTGGCCCGCGGCCTCGCCACCCAGCTCGCCAACCCGGCGCCGGCCATCGACCTGCTCACGCGCGTGTTTGCGCGGGTCAGCCACGACCTCACCCGCTACGATCTCGCCCTGCTCCTGGCCGAACACAGCGAACTCAGCGACGCCGTCGCCTACCTCGAGGCTGCGAACGAAGCCCGTCCCAACGGCAAGCAGGCCCTCCACGAGCTCGTCCGCTGCCACCGGCAACTCGGCCACGACCACGAGGCCGCGGCCGCCACCGAGCGCCTGCTCGAGCTCTACGAGCCCGGCGAGCCCTCGGCCATCGACCTGCGCATGGGCGTGGCGACCTCCCTCGGCGCCGATCCCAGCACCCTCGACAGGGCGCTCGACCATGCCCGCGTGGTCCTCGAGGCCCGCCCCTACGACGCCCGTGCGGTGACCTTGTTGGCCGATCTGCTCGAGCGCGACAGCCAGCGTGTCGAGGCCGCGCGGCTCCTCGACCGGCTGCGCTCGCGCGAGCGCAACCGCTCCAAGCTCCACGACATCCACCTGCGCCAGGCTCGGCTGCTCGCGGCGAGCCCCGGCCACGACGAGGATGCCCTGGCCGCGGCCGAGCGGGCCATTCGCATCAACCCCGGACACCGCGAGGGCATCGCCCTGCTCGCCGGGCTGCTCGACAAGCGCGGCGAGGCCGACCGCCTCAGCGACTACCTGCCTTCGATCCGCGGCGCCATCGTGAACAAGATCGGGCGCTCGGCCCTGTCCCTGCGCGACCTCAGCTTGCTCGCCCAGATCAGCCGTGCGCACCGGCCCGAGCTGGCCGCGACGACCGAAGCCGTCTCCTTCGCCATCAACCCCAGTGCCAGCGTGGCCCCGAGGGAGCACCTGCGGCCCGCGACCCGAGCCGGGCTCGCCCAGATCCTGGACGACCCCCAGCGCCGGGACGCCCTGCTCTCTACCCGAGAGCCACCCGAGCTCCAGGAGCTGTTCGCGGCCCTCGATCCCGCTCTCTCGCGCATGGACAAGGACTTCGGCCTGCTCTCGAAGGGCGACATCTTGCCGCTCCCCCCCGGTGCGAAGCCGAGCGAGTTCGATGTCCTGCTCGGCAACTGGTCCGCGATCGTGGGCGTCGACAAACCCACGCTGAGTTCGGCGGGGACACACAACGCCTGTGTGCTGCTCCCCGGAGCCCCACCGACCCTGCGCCTGGCCAGCAACTTGTGGATGCAGGGCGACCGCCAGTCCTGGCGGGGGCTCACCGCCGTCGCCCTCGCCCGCTATAGTTGGCGCTCGGCCCTCGCCCGGGCCCTCCCGCCCATCGAGACCGACCTGCTCTTGGCCGCCGCGTTCGAGACCGTGCGGGTGTTCAACGCGATCACGGCAGACCCCGATCCCCGCCGACTTCAAGAGCTCGCCGCCCACCTCGGCAAGCACCTCCCTCGGCGCAACCGCAAGGTCTTGGAGCGGGTCTGCGAGAGCCTCTCGGGCTACGAGTTCGCGCCCTCCTCGACGTCCCGGGCGACCTTGGCCTCCGACCTGCGGCTGGCCGTGCTCATGTCGGGTGACATCGGTGGCGTCCTCGCGGCGGCCTGCCTGCTGAGTGGGGTCGCGGGCGGCTCCCTCAAGCAACGGGTCAACCGCTCGGCCACGGCTCAGGGCCTGCTCGGGTTCGTCCTGAGCGACGAGTTCCTGAGCTTGCGCGCGACCGCCTGCGCCTGAGCGGCGCTCCGCGCTCGGCCGCCCAGGGGCAGCAACCAAAAGCAAACGCGGACCCCTTCGGGCCCGCGCGCAGCAACCGGGTTCGCAGCCCTGGGGACCTCAGTCGTGATCGCAGTTGCTGTGGTCACCATGATCATGGTCGTGGTCATGGTCGCCATGATCATGATCGCCAGAATCCCCGCCCTGGCGCATCTGCTCCATCGCCGCGGCTGTGATCTGAAGCTGAACCAGGTTGACGACACCGTCCGCCATCTCGGGCTTGTCGCCGGTCGAGATGTCACGGACGAGCTGGAGCACACGGGCCGCCTCGCTGGCCGATCCATCCAGCCACAGGACAACAGCGACGTCTCCCAACGCTCGGGCGAAGGGTCCCGCGAGCGCCTTACGCAGGGCCTCATCCCCCTCGCAACAGGACATGATGTGTGCCAGACGGTCGGCCTCGGTGATGTCCTTGGGCTCGACACCCTCCATCTTGTCGCTGAGGTCTTGGAACAGGCGCTTGGCGTCAAAGAGCAGCGGCCAAGTGTGCACGGCCCCAGACATCAAGATGCCACCGAGGTCGGCGGCCGAGGGCTCGACCCCCTCGAGCGCGGCCTCGAGCCATTCCAGGGCGGGTCGCTCGGTCGGCGCGGCGTCCCCTCCCAGGAGCGTCGGCAGGTGCTCGTCGAAGTTCGCGGGGACATCGAAGTTCGCGCGAAAGGTCTGCTCGCGGGCCCACACCAGGCGAGCTCGAGCCCAGTCCGCGCTGACCTCACGACCGCCCGAGTCGCGGTTCCAGTCGCGGGCCATCCGAACCTGCTGACCGTCGGTCTGAAAGTAAGCTGCGAAGTCGACCAGTCGATCGTTGGGATCGATGATGCCGATGTACAGGCGCGCGCCGTCGCTGTCGTCGGGCAAGCTCAAAGTCAGGCGCGTCACTCCGGGCGAGGCCGCCATGTCGACGGTCGCCACGGCACCGGCCGAGCTGCGCAGATCCTGGAGGCTCGCGCCGACCCAGGCCCTGCCCTGCTCCGGGATCTCCACACCCTTGCTGCGCAGCACGTGGATCGCCTTGCGGGCGGCCTTGCGGACCTTCTTGTCAGTGTGATCTTCGAGTCCGAGCAGCGCGCCTGCATCCTGCGCAGCCTGGAGCTTGGCGACCTCATCGAGCAGAGCCTTGGTGTCGGACATCGGCCGGCTTCTATCACAGGCCGTGGTCCAGCGCGAAGGCCGGCTGCAGGTTCGCCCCGGTCCCCCAGCGCGGCCGACTCCAGCGTGGCTGCTCGAGCACCTCCCAGCCGAGGGCACTACGCAGCATCCGCAGCGCCACGCCTCCCTCCGCGATCGCGTCGTCGAGCTCCCCCGGATCGGCGGACAGGTCGTAGTAGTGCTGCGACTCACGGCCTCGCCCCGGCCCGAGCACGAACTTGTAGTCGCCGATTCGCCCGGCCCGACTCCCATCTCCGAGGTACGAAACCACCAGCCGCGGGGGCGGCTGCGGATCATCGATGAGCGGCACCAGGGACTCGCCCTGCCACTTCGGATCGAAGCCGACACCGAGCAGATCCGCGAGGGTCGGCGCCAGATCCAAAAGGTCGACAGGCGCGCCCACGCGGCCGGGAGCGAGTAACTCGGGGGCCCGGATGGCCAGGGGCACATGGACACTCTCCTCGTAGAGCGTGCGCCCATGCCCGGCGCTCCCATGCTCGAGAAATTCCTCTCCGTGGATCCCCATCAGCACGATCACCGCCTCGTCGAGGTTGCCCTCGGCCTCGAGCGCGCGCATCAGCTCACCGAGGGCCGCATCGATGACCTGAAGCTCGCCCAGATACAGGCGCCGCACGTACTCGAGCTGGGTCGAGTCGGGCTCGATCTTGCCGGTCCTCACCCTCCCCACCCACATATGGGTGCGGTGCTGGGCCGGCGCTCCCTCTGGAACCGGGACCTCGCTGAGGACCTCGCTCGGTGGGTCGTAGGGGGCCTGCGCGTCGCTGAGCACGGCGTAGATAAAACGGGGTTCCGGGCGCTGCTCGATCTCCCCGAGCATCGCACGGACCACCTTCTGGGCGTCGTTGCCCCGGGTGTTGCTGCGCCTGAGAACCTCGTGGTCGGCGAAGCCCTGGGTCAGGCCCCGCTCCTCGTTGAAGTAGCTGTTGGCCGAGACGTTGGAGGTGAAGTACCCAGCGCGATCGAAGACCTCGGCGAGCATCACCTGGCCCTCGGCCACAAAGGTTCCACGCACGGTCAAGTGGCCGGCCGGGACCACGCTCGACAGGGCCCCAGCGTGACTCGGCACGGCCGCTGCCCCCAGCGCGTAGGCCTGCTCGAACACCAGCGCGGACTCGACGAAGGCCTCGACGTTCTCGAAGCGAGGTCCCCGACGGCGGGCCTCGAAGAGGTCGTCCGGGCGCACGCCCTCGAGGGCCAAGATGTAGACGTTGCGGGGCCTCCGGTCCCGGTGGTCCACGGGGATCGAGCGGTGGGCCACGATGTTCATGGCCTCGAAGATCGCCCCCCCGGGCAGCTCCCCAGGACGCTGCTCTCGCGAACTACCGATCCGGATCTCGAGCCGGGTCGGCAGTTCGCCGTAGCCGGAGAGATCGACGGTCGCCCGGCGCCCAGTCGCCCGCAGGGGCTGCTGGAGCAGCTCCGCGGGCTGTCGGCCCGCCCGGTGATCCGCGTCCGTGCTCGCCAAGACCTCCAGCGACCCCCGACCCGAGACCTCGAACTCGAGGCGTCCACGCCGGGGCGGCACCAGGTAGTAGACCAGGCTCATGCCCGCCGGGACCTCGAACTCGACCTGCTCCCCCTCCGCCCGCACCGCGTAGTCGCGCTGCGAGGGCGGACCCGCACGGATGGCCTCCAAGGTCCCGATCTCCACGCTCTCGACCGCGGCCGCGGCCTGCTCCGCCGCGTCCGAGTCGGGGGGCCACGGGCCGAGCTCTCGAAAGTGCAGGCGCAGTCGATTTTCCCCGGTGACCACCAGATCTGCGGGCAGGGACAGGGTCCTTCGCTCCCAGGTCTCCCCGACCCTGAGGTTCGCCAGCGGCCGCTCTTCCCACAGCACCGTCACCGACTGATTGGGCGCCAGCGCCCGCATCGTGATCGCCATCGCCAGTCCAGCCTCGGGGGGGGGCGGGTCCTCACCCAGGACGGAGACGTCCTCGCCCGGGACGGAGACGTCCTCGCTCGGGACGGAGACGTCCTCGCTCGGAACAGAGACCGCCGTGGCCAGGTCGGGGTGGAGCTTGGGCGAGAGGGCGCCGTCGAGGGGAATCGAGAGCGACCCCCCCCGGCCGATCAACACCGCCGCGCGCCGCTCGTCCACATCCTGCGCGAGCCGCCAGTGCGACCCCGCGGCCGCGAGCTGGAGATGTTTTTGAGCGCTCGGGTGACCCAGGTCGATCCACACCCGGCCCTCGCGCATGACCACGGCGCTGGGCCGCTGCGCGATCAGGTCCTGCCAGGTGTCGGTAGCCTCGACCCGCGCCACGGGAGCGAGCTGCACCTGACCCGAGGCCGGTCGCTCCCGGGCCTCGGTCCTCGCCGAGGGACGCTGTCCACAACCCACGCCGAGCGTCCCGAACACCAAGAACATCCCGAGCACCCCGACCGTGAGACCCACCAGGCCTCTGTCCTCAGCCACGCGAGCGCCGAGCCTTTCGAGCCGCCTCGCCGAGCGGCGAGACCCAGACCACGGGTCCACACGCGAGCGCCAAGCCGAGCAGCGCCAGCCACCCTGCCGGATGGCCCAGCGCCGTCAGAAGCGAGCCGCGGCTGGCCGCCTCGAGCCACGCAAGGCTTCCCACAGACCCCAACAGCGCAGCCAGCGAGACGCTCCCGAGGTCGACGCTGTCGTCCCGCTCCCGGCTGTTGCGATGATCGAAGGCGACCAGCACCAGCGACGCGGCCACCACCGCCGCGGCCATCGCCAGGTGCACCGAACTCATCGCGTCGATCGCCCCAAGCACCCGACGCAAGAGCGGGCCCTCCGTCCAAGTAGCGACCATCGACTTGGGTGGAAACAGGGCCTCCGGCAGGGGATCGAGCGCCAGCAGGAGCTGGGCGCACACACCCCCGACCACCAGAGTCACGCTCACGCGCCGGGCGAACACACCGGCGAGCGCACCCAAGATCATGCCCACCACCGCGGCCCAGGGCGCGATCTGGACCTGGCGGGGTTCGGGCATGCGTAGATCCCAACCTGCGCGCCACAGATGGAGCTGAAGGGCCACGCCGGCGCGCTCATCGATGACCTCCACGCGCAGCAGGTGCGGGCTGTTCCCGACCGCAAAATCCGGGCTGGCCTCGACCGCCTCGATGACCGCCTCGCGCACCCACATGGGGCCCCCGTCCTGGATCACTTCGACCGCCATGGGCTCCCCCCGAAGCGGCTGGCCGCGCTCGTCCCGGAGGCTGGCGAGCAGTGCCAGGTCGTCGAGGGCGTCCTCGGCCACAGCCTCGACACCGAGCTCTCGGGTGCTCGGTCCAGCTGCCCACAGCGCGGCCAGACAAGCCAGGACGACCCCAAAAAGTGCCCCGAACACCGCGCTGCGTGGAACCGAGGTCACACCTCCCTCTTACCGCGCTTGGCGATCGCTTGGCAAAGTCGGCTTCACTCCTCGCGCCGGTCGACCACCCACAGCGGGGCCAGGGGCAGGCCAGCGGCGACCCGGAGCACCATCTGCTCCCCGTCGAGAGCCGGGACCGTCCGCAGCACCCCCGGCCGAGCCGGGTCGGGGATCACGGCGGCGGGCCCCGCCAGGACCCGGGCTCGGAGCTCTGAAGCCGCGGCTCCCTGGGCCGTCGAGAGCAGGCGAGCGAGCGCCTTCGCCCGCAGTTCGAGCCCGCACCCGGTCGCCACTCCGATCAACTCACGGGTCCCGAGCGCCACCGGTCGCCCCTCGCCCAGGCCCGCTCCCGCCCGCTCACACAGGGCGTCGGCGTCGGCGAGATGGGTGAGCAGGTCGATCTCGGCGAGCTCAACCTGGCCGCGGGAAGGTGCAGGGGGTGCAGGATCGGCCCCCTCACCCGCCGCCGCACGACGCAGGGCGGCCGCGGCCCGGGGGTGACGGCTCTGGACCTCCGCGTCGAGAATCGCCTCCAGGACCACGGACCAGGCCTCCAGATCCGCGCGTCGATCCCCGGCCACGATCCACAGCAGCGCGTCCAGTCGCCGCCAGCGACGTTGAGGAGGGGCCTCGGCCACAAACTCGGAGATTGCTCGGCGCAGCTCTGCGACCCCCGCATCGCGCTCGGCTCCGCGCAACCCTGCGTCCACATCGGCATCGCGCAGTCGGATCAGGACCAGCTCTCGGCGGGCCGCCTCGCTGGTCCCCGCGTCGCTGTGGGCCTCGACCTCACGCAGCGCCTCGAGCGTGTACTCGCGCGCCCCTCTCACGCTGAGACCTGCGCTGTAGCTGCTCCCCGCGACCGCCGCACGACGCCACACCGCCAGCGGATCGGGGCTCGCGGCCGCCGCTGCGATCGTCAGTTGCTGAGCCCGACCGGCCTCGCCGTGCGCAAGGGCGACCTCGGCGTGGAGCTGAGCCCGCGCGGTGCTCCCGAAGTCTGGAGCGTGAATCAGGCGATCGTCCAAGGTCGCTAGCCTCAGGTCGTGGAGCCCCGCGTGAAGCAGGGGCACGACTACGGGCCCGCTGCACGCGAGGGCCAGATCGGCCTCGAGAGCCCCGAGCAAGGCCAGGCCTGTGGACGCCTCGTCCAGAGCCTCGAATCCGGCCTCGAGGGCCACCCTGCTGCGCTCCGCATCGAGGCCCACGAGCTCCAGCCGCTCCCCGCTCGCCGGACCCGGGTCCAGCCAGTCGCCCAGGCTCGGGCAGCGGCCGCGGCTGCGCAGGCGCAGGCCGCCGACCGCCAGCGCGATCCGGGGGTCCCAGCTCGCCAGCCACGCCTCTCCCAACGCCCGGGCGGCGACGCCCCGATCGGCGCTCTCCGAGCTCCCGACTTCGCCCGAGCCCGAGCCCGAGCCCGAGCCCGAACCCGAACCCGAACCCGAACCCGCTGCGCGCTCGAGCGCGAGCGCCGAGGCGACCGCAGGCAGGACCTCGTCGACCAGCGGACCGGGCACGACCTCGGCGATCGCCAACGCCTGCCAGGGGTGCCCGAGCACCAGCTGACGACGGACCTCCTCGACCGCGAGCGCGGCGACCTGGACGAGCCCCGCCTCGTAGCCTCCGACGATGGTCGAGCGCCGCAGCTCGAGGGCCAACACGGGTTTGTCGCGCAGCTCGAACAGGCGCGCGAGGGTCAGCAAGAGGTCGAAGCTGCGCCGATCGACGGGGACCTCGGTGGTCCAGTGCGGACCCATCCCGAGACCCCGCGCGCCACCTTCGGCCGGCTCCGAAACAGGGATCAGATCACGCAGGTTCGTGTTCAGGGCGAACTCCGCCCCGGCCGCGTCTCCGATACTCGCCGACACGCGCCAGGCTTTGGCCGCCTCCTGTGGGCCCTGTCCGTCGAGGGCATCCACTGCCGCCACGATCCACGACTGGCGACTCTCGACCGCCCCCGGGCGGACCTTCGAAAGCCGCAACAGCGCGTACTCCCTAGCCCCCTCGGGCAGCGCGTCCACAGCCTCGAGCACCGCGCCCAGGTCCCGATCTCCGATCCACCCCGAGAGCCGGCGAGTCGGGGTCAGGCCCGGGCCCAGGCCGCCGTTGAACTCGGTGGCCAAGAGCACGGCGATGTCCTCGGGAGTCAGCGAGATCCCGCGCGCACGTGCGAGCTCGGCGACCGCCCGGGGGCTCCGCTGACGAGCGAGTTCGAGCGCCTGATCGAGCTCCGCCTCGAGTCCCTCGAGTCGCGCCCGATCGACGGCCAGCGGAGCCATCGCTCGCTGGCCCCGAGCCTGGGCCTCGGCCCGAGGACGGAGCTCGGCCATGAACCTACGGTCGTCACCGGTGATCGCCTCGGGACAGGCCAGCGCCACCCGACGCATGTCCGTGTCGGCGGCCAGACTCTCACCGAGAACCGCCGAGGCCAGCGCCCGGGCCCGCAGCAATACACACGCTTGCTCCCCCGCCCCAGCGTCTCGAAGCGCGTCGACATCGAGGGCCAGCACCCGGCCATAGTGGGCCGCCGCGAGCCCGCGCTGCCCCCTGCTGCCCTCGAACTGCGCCAACATGAGCAGCGACCCGAGGTCGCCGCCATGGCGAAAATCTCGCAGCAACAGCGCCCGGGCCTCGTCGGCCTTGTCCAGCTCGATCAGGGCCCTCGCCCAGGCCCTCGCCGCCTTCCCCCGGGGCGGGCGCTTCATGGCCCGCGCTCGGGAGTCGAGCTCGGGCCACTGCTCCGCCTTGGCCAGCTGCACCAGACCGCCGCAGCCCCCGAGGCTGGAACCAGCGAACACGAGGCCCACAGCGAGGGTCAGGGCTGCCCAGGACGTGCGGCCACGTCGGGCGCCGCTCACAGGGCTATACACAGGGAGTCCTGACCACCGAGCTCCTCGAGCAGGCTCGCCAGCAAGATCTGCTCTTCTCCGCTCAACGCCGCGCGACCGAGGGCCGCCAGGCACAGCGGCTCGATGCCCGGATCGGGGTCGCCCAGCGCGATGTAGGCCTCCGCCAGCCGCAGCTGGTTGTCCGCCCGGTCTGGGAAACTGTCGACGACCGCCTCCAACAGCTCCAGGCCGTCCTCGGAATCGCCGGCGTCCAGGTGATCCCCAGCGAGCACGTAGAGCGTGCCGAGCATGCGCTGGGCGGCCATGTCCTCGAACCCCGGATCACGGGCGATGCTCTCGAGCGACCAAGTCCGCATCTCCTCCAAGATCTTCAGGGCCTTGAGCCCGCGCAGCTCCGCCACACGCCCGGCGACCGCCGCCCGTGCATAGGCGTAGGCTGCCGTGTGGTCGTCCTCGGCCACACGCAGCTTCTCGAGGGCCGCGAGCCGATCGGCATCGCTGACCGAACCGCTGGCGACTCGAAGCTCGAGGGCCTCGTAGATCGACCATGCGCCCTCTCGCTCGGCCTCGAGAATCGTCGGGTCGACGGTCCCCTGGGGCCTGCAGCCGCTCGCTCCTGACAACATCACCGAGACAGCGACCAAGCTGAGCGTGCGCACGGCGGATGGATAACACACCCCTCCGCCGAGGCCGAACGGGTCCGCTCAGCTGTCGTAGTCGTGGATGACCGTGCTGTAGTCACTCTCGCTGGCGGCGCCCATCGACGCGAGCCCGACCTCTTTGCAGGCCGACGCACCGGCCCCCGTACAGACCTTGCCCAAGCTGGCCTTGAAGGCCTTCTTTTCAGCGGCGGGCGCCGAGGGGAACGCGACGATGACCATCCCCGGGAGTGAGCTCGAGCTCCACACGACGTTGAGGTTTTCGCCACCTACTTTGGCCAGGCTCGCCTTTTGGGCGTCGTCGATCAGCGCACAGGCGACCTCTCCGCGAGCTGCCGCCTTGATGGTCTTGACCGGCCGGCGCGTGTCGACGACCTCGAAGTCCGAGAGCACGAAGCTCTGTCCACCGACCACCTTGTCGATGAAGCGGGGGTCGTCGCCGTGGTCGGTGCCCAGGGTCTTGCCCTTGCAACCGTCGACCGAGGTCTCGGTGCTGCTGACCAAAAAGTACTGACGCCCGCCGCCCTTGCTGACCTCGGCCGAACCGAGGACCTCGAGCTTGGCGTGGTCGCGGAGGTCCAAAAATGCAGCCAGCGAGAGGATCCCGTAGTGGGGATCGTTCTCGCTGATCCAGGTCTTCGCCAGCTTGCGGCTGGTCTGATATTTGCCCTGCGCCGCGGCCCAACCATTTTGCTCGGCGACCCCGGCGATCAGCTTGTCGACGTACTGCTGGGCGCTGGAGGAGCTGCCGCCCCCGTGCTCCTTCAGGATGAGTACGTTGACCTCGCCGGCCGCGTCTGCGGCGACGGGGGCAAGGGCGATGGCGGCGAGAGTGAGGACGACGGCGGCGGTACGGGTGCTCTGGCGCAAGGGAACCTCGGTGCGCTTGGACGGGGCGCCCCCCAACTTATGCATTTCCCTCACCTTGGATTTGTGCCCCATCTCACAACCCCCTATTCGCCCACTCGGTTCGCCCACTCAGGCTCGAATACGTCGCTCACCGACAGGGATGAACACCAGCGCCCCTGCGACCGTGAGCAGCGCCAGGGCCATCCACACGCCGCCGCTCTCGGCCAGCGCCTGTCCTCCGGCCCAGTCGACCACCGGGGCGATCCAACTCGAGAGTGTTCCCGCGCTCAGCAGCGGCCCCAAGATCAGGTACGCGACACCGATCGCCAGGGCGTAGGCAGACGCCAAGATCCAGGTCCGTCGGCGCTGATCGACCGCTTCGATCTCCGGCAGCCGGTCGAGCACACGGCGGGTAAAAAACGCGTCACAGGGCTCGTGAACATCGAACAGGGCGAGCTCCATCGCCACGAACTCGGCGAGCTCGGCGGCGCAGTCCGGGTCGGCCTCGGCCTCGGCGCGCAGTTTCGCCGGCAGCCACCCCCGCCCCTCGGGATCGCGCCGAAGTTGCTCGGGGCTGGGCTCGAGCTCGACCAGAGCCTCGAGAAAAGCATCGACGACCGACTCGGGCCCACTCACGCGGCAGCTCCGTCGATCACTTTGGGCTCCCGCAGTTGCTGCCGGAGGAGCTTCTTGGCCCGATGCAGGTGGGTCTTGATCGTGCCCAGAGGCAGACCGAGGACCTCGGCCATCTCGGGATAGGAGACGTCCTCGAGGTAGTAGAGCGTGACCACGGCGCGGTAGCGCTCCGGGAGCTGGGCGATCGCGGCGGCGAGGTCGCTGCGCAGATCGCTGCGCCCGGGCGAGAGCTCCGTCTCGGGCGCGGCCGCGGAGGACTCGAAGCCCTGGGGCAGGGCCGAGAGCACCTTGCTGCGGGTCCGGTGGTTGACGAATACGTTGTAGGTGATGCGGTAGAGCCAGGTCGAAAACTGGGCCCGCCCCTCGAAGCCCGGGAGGCCCCGATAGGCCCGCAGAAACACGTCTTGAGCGAGGTCGTCGGCCAGCGTCGGGTTTGAGGTCAGCCGAATCAAGAGACCCCGGACCTTCCCCTGATGGCGACGAACGAGCTCCGCGAAGGCCAGCTTGTCGCTGCCCTTGCCGGCGCGCTCGACCAGGGCCGAGTCCTCGAGCCCGGGGAGCGCGGGCGCCGAGGCCCCGATGTGGGCCGACCGCCAGCCCTGTGACAGGGCGCTCACTGTGGACCTCCGTCCCGGACGGCGAAGCGATGACTGATCAGATACCCGACCCCGATAAAGCCCGGAATGAGGCCCGCAGTCGAAAGATCCCCGTTGCCGAACATCGAGGCGAGCACCAGGCCCACCCCGGTACACACGAGCACCAAACCGCGCCGCAGGTCGTTGGCTCGACGGGCCCCGAGCAGCTCCGGGGGCGGCTCGAGGCCCTTTTCCACCATGCGCCGGGCGAGCTCGAGACGGCGCCGAGCCGTCGCGTGGCGAAAGCGAATCGTGGAGATGACGATCAGGGCGACGATCGCCAGGAACGCGAGATCGAAGGCCTGAAACCCCTCACAGGGGGACTGGGCCTCGAACAACACGGCGTCGAAGTCGAGGGCGAGACCGAAGACGCCTGTACAGCCCTGGTCGCTCACCCCCATGTCGACAAGGGGACCCAGCGCGAACTGTCGGCCCGAGTGCAGGTACCCCGACCCGAGATCGGCCGCCATCGCCCGCCCGGCGACACCAAAGGTCAGCAGCGCCGTACCCGCAGCCAATCCCTGAGTCAGCCAAAATTTCTTTTGTTCCCGCAGCATCGACCCAGACCAGACCCCGTTGCCTCGCGACCTGTTTCGCATTGTCTCTTGTCCTAGCAGCCCCCGTGGTGAAACCCACCACGGACTGCTAGCGCACGCACACCGAGCGCGCGAGCAGTGCCGTTCTGGACTCAACAGGCACTGCGGTAAATCCGCCAGACGTCGAGGATCGACGGCCGGAGCCGTGGCCACGGCTCCCCGCCGACGGACACCAGCGCGTCGGCGAGCCGCGAATAGCCAGTCTCGAGCGTAGTCCGGCGCTCCCTGGCCCACTCCTCGCGACCCAGCGCAGCATCGATGTGGGCTCGAAACTCGGGCAGGTCGGCCTCCAGACCGTGAAATACACCCTGAATCTCGAACTGCTCGGCGAACCACGCGCTTTGAAATGTCCGGGGGTCGGCCGCCAGCGGTGCACAGCAAGCCGCGCTCACCACGCAACAGGTCAGCTCTTCCCACAGGATCCCACGGTGGATCGGGACCCTCAAATCGAGTGGGATCTGCCCGTAGTCGAAGCCGTGGTCATCGGCCAACTCCCCCAGAAAGAGGGCGTGGACGAGCTCGTGAATGAGGTTCGGCAGACCTTCGCTCTCCACGATCCAATCCGGCCCAGATCCGGTCCTGCGCTCGTCCGGGCGGGCCCGCCGACACAGATTTTCCCATTGTGGACCCACGCGGGCCTCCCCCCCCATCTGGGCGAGCACGGCGCTGGCCTGGGCGAGCACTTGTTCATATGTGCTCATCGGCGTAAGCCCAGATAAGCGTTCGGCATCGAGGCGTCGGCCTGGTAGGCTGACATTGGGCGTTGCCCCATCACTTTGGTCATGCCTGGTCTCCCCGCGCTGAGCAACCCGAAGGATCCGAGTGAGACCGGGCGCTCGGCCGAGGCGACGTTCAAGCTCGGCCGCTACAATATCGTCAGCCGGATCGCCAGCGGCGGCATGGCGACGGTGTACCGGGGGCGCCTCGAGAGCGAGGGCGGCTTTGCCCGCGACTTTGCCATCAAGGTCATTCACCCGCACCTCGCGGCCGCCGAGGGTTTTCGAGAGCGCTTCCTCGATGAGGCGCGTGTGGCGTCCCGGGTCCGTCACGCAAACGTGGTTGCGACCGTCGACTCCGACCGCGACCAAGGCTACCACTTTCTAGTCCTGAATCTGGTCGACGGGCTGACCCTGCGGCAGATGCAGGTCGCCGGTCTCACCCGGCTGCCCCCCGGAGAGGCCGCGCGTGTGGTCTGTGATGCCGCGAGGGGTCTGCACGCCGTCCACAGCGTGTGTGACGACGATGGCGAGACCCTCGGCGTCGTCCACCGGGACATCTCTCCCCACAACCTGATGCTCGACAGCGAGGGCAACTGCGTGCTCATCGACCTCGGGCTGGCCAAGGCGCGGGGACAGATGGGCCACACACAGACCGGAGTCCTGTGCGGAAAGCTCCCCTACATGAGCCCGGAGCAGAGCCGCATTGATCCTTTGGACGCCCGCTCCGACGTGTTCAGCCTCGGCAGCGTCCTGTTCGAGCTCGCGCTCGGGGTCCCTCCCTTCGGCGACGACCACACCCCGAGCACCCTGGACAACCTCCGGATCTGCGACCCCGAGCGGCTCGCCACCATGATGGCTCAGGTCGAGCTCCCTAGCTGGCTGTGCCAGGTCGTCCTGCGCTGTCTCCGACCGGAGCCCGACGACCGCTACGCGAGCGCGGCCGCCCTCGCCCACGAGCTCGACGAGGGCATGCGGCGCGCGGGCATCATCCAGTCCACTGTCCGCCGAGAGCTCGCCACCCGCGTCGCCACCCTCCAGTCCAAGCTCCGGCCGGAGCAGAGTGCGGAACCCCTGCCCGTGCTGATCGGGGCCGAGGACACCAGTCCCCACCCACAGGTCGCCGCGCCCCGGGCCTGGCTGCGCAGGTGGGCGGGAGGCCTGGGCATGGCGGCGGCCGGCGGCCTGACTGCGATCACCGTCATCGTCGCCCTCGGTCGGCCCTGGGACCGACCGACCTCTCCCGATCCCCTGCAGCCGCGCGAGCAGGGGACTGTGGAAGCGACCCCCGAGGCGACCGAGCTGCCCGAGCCCGCACCCGTGGACACCCGGGACGCCCTCGGCGTGGACACCTTCGCGGTCCCCAGCGACGACCCTTCGCTCGCACCCTCAGCCCCGGGTGAGGCAACAACCACCAGGGAGCCCCGCAGGCCCCACAGGGGTGGCCGGAACAACAAGCTCGACGGGTTCAAGAGCAACCCCTACTGACCTGAGCCGCGATGTCCCCCGCCTCGTTCTCGCCCTTGGCGAGCCTGCTGATCACGCTGGTCCTCGGGTTCGCGCCCCCGCAGGCCGTTCTGGCCCAAGGGCCCAACTCGGGCTCTCCAGCGGATCCGCCGGTCGATCCCCCGGCTCCCCGACTCGGGCCTGGAACGGCGCCCGACGCCACACAACCCGAGCCCGCGGCCAGAGAAGCCGCGGCCAAAGAAGCCTTCGATCACGGCCTGAGTGCGGTCTCGCGCGGCGACTACAGCGACGCGGTGATCTCCTTTCGACGGGCCTACGAGTTTCGACCGCACCCCGTGGCCCTGTTCAACCTCGCGCTCGCGCTGGAGAAGGCCGAGCGCCTCCCGGAGGCCTGGACCGTGTTCGACACCCTCGTCGACGCGGTCGAGAGCAAGGCCGAAACCCGTGAGATTCGCCGACACATGAGCGCGATCGCGGCGGACATCGCTATCTTGGAGGTCGCGTCGACCGCAGCCCCGACACGCCTGTGCATCGATGGCCTCGACATCCTCGAGCGCGGCCCCACACATCGGCAGATCGCGCTGGAGCCCGGGGTCCACCAGCTCCAGATCGACGATCGCCAGCTCTCTGTCCGGCTCGGCCCAGGCGAGCGTCGCGTCGTGCTCCTCGACCCCGAGACCGCGCGACCACAAGTCCCATCCAAGACCCGAGGCTTGCCCGCGAGCATCGGCGTGGGCATCGGCGCGGGAGCCCTCGCCGTGGGGCTCGGGGCAGCCGCGCTCACACCGACGCTGCCCGCCCCTCAGCGCCGCGGGTTGGGCATGGGTGCGGTCGGCAGCGCTGGAGTCGCGCTGACCGCCAGCGTGATCGCCATCATCCTCGAGCGCCGATCCGCACGACGGGGCTCGAGCGCGGACCGAGCCGCTCGCGGCACGAGTGAGAGCGCCCAGACGAACGGGAGGTCGAGGACCACCCTCCCCTGCCCCGGCTCCCCGGCGCTCGAGCGCCGCATCGACATCGAGCTCGACCTCGGCCGTGGTGAGGGCGAGTCACCGGCGTTCAAAAGCGTCCGCTGAGCACAGCCCCGACTCGTCCACCCGCGAGCGCCGGGGACAGGGTCCACAGGCGCCGACGCTGGAGCGCACCGACCACGACCATGGCCACGCCCCCCGACAACAGCACGCCACCGGGGATCCCAATGCTCGCCGCCGCCCGATCGCGCCCGTCCTGAAAACAGTTGTTTCCCCCGTTGGGCGCGCAGGGGTCCGAGACCCCCATGGCGATCGCCCCCCCGACCAACACCCCCCCGACCACCGTGGCCGCGATCCCCGAGTCGACCCAGCGGCGCGCCCTGTGGGCCTCGGGGCTGTCCCGCAGGCGAAGGTAGTCGTCGGTGCTCGCCTCCCACTCGCCACCGTCGATGTCCGTGTCTCCCTCGAGATCGGCCTCGACCTCCGGGTCCAGACCCGAGTCGGCGCGGCCATCGACAGCCACCGCAAGCTCAGAACCGGCGGGCTCCGCAAGCTCAGAACCGGCGGGCTCCGCGAGCTCCGCAGGCGTGGTCGAGACCCGCGGGTCTCGACTCTCGTTCGAAGCGTCCTCGCCCTCCGGGGCCGCCGTCTCAGACACCGACTCCGTGTCCGTCGGTTCGGCGTCGGGCTCCGGGCCCACCGCGGCACGCACCCCGGCCACCGGGGCCAGGGTCAGACCCAGTGAGAGACCCACGATGGTCGCGGTGCGAATGGAAGTCCGCATACAGCGAAGACCCTAGCAAGGCTGGCCTAGGCAGACCATTGGAGACGGTCTCGGGGCGTGAACACGAGCCGGCTTCCCGCCTCAGCGTGTGCCCTTGCGCCGATCCGAGCCGAGAGTCAGACTCGCTTGGTGTCCGCGCTGACGAGCCTCGCCCTCGGCCTCGCCCTGTCTTCGCTCTCGCTCGCTCCGGGCCAGCGCGACTCCGCGGCGGGCCCCGAGAGCTGTAGCGACAGCGATCGAGGCCTGCCGAGTTTCGGCCCCCGCTCGGCCCTGACCACGCTCATCGCCTACATCGACCCCACCCAGGTCGACCAGCTCCAGATTTGGCTCGAGGTCCGACGGCTCGCCGGTGAGCGCCCCGGTGAACTGCGCCTCGAGCTGCGCGTGACCCGCGGTGGAGGCTTCGAGGGCGACCCCGGATCCACGGCCGAGCTGCTCCGGCTGTGGTTCATGGCCGTGAGCGCCATGGGCGAGAGCGAGGCCGCCCTGCGGCTGATCGAATACCGGGGGTGGCCCCGGGTCGCCAGCTTGCTCAGGTCGAGCGAGGGGCACACCCAGCTCGCCGATGCGCTCGGGCTCGACCCGGCCCTGGTCACGGCTCGACTTCAAGGCCACAGCGGCGAGTGCCTCGCTCGGCGCCTCGATCGAGACGCCGCCCGCATGGCCCGGCAGACCATGGGCCAACCCGCGGTCATGCTGGGCATCGTCGACAGCCGGGGTGTGGAGATCGCTCAGTACATCGACCCGGAGCTCGGCGAGCTCCGGGCCCAGCTCGACCGCAGCCTCAAGGTCGCCCCTGTGGCGACCCCAGAGATCACGCTCATCCCCTTCGGGCCCAGCTTGCCGGCTCAGGCCACGCGCCTGGATCGCGTGTTCCCAGACACCGGCGTCGTCGTCGGAGGCGCCGCTCTTCCCCATCGTCTGGTCCTGTTCGTGGAGGACGAAGAACACGGCAAGCTCCCGGGCTGGTTGGCCCCATCCATGGCCTACCGCGCTCAGAACCCCGGCTCCCTCTCAGTCCAGGTGATCGCCGCGGGCGTGGGTTCACGGGCGATCCGAATGCGCCGACGCCTGTGCGCAGCCCGGAGCGAGGGGCTCGAGGTCGAGTTTCTCGGCTACCTCGCACAGTGGCCCGCGACCCGGCGGCTCCACGAAGCCGAGATCGATGCGGTCCTCCAGCCGATCGCCGATTCCGACAGGTGCAGCGACGACGAGCCGCTCACGGACGAATCCACCCAAAGCGGCACCGACTTCGGACACCCGCGGGGCGCCTGGCTCGACGGCCGCCCCGTCAACCAAGGCGACCTTGAAAATCTCGAGTGGGAGCTGAAGGTCCAACCCTCGCCGAGCATCATCGACTGGCTCATTCAGCCGGCCAATTTGGGCGAATCCGAGTCGCTCGGGTCCTGAGGCCCCACCACAGCAGCAAACCGTTCTCGCGGCCATCGCTCGGGAGCCCCAGAAATTGGCTATCGTTGCGCCACCCATGGACCTGACCTACTGGGCGGCGACAGACGTGGGGCGCAAGCGCACCCACAACGAGGATAACTACCTCATCGACAAGAACCTGCGCCTGTTCGTGGTCGCCGACGGCATGGGCGGTCACGCGACGGGCGAGGTCGCCAGCGCGATGGCGGTCCACACCATCCGCAGCATCATCCAGGGGGAGGCGGACCTGTTCGAGACTCCGGGCGACGACCCGAGCTGGCACATGGAGGTCTGCATGTTGCTCGAGCACGCCGTGCACACGGCCTGCGAGCAGATCTTCCGCAAGGGTGTCCAGGAGCCCGAAAAGAAGGGCATGGGCACCACCGTGGTCGCCCTGCTGATCACCGGAGACCGGGGCTACATCGCCTACGTCGGCGACAGCCGCATCTACCTGCTTCGAGGGGGCATCGTCTACCAGCTGACCGAGGATCACTCGCTCATGAACGAGCTGATTCGACAGGGCAAGATCACCGCCGAGGCCTTCGACGACAGCCCCTACGCCCAGTTCAGGCACGCCATGACCCGGGCTGTGGGGCCCAACGAGACCGTGGAGGTCGACACCCTCGACTTCGACATGATCCCCGGGGACGCGTTCTTGCTGTGCAGCGACGGCCTCTACGAGTACCTCGACGACGCCGACATCTCCCGCATGTTGTCCCTGCCGGAGATCAAGGACATCCCCGGCCGCCTGATCGAGATGGCCAACACCCGCGGTGGCAAGGACAACATCACCGCGCTGATCATCCATATCCCCGAGAACGCGGACGGCAGCGACCGCGCGGCCGAGATCAACTTCACCCTCGACACCCTCAAGAACATCCCCCTGTTCACCCAGCTGACCTACCAACAGCTCGTGCGGATCATGAACCTGACCCGGGTCGTGCCCTTCAGCCAGGGCGAGGTCATCTGCCAGGAGGGACAGATCGGCGAGGAGCTGTTCGTGATCCTGCGCGGAGAGATCGAGCTGTCCACCAACGGGGCGCCGATCACCTCCCTCCCCCAGGGCTCACACTTCGGGGAGATGGCCCTGGTCGACGCGACTCCCCGCAGCGCGACCGCGACCGCGAGCACCGGCGGCAAGCTGCTGGTGATCAACCGGGCAGACTTCGGCGAGATCATGCGCAAGGAGGCTCCCCTGGCCGTGAAGTTGCTGTGGGCCTTCGTCCAAGAGCTCAGCGAACGGCTGCGCCAGACCACCCTCGACCTCTCGCTCGCCCACAGCGACGAGATCCTCGACCTCAGCGACGAGCTCCTCGCCAGCGAGTCGAGCGACGACATGTCTCAGGCCGCGATCCGGGATACCGGGGCCGACGCGGCCGAAGTCGAGCCCACGAACCCACGCGCGAGCGCCCTCCCCAGGCAGCTCGAGCGGCCCGAGGTCGAACACCCAGCAGCGGAGCAGGCCGAGGAGCAGGCCGAGGACACATACGAGCGCGAGACCGTCCCCGACGGCTCCCCGCATCCGGGCCCAGGGATGGGAGCTGGATCCGAACCGGAGTCGGACGTCCCCGTGCCCCGCAGCAAGCCCCGCACGATCACCCTCGCCAACCTCGGCTCCGACACCAGCGGCCGCTACGGCACCTCCGACCCGACTGGCATTCCCGAAGACGACGACGACTGAAGCGACATGTCCACCTACCCGACCTTCGCAGCGCACCAAGAGGCGATCTGGACCCAGCTCTCGGCTCGGCTCGGGGACAGCTGGGATGGCACCAAAGTCCGGATCGACGATGGACCGTGGTCGCTCGTCATGGACAGCTACAACATCAGCAGCGACGACTGGAAGGCCGGCCACACCCGGATGAGCGCGCCCTACCTCAACCCGGAGGGATTTCGCTTCAACATCTACGAGAAGGGCGCCTTCTCCTGGCTGGGCAAGCTCTTGGGCGCGCAGGACATCAAGGTCGGCGACGCCCCCCTCGACGACGCCTGGGTGATCCAGAGTAACTCTCCCGCCAAGATCCGCGTGTTCCTCGAAGACCAACCAATCCGCGACGGGATCATGGCCATGCCCGAGTGCGAGCTCAGACTCCACGACGACGAGGGCGAGTTCGACCACCCCACAGAGGAGGGTGCGCGCTTCGATGAGCTGCTCTTCAGCTGTGCCGGGTTGTTGGCGGATCCCGAGCAGCTCGCCCGAGCCTATGCCCTGTTCGCCCGCGCCCTCAACCGCCTGTGCACCCTCGGCTCCGCATATACGGACGCCCCCTGACCGCGACCCAGGTCTCTCCCTGCTGCCCCCGGATCCCCACGACGTGACTATCGGCCACATCCGCCACATCCGCCACATCCGCCGCATCCGCTTCACCGGCTTCATCGGGGTCCTGTTCGCGCTCACCCTCGCCGCCTGCAACTCCACCAAGCAGACCAAGCAGACCGAGCAGACCCCGAGCCCAGGACCCGGGCAGGCCGATTCGAAGCCGAGCAGCGAACGAGATCCAGCGCCCCCCGAGCCCGACCTCGGCCACCCCACGGGAGACCCGGGTGTGCGTGAAGACGGCAGCGTCGTCTCGGCCGTCGATTGGTTCGACGGCAGCCTCGAGCAGGCCCAGGCCCAGGCCCGGGATCAGTCGAAGCTGATCTTCCTCGACATCGGTGCCTACTGGTGTCCCCCCTGCCACAGGCTCGACGAGACCGTGTTCACAGTGGCCACAGTCGGCGACTGGCTGCGCGAACACACCTTGGCGCTGCACATCGACGCCGAGAAGGGCGAGGGTCCCGAGATCGTCGAGCGCTATCACGTCCAGGCCTACCCGACCTTGCTCTTGCTCGAGGCGGGCGGGCTCGAGAAGGGACGCCTGGTCGACGCCCTGCCCCCCGAGGCTCTGATCGCCGGGCTCGAGGCCCTGGCGGAGGGCGGCGATGTACTGACCGAGCTCACGGCCGCGGCGGCGGCCGCTCCAGACGACCTCGAGGCCCAGTACACCCTCGCCCACGCCCACGTGCTCGCCGCTCAGCGCGAACAGGCCGAGGCCATCTTCGACGACCTCCTCGCCCGCGACCCGGACAACGAGAGCGGCGTCGCGGCGAAGGTCCTCTACGACCGGGCCCTGTTTTTGACCTTCAAGCTCGACGCCGACCCGCGACGGGCGATCGTCGAGCTCGAGGCCCTCCAGGCCCGCTTCCCCGACAGCCCCAAACGCAGCCAGGCCTACCGCATCATCGGCAGGGCCTACTGCAAGCTGGGTGAGGACGACAGGGCCGTCGCTGCCCTCGACGCGATGGTCGCCGAGGATCCGGACGACCCCAACCTCAAGTCTCGCTACGGATGGTTCTCCTTCCGCCAGCGCTGTCGCCCCGACGCCGGGCTCGAGGCCGTGCTCGCGGGCATCGAACAAGATCCAAAACTCGCCGACCTCCACTACCTCGAGGCCGAGCTTCGCCACCTCAACGACCAACCCGCCGAGGCCCTGAGCGCGATCCAGAGAGCGGCCGCGCTCGAGCCCGGCAGCGCCTACTTCAAGCGTCAGGTCCGACGTTTTCAGAGCCTCGCCGAGCCTGGCTAGCCTGCGCTGCCCCCGGCTCGCCAGCCAGCCGCCGCTGGCAGAACCCGACCTGGCGTTTCACCACGGGCGGCGAGACCGGCGATTGGTTTGACTATACGCCTTCAAACCAATCGCAGCTCTAGAGCGTGATCCGGGTGAACGCGACCACGACCCCGACGGCACCCAACATCGTCGCGCTGAAGCCGAGCACACCGAGCCCGAACAAGGCCCGGACGCGCTCCCCCTCCTCGCCCTCGAGCACCCCGTGCAGCGCCTGAGGCCGAAGCCACATCCCCTCGGTCGTGTGCCCGCCCGCCCGCAGCGCCCGCCACAGTCGGGCGTGATAGACGAGGCCAGCCGGGACACCGACCACCGCCCCGACCGAACCCACGCAGACCCCGACCCAGAGCAGGAGGTCCGCGGGCAGCCAGGCACCGAGGATCAGCGCCGCCAAGATGACGACCGTGACGAGGGCCTCGAACACAGACGGCCAGCGTAGCAGGTCGGAGACCTGGCGCCCGCGCACGGCTGCCCGAGAGCGACGCCGAAGGCCCAGCCTGACACGCGCCCCGGCCGGGCCTCGGCCGCTCACCTACTCCGGGAGTTCATCGTCGGCACCCTCATCGTCGGCCCCCTCATCCTCATCATCCCCACCCAACTCGAGCCCCGGGAGCTCCGGAATCTCCCCCGAGACAATCTCGAGGCCGGCCATGTCGCCATCGGCGAACAGGGCCGCGCCCAGGGAACTGGCGAGGTTCTCGAACGCCTTCTTGGCCATGACATCGTAGACCAGGTAGTCCGAGGGCTCGATAGCGATCCCGCCCGTGTCCACGCTGAACTCAGACGGCGGCTCGACGTCGAGCATGAAGGTCAGGGGCTCCGGACCGGGCTCGCCGTTGGTGCCGGGCACCAGCATGCTGACCACAAAGTAGATCTGGATACCCACATAGCCCTGTGTGTTCTCCTCGTTGGTGTAGATCGAACCGGAGGCGTCGACCGTGTAGCTGACGGCGATCGTCGGGCTGGTCGGTGGATCGCTGCTGAGGTCCACGCTCGGGTCGAGGTGCTCCCCCGTGTTCAGATCGAGGATGTCGGCGGGAATGACCTGACGAAACCCGTTCTCGAGCTCCGTCGTGATCCACTCTTCCCGCGCGCGGGAGCGCGCGTCGTCGAAACTCGGAGAGACGGGCGCCAGGGGCACGCCCCCGGTCTCGTCACTGGGCAAGGTCGTGACGAGCTCATCCACGTCGTGCAGCAAGGAGGGGTCCGGGGGCCGAAAGCGGACCTCCACTGGGGGCGACTCGGCGGCCTCGAGCCAGGTGAACATGGCCCGCATGAGCGGGAGCACCGCCTCGTTGGCGCCTTCGGCCTTGCGCTCGAAGTCTGCGAGCGCCGACTCGAACAGGAGGTGGATCGCGTCGCGGGCGTCCCCTTCGTGCACCGACCCCGGGTGCAGCTCGAGAAATTCACGCAGCGCAGTGACCGAGCCGACGGCCTTCGCCTCTTCGAACTCCGCCTTGGGCAGGAGCACATCCCGGACCTCATCCACGTGCCGCGTCGCCCCCGAGTAGAGATAACCCTCGAGCTCCCAGGTCACCCCGCTCCCCCTCGCGCTCTGAAACAGCGCGTCGTCGGACCCGTTGTTGCGCGCCTGCCAGGCCCCGGCTCCACCGACTCCACCGACCACCAGAGCCACGACCCAGATCCACTGAAAGGCCTTCGGCAGCGATTTGGCGATTGGCCCATCGCTGGGTTTGGCGTCCTTGCTCGCGCAGTAGAGATCCCACTGACCGCCGTTGCGCGCACCGTAGAAGGGATCGAGGTCCTCGAAGACCTCGAGCGTACCGGCTTCCACAGCCGCGGCCGTGGTCGCCTGAGCGTGGTTGAGGCTCGCCAAGACCTGCTCGGCCTCGGCCTGATCGTGAATCGTCAGCACCTCCACCGCCCCATGGTTGAACATCAGGCGCAGCTCCGTGTGCTGGTAGCTGTTGTCTTGATGGTGGTGCACGCCGTTGATGGTGGTCACCTCGGACAGCGGCGAGATCGTCAGCTGGCTGCCCTTGGCCTGGACCAGATCGACCGGGAACAGATACGTGCCCTCGGCGTAGGGCATGCGCTTGGCGGTGGCCAGTGCTCGGACGAGGCCGGACAGGCCACCGATCGCCAAGATCGCCCCGATCGCGTACAGGGCGATGTAAGCCGGTCCATCGATAGACTCTCCAAAGCCCGCCTTGCCGACCCAAAACACGAGGCCCAGACCCAGCGCGATCAAAAAGATATTGCCGAGGCTCGAGGCCACCGCCGAGTCCGTGTCCTCGAACAGGGGCTTGGGAGTCCCCTCGCCGCTGGCCGCAGCGACAAAGCGCTCTCGACTCTCCCGAGGCAGGGCGTTGAAATCTACGACTCGCTTCAGAGACACCTGGCCGTTCTACCAGCACAGCTGCGCCCACAACAACGCGTGACCGGGGGGACGCTATCGAGCGCCGCGCTCTCGCATCCAGGCGGCGACCGCCTCGCGCTCGGTGTGCGCGAGCAGGACGACCCAGTCGCCCGCCTCCGCCAGGCGCATCGCCACATCCAGGGCCGCGGGCTCGTCGGCCGCGAGCTCCACCCCATCGAGGCCGTAGCCCGCGGCCAGCAAGGTCGAGACCTCACCGGCTGGCCGCCCCCGCAGATACTCGACCTGCTCTCGCAACACCAAGATCCGTGGGGCAAAACGCCGCAGAGCCCTCCCGAGGGCACGCAGCTCGTCGTCGCTGCGATCGCCGGCCATGGCGAAGCTCAGAATTGGAGCGCGACCTCGCGCCTCGGCCATCTCTCCCACCATGACCGCGAGCGCCTCGAGACCCGCGAGGTTGTGGGCGAAATCCACGAGCACGTCGACCTTGTCGGGACCGCGACTCGGGACAGACCACAGCCGCGCCCGCCCAGGGTTGTCCTCGGGCTCCCGGCCAAACTCGAGCAGCGCGCTGACGATCGCCCGCTCCTCGATGCCCAGCTTGCGAGCCGCGGCCGCAGCCGCGAGCGCGTTGGCGACGTTGTGTCGAGCCCGCCCGCCCATGGCCAAGGGCATATCGGCCACGGGCACGAGCTTGCGCGTACCACCCTCGCGCCGGCGCACCATCCATCCGTCGACGACCGTCCAGACCTCGCCGCCCGCGTCGTGGTGAGCCACGAGTGCCTTCAGCTGGGGGTCCAGCGAGAACAGGGCCACACGCGCGTCGAGGCCTGACTCACTCCCCCGGGGTGCGGCGATCCGAGCCTGGATCCAGGCCAGCAACGCGGGGCTGTCCGCCCCGGCGACCACGAGGCCGTCGAACTTGGTCGCCCGCGCCACGATCCCCTTGGCCTCCGCCATGCCCTCGAGATCGAAGACCCCATACTCCCCCAGGTGGTCGGCCTCGACGTTGGTGATCACCGAGACGTCGCAACGTTGGACGGCGAGTCCCCGGCGCAACAGACCGCCCCGAGCCGCCTCGAGCACGGCCAGGTCGACCTCTGGATGGCGCAGCACCGCCCTCGCGCCCCCCGGCCCCGTCCAGTCCCCGGCCTCGACCAGGTGCTCGTCGACATAGAGGCCGTCGGTCGACGTGTTGCCCGCCCGCCGGCCGTCGCGGTGGACCATGCGAGCGAGCAGGCGGGTGGTGGTGGTCTTCCCGTTGGTTCCGGTGACAATCGCCACCGGGGGATCGGAGAAGCGCGCCCACTCGACCTCGTCCGGGGTCGGCAGCGCGGGGGCGTCCTCACCGAGGGCCCAGATCTGCGCCTCGCCGAAATACCCGATCGAGAGCTGCCCATCATCGATCAGCCGGGGCACCCCCTCGGCGTCGGCCCGTAGAACGAGGTCGAGGGCCCCCGCCCGCGCCGCTCGCTCGTCGCTACCACGCTCGGCGATCGCGTCGAGTTCGAGCGCCGGCAGGACACCGCTGGCCACGGCGATCGCCCACTCGTTGAGGTCTGTGGCGACGTAGAGCTGGTCGACCTCCGCCGTCACCATCAGCTCGGCGCCCGCCCGGCCCTCGCCATCGACGAATCGCCGCGCGAAGGTCTGGGCCTCCCAACCGAGCTCGGCGACGGCCAGCTCGAGGGCCGCTCGCCAACGCGCGACGACCTGCTCGGGCTCGGCTTCGCCGCTGGCCTCGAAGCGGACCTCCGCGACCGCCCCTGGGCGGGTCGTGTGCAGGTTGGGACCGGTCAGGCGCCGGGAGTCGACCAGCTCCACTCAGTCGTTCTCTTCCCGAGCCAAGCGCACGCCTCGGGCGTCGACGATGACGTCTTTGCCAGCGATCGCAGGCGCGTGGTCACGGTCGTCGCGGACCGGATCGGGATCGGTCTCCCCGTTGTCGTCGTCCGCGGCGCTGTCGTCCACCGATGCGGGACCCGCAAGCTCGCCGATCCCACCGATACCCCCCGACCGCTCGCCAGTTCGGGTTTCGCCGCCGCCGTAGCCGACGATCTGCTTCCAGCAACGGCTGATCTCGTCACCGAAGATCACCAGCAAGTCCCCGGCGCGGCCGCGAGCGAGCGCCGCATCGATGGCCTCCTGCTCGTCCTCGATGACGGTGATCTTGCCTTCCTCGACCCCTCCGGCGATCAACCCGGCGCGCAGCATACCCGTGACCTCGCCGATCGCCCGACCGCGACGCGCGTCGTCGCGACGAACGATGAACTCATCGAAGGAACCGGCCGCGTTTCGAGCGATGGCCTCGATGTCCTCGTCGCGCCGATCTCCGGGAGCCGAGAGCACGCACAGGCGCCTGCCATTGACGTCCATGCGCCGCACCATCTCGGCCATGGCCCCGACCGCTGCCGGGTTGTGGCCGTAGTCCAAGATGACCTTGAAGGGCAGCTCGTCGTAGACGTTGAGGCGCCCAGGGGCCTGAAAGTAGGTCGTGTCGAAGGTCCGCAGCCCGACCCGAATATTGTCGATCTTGACGTCCATGACCCAGGCCATGAGCGCCGCGAACATGGCGTTTTGGACGTTGAACATGGCCTTGCCCTCGAGCGTGGCCGGGATCAGGTGGGTCCACAGCAGGGGCATGTGGCTGCCCTTGTCGTAGATGGTGATCATCTCGCCGTTGATGCCCTCCTCGAGCACGCAGGCGGCCCCGCCCGCTCGGATGTGCTCGCGGACGAGCTCGTGTTTGGGGTTGAGGGTCACATAGGCGATGCGCTCGGCCCGGGTGTAGTCGGCCATCTTGAGGCAGTGCTCGTCGTCGGCGTTGAGCACCGCGCAGTCGCGGCTGACCTCGATGACGATGCGCTTGACCTCGGCGAGCTGCTCGACCGTGTCGATGCCCCCCAGGCCGAGGTGGTCGGCGGCGACGTTGAGGACGGCCCCGACGTTGTTGGAGCGGTAGCCCATGCCCGCGCGCAGCAGCCCGCCCCGGGCAGTCTCGAGCACAGCCGCGTCGACCGTGGGATCGCGCAGCACCATCTGCGCCGACACGGGGCCGGTCATGTCTCCGGCGACCGTGCGCTCGCCGTCGATGTAGACCCCGTCGGTGGTCGTGAGCCCGACCCGGTGGCCCGACATCTTGAGCACGTGGGCGAGCATGCGGCTGACGGTGGTCTTGCCGTTGGTCCCGGTGATCGAGGCGATCGGGATGCGCGTCGGTGTGCCGGGCGGAAACAGCATGTCGATGACCGGCCCGGCGACGTCGCGGGGGGTCCCCTCCGTGGGCGCCACGTGCATGCGAAAGCCGGGCGCGGCGTTGACCTCACAGATCCCACCCCCGACCTCGCGAAAAGAGCGCGAGATGTCGCTGGTGATGAAGTCGATGCCGGCGACGTCGAGGCCGATAGCCTGGGCCGCGCGCTGGGCCATCTCCCGGTTGTCCGGGTGGACCACGTCGGTCATGTCCACAGCCGTGCCGCCGGTGGACAGGTTGCCCGTGGACCGCAGATAAAATACGCGGCCGGGCTCGAGCACCGAGTCTCCGCTCTCGCCCTCGAGCTCGAGCAGGCGCCTGGCCTGGTGGTCGAGTTCGATGCGGGTCAGGACCTTCTCGTGGCCGATACCCCGGCGAGGATCGCTGTTGATGATGTCGATGAGCTCCGCGACCGTGCGCTCGCCGTCGCCGACCACATGTCCAGGCACGCGCTTGGCGACCGCCACCAGGCGGCCATCGACGACCAACATGCGATGGTCGAAGCCGGTGATGAAGGTCTCGACGATGACCGTGCGCGAGTGCTCCCGGGCCTTGTCGAAGGCCACACGCACGGCCTCGTTGTCATTGAGGTTGATGGACACACCCCGGCCGTGGTTGGCGTTGAGGGGCTTGACGACCACCGGGTAGCCCAGGCGCTCGGCGACCCGAGCCGCCCGCTCGGGGCTGCGAACCAGGTACTGGCGCGGAACAGGCAGACCCAAGTCCGCGAGGATCTGGTTGGTCTCTTCCTTGTCCGAGGCGATCTCGACCGCGATATGGCGGGTCTCGGAGGTGACCGTGGCCTGGATCCGCTTTTGAAACCGGGCGTGGCCGAACTGGACGAGTGAATAGTCGTTGAGGCGCAACCACGGGATGTCCCTGGCCTCGGCGGCCCGGACCAGAGAGGCCGTCGAGGGCCCGAGCTGGCGGCGCTGGGCGTAGGTGATCAGCTCGTCGAGTTCCTCCGCGAAGTCGAAGTCCGGGCCGACCTCGGCGTGCTCTGGACGCAGGTCGTCGGGCAGGAGCGAGTGCAGCAGGCGCAGGGCGAGCTTGCCGGCCGCCTCGCCGACGTGCTCCTCCTCGAACTGATAGACCACGAAATACTCGCCCTCGACGCCCGCCCCCCGGGTCTTGCCGAAGGTCACCTCGGAGCCGGTGAGGCTCTGGATCTCGATCGCCACGTGCTCGAGCACGTGCCCCATCCAGGTGCCCTCGTCCTCCTGGAGTCGACGGATGAAGCCACCCTCACTGCCGTAGGAGCAGCCGTGCTCGATCAGAGTCGGGACCGCCGCGAGCAGGGCGTCGACGAAGCCGGGGATCTTGGCGCTCGGCCAGCGCTCGAGCTCGCCCAGCGCGAGGCGCAGGCGGATCACCGGAAAATGGGCGTAGAGGTTGGGACCGCGGTAGATGCGTTGCTCGAGGATCTTCATGGCGCGTACCAGCGTGCCGAGTCGCCCTCGACACCTGGCGCAAGCATGCCCAAAGCCGGGTCCTCGCGTCGACAAAAGCCGCTCTAGAGGCGGTATTTAAGCCGGCCGATCAGGCCTCGTCGCCGTAGCGGGGCGGCGGGACGGCGACCCGGGAGTGCAGATCGAAGCTGGCCCCCTGGTTCAAGATGTGCAGCCTGATCCCGGTCATGCAGATGACGTCTCCGTCGTCGGCCGAGCCCATGGACGAGTGCTCGAGCGCGCTGGCGTCGACGATGGTGATCGATCCGCTTCCGATCACATGAATGCGCTCGTCCCCGTCGATGAACGCGGCCGTGTCCTCGTCGAGGCCGATGCCCACAGCGAAGGGATTGTAGGCCAGGGCCGCGAGCAGACGGCCGATGCGGTCGCGCTGGCGAAAGTGCTGGTCGATGACGACCCGGTTGGTGAGCCCGAAGCCGGGGGCCAGAGAGACCATGCCCGCCCGGGGCGTGGACCCGGACTTTCCAAACGCGATCATGTGCTCGGAGAGGATCGCCGCGCCGGCCGAGGTCCCGCCGACCGGGACCCCGTTCGCGTTGGCTGTGCGGATCGCTCGAGCGACGTCCGTGCCCCCCAGGATCGTCGAGATCCGCAGCTGGTTGCCCCCGGTCAAGAACACGCCCGTCGCTCGGCTCAGGTACGCCAGCCACTCCGGGTTGCTCGCATCCTCGCGACGTTTGAACTCGAGCGAACGGGCCTCGCCCGCGCCGAGCTCACCAAAGATTCGCTCGTAGCGGGCGCCCGTGTCGTCGAGGCGAGAGGCCGTGGGAATGATCGCGATCCGAGCCGCCTCATCACCGCAGATCTCCACGAAACGACGCAGGATGATGGGGTCGCCGTCTTTCTCCTCGGCTCCGCCTACGGGGACGATCCAACCGCGCTTGTCGTGTTTCTTCTCTGTCTTGGCCGGGGACACGTCTGTTCTCGTTTTTGGTGGGCCCAGTCGAACCCGACTGGCGCTCGCTCGAACCGAGGCCCGAGAGTGCGATGTCTGACCCAAGCGGGGGCCAGACACAAGAGTGCAGCGCGCGCGCAGCTCCAGCCCGCACGCCGATCCAACAGTCGAGCGATCACGCAGTGCGGGTGATCAGGTGGTAGCCGAAGTCGGTCTCCACCACGTCGCTCACACCACCGACCTCCATACCGAAGGCCGAAGTCTCGAAGGCGGGGACCATCTGACCGCGGCCGAAGCTGCCGAGGTCGCCGCCTTTGGCCCCAGAGGGACAGTCCGAGTGGGTGCGCGCGAGCTCGCCGAAGTCGGCACCCTCGCCGAGTTGGCGATGCATGTCCTTGATCTGCGCCTCGGCTTCGACCTTGGTGCGGGTCGCCGAAGAACGAGAAGATCCGGCGTACATGAGCAGGATGTGGGAGGCGCGGACGGTGCTGGACATGGGCCGTTGGTAGCAGCCGTGGGTACGCCTGACCATCCCCCACTGCCCGACTGTCCCGCGGCCTCACTCGAAGGGGCCGCGGACGATCGCCTGCCCATCCGCGACCAGCCACCGGCCCCGAGCGAGGAGCCCCGAGACCTCCAGATCCGCGTCGAGGATCAGCAGGTCCGCGTCCGCACCCACGGCGATCTCGCCCTTGCCGGACAGACGCAGCAAGGTGGCGGGGTTGCGGGTGACCAGCGGGAGGACCTCGCCCAGGCTCAGGCCCTCCTCGTCGACCAGGGTCCGGAGGGTCTCGAGCAGGGTCGTCGACTGACCGACCCCGTAATGATGCAGCTGCCCCTGGTCGTCGAAGTGAGGCATGCACCCGCCACCGTCGGAGGAGCAGGTCAGCCGATCGAGGCTCAGGTCGGCGCGCTTCCAGGCCAGCACCCCCGCGGCCGCCGACAGACCGTCGCCGATATCGTCGGCCGGGAACGCGGTGAGGTCGAGATAGGGCGCGCTCCTCCCCATCTCGGTCGCCAGCGCCAGGGCCTCGGCAAACAGCTCTCCGTTGCGGTTGAGATGGGTGGGATGGAACACCCGGCTGGGCAGCTCGGTCTCGATCAGGGCCCGCCGGATGAGCTCCAGCCCCCGCGGTCCGTCCCCCAAATGCAGGTGCAGCACCCCGGCCTTGCCGCTGATCATCCCGCCCACGTGGACGTCGGCGGCGATCCGCGTGAACGCCTCGAAGCTCGGCTGAGAGGAGCGGTGATCGCTGATCGCCAGCTCCCCCACGCCGAGGATCGGATCGACGAAGACCATGTCGTCGCGCACCGATCCCATGAGTGTCTCGACCGGGACCTCGTAGCTGCCCGTCCAACACCAGGCGCTGAGCCCCTCCTCGCGCAGGCCCAGGGTCTTGGCCACCAGGTCGCGCATGGTTCGGGTGGTGCTGTCCGTGCCCAGCAGACCGACCACGCTCGTGACCCCCGCGAGGCTGATGTCGCTGAGGCTCAGCGGTGGGACCCGCGAGCTGTAGCCTCCCTCGCCGCCCCCTCCTGTGAGATGGACGTGAGCATCGACGAGACCAGGGACCACGCGCGCCCCCTCGAGGTCGATGCTGTCGTGGGCGAGGCCCGCGGGCAAACTCGGCAGAGCCTCGTTTCGCTCGCTCAGCGCGGCGATCTGCCCTCCCGCGATCAACAGGTCTCGGCGGCCCATGGGCTCGGGCGCATACAGCTCGACGTTGCGCAGGAACGACAGGGGCGCGATCGAAGGGGAAGCCATCTCGGGTGACCCTATCAGCCCGCGGCAACCCCATCGGTGGAACGGCCGAGCGAGGCGTCGTGAGGAGTTTTCAGCGCGGGCTGTCGGCGGCCCGAAGCTCGGGCCTGCTCACAGCTCGAAGCTCGCGCGCAGGTGCTGGAGCAGCCCCGCGGCGCCCCGCTCACAGATCTCGAAGACCTCGGCGAACCCGTCTTCTCCGCCGTAGTAGGGGTCGGGCACGTCTGGGACCTGCCCTGCTTCGAGCGCTCGGTTCCCGGGCTCGAAAGCCCGCAGCATCACGATCTTCTCGGCCGCCGCGGGGGTCGGGGCCAGGGCTCGCAGCGCCCTCGCGTTGTCCTGATCCATGGCGACGAGCAGCGTGAAGTCCTCGAAATCCTCGACCCGAACCCGACGGGCGACACTCGGCAGGGCGACGCCGTGGCGGGCGGCCTCGGCAGCGCTGCGAGCATCGGGACCCTCGCCCGCGTGCCAGGCCCCCGTGCCCGCGCTGTCGACCGAGATCTGGGCGCTGAGCCCCGCGGCCTCGACCAGGCCGAGAAACACGCCCTCGGCCGTGGGCGAGCGGCAGATGTTGCCCAGGCACACGAAACAGACCGCGACCTTGGTCGGGGCGGGCAGCACTCAGCTGATCCGATCCAAGAGCGCGCGCTGCTTGGTCAGGGCGTCGCCCAGCGCGGCGAGTCGTGCCTGCTCCTTGGCCACGACCTCGGCGGGTGCCTTGGCCAGAAAGCCCTCGTTGCCGAGCTTGCGCTCGAGGCCCGCGACCTGCTTTTCCTTTGCACCGACCTCTTTGGTCAGTCGCTTGCGCTCATCGTCGAGATCGACCAGTCCCTCGAGCGGCAGGCCGACCTCGATACCCTCGACCAACGCCACGGAACAGGCCTTGGGCAGGGCCTCGTCGGCGCCGAGGATCGTCAGCGAGCTCATCCGGCCCACAAACTGGGCGGCCTCGCTGATCCGCGCAAGCGAGGCAGTCGCCTCGGCGTCGTCGCTGCGCACGAGCACGGCCACCGGCTGCGCAGGCGAGACTTTGGACTCGGCCTTGAGCATGCGGTGGGTCGTCACCAGCGCGATCATCCGCTCGATGTCGACGCGCGCAGCGGCCACGCTGAGGTCGGCCGACACGGCCCCGACTCGGGTCACGGGTCCGGCCATGGTCCGCTCAGCCCCCTCCCCGCTCACGCTCGGCCACGCGGCGATCACCAGCGACTCGGCGCTCCCCTCGGGCCTCGGGAGGCGCTGCCAGATCTCCTCGCTGATGAAGGGGATCATGGGGTGCAGGATCCGGAGCACCAGGTCGAAGACCGTCGCCAGCGTGCCCTGAGTCGCGTGCCGCTCGTCGGGATCCGCGTCGCTGGCCAGCCGGCGCTTGGCCAGCTCCAGGTACCAGTCACACAGCTCGTGCCACACGAACTGGTAGGCCGCGTGGGCGGCCAGATCCAGGCGCCACTGCCCGAGCTGGGCGGCGAAGTCTTCCGCCAGAGACAGGGCCCGGCCGAGGATCCAACGGTCGGCCACAGACAGGCGCGCGAGGCCGCCCTCCGTGTCCAAGACCTCGCTGCGCCAGCGCTCGAGGTCGAGGCCCTCGAGGCGCATGCTCGCAAACCGAGCCGCGTTCCACAGCTTGTTGCAAAAGTTGCGATAGCCCTCGACTCGGGCCCGCGAAAACACGATGCCCGCGTCCTGGCCGGCCATGGTGCACATGTAAAAACGCAGCGCGTCGGCCCCGTAGGCGTCGATGAGCTCGACCGGATCGACCACGTTGCCCTTGCTCTTGGACATCTTGGTCTTGTCTTCCCCCAGCACCATGGAGTGGAGGTAGATGGTCTTGAAGGGCACCTTACCGGTGAACTGGAGCCCAAACATCATCATGCGGGCGACCCAGAAGAACAGGATGTCCCAGCCCGTCTCCAGGAGTGAGGTCGGGTAGAAATGCTCGAGTTCGTTGTCCTCGGACGGCCAGCCCAGGGTGGTCAGGGGCCACAGCCCCGAGGAGAACCAGGTGTCGAGGACGTCATCATCTTGACGCAGGTCGGTGCTCCCACACTTGCAGCAGGCCGCAGGATCCTCCCGGGCCACGGTGATCTCGGAGCAGGCTCCGCAGTGCCACGCCGGGATCCGGTGGCCCCACCACAGCTGCCTGGAGATGCACCAGTCGCGGATGTTCTCCATCCACCGGTAGTAGTCGGCGGTCCGGTGCTCCGGGTAGATGACCGTGTCGCCCTTGCGCACGGCGTCGAGGGCCTTCTCGGCCATGGGCCCGACCTTCACGTACCACTGGGTCGAGGGCAGGGGCTCGATGATCTCGCCCGAGCGCTGGCTGCGACCCACGTTGAGCACATGGTCCTCGATTTTGACCAGCAAGCCCGCTGCCTCGAGATCGGCGAGCACGGCCTTGCGGGCTTCCTTCACGGTCAGCCCCACGTAGGCTTCGGGGGCCGGGGCGACGACACGATTCTCGGTGCCGATCACCTGGATCAGCGGCAAATCGTGGCGCTTTCCGGTCTCGAAGTCGTTGCTGTCGTGGGCCGGCGTGACCTTCACAGCTCCGGTCCCAAAGCCCATCTTGACCAGGATCCGGTCACCGATGATCGGGATCTCCCGGTCGCTCAGAGGCAGGGCGATCGACTTGCCGATCAGGTGTTGGTAGCGCTCGTCATCCGGGTGTACGGCCACCGCGGTGTCGCCGAGCATGGTCTCAGGCCGGGTCGTAGCGACCACCAGGCGCTCCCCCGTCTCGCTGCCCACCACCGGATAGGCCAGGTGCCAGAGCTTGCCCGCGACGTCGCTGTACTCGACCTCGAGGTTGGAGATCGCCGTTTGCGAGCCATGGTCCCAGTTGATCAGCCGGTAATCTCGGTAGATGAGCCCCTGCTCGTGGAGGCGCACAAAAGCCTCGCGCACGGCCCGGGACGAGGCCTGGTCCATGGTGAAGCGCGAGCGGCTCCAGGCCAGCGATGCACCCAGGCTCTGGTGCTGACTGTCGATGATCCCGCCGTGCTCCTCCTTCCACTCCCAGACCCGCTTCAGGAACGACTCTCGGCCGACCCCGACCCGAGTTTTGCCCTCTTTGGCGAGCGCACGCTCGACCATCATCTGGGTCGCTATGCCGGCGTGGTCCGTGCCCGGCAGCCACAGGGCACGAAAGCCCCGCATGCGGTGCCAACGGACCAGCGTGTCCTCGATGGTGGCCGTGAGCGCGTGGCCCATGTGCAGCCGGCCCGTGACGTTAGGCGGCGGCAAGACGACCGTGAACGCCGGCCCCTGTGTATCGGCGGGCTCGAAGTAGCCCTGCTCGCGCCAGTGCGCATAGAGGCGGCCCTCGACCTGCTCGGGGTCGTAGACCTTGGCGAATTCGTTCGGAGCGCTCATCTGGGTCGCCCAACCTGCCACAGGCGTCCCTCGGTAGCGAGGATCAGCGGCCTGGATACCAGACGTGCGAAAGCTCGCGTCCCGCTGAAATCAGCGGTACACGAGCCTAGCTGCGAACCGAGAGGTCAGCCCTGCGCGCGCTGCTTGATGAGCTCCTCGGCGAGCTCCGGCACGACTTCCCAGACCACCTGTTCGACCACCTCTTGGCTGAGCTGAAGCAGGGCTTGGACCGCAGCCGGGTCGAGACCCGCGGCGGCCTCGCTGTTGCCCGCGGCCGCGCGGATGCGGTCGAGCATCCCAGAGGTCGGCGAGCCAGCGGCCGTGAACGGAATCGGGATCGCTATCGGGATCGCCGAAGCTGTCGATGCTCCAACCGGCGCCCCTACAGCGGGGCGGGCAGCTGGGCGAGCCGGTGCCGCCGCTGGGCGAGCCGGTGCCGCCGCTGGGCGAACCGGTGCCGCCGCTGGGCGAACCGGTGCCGCCGCTGGACGAACCGGTGCCGCCGCTGGACGAGACGTGGGCGGTGGAGCCGGCTTCGCTACGGGTTTCGGGGCTGGCGCTGGGGCTGGCCTGGCGGCGGTTGGGGCCGGCTTGGGCCTCGGCGCCGGAACCCGGGCTGCGGCCGGCGCAACGGCGGGTTTGGCCGCGGGTCGCACCGCTGGCTTCGCAGCGGGCTTGGACGCCCCCCGACCGATAGCGGCCCCGACCTTGTCGATCAGCTCCTGACTATCGAATGGTTTACCGATGTAGCCGTCGGCCCCGGCAGCCTGAACATCCGCCTCTGTGATGCTGCCCTTGGCGGGGATCAGCAAGATCACGGGGATGTGGCTGGTGGCCGGGTTGGACTTGAGAGCCTCGACGACCTGGAAGCCGGTCGGCTCCCCTGGCGCGAGACTGTGGTCCACGAGGACCACCTCGGCTTGCATCTGCTTGGCGCGAGCAACGGCTTCAGAACCCTTGCTCACCGCTGTCACCTTCGCGTCCTCGGCAGCGAAGGTAATCTTGATGGCCAAGCGCATCGTCTTGGAATCGTCGATCGCTAGGATCTTGGTGGGCATGTCTTGCGGGTCCCCCGAATGTTGGGTGTGACGGCCAAAGGCGTACCATGGCGTCCGTGAGCGGGTCAACGAAGCCGCCGAAAGCGGGACCCGAAACTCTCGGCTCTGCGGCGGGCGGCGACCCGAGCCCCCCGGGAAACTCGGAGCCTCCGCCCAAAGCCCCTCGGATGGCCATCCCTGCCCCCATCGACCTGCGCCGGAGGATGGCCAGCGCCGACTCGGGGAGCCGCGAGGCTGCGCTCCCCAGCCGCACACCCAGCATGACTGGGCCCCTGGCCATCGGTTCGAAGTGGTCCCGGCTCGTCGATTCCCTCGCTGGAGACGTGATCCTGCGCCATGTGCCCGGCTGCAGGGTCTTGGATCTGGGCTACGGCAGCCCGGAGATCGCCGAGTGGGCTAAAGCGCGCATCGCCGATCACCTCTCGATCGTAGAAAAGGGTGCGCTCGAGCAGGTCCCCATGGAGATCCCCGAGGAGTCGGGGTTCCTCCCAGCGAGCGAATTTTTGGACGCCGACGGCAACCTCCTCCCGCCCCGGGACGAAGGGGATGACCTGGGAGAGGGCGAACCCGTGCTGAGGCTGAACGAGTACGCCGACGCGAGCTTCGACGTCATCTATTGTATGCGGACGTTTCCGCACCTGGGGCACGACACGCAGACCTCCGAGCGCCTCTCTCGAGAGCTCCTGCGAGAGGCTGCGCGCGTGGCCGTCGACGGTGCGACCATCCTGGTCCAAATCGCCAACCCTCGTAGTTTGCGTGGGATCGTGGAGGGGATCCGCAACCCGATCACCGTGGTCTCGCGACGGCGGATGATCCTCGGTGACCGCTACGGCTTGACCCGGTGGGACACCTTGCCCCGCTTTCTCCGTTTTCTGCCCCCGGAGCTCGAATTCGTCCGCGCCCACGGGCTGGGTGTGCTCATTCCCCACAACGCCACCCTCGAGGTCCCCCTGCTCGGCAACCTGCTGGCGAGTCTGGAGTGGCGGCTGCGCGACATGGGCGTGATCTCGCGCTTCGGTGCCCAGCTCCTGGTCGTCCTGCGTCGGCTCCACCGCAGTGATCCGAGCGCCGAACTCGGCGGACCCAAGCGCTCGACCCTATCCTCGAGTCTGTTGGACGCCATCTCTCCTCGGGCCCGCACCGAGGGCTGAGTCCGGTCCGCTAAGCTGTCCCCGGTGGCAAGCAGCGATCTGATCCCGGGGCGCGTCCTGGTCGTCGACGACGAGGTCGGCATGCGTGAGTTCCTGGCGGTGTGCCTCAGCCGAGGCGGCCACGTGGTGACCACGGCGAAGTCCGGGGCCGACGCCCTGCGCATGCTCAGCGACGACGACCACGGCTTCGACGTGGTCGTCACCGACCTGACCATGCCAGGGGTCCCGGGCATGGAGGTCCTGCGCCACGCCTGCGCCCTCGCCTCTGCGCCCCAGGTGATCATGGTCACCGCTTACGCGACCACGGACACCGCCGTCGAGGCCATGAAGATCGGCGCCTACGACTATCTGATCAAACCCTTCAAGGTCGATGAGATCCAAGTCGTGGTTCAGCGCGCGCTCGAGCGCCGGGCCCTGAGCAGCGAGAACCGAAGGCTCAAAGACGAGCTCGAGGGCGTCCACACCCTCGATCGAATGATCGGGCGCTCCGAGGCCATGCAGAAGGTCTTCGAGCTCGTTCGCAGGGTCGCGGCCACCCGCACCAACGTCCTGATCCGAGGGGAGTCGGGCACGGGCAAAGAGCTGGTCGCCCGCGCCCTGCACAAGCTCAGCGACCGGGCCGAGGGCCCCTTCGTCCCGGTCAACTGTGGGGCCATCCCCGAGCAGCTCATGGAGTCGGAGCTCTTCGGTCACGTCAAAGGATCGTTCACGGGCGCGGCCGCAGACCGCCCTGGCATGTTCGCGGTCGCCCAGGGGGGGACCTTGTTCCTCGACGAGATCGGCGAGCTCGACCCGGCGACCCAGGTCAAACTTCTGCGGGTCTTGCAGGAGCGCCGCATTCGGCCGGTGGGTGCCAACACGGAGCTCGAGGTCGACTGTCGGGTCGTCGCAGCCACCAACCGAGACCTCGAGGCGGCCGTCGACGCGGGCGAGTTTCGCTCCGACCTCTACTTCCGCCTCGACGTGGTCCGCATCGTGCTCCCGCCCCTGCGCCACCGCCCCGAGGACATCCCCCTGCTCGTCGAGCGCTTCTTCGACCGCTTCAACCGAGAGATGCGCCGGAGCATCGAGGGCGTCTCCCCCGAGGCCCTCAACTGGCTGCTGAGCTACCAGTTTCCCGGCAACGTACGCGAGCTCGAGAACCTCATCGAGCGCGCGGTCGCCCTCGAAGGCGGCGCCATGCTGAGCGCCGAACACTTCCCGACCCCCAGCGGCACCGGACGAACCCTCAGCGGAGCCCACCCCGACAGCAAGATCGTCCCGCCCGAGGGCCTCGACATCGACGCGAGCTTGGCGGACCTCGAGCGGGCTCTCATCCTCGCCGCCTTGAAGCAATCCAAGGGGGTTCGAAAACACGCCGCCAAGTTGCTCCGGATCAGCTTCCGCTCGCTCCGCTACCGACTCAAGAAGCTCGGCATCGAGGTCGGCCGCGGCCTCGATGAAGGCTGACGGCCAAACCGCCAGCCCGCCGTGAACCCATCGATTCTCGCCCTGTCGGATTGTGGTCGAGGACGACGTGTTCCCAACTGGTGCGGGCACGCGCAACGCTGGCGAGATCGCCTGAGGCGCGATGTCGACAGGCCTCGGCCGCTGTGAAGCCGCCAAAACAAACAGCAGCACCGAGAGCGGTGACACTTTTTGACCGCATGCCGTAAATCGTCGGTTGCGAATCGACATTCTGCGGCCATACGCCCCCTCTGCGCGATTGCGCACGACCTAACTTACTGAGATCATTTAGTTCCTATGATTCGACCAGTCGGCACAACACCTGCTACGTCTTCGCGTGTACCGATGGCGAGACCCACCACATGCAACCGCTCCCGACGCCCGGCCGGCCGCTCTCACGGGTTCAGTCTGGTGGAGCTCATGGCGGTGCTCGCGATCTTGGGAATCATGTCCACGCTGGCTCTGGTCGGGTACACGAAGAACGTCCGCAACGCCCGGCGCACCGAGGTCATCGGCAACCTCTCGAATCTCTCTTTGCGCGAAAACAGCCTGCTCTCGCTCCGTGGCCACTACGCCTCGACCGCGACCAACGAGAACGACACCTACCCCGTGCCACCTGGCGACCTCGCCTCCAAAGACGGCGCGATCCAATGGGGCGTCGACGACGAGGGCTTCACCCGTGACGCCATGGCTGTCGACTCGCCCTACTTCCGCGCCGGCGGCATGGAGCACGGCTTCGACGCGCTGAACTTCATGCCCGAAGGCGGCCACAGCTACTGTGTGTACGGCGTCATCTCAGGCGACGGCAGCAACGGGGAGTTCGGCGACGAGCCCCCCGCCACGCCCCTGGGCAGCGAGGTCTTCCCCAATGGTCCCGGCCTCGATCGTTTCTACGCCCGGGACTGGTTCTACGCATTCGCCAAATGTGACTTCGACCGCGACGGCACATTCTGGGAATTCACTACGGCTCACTTCACCAGCGACGTCTCCATGGGAGACGCGAACTTCGGTGAGTGAACCCTCCACTCAATATCTCCCACCAACCACAAAAGACGAAGGACAGGACAATGCACATCGATATCAAGCGCCTCCAAGCCGCCAAGAAGAACGCCAAGGGTTTCACCCTCATCGAGCTCATGATCGTGGTCGCGATCCTCGGCATCCTCGCCGTCGTCGCTGTGCCCGCGCTGCAAAAGTACATGCGCAAGGCCAAGACCGCCGAGGCCAAGACTCAGCTCGCCAAGCTCTACGACGCGACCTCCTCGTTCTTCAAGAGTGAGCACGCCGACCGGGGCGCGACCGGCTTCCTGGGTGCTGGTGGTGCCGTCGAGGATCTGGCCCCTCACCGCTGTCCGCACCCGGACGGCTCGCCCGGTGGCGGCGAGGCGACCGCGACCCCGGACCTCGGACTCAACTGTAACGAGGGCCCAGGCGGTCGCTGTGTGCCCGCCGTCGGCGGCGGTGGTGCGGCCTACTACGAGATCTCGGAGTGGAACGACAACCCGGTCTGGAACGGTCTCAACTTCCTCCAGGAGCAGGCCCACTACTTCCACTACAACTTCATCGCGGTCAACGAAGTCACGGGCTACGGCGCGTGCCAGTTCACGGCCCAGGCCTTCGCCGACCTCGATGACGATGCCATCTTCTCGACCTACGAGCGCAGCGGCGCCGCCGATCTTCAGGGCGTCAACGCAGGCATCGGCCTCTACATCAACCAAGAGGTCGAGTAGCTCCCGACTCGATTCATCCAACGGCCGGTCATCCGGCCGCTCGAAGAAGGCCGCCGGTTCTCCGGCGGCCTTTCTATTTGCCGACTATAATCCCCGCCATGCGGAACACGGCCGCGATCCAGAAGCTGATCCTCGCGCTGGTGCTGCCCACCTTCGCCACATTGATGGTCGTGACCCACTCGGAGGTCCACGCCAAACGGGCCGAGTTTCCCCGCGACGCGGACGTGCTCTACCTTCCGCCCCCCCGACACCTGCAGACCATGAGTGTCGGGTACCGGGAGGCGCTCGCGGATCTGGTCTGGATCCGTGCGGTGATCTTCGCGGGAGACCGCGAGGGCGCGACCAACCACGAATGGATCATTCAGTACCTCGAGGCCATCTACACCTTGGCGCCTCAGTTTCGTAGGCCCTACGCCTGGGGTGGCGTCGCGTTCATCTACAGCGGTGAGAACATCGACAAGGACATGGTCGATAGGGCCATCGCCCTCTACCGACGCGGCATCACCCACTTCCCGGAGGATCACGAGCTGCTCTTCGCCCTCGGTATGCTCCTGACTCGCGACGTACAATCGATCCCGGGCTACGACGAGGCCGAGCGCGAGCTGGCCATGGAGGAGGGCATCACCTTGATCCGCAGGGCCGCGGCCTTTGGGGCCTCACCCTTGGTCCGCGAGTTGGCTGCGACCTTGGTCAGCGAAGGAGGTGACCAGTTGGCGATCTCTTTCCTGGAGGCCCAGCTCCTCCAGACCAAGGACGAAGGCCATCGGCGCCTACTCAAGCGCAAGCTCGAGCAGCTGGTGGGCGAGGCTGGTTTCGATTCGGTCGACCGCCTGCGCTCCGAATTCGCCGACCGCCACGTGGATGCCTACCCGTACCTGCCGCCCGATCTTTTTGTCCTCATCGAGGAGCCGGTGATGGACGAGCACCCTGCCCCGGGTGCTACGGATACGCCGGATACGCCGGATGTGCCGGATTGACACCTGACCTCGCTCGGCCATGCACCTCGAACAGCGCGGAGGACTACCGGCTGCCCTTGAGCAGCTTGACTTGCTTGTCGGCGACCTTGACCCGCTGAGTGTCGTGTTTCCCACCGTCCCACGCCCACTTCACCGTGTGGGATCCGGGGGTCACTTTGACGAACACCGGGGTCTTCTTCGACTGCTTTTTACCGTCGACATACACGGTCGCAGGCGGGCTCCCAGGCGCAACTCCGATCTTGAGTTCGGCGGTCTTGGCTTTGGGTTTCGGTTTGGGTTTCGGCTTGACGACCGGCTCGACATCGGTGGCAGGCTCGACATCGGTGGCCGGCTCGACATCGACGACCGGGTCTGCAGGTACCACCGCATCGCCCTCGGCCACCAACGTGACGGCCACGTCCTGACTCGCGTCCCCGGTGAACACCACAGACACACGGGCGTCCTCGTAGCCGGGCGCCGTCACCACGATCTCGTAGGAGGTCCCATCCTTGCGCGAGAGCGCGTGCGCGTAGCTGCTCTTCCCGGTTCCGAGCGCCGTCTTCTCTTTGCCGGCCACCACGCTCACTTCTGCGATGGCCGGGTCGACCTTGACGGTCAAGGTCACTTCGCTGGACTGGAGCTTGAGCGGCAGCGAGAGGGTCTGTCCTCCGGTGATGGTCAGCTTTTGAGAGAAGGTGATGAACCCTTCTTTGCTGATCTCCAGCTCGTGCTCTCCCTCGTCGATCCCCGTGACCAAGCGCGGTGAGGCGCCCTTGTACTCCACACCGTCGACCTTCACGGTCGCGTTCGGTGGGCTCAACTCGATGCTCAGTCCACCGACGGCGGTGACCGCTTCGACAGCTGCATCGCCTTCGTCCTCGGCACGGTCGGCGTCGCCGCTACCAGGCTGCACGATGATCAACGTGGCGACCGTAATCAATGCGATCGCACCACCGATAATTCCAATGATCAGACCGATGGGCTTGCGCCGCGAGGGCTCCTGAGGCTGTGCCGCGACAGCCTGTTGGTGCTGTAGCTGTTGCTGCTGCATCTGTTGCTGCTGCATCTGTTGCTGCCGCATCTGTTGCTGCTGCATCTGCTGCTGCTGCATCTGCTGCTGCCCCCCGACAGGGACCGGGCCTCCGGGCCCAGGGAGGCTCGCGGGCGCCGACGCAGGCGGAGAGCTGGGCAACCCCGGCCGCGCCGGCCCGGGGAGCGGCCGTGCCCCCGGCGTGGGAAGCCCCCGCGCGGGACCTCCCGGCCCTGGCAGCGGCGCACTGGCCGGGTTGGGACGATGAACGACCGGAGCCGCGGGCGCTGCGTTGGGCTTGGGCGCCCCGCCACCGAGCGCAGCACCTCCGCCGAGCGCCTCGTCCTCTTGGCCCGCAAACAGACGAGTCTCGAGCTCGTCGTCGTCCCAATCAAAGTCGTTCCCCCCAGCCGCTGCCATCGCCGGCTTCGGAGCCTTCGGACGCGGCGCAGGACGGGGCCGGGGCGGTGCCTGCTTCCCCATACCCGGGATATCGGGCTTGGAGCTGGTCATCACCATAGTCTTGGCGCGCACCCGTCCAGGCCGGGACGCAGCGGGGTTCCCGGGTCCCGAGCTGGGCGTCGGCACCGGTACCCGGGGGCGAGCCGCGGGCGCCCGGGCGGCTCCCGGGGGTGGGGGCGGACGCTTGGCTCCGGGGGGAGGAGGCGGCGGCCTGTTTCCTGGCGCGGGAGGAAGACCGACTTTGGGTGCCGGGGGCGGGACCTGGCGCGCGAGCTGCTTCTCCGCCTCGATCTCCTTGGCGAAGTTACTCTGCATCCACTCCGAGAGGTTCTTGCGGCTGTAGAACAAGCCCTCCTCGAACATGAACGCCTGGAGCGCGTCGTGCAGCTCGGCCGCGGCCTGATAGCGCTGGTTCACATCGGCGTGCAGGGCCTGCATGACGATCTGCTCCAGCTTGGTCGGAACTGCAGGGTTGATCCGACTCGGGGGATCGACATCCACCGTGCGGACCTTCTCGAGGGTCGCAAAGTCGGTCTCGGCCTGAAACAGACGTTGATTGCAGAGGATCTCCCAGAGCACCACCCCGAGGGAAAACACGTCACTGCGACGATCGATGGACGCACCCCGGACCTGCTCGGGCGACATGTACCCGAACTTGCCCTTGAGAATGCCGGCTTGGGTTTGGGAGGCCCGGCCCGCAGCCTTGGCGACACCGAAGTCGATCAGCTTCACCTCCCCCTCGTAGGAGACGAGGATATTCGGTGGACTGACATCGCGGTGGATCAGCCCCAGCGGGCGACCGTGCCTGTCCTTCTTGTTGTGGGCGTACTCGAGGCCCTCGCAGATCTGCATAATGACGTAGCAGGCCTGGGCCAGGGGCATTGGCCGCTTCGCATTGCGCCCATGATCGAACATGCTGCGCAGGTCTCGACCCGGCACGTATTCGAGCACGATGTAAAAGCTGTCGCCCTCGGATCCGAGCTCATAGATCGAGGCGATGTTCGAGTGCTGAAGCTGCGCCGCAATGCGCGCTTCGTCCTTGAACATCGTAATGAACTCTTCATCCTCCGCCACATGCGGCAGGATTCGTTTGATCGCTACGATCTTCTCAAAGCCCTCGACACCCTTGGAGACGGCTTTGTAGACCTCTGCCATCCCACCGAGTGCGATGCGACCGAGGATTTCGTACTTGGCTAGTTTTTTGGGCACTTCCAACGGCAATACGCTCCCGCGGACGTCGCGCGACACAGCACGCAGCGAGGGCCCGATCACACCTTCGACAGCACTGAAAGTCAATGTTTTCGAGGAACCGTAGGATCGTAGGGCATCGTTTGCTCAGTGCGGGTTCAGCTCGAGAACAATTCCACCGTTTCACGGTGATATGCTCTGGGCTGCCGCGAGGTTGAAGGTATGGCTGGCAGCGATGACATCGACGTCGGGAGGATCGGCGGGGCGCAGGGTCCAGCGGGCTCCAGCCCCGTGTCCCCGATCGCCGACAACCCCGTCGAAGCGGCCGAGCTCAGCCCTGATGCGACGATCGCCGGCCTGGTCACGGATGGGACGCTGCCCCCTGCGCGCGTGGAAGCCGTACTGATCGAGCAGGTCATCGCGGAACAGATGCCCGCAGACACGTCCCCCGAGTTGCTCGCTCGCGCGACCCGTGAACTCCGGGAGTTGCTGGCCGGCGATCCTGCGCTCCAGGCTCTGCTTCGAGGCCGCTGAGGTATCCGAGCACCGGGGCCATCCCCCTTGCCCCCGCGCGCCTTCAATCCAAGAGCTTGCGGACTTGGGGCGAGACGAAGTGTCGCTGAGTATCGAAGCGGCGCAGCGCATCGGCCACGACCTGAAGCCGCTCCGGCGCCTTGAGTTTGCGATCGATGATGATCCGGTAGTGGCCGCGGACGCGACAGAGCCCGCCTACCCCCTGCACCAAGCCGGCCATGGGCTCGTAGGAGACCTTCACCTCGAGCTCGTCTGCGAGGCGCTCGAGTTCGGAGAGCTGTTCTGTTGCGTTCATCGCTTGGCTGGCGTCGGAGGTTGCCCCAAAGCAGCGATCGAGCCAAGCCCGAAACGCGAGCAGGGGCCGTGTTCCTCGTCAGAAAGACACGCCACAGGTCTGCTTTCAAACGATCCCGGCGATCGCTTCGCAGGATCTCCAGCTGCCTGTCAGCCCGCTCTCTAGCAGCCCTCACCACAGGGCGGGGTATCCCCGCGCGCCAGGGGCAGGGTGAAGTTGAAGGTCGTTCCAACGCCGGCGATGCTCTCGGCCCAGACCTCGCCACCGTGAGCCTCGATCAGCTTACGGACGATCGAGAGACCCATCCCGGCGCCCCCGTGCTCCCGCGTCGAGCTCGAATCGACCTGGTAAAAGGCATCGAAGATCCGGTTGAGTTGGTCCTTGGGGATCCCGATGCCCGTGTCGCTGACCGAGACCCGGAGCGCATCCGCGAGCTCCTCGCCAAAAAAATCCTCTTCGAAAGGTCGCTGGATCGGTGCGAGCTGGGCCCGAACCGCGACGTGGCCCTCTGGGCGGTTGAACTTCACCCCGTTGGTGATCAAGTTGATGAGCACCTGGAGGATCTTGTCCGAGTCGATCAGCACCGGCGGCAGGTCCTGCGCGAAATCCCGAACCAGGGCGACCTTGGCACGATCGGCAGAGATCGCCGCCGACGCGAAGGCCCGGTCGACGACATCGTCCAAGGTCACGGCGCGGAGCTCGAGGCGAACTGTCCCCATCTCCATCCGGGACATCTCGAGCACCTGGGTGATCAGACGCAGAAGCTCCTCCCCCCGATCCAAGATGGTGTTGGCATACTCGGTCTGTTCCTCGTTGAGCGGCCCCGCGATACCTTTGGCCAGCATCTCCGAGAACCCGATGATGCTGGTCAAAGGGGTGCGCAGCTCGTGGCTGATGGTCGCCAAAAAATTGCTCTTGAGCTGGTCGACCTCGCGGAGGTGACTGACCGCGCGCTCGAGCTCGGCGTTGCGCAGGGCCAGCGCCCGATGGTTGCTCTCGCTCGCGGCGAGGTGCATCTCCGAGGTCACCCAGGTCGCAAATCCAGCCTGGAGCACGGTCCCGAGCACCCCGGCGATGGCGTCGCTGATCGGCCCAAAGTTCCGGGCCTCTGCTACCTCACCAGCTTCGCCCGCGGGCGTGGACATCAGCAGACTCCCGACCCGGTCGGCGCCCGCGAAGCAGGGCCGAACGCTGAACTCGTGGTCGGCGATGCCGAACTCGCGCTCCCCCGCGTGCAGCGCCGCCGCAGCCTCCGGGGCGAGCTGCTCCCAGTCCCTCATCGGACCCGACCCGGTGCTCATGAAGCGAGACCCGTGGTGGTCGAACACGGCGACCCCGTCGAGGCCCAAGGCCCCGAGCTCGGCCGCGAGGAAGGGACGCAGGGTTCGTTCGAGGTCGTCGACCCGCAGCAGGCGCTCCAAGGGCGGACGTCGATCGGGGGCCCCGAGCTCGGCGTTGGTCGCGTCGAGAGCCTCGTTCATGGGTCCCCCGGCTTGAACAGCGCATCGATCTCACCCAAGAAGTCGGCCTGGGTCACACCAAAGCGCTCGGCGAAGCCGTACTTGTCCTCGAGCCGGCTCCAGGTGAGCTCAGCGAGGCCCCGGAAGGTCTCCGCGACTCCCAGCCCCTGAGTCGCCACGGCCGTAAACACGGGCTCCCTGCCCTTGGTGGCGATGCGCTTGACCTCGGCGTCGCTGCGGATCCCCGGGAGGTCACGCTTGTTGAACTGGATGACCAACGCCGTGTTGTCGAAATCGAGACCGTGCTCGCGCATGTTCTGTTTCAGGTTTGCGAACGACTCGTTGTTCGAGCGTGTCTGCGAAACCCGTGAGTCGGCGATGAATGCCACCCCGTCCGCGCCCTGGAGCACGATCTTCCGGGTCGTGTTGTGGATGACCTGACCGGGGACCGTGAACAGCTTGAGGCGGATGCGAAACCCACCTTGAGTCTCGAACTGCAGCGGCAGGAGATCGAAGAACAAGGTCCGATCGTCGCGCGTGTCGAGGGTGACCAACTCGCTGTCGGTGTTCCCCGCCATGCACTCGTGGAGCTTTTGCAGGTTGGTCGTTTTCCCACTCAGCGCGGGGCCGTAATAGACCAGCTTGAGGGTCACCTCACGATGCTGAATATCAATGTAGACCATGGACGCCGCGCCCACTGTACCGCGCCAGACCTGCTCGTGGGGAAGATGACGCGGCCCACCCCACGCGCGCTCGCAGCGGCTGGGAACGCCTGCTATCGCCCGACCGAAATGTCCTCCGGCTGCCCGCTCTAGTTCGTCTTGGCGCGCGACTCGTAGCGCTCGAGGGCCGCGAGCAGCTCGGCGTAACCCGGGTGCACCGCGGGCTCCCGGGCGAGGCTGCGCTCGAGTTCGATCAGGAGCTCGCGGGTCTGCGTCCCGGCGAGCGCTCGGGGAGTCTCGACCGTGACCTCGACAAACTGGTCGCCACGTCCACCGCGACCGTCTGGTACCCCCTTGCCGCGCAAGCGCAGCTTGGTCCCGCTGGCGACCCCCGCGGGCAACTCCATGTCGACCCAACCATCGATGGTCGGCACGGGGATCTTGCCACCGAGGGCGAAGTGGGAGATGGGAACCGGAATCTGGGCGATCAACGAGGTGCCCTCGCGCCTGAGCCAGGGGTGCGGCCGGACGTTGATGGTCACGCGCAAGCTCCCGGGCTCTCCACCGAAACGGCCGGGCTCGCCCTGGTCACGCAGCACCTTCTCGCTGCCCGCTTCCGTCCCCTGCGGCAGGCGCACGTCGAAGGAACGCTGCTGCTTGATCACCCCGCGCCCACGGCAGGCGCTACACGGATCGCTCTGGATCAGGCCCAGGCCGTCGCAGCGCCCACAGCGGCTGCGACGGGAGAACAGACCGCCGGTCTTGACCTCTCCGCCGCCTCCACAGTTGGGGCACTCGACCGGCTCGCGCTTGCCGGGCTCGGCCCCACTCCCCCCGCAGCCCTCGCAGGCCCCACGGCCCTCGAAACTGATCGTGTGGGAGGACCCCAAGACGACGTCGATCAGGTCGACGGTCAGGGTGTAGCGGATGTCCCTGCCCCTGCGTCGCTTGTTGCGACGGGTGCCGAACACGTCACCGAACACGTTGCCGAACAAGTCGCGGGCAGTCGCAACAGTCGGCGGCTTGGTCAGGTCGAGGCCCTCGGGGAGCAGCCGACTGGTGTCGTAGCGAGCTCGCTTGCCTGGATCGCTGAGTACCCCGTAGGCCTCGGAGGCCAGACGAAAGCGTTCTTGAGCCTGCTCGTCATCGGGGAAGCGATCGGGGTGGCTCTCGAGGGCGACCCGCCGATAGGCGCGCTTGATCTCCGTGACGTCGGCGTTGCGGGCAACACCGAGCAGGGCGTAGTAGTCCGGGCGCGCCATCGACCGTCAGGCCCCAGTCCCGTCGCCAGTCCCGTCGCCAGTCCCGTCGCCAGTCCCGTCGCCAGTCCCGTCGCCAGCCCCATCAATCCCGTCGTCGGCCAGCATGGCCTCGTAGATCTGGTGTGACGACCCCTCGAGCGCGGTCAGAGCCTCGCGCATGACCACAGTGTCGACCTCCCCGTCCATACAGGCCCGGAGCACCTCGATGTCGGCCTCGATGTCCGCTCGATCGGTCGCCGAGAGGCTGTCGCCGAAGGCCTCCATCGAGCGTTGGCAGGTATAGAGCAGGGTCTGTGCCCGGTTGCTGAGATCGGCGAGCTCGCGGCGAGCCCCGTCCTCCGACTTCTTCAACTCGGCCTCCGAGGCAATCTCGTCGAGCTGAGTCTGGGTCAGGCCAGAGGTCGGCTCCACGGTCATGCTCGCCGACTTCCCGGTCCCCAGATCCTGGGCCGAGACCGCCAAGATCCCATCGGCGTTGATGTCGAAGCTGACTTTGATCTGCGGGACTCCCCGCGGCGCCGGCGGGATATCCGTGAGCTGCAGCCGCGCGAGGCTCTTGTTGTCCTCCGCCATCTCGCGCAGGCCCTGGAGCACGTGCACTGGGACGGTGGGCTGGTTGTCGACGCTGGTGCTGAAGACCTCGGACTTGCGGGTGGGAATGGTCGTGCCTTGCGAGATCAAGGTCGTGAACACGCCGCCCGCCGTCTCGACGCCGATATTCAGCGGCACCACATCGAGCAACACCACCCCCTTGACCTCGCCCTCGAGGATCCCTCCTTGGATCGCGGCCCCGCTGGCCACGACCTCATCGGGGTTGACCCCCGTGCTCGGCTCGCGCTTGAAGAACGCACCGACCTGCTGCTGAACCAGCGGCATGCGGGTCTGTCCCCCCACCAAGAGCAGCTCGTCGATGTCCTCGAGCCCGATCTCGGCCAGGGCGAGGGCCTCGGCGCAGGGCCCCAAGGTCCGCTCGATGAGAGCGCGGGTCAGCTCTTCGAGCTTGTGCCGGCTCAATGTCTGCTCGAGGTGGACGGGCTGTCCCTTCACTGCGGCGATGAAGGGCAGATTGATCTCGGTCTCGAGTGACCACGAGAGCTCGTGTTTGGCCTTCTCGGCCGCCTCTTTGAGGCGCTGACGGGCCAGCTTGTCGTCCCGCAGATCCACGCCGTGCTCCGCCTTGAAGCTGCTCGCAGCCCAATCGACGATCGCGTTGTCGAAGTCCTCTCCACCCAGGAAGGTGTCGCCCGAGGTCGCCAAGACCTCGAAGGCGCCCGCGCGAAGCTCGAGGATGGAGATGTCGAAGGTCCCCCCACCGAGGTCGTAGACCGCCACGGTCATGGTCTCGGTCTGGTCCTCCCGGCCCAGCCCGTAGGCCAAGGTCGCCGCGGTCGGCTCGTTGATGATGCGCTCGACTTCGAGCCCCGCGATCTTCCCGGCGTCTTTGGTCGCCTGACGCTGGGCGTCATCGAAGTAGGCCGGCACCGTGATCACGGCGCGGGTGATGGGCTCACCGCCGACGTAGTCCTCGGCGCACTCCTTGAGCATGCGCAGGACTGCCGCACCGATCTCGCTGGGCGAGTGGCGACGATCGTCGATGGCGATCCACGCGTCTCCGTTGTCGGCAGCGACGATCTCGTAAGGCAGAAACCTGGCGAGTTGCTCGACCTCGGGGTCACCGAACTTCCGGCCGATCAGACGCTTGGCAGCGTAGATGGTTTTGGTGGGGTTGGTGATCGCCTGGCGCTTGGCGATCTGACCGACCAGGCGCTCCCCTTTGTCGCTGACCGCGAACACGGAGGGGGTCGTGCGGGCGCCCTCCGGGTTGGGGATCACCCGGGGCTCCCCGTCCTCGAGCACCGCCACGCAGGAGTTGGTCGTCCCGAGATCAATGCCAATAACGCGATCCGCCATCGAGCTACCTGGACCGAACACCCGCGAGGGTGCTCAGTTCCCCCCTTCGGCCGCGTCCCCGGGGGGTCCGGGAGGTCCGGGCTCGGGGGGGGCGCCGGTCGAGCCGGGGCCGGCGACGATCACCCGGGCTGGGCGAAGCAACTTGCCGTTGCGAATGTAGCCCTTCTCGTACTCCATGGAGACGATGCCCGGAGCGAAGTCCGCAGAATCGATCTGCTGAAGAGCGTCGTGGAAGGCCGGATCGAAGGGTTTACCCACCGCCTCGACCATGGTCAGGCCGTGCTTTTTGAGCGCGCCGAAGAACTCCTGCTTGACCATGTCGAGACCCTTGAGGAGCTGCTCGTCGAGATCGGGTGGGGCCGCGCTCAGGGCCCGCTCCAGGTTGTCGCCGACAGGCAGGAAGCTCGACAACAAGTTCTGGACGGCCCTGTGGATGGCATCGTCGATGTCTCGCTTGACCCGACGTTTGTAGTTCTCGTGGTCGGCGACGGCCCGCAACCACTTGTCGCGCAGGGACTCGGACTCGGCCCTGGCGTCGGCGAGCTCGGCCTCGAGATCCGGGTCCTCGTCCTCGTCGACGATCTCGACATCGACGACCTCGCCCTGTCCTCCCTCGTCTTGACCACGGACCATGTCGACGGCCTGTTCAGCCTCGCGCAGGACCTGCTCCAGCTCTTCGTTTTGGTCGGACACGGGTGCGTCTTGTTCTCCGCTCATTGGGATCCTGGTGCTCGTCGGCGCGTGGAGTCGGTGGCTCTGGACTAGGCGCGAGCCACCATCGCTCGCGCGGCGTACTCTACCAGAGGAATCACGGCCTCGTAATCCATGCGCGGGCTACCGAGCAAGGCGACAGCACCCGTGGCTGGGCTCCCCCCACTGGAGCTTTGGTCCGCTCCAGGCCAACCGAGCCGGCAACCCACGAGGGTCAATCCGGTCGCGTGGCCCAGGCCCAGCCCAAGCCCACATCCAAAGTGATCGAGCTCGAGGTCCAGATCCACGCGCACAGAGACCTCGAGGTCTCCGTTGGTCGACGCCGGGAGCAGCTGACACAAGATCTCGGCGAGGCGCTGGTAATCCTCGAGCAAGTCCAGGATCTCCGCGAGCGAGCCGGCGTCGGCCGAGTTCTGTTCTCCGACCACCAGGCTCCCGTGACCCGCGACCTGCATCCACAGAGGATCGAAGGACGCGACACACATCAGCGTGCCCACGCGCAGCGCCTCCGCCATGCACTGATCGACGCGCCGATGCTCGCTGGCGAGCAGCCCGCGCAGCTCGTCGCGGGCCTGGGCCAGGCTCCGGCCGACGGTCAACTCGCGCAGCAGCCCCTGCAGCCGCCCGAGCTCGCCCTCGCCCTCGACCAGGCTCTGATCGAGGTCCACGGTCCGCACCGTGCTCGCCCCATCTTCGAGGCCCAACATCACCAGCACCCGCGCCCCCTCCAGACCGACCAGCTCCAGGGCCTCGACCTTGCCGGGTCGAGGGGCCCCCAAGAACCCGATCGCCACACAGCCCGCGAGCTCGGAGAGCACGCGGGCTGTCGAGCGGAGCCCGCGACGCAGATCTGTGGACGGCGTGCCCATGCCCACGTCGAGCAAACGGCGATGCTCCGGGCGCGCGCGCTTGCGCGGAAGCTGCCGAACATAGTCTCGCCACCCCTCGGCGCTCGGCACTCGACCGCTGGCCGCGTGTGGCTTGTAGACCAGGCCGACCCGCTCGAGCACGGCGAGCTCACTGCGGATGGTAGCCGGCGACCAATCGAGGCCGTGCGCCCGGCCCAGGGCCCCCGAGGCCACCGGACGCCCCGTGAGCGCATACTGGCGACACAGGGCGACCAGGACTCGCCGCTGTCGCGAGCTCAGGCCATCGCGGGGTTGGGACACACACCCGTTGTACGCCGATTCGCCGGTGGACGCATCCCGGCTCCAGCATCGTCGGTCGCCCCTGGGGGGACGTTCCTGCGCGGGGGCGAGCCGACCACCGAGGTCGGGCCGACCGCAGGAGGGGGACAGGAGAGGGACAGGGGCGGTGCCAGGGGTGCGTGGCCCCGTGAATTCAAAAGGGTCGTCGCTCCGGGCTCAGAGGACCGCCTGAGCGATGGTGTCGTGAAACAACCAGCGCCCCGGGGCGACCCGCAGGAGTTCGGTCCCGTCGCGCTGCCGCCACTCTAAGTTGCCCAGGGCGATCTGTCGGGCGACGCGCACCTCGAGCCACGGACGATCTCGACAAAATCGCGCGAGGTAGACCTCGACCTCGACACCGTCGAGACGCCGAAGCCCGAGCCACAGCCCCTCCCCTGCGGCCTGGTCGCCCTCGAGGCACTCGTGGGTGGGTCGCTCTCCGCCCAGCCAGGCCTCGAGTCCCCGCGGGTTGCTGCGCCGAACCACGCTGGCCTCCCCCACGCGCTGACCCCGATGATGGACCGAGGCCGCCGACGGACCCAGACCGACCACGTCCCGCCAGCGCCAGTACTTGCTGTTGTGGATCGCCTCGGCGCCGGGCCGAGCGTAGCTGGCGACCTCGTAGTGGGCGAAGCCCAGCGCCCCGAGTCGGGCCTCCGCGACCTCGAGCAGGTCGGCCTGTCCATCCTCGTCGGGGAGCACCCGAAGCCCACGCCGGACCAACTTGAGCCACGGGGTCTCGGGCTCGATGCTCAACCCGTACACCGAGAGATGCTCGACCCCGGCGCCGACGAGCGCGTCGATCTCCGCCTCCAACCCGGCCGCGCTCTGCCCACGCCAGCCGACGATCAAGTCGGCGCTGACCCGCAGTCCCGCGGCCACCGAGTCGATCACGCAGGCCAGGGCCTCGCGGGCCTCGTGCCCCCGGCCCAGCTCGCGCAGCCCTAGCGCCTCGAGGCTCTGGACCCCGAGCGAGACCCGGTCGACACCCCGAGCGACGAGCACCTCGAGCAGGGCGGGCCCGACGTGCTCGGGATTGAGCTCCACGGTGGTCTCGAGCATCGCCTCCGCGGCGGCGCCCACCCGCGCGCCGAGCCAGTCGAGAACCCGGCCCAAGCCCACAGCTCCGAGCGCGCTCGGAGTCCCCCCTCCCAGGTAGAGCGTGTCGAAAGGCGCCGCCTCGAGGCCCTCTCGCAGCTCCTGCTCACGGCGCCCCCACTCGGCCTCGAGACCGGCGAGCCAAGCTTCGATTCGGGTATCGAGGCCCGGACGGCGTCCGACCTCGAAGTCGAAGTCACAGTAGGGGCAGGCCCGCTCGCAGAAAGGGACGTGAACGTAGAGCCCGCTCACCCGATGTGGCTGACCAGCTCATCGCTGTTGGGAAGCTCGGGCCACAGCTCGACCTCGCCCGCGGCCGCGTTGCCGAGTTTGGCCGCGACCCCCCGCCACCACCAGGTCGGCAGGCCATCCATGTTGATGCCGTGGGCATCGAGCAGACTGGTCTGCTCCTCGATGCTCTCGATCATCGACTGGTGAAAGGGCTCGCCGCGGCCCCGCAGTTGGAGCCCGAGCCGGTGGGCGGAACGCAGCGGCGTGGTGTCTTCCAGGTGGTCGACGCAGGCCTGGACGGCCGTGCGGACCACCCCGATGTCGGAGAACTCGTAGACACGCCCGACGATCGGCACCACCGCTCCACTCATCCGCGCCATGCGGCCCCCCCACGTCGAGATCAGCTTGTCGTGAACGACGAGCGACTGGCCGACGTCGTTGACCACTTCACTGCGGATCACGACGATCGCCTCGTGGATGTTGGCGTACACGAACGACACCATGCCCGTGGTGATCAATCCCAGGCTGGTGCGCAGCATCATCTGGCCCAAGGCCGGATCGAGGGGCGACTGAGACTTCGCCCGACTCTCGACGAGGCGGTCGAGCACGTGGGTGTCGGCGACGATCCTGACGACGAGGGAGAACCCGTCCATCGGGACGTGGTCGCCGAACACCTGAAATGCAGAGAACGCGTTCCAGGAGGACTGCACGGCCATGAACCGAAACAATAACGCCGACGCACACGCCGACGCCAGAGCGGCGATCAGTTTGAGGCCGAAGCCGGGGTAGACGGCTCCAGAGACGCCCGGGGCCACCAACTCGACCGGGTCGCCGCTCTAGTTGGCCGTCAACATCGTGTAGCCGAAGTAGATCACCGCACCCAGGAGCACGACCAGACCGATCCAGATCAGGGGGTTGCCCCGCTTGGTCTGTTCAGTGACGATCCCCTGACCAAACGACCCGGTCACGGTGCTCTCGATGCCCGTGGTCGACATCGAATGGCGCGAAGTCCCCGCGGCGCGCGGGCGCGAGCTGGTGCGGGAACCGCGGGCGCGCCGGCTACCGGTGTCCGGCTTGCCCGACCTGGGACCCTTCCCGGTCTTGGTCTTAGTCCTACTTTTGGTCTTGGTCTTGGTCTTGGTCTCAGCCTCGGCGGACTCGGCCCGGGCCACGGATCGCTTGCCCGTCGTCGGGCCCGCACGCGCGGCGAGGTGTTTCCCCGTCTCTTCCGGCGCGCTCTTCATGTCCGCGACCAGGTCTTCGAGGTTGCCGATGGTCATCGACCGACGGCGCTTGGGGGCGGCGCCGATTCCGCTGGCCGCCGGATCGAGCTTCCGGGCCCACTCGGGGGCGTCGTCCTCGGGGTCGTTTCCAAGCGAGTCGAAGGCATCGAAGTCGAGGGCCTCGTCCTCGAGATCATCGTAGAGATCGTCGTAGTCGAGCTCGGCGGGTGAGCCCTCCCCGAACATCTCGTTCATGAACGCGCTGATCCGCCGCGGGCTCACCGACCACCCCGACTCCTGCATGAAGGTGTCGAGCTCGCGATACATGTGATCGCAGTTTTGGTAGCGGTCACCGGCGTCGATCTCCAGCGCCCGCATGATCACGGCCTCGAGAGCCGGCGGAAACTCCGAGTCGACGAAGGTCGGCGCAGGCACGTCGCCCGAGAGCACACGCTCGCGGACATCGGCCGGCTTGCCCCGAAACAGACGCGTGCCGAGACACATCTCGTAGAGCACCACCCCGAGCGCGAAGATGTCCGCGCGTCCATCCAAGGGTTGGCCCAAGACCTGCTCGGGCGCCATATAGGAGAGCTTGCCCGCGAACTGGCTCGGACCCTTCGAGACCGCAGTCGCCCGGGTCGCGGCGATCCCAAAGTCGACGATCTTGACCAGCCCGTCGTAGCCGACGTGGATATTGGTGGGGTTGATGTCCCGGTGGACCAGGCCCAGCGGCTCTCCGTCCTCCGCCTTGCGATTGTGGGCGTAGTTGAGCCCCTCGAGCGCCTGCATGATGACCCCGATGGAGAGGTCCATCGGGATCATGTTCCCGGTGCCGACCGCCCGGCGGAGCACGGCGACGAGTTCCTCGCCCACGAGCAGCTCCATCGCTATGAAGTACTCGCCGTAGAGTTCGCCCAGGTCGTAGGTGTGAACGACGTTGTTGTGGGTCAGCGTGGCTGCGACACGGGCCTCGTCGAGAAACATGTCGACGATCTCGGGGCGCTCGACGAACTCCTCGCGCAGACGCTTGACGACCAGCTCCTTGGCAAAGCCCTCGATGCCCGTGTACTGGGCACGGTAGACCTCGGCCATCCCACCGGTGGCGATGTGCTCGACGAGCAAGTACTTGTCGCCGAAGGGCGTGGGCTCGATGTTGCTCAAGACGCCGTGGAGCTTAGACGATCCAATCCGGGGCCTACAAGCACTGCGTCCGGGCTGGGCTTGCGGATCCCCCGTACAAAGTGCGAATTGCTAGATTCCGCCGCTTCGCCGGCGTCCACCATGCCGCGCCTGTCCCCTCCCCTCTCCAAGCGCGACCGCGCTCGCCGACCTGGACCTGGACCTGGGCCTGGACCTGGAACTGGGCCTGGGCCTGGGCTGCGGGCTCTGCTCGCGGTGGTCGGTGTGGCCGGCCTCATCGGTGGATGTGGGCGACCGACAGATCCAAAGACCGACGAGAGCGAGGCGGGATCGAACGCTGCTTCCGCCGGCAGCCCAGGGAACAAACGACCAGCTTCGCCCCCCGGGCCGTCCTCCGCCGACGGCGCTCCCTTTGAGGGGCCGCTCGAGCATCTGCGCCCGGGCGCCCGGGCGGGATGGCCGCTCGAAAACATCGACATCCAGCGCTACCCGGGTTGGCGCATCGACCCCGTCCACGGCGGGTACGAGCAGGTCGTGGGCCTGGTCTTCCGCGCGGAGCCGGGGGCGTTCACGCTGGCGATCGCCGACGGCCGGGTCAGCGCTGTCGAGCGGGCCGACTCGGGCGCCCCGGCGTTCGTGGTGATCGACCACGGACAGGGGATCATCACGCGCACCGGGCCCCTGTCCGAGGAGGCCGTGCACGAGGGGCTCCCGATCGCCCGTGGCGTCGTTCTCGGCCTCGCGGCTGGCCCCTCGTTGACCCTCGAGGTCAGGGTGGACGGCGTCGCTATCGACCCCCTGTTGGTGATCCGCCGACCCCTGCATCGGTGGCCGGCCCTGACCCGCGAGTTGCCGCCTCCCCCCAACGAACCCCGCGCCGAACCCGAGTCGGCCGGAGGCTGAGCACGCTTCACGTCCAGTCGAGCATACGCTCGATAGAGGTGCGCATTCCCGCCCGAAGGTGGCGCAGCCGGGCCCGGCGAAGGTCTTGGAGCGCGGGCCAAGGCGGGGTCTCGAAGCGGCGATGAAAGCCGGCTTCGAGGCGCGTGAGCAGGGTCGTCGGGTAGTCCAGAGGCGCCCGGGCCATGTGGAAGCCACCCGCCTGATCGGGGATCAGGCGCAGCTCCCAGAGCGCCGCGGGCTCCAGCGGATCGGCCCCCGGCCACGGGCCCACGCTGTCGAACACCCGCGCGACGACACCGCTGAGGCGATCGCGGACCCAGGTCGGATCTCCGGGATAGACCTCGAACAGCCCCACGATGGAGGTCGCGGCAGCCCGCCGGGCGCCCGCGCCCGCGTCCGACGACGTGGACTCGGGGCCGAGCACCACGCCGGGGATCTCACCGCGGACAGCTCGCCACGCCCAGGTGTCTCCCCGCCAGCGCGGGTCGGTGGCCTGGGCCTCGCACAGCGCCCAGTCCATGCGTGTGACCGAGAGCAGATCGAAGTCGGGATCGTCGAGGGCCAACTCGCCGACTTCGCGCGCGTAGCGGGCCAACAGCGGCGCCAGTCGAGTTCGGCCGGCGGACCCCTCGAACACAGCCGCCGCGAGCGCGTCGAGGCCCTCAGCCGCGGGCAGGGTCTCGGCGCCCTCGACCCGTGCCGAGACCCCTGCCCGGGCGCCAGTCGGGACCTCGACGTGTTCGACCCTCGGCCGGGTCGGGCCCACATCTCGCTCGAGGAAGCCGAGCTCGAGCGCCCGCCCCGACCCAGTGGGTGTCGGCTCCGTGGGTGTCGGCTCCGCGGAGGTCGGCGCAGGTCGAGCGGGCACTCCGGCCGCGTCGATGGGTCGCTCGCCCGACTCGAGATCGGACTCGACGCTCATCCCTCGGCCGGCGCCGCCGTCGAACGGACCCTATCGCGCAGCTGCCGGGCAAAGCGCTCGAACAGGGCGTCCGAGTCGTGGGGGCCGGGGCTCGCCTCGGGGTGATACTGGACCCCGGATACGGGCCGACCGCGCAGCGCCACGCCGGCGACCGTGTCGTCGAAGAGGTTGAGGTGGGTGAGCTCGGCGCCGTCCCCCAGACTCGAAACGTCGACCGCGAAGCCGTGGTTTTGAGCCGTGATAGCGATCGACCCGTCCCGCTCATCGCGGACCGGGTGGTTGCCGCCGTGGTGACCGAACTTGAGCTTGTAGGTTCGGCCACCCAGGGCGAGGCACAACAGCTGGTGACCCAGGCAGATCCCGAAGATGGGTAGGTCCGCCGCCCGCGGGTCGGCGACCAGCTTGCGCAGCTCTTCGATCACGTCGCGCACCGCCCCTGGATCACCTGGACCATTGGAGAGAAACACGCCGTCGGGTGCTTCGGCGAGGACCTCGGCGATGGGCGTCCCTGCGGGGACCACCGTGGTCCGCACCCCCTGATCGCGGAGCTTTCGCAGGATGTTGCGCTTGATCCCGAAGTCGTAGGCGACGACGTGAGCGTGGATCTCCGGCAGAGGTTGAGGCTCGGCACCGGTCCCAGACAAGGGTGCCGGTGCCCGCCAGCTGCCCTCGTCCCACGTATAAGGGGAGGCCGTGCTCACCTCCCGGACGAGGTCGCGCCCGGCCATCGAGGGCGCGTCCAGAGCGAGCTTGCGCAGGGCCTCGACGTCGTCACAGTCGTGGCTCACGGCGGCCATCTGGGCCCCGTGTTCACGCAGGTGCCGGGTCAGGGCACGGGTATCGATCTCCCCGATCCCGACCACCCCCCGATCCCCCATCCAAGCGCCCAGGCTCTGGGTCGCGCGGTAGTTGGAGACCACCGGAGAGAGCGAGCGGATCACGAGGGCGACGGCCGCGGGCGCCCCGGACTCGTCGTCCTCCGGGTTGGTGCCGACGTTGCCGATCTCGGGCGCGGTCAGGCACACGATCTGCCCTGCGTAAGACGGGTCGCTGACGATCTCTTGGTACCCATAGAGTGAGGTGTTGAACACCAACTCGCCGACCGCCGTGCCCGAGGCGCCGAAGCCCCGACCCTGAAACACCCGCCCGTCTGCGAGCACCAAGAGCGCGGGACCGTGATAGCGGGGGTCGTCCACGTGCCGCCGATACCACAAGAGCGGCCGGCCTGTGGACCCACACAAAACACGGGCGCTGGTGTGAAACCCCTCGCACGCAAGCCCCGCGAGCGCTACCGTGTCGGCCATGGTCGAGCCCAGCCAAGCCCGCGCCCAGGCGGCGGTGTTGCTCATTGGCAACGAGCTCCTGTCCGGGAAAATCCGCGACGAGAACGGGTGGTTCCTGAGCGGGGTCTGCCGCCGCCGAGGCATGGAGCTGCGCGAGATCAGCGTGGTCCCCGACGAGATCGAGGTCATCGGGTCGACCCTCCTCCGGCTGCTGGCGACGACCCCCATCGTGTTCACCTCCGGCGGGGTCGGCCCGACCCACGACGATCTCACGATCGCGGCGGTCGCCCGGGCGACCGGGCGCGCCGTGGTCAGGGATCCCCAGATGGAGGCCTTGCTCCGAGAACACTATAAGGGCGAGCTCACCGAGGCCGCCCTGAGCATGGCCGACGTCCCCGAGGGCACCCTGCTCCGGGCTCTCCCGGGCTGGCCCGTCATGCGCCTCGACATCGCGGCCGGCGAGGTCATCGGTGCGCGGGCCCCACAGCCCCACGACGCCCGCATCTATATCCTCCCGGGGATCCCCGCCCTGCTTCGAGCCAAGGTCGAAGCCCTCGAGACGCTCGCCGACGAACTCCCCGCGCAGCGCGAGTGGGCCCTCGTCGAGTTCCATACCGAGATCGACGAGAGCGCCCTCGCGCCGCACCTCGACAAGGTGGTCGCTGGGTTCCCGGACGTCGAGATCGGCTCCTACCCGCGCTGGGATCCGGGCGAGGACGGGCGCCTCCAAGTTCGGGTCAAACTGACCTTCGAGGCCGGGGAGCACGCGCGAGCCGAGTCTGCGCGCGACGCACTCGCGGCCAGCCTCGAGCGCTGAGTCGAGAGCCGTAGCGCGGCCAGCGTACCCAGCGTGATAGGATGCCGGCCATGCGCACCAGCCTCTCGCTGATCTGTGCGGCGACCCTCGTGTTGTCGATGGTTGCCTGCGACACCAAGAAAAACGATCTTTTGGCGCCTCCGGCGGGCTACGACCCGGTCGAGACCAAAGGGCTCACCTTCAACAAGGCCGGACTCGACGCCCTGACCCTCACCGAGGGTGAGGCCCGCGACGCCCTCGTCCAGGAGCTCAAGGCGAAGGGCAAGTTCAAGGGCCAGGCCAAGTGCTCGGGCGGCTCCAACACCGGTGACTACGAAGAGTCCAAGTATGGGGACTACAAGCTCACCTGTGATGCGGGCACGGTGCTCTTCGACATCGAGCTCAAGTACTACCTCTACACCAACCGTGAACTCGGCCGCCCACTCAAGGGCGGCTCGTTCCTCGAGTTCAGCGGGACCTTGGTCGAGTTCGAGTTCCTCGACCAAGACAAGCCCCGCAAGATCACGGCCACGGTCCAGGTCGACGAGAACCTCACCCGCCTCAAAAAATGAGCAGCCGGCTCACAGCAAATAGGGTCCGGGCGAAGTGCAGTCCCGTCGACCTGAGCTAGCCTCACCCATCCACCCGGTCTCCGACCGATCTCTTTGCGGCGCTTCCATCGCGCCAGCCTCCCCCCGACGACGAACTTGGGCATTGAAAGCGTAGGCTCCCCGTTGCTGTGGGGAGGGTTCCTGGTCGGAGTCCTCCTTGTGTTGGCTCTCGACCTCGGTGTGTTCCACCGAGAGACGAAGGAAGTCACGACCCGCGAAGCGCTGACCTGGTCCGCGATCTGGGTCAGCCTCTCGCTGCTCTTCAACGCTTTCATCTGGTGGCGTTTCGGCTCGGAGCACGCGCTCGAGTGGCTTTCCGCCTACGTCATCGAGAAGTCGCTCAGCGTCGACAACATCTTCGTCTTCATCGTCATCTTCCGATACATGAAGGTCCCCCGGAACCACCTCCACCGGGTGTTGTTCGCCGGCATCCTGGGTGCGCTGGTCCTGCGTGCGGCGTTCATCTTGGTGGGCCTCGGCCTCATCGAGATGTTCAGCTGGTCGCTGTACCTCTTCGGTGGGTTCTTGATCTACACGGGGGTCAAGCTGCTGATCACCGGCGATGGGGAGCCCGACGAGGAGGCCGGCGACTCCTGGGTCAAGCGCAAGGCGGAGAAGTGGCTGCGGGTGACCCGCGACTTCG
>Ga0256845_1000056_pt1 | contig 90904 bp, 73 predicted proteins | sample RiftiametaG_FD_189101 | JGI IMG/M metagenome (GOLD analysis project Ga0256845, IMG submission 189101) | Tube worm associated microbial communities from hydrothermal vent at the East Pacific Rise, Pacific Ocean - Riftia | ecosystem: Host-associated > Annelida > Integument > Unclassified ...
CGGTCTCTGTGCAACGATCCGCCTTCTCGAGGATCTTCAGCTTGTATTCCTTCGTGAACCTGCGTCGTGTGGGTTTCGCAGTGACCTCGGTCTTGGGTTTCGATTTTGACTGCGTCTTCTTTGTCCTTATCTTGCTCTACGGCTTCCTCGCCCCTTCTCTAACTACCACGTTGGGTTTGTCTCACTCGATATTGGCACGCAGGGTGAGACCCCTTTCCATAGCTCTGTTCGCCTACCTGAGAAGGCTCCGATCTTTTTATCTGGGACAAAAAAAGATGTGAACCGTCGTATTCTCAATTTCTCGCTGCCCAAAAACGCAGGTCGGTTTTTTTGGTTTTTATGCCTCTGCCGCCCCCTCCCTTGTCGGCGCGCAGCAGGCGGTCACGGTCAATCTCATGGGCACCGAAGTCCGCCACATGGACACCCGAAAAATCGACTCGCCATGGTCCCCCTCCTTCAGGAGGAGAGGGCTGTGAGCCTCGACGAAGCCCTACGGCGTATCCTTCGGGATGAACTGCGAGTTGTTGTCCGTGAGGAGATCGGGACTCTGCTCGACAAGCTTGAGGAGCACGCGACTGTCGAAACAGCGGTATCGTCGTCGAGCGAATTCCTGACGACGAAAGAGGCCGCTGCGATCGCGCGCGTCGGTGCCAGCACGATTCGCACTTGGATCGGGAACGGTAGCCTCAAACGATACGGACGAGGAAACCACTTCCTTGTCGCAAGACACGAGCTTGAGCAATGGCTCACCGGCGAAGATGAATCAACATCGGTCGACCTAAGCGTCGACGACCTGGCCAACGCGATTGTTGCGAAAGCCTGCGGCACTTGAAGGAGAACATGATGGAATCTGTGTACACAGGAGGGAGCAAGCTTTGGATTCGGTTCAAGAACGGAGAGGGGAAGTGGACGCAGAGCACAACGCCGTATCGCGTTGGCGACGAACACGAAGCGCGAGCCTTGCTCGAAACAGTGGAGACGAAGATCCGCGCGGGCGAAGTGCTGAGCGCGGCCGAGCTCGGGCCGATCACCGTCGCTCGCTACGCGAAAGGCTGGAGCGAGCGACGGAAGATCGCGGGTGTTGCCGATTGGAAGAACGACAAGGCGCGGCTCCGGCTGCATGCGCTCCCGATGATTGGTCGGCTGAAACTAAGGGAGGTTCGGGCACGGCATCTCAAGGATCTGTTTCTCTCGCTGCGCACCACAACCGAACTCGCACCGTCGACGATCCGAAACGTCTACGGCGTGTTGGCAGCCTTGTTCCGCGAAGCGGCTGTAGATGACCTAATCGACCGTAACCCGTGCATTTTGACGAAAGCCGAACTTGGCGAACTCACGTACAAAGATCCGGTCGCTCAAGCCGAGTCCCGGTACGAGCGCGAGGAACTGTGCGGCCTGGTCTTTGATCCTCAACTCCCAGCGGAGAACCACCTCGTCTACGCCTTGGGCGGTCTCGCGGGTCTCCGCCTCGGCGAGATTGCGGCTCTACGCTTCGACGACCTCGATTTCACTCGGGAGCCCCTCGGACGCATGACCATCTCGCGCTCCCACGATCGCAAGACCACGAAGACACGCCGAGTCCGATACACGCCGATCCACCCGGTGCTCGCTGACCTCCTGCAAGCGTGGCAGCACACAGGCTGGGCGAGCGTCTTCGGTCACGCTCCAGACCCGGACTCTCTGATCCTTCCACGGCCTCCAGGCAAGCGCGTCCGAACAGGCGCGATGCACTCCAAGTCGACCCTCGGCAAGCAAGCGCTGCGGGACCTCGAAACCCTCGGCATCCGTAAACCCGCACATCCGATTCATGATCTCCGCGCCACGTTCATCTCGCTATGCCTCGAAGACGGCGCAGACGATTACCTGCTGTCCCAGGTCACCCACACCGGCAAGAGCGGCCGTGCGTTCGATGCCTACGCCAAGATCGGATGGCCAGCACTCTGCCGCGAAGTCGCAAAGCTCCAGCTCGACAAGCCAGATCCGCCGGACGTGATCGACCTCGATCTCGACCAACTCAGCCCCCTCCAACACACCCCGGCGAACACGCCAGCACCGGTCCCAAACACCGCCTCCGAGCTTGCTACATCCCTTGCTACACCCAAAGAAAAAGCCCTGGAAAATCCAGGGCTTAGTCAGTGGAGGCGCCGGGAATCGAACCCGGGTCCGCGAATTCTCCAACGGGACGTCTACGTGTGTAGTCGATAAACTTGGATTTAAGTCAGACGCATGCCCACCGACAGGCCCTCGTTCCAACCGATCCCCTTGATCTCACCGCCGGGTCAGGGCATCCCCTGCGGCCAGCTCCCGTGTTGACGACCGAGTGCTACTGGAGCACCTTACACTCGCTCGTGTCACCTAATGATTAGGCGGCAACGGCCATACGGCCGTAGTTGCTATCGTTTGCAACTGGTTTTTTCCATCGTTATTAACGCGGCGTTGGCCCCGCGACACGCTGTCGTCGTCTTTGATATCCCCGTCGAAAGCCAATGCACCCCCGTGGTGTTGAAGAAAACCTGAGTTGCCTTCGAGCAGCGAGAGTATGGGGTCTGAGCGGGGCGTGGGCAAGGGGGCGAAGGCCGGAAGCTCGGAGAAAAATATGCGTGAACCCCGAGTTTGGCCCGCCGTGGGGTCTCGGCCTAGGTCGGCGGTCGGGGGGGTGCGGGGGAAGGGATGCCGAGCAGCAACAAGAGGGCGGCGAGCAGGGCGGCGAACAGGGCAAGGCCGGCTCGGGTGAGGGCTTGACCGCGGGTGGGGAGGTCGACGGTGTCGAGCAAGAGCCCGCGCATTTGGGCCTCGGCGTCGGGGCTGGCGGCGGCGAGAAGGGTGACGAGAAGCTCTTTGGGGATGGGACGCAGAGTCCCCGTAAGGGTCTGGAGCTTTTGACCGCGGTCGAGCGTGGCGGGGATCCGAGCGACGACGACGGGGTGGTCGGGCCGAAGCGACTCGGTTTTGTCGCCAAGAAAGGGGACCAGCACGGCATGGGCAGTTTTGTTTTGGTCGGGGCGCTGGCCGTCGGCCGTTCGGTATTCGTCGAGAACCCACTCGTCGCGGAGATAGCCGGTGGCCTCGACGACCCCAGCGCGGTCGGTCGAGATCGGGTCGGTGCGCAGGTCGATGGTGCTCGGGCCGAAGAACACGGAGCTGTCGCGCAGGAGCTCTTGGGTGCCAAAGGCGGTGTGGGTGGCGAAGGCGGCCAGGGCGGCCGCGATGAGGACCTGAGGCAGGGCGGGGTTGCGGCGAAGCAGCAGGGCGCCGACACAAACCAGCACAGTGGCGATGGGCACAGCCTCGCTCGTAAAAATGCCGTCGAAGGCAGTCGCCAGCGGAATGAACAGGGTGGCGAGAACGGCGAGTGCGCGAAGTAGCACGGCCAGAGGATACCAGCTTGGGCCCGATCGTCTGGGATCCCCGGCCCGTTTCAGAGAAGCAGACGTGCTAATCTCTGCCCGATGCGGCTCGGTCTCACGAGAAGTACGGGTGCAAAAGAAAGGGCGAGATCTGGGAGAGCCACTTGGCTGTGCCGGGGACGGGCGCCGATCTTGGGCGGGATCTTGAGTGCTCTGATCGGAGGCTGTGGCATCGAGTCGGGCGATCTCGACTGGGTGAGTGAGGACTCGGCCGCAGTGCGCTGCGTGGTCGCGGGCCGCGGACGCACGACCGATCGACTGGTCGGAGAGATCCCCATGCCGGCGCTGCCTTCAGGGATGTATACGAGCGGGCTGAGCCCCTATGCCCTGGAGGAGCTGGGGTTTCGCGCCGATTCGGTGGTTTGCGCGACGCTGGAGGCACCGTCGTCGTCGCAGGTGAGTGCAGCCTTCGAGACGACCTCGGCGCTACGAGAGGCCCGGGAGCGGGCCAACGACGCCCTGGACTCGGCAGGGCCGTGTGTGTGCCAGTCGCTGGCCCGCACAGGCGATCGGGGGCTGGTCCCACACTGTGGGGGCGTGACGACCCGCAAGCGGTGCGAAGACTCTCCCGAGGCGCGGGCCGAGGCACGGACCGAGGCCGAGGCGCTGGTGGCCCCGGTACGCTCGGCACTGGCGGCGGTCGAGCTGCCAAGACTGCACTGGCGAATGGCGGGCACGAGCGACTGGCCGCGGCGGTTTGTGGCGCGCAAAAGCGAGATTATCGTGCGGCACCCGGGGCCATCGGAGGTGTTTCGAAGGGGCGCGGCGCCACCGACGGGCGGGAACGTCGAACTGGTCAAGGCGCTGTTGGGGCGAGACGATGTGTTCGCGGTGGTGCGCCAAGATCAAGGAAAAGCGCTGCTCGTGGTGCGTGAGCACGGTCGTTCGGGGCTCGTGATCGACTATTTCGCGTTTCCACAGGGCATGGGCACGGGGCTTCAGCCGCTGCAAGCCGCGCTCGATGACGCCAGCATCGCCTGGTTTATGGCGGCTTTAGACCCCCCGAAACCAGCGCGCGCCTTGGTCTATGATCCGAGGGAGGGGACGGTTCTTGAGCTCGATCATGCGGGTCTTGAACGGGTCGATGAGGGGCTTGTTGCGATCACGCATGTGCTCTCGGGGCACTACGATTCAGGCCGAGAACTGAAACGGGCGCCGGCGCTGTTGTTTGATCGTGTGGCGATGCAGGTGCCCTTGGACGGCAGATCCGAACGGATGAAAGCCCGCTTGATGCTGACCGCCGAGGGCGAGGCCTGGTGCACAAAAGCAGCGGAAGACTCGGTGGTTGTGGGCCTCGATACGCTCGCGGGCGAAGACTCGGCCTCAATCTTTGCGCCGGGGGGCCGGGATCCCGGTTTTGTCCTGCGTGGGCAGCCACTCTCGTCGTCGATTTTCTCGGGGCTCAACAGCCTCCCGGCGCTCTTTCAAGCCCTCGAGCAAGGGGCGTCGGGGAGCGTGCAAGGCCGCATGGCGCACTGGTCGGTAAGCCTGCCCTCGGGACCAATGCCGGGCGAGTTTGACACCAAGCCTGGGCTCAAGGGGTTGCGAGAACGGCTGTCGATGCGGTCGCACCAGCTCTCAGGAGAGCTCAAGGGGCCCGTGCTGTATCTGGAGATGAAACCGGAATAACGGCGTGCATCGCTTGCGTGGGCGTGGGAGGCACGGGTATGGCTAGGCCGTGAGAAATTGCGCCAGGGTCCTAGGTCTCGTCGTGTTGTCCCTTGCAGAAACGGGTTGTCGGCTGGGAGGGCAGTACCCCGCCGATCCGGGCAAAAAAATCATTTGGGGGCAGTCCCAGGTCGAGCCTCCGCAGGCGGCGTGGGTGGCCCCGCCGGAGCCTCCGCACGAGCCTCCGCAGGCGGCTCCCGAGTCGACGATCCCTGTTGTTCCCGAGCGTTTGTTGGAGGCCTCGGTCAAGATCACCGCGGCGGCACATGCCAAGACCCGGGCCTGGGATCGACTCGCGTACATGGTCGACATGTATGGGCCGCGTTTAAGCGGCACCAAGGCGCTCGAGAAGGCGATCGACTGGTCGATAGCGACCATGAAAAAAGATGGCCACGACAACGTGCGCCGCGAAGCTGTGAAGGTACCCCACTGGGTTCGCGGCGAAGAAAGCATGACGGTGCTCTCGCCCCTGAAGCGCAAGATTCCAATGTTGGGTCTCGGTGGCTCCGTGGGGACCCAGGGCCGGGCCCTGCGTGCAGAGGTGATCGTCGTCAAGAGTCTCAAAGACCTTGCCGCACAAGGGAAGGCGCTTAAGGGCAAGATCGTCGTGATCAACCAAGCGATGCCGGCCTACGATCACGACCACAAAGACGCACACTACGGGGCGACGGTGAAGATCCGTTCGAAGGGAGCGATCGAGGGGGCGAAATTCGGGGCGAAGGCGGTGTTGATCCGTTCGGTGAGTGCGGTCAGTCTTCGCACCCCGCACACCGGGGCGATGCGCTACGACGAGAAGGTGAAAAAAATCCCCGCGGCTGCGATTCCAGCCGAAGATGCCGAGTTTTTTGCGCGGATGCAGGCCCGCGGCGAGCCGGTGAAGATCGAGCTGAAGATGGGCGCGAAGACTCTTCCCGATGCAAAGAGCGCCAACGCCATCGGCGAGATTCTGGGCAGCGAGCACCCCGAAGAGATCGTCGTGATCGGCGGCCACATCGACTCGTGGGACGTGGGGGATGGGGCGACCGACGACGGTGGCGGCTGTTTGATGGCGATGGAAGCCCTGACGCTGATCCGCGAATCGGGCCTCAAACCAAAGCGAACGATCCGCGCGGTGTTGTTCACAAACGAAGAAAATGGCCTGCGAGGCGGCAAAGAATATTTCGCGGCGCATGGCCACGAAAAACACGTCGCAGCGGTCGAAGCCGATGTGGGCTCCGGAAAACCACAGGCGATCGGAATCGCGGGCGATGCGAGCCACGTCGAAGCGCTGGCGCAATTTCTACCGCTCTTTGCCGAGATCGGGCTCGAAGAGATTGTTGAGGGTTGGGGGGGCGCGGACATTTCGCCGCTCACCCGTACGGGGGTGTTGGGAATGTCGATCCGCCCGGACTTTAGCCACTATTTTGATCTCCACCACAGCCCCGCGGACACCGTCGACAAGGTCAACCCCGAGCATCTCGAGGCCAACGCGGCGACCATGGCCCTGCTGGCCTTTATCCTGGCGGAGCAGGGGGCAACGAAGGGCCCCATGAAAGAAGATGCCCACTAGACCTGGACGATTCGGTCTTCTTCCATGCACCACGCGGTGAGTGGGCCGCCGTAGACACAGCCGGAGTCGAGGCCGAGCGTCCGCTTACCCCGGTAGTGGCCTCGCCAAGCCCAGTGCCCATGCACGACCAGGGCCTCGCCCTCGTAAAAGTCGTCCCAGGGTCGAAAGGGTGCGGGGCAGTCTTCGGGTTGGCGGTCAAAGCGGTTGCGCTCGCCCGTTTCGGTGCAGCAGCGTACGCGGGTCATAAACGAGACGGGATCGCTCTTGAGCCAGCGGTCGTCGTGCGCGCCCTCGTTGCTGCGGGCAGCGAGCGCGAAGAGGTCGGTCCATTGGGGATGCAGGCCGCCGTGCACGAGCCAGACACCGTGGGCGAGGCTGCTGTCGCGGGCCGGAAGATGGGCGAGCACAGGAAGGTCACGCAGGCGTTGAAAAAGCGTGTCGGCGTCGTGCGCATCGTAGAGGGGCTGCAAGGTATCGTCCTTGCGTGGCCAGCGACCCGAGCGGGCCAAGAGCGCATAAATCTCGTGGTTGCCCAAGACGCCGCGTCCTCCCAGGTCTCGCCAGAGACGAAGCGTGGCGAGGCTGTCAGGACCGCGATTGATGAGGTCGCCCGCGCACCAAAGTTCGTCTTGTGAGGGCGAAAAGCGAATCGCCTTGAGCAGCTGCTCAAGCTCCCGAGCGCAGCCTTGAAGGTCTCCGACGATCCACCGCATGGCGAAGACCGTAGCGCTGACGGCGAGAGATTTCCACTTCTACGCGGGCCTAGCGAGGGCTTCGCGTAGGCTGTGGGTCCACTCGGGTGTGGACCCGCAGCACGACCCGAAAATCTCGAGTCGAGGAAACTCGTGCTGCCAGCCGGCCATGGCGTTGGCGAAGGCGGTGGCCGAAACAGCCTGCTGGATCCAGGCTCCAGTGTTCTCGTGGGTTTGGCTGACGTGCGGGTAGAGGCCGAGCTTGAGCGAAGACTCGCGGGTCACGGTGTCGAGGTCGCAGAGTGCGGCGGGCACATGGCGAAGGTCGCAGCAGTTGATCAGCATGGCCTGGGCGCCGGCCTCTTCGATACGACCTGCGGCGGCGGCCATGAAGGCCTGGCCGTCGGCAGCGCTCGGCACCACCGAGACCCACAGCGCACAGTCGACGCCACGGCAAGCCAGCAGTGCGGCGTCGAGGGTATCGAGGTCGGTCATGGTCTCGAGCAACAACAGGTCGCAGCCGGCTTCGACGACGGCCTCGATCGTTGTGCGCAGGGCCTGGGCGCGCGCAGGGCTGGGTCGAAGCGGGCTGACGGTGCCTGCAATCCGGGGGCGGGGAGTTTTGGGGGGTGAGGTCTGGCCCTCGGCCGGGGGCGTGGCCAGAAACCTCGTGCGCGCCGATTGAGCCAGGGCGATGGCTTGGGCGGCGAGAAGCGGTGCCTGGGCTTGAAGACCGGCACGGGCGAGGTTGGGCCCATGGGCGTAAAACGAGTTGGCCGAGATGACGTCGGCGCCGGCTCGGAGATAGTCGAGATGGAGGGCCTCGACCACCTGTGGGTGGGTGAGCAGGGCGCCCACAGAAAAGAGTGGGGCCTGCATGGGCACCCCGCGAGAAGCGAGCACCGTGCCCATGGCGCCATCGAGTACGATGGGGTTCATTTGCGGCCGAGGCCCTGTTGGGCGATCACGGCCTCGTTGATCGCCTTTGCCCGAATCACAGCGGGCCGCGCGGCGAGGGCTTCGACGTAGGCCGTGAACTCGGGACGTACTTCGACCATCTTGAACATGATCAGAAATTGAAGGGTTGCGCCGAGGATGACGTCGCTCATCAAAAATTTCTCGCCGAGCAGCCAGGGGCCTGAGGGGTTTTGGGCGAGAGCCGCGGAGATTGTGTCGAGCACGTCGGCGTAGCGACCCCATCCGGCGCTGCTGGCCGTGACGTCCCATTTTTTAGACTCGGCGTAGGCGGCGGGCTCGAGAACCGAGGGCGCAAAGCAGGCCCAACGAAAATAGCTGCCGCGAGCGGGATTATTGAGCGCGGGTGCGAGCACGCCGGGTGCGTAGCGATCGGCGAGATACAGGCCGATCGCCGCCGACTCGGTGACCACCTGGCCATCGTCGACGAGGATCGGGACCTTGCCCATGGGGTTGTCCGTCAGGCGATCGGCCTGTTTGTGTTCGCCCTTTGACAGGTCGACGTAGCGCAGGGCGTACTCGCAGTTGGCCTCTTCGAGCATGATCAGGGCCGTCCCTGCCCGTGTGAAAGGGTGGTGGTAGAGGACCAAAGACGCGTCGTTGTTGATCGGCATCGCTCTGGTCCTATCGCAACGAGTACGAAGTGAACAGAGACGGCCGCCGGGGGGCTAGAGCCTCTCGATGACGACGGCAATCCCTTGGCCGACGCCGATGCACATGGTCGCCAGGCCGTAGCGTTGTTTCGTGCGTCGCAGTCCGTGGGCGAGGGTCGTCACGATGCGAGCGCCCGAGGCCCCGAGGGGGTGGCCGAGAGCGATGGCGCCTCCCGAGGGATTGACGACGTCGGGATCGAGCTCAATGCCACGGATGCTAGCGATGGTCTGACTGGCGAAGGCTTCGTTGAGCTCCGCCATGTCGATGTCAGAGGCCTTGAGGTCCGCGCGTGTCAGCGCCTTTTTGGTGGCCGGAATGGGGCCGATGCCCATGACGCCGGGATGAACGCCGGCGTGGCCCCAGCTGACGATGCGAGCGATGGGTTTGAGGTCAAGATCGCGGGCGCGGGCGAGGCTGGTGAGCATCAAAGCGCAGGCACCGTCGCTCAGTGGGGAGGCATTTCCGGCGGTGACGCTTCCGTCTTTGCGAAAGGCGGGACGAAGTTTGGCGAGCTTGGCCAGCGAGGTGTCGCGACGAACGGCCTCGTCGGTGGTGACCCGAAGCGGATCTTTTTTTCGGCCTTGGGGGACCATGATCGAGGTGATTTCGTCGTCAAAAAATCCAGAGTCCTGGGCCTCTGCGGCCAAGGTGTGGCTTCGCATCGCCCAAGCATCTTGCTCTTCGCGGGACACCTGGTGGCGGTCGGCGACGTTCTCTGCGGTCTCGCCCAGGCCTTCGATGGGATAGAGCGCATCCATTTTTTTGTTGATCATGCGCCACCCGAGTGCGGTGTTGAAGATCTCTGCGTTGTTGGCAAAGGCTTGGTCGGCCTTGGGCATCACAAAGGGGGCGCGAGTCATACTCTCCGAGCCCCCGGCGATGTAGACATCGCCTTCGCCGCACATGATCGATTTGGCGGCTTGGAGAATCGCCTCCATGCCCGAACCACATAGCCGGTTGACGGTCACCGCAGGCACTTCGACGGGCAGCCCGGCCAGCAACGAGCCCATGCGCGCGACGTTGCGGTTGTCTTCGCCCGATTGGTTCGCGGCGCCAAAATAGACATCTTCGATCAACTCGGCGGCCGCAGGATGACGTTCGCAGACCGACCGAATCACGTGGGCAGCGAGGTCGTCGGGCCGCATGGGGGCCAAGGCGCCACGGTAGCGCCCCATCGGGGTACGCAAGGCTTCGACGATAACGGGAACCTGGGCATCGGACATGAGAGGGGCGTACCACGGCCCCGGGCCCAGCGTTTCGGCGGATGCTTGCGTGAACTCACGTCGCGGAGCGGTCGATGCGTCGCTGAGGGGACCGGGCCGGCCTAGATCCTCTCAGGTGCGGGGATCCCCATCAACGACAGCCCCCAGCGCATGGCAGAGCGCGCCGCGGTCACGAGCATAAGTCGCCCTTGCAAGACGTCGCCTTCGCTGTGGATCACATTGCACTTGGGGTCGTTTTGAAAGGTGTTGTAGGCCTGCGCGAGTTTGTGGGTCGCGGCGCACAGGATCGTCGGCCTCAGCTGCTCACCGGCCTGCAAGACGGCCGCGCTCAGGGCATTGATCGCAGAGATGAGCGCACGTTCCGAATCGCTAGGAAAGGCCTCGGCTCCAAGCGGTGTGGCCTTCTCTTCGATCTGCCGGGCATCGAGTTCTTTGCCGTGTTTGTTTTTGGCCTTGCGCAACACCGAGAGTGCACGGGCGGCGGAATATTGCTGGTAGGTTCCCGTGTTGCCGGCGGGCTCCATCCAGTCCTGCATTTTGAACACGATCTTCTGATTTACGTCGCGGTTGAGCATGCCGTATTTGATCGCGCCAAGACTCAGCATGCGGCAGGTTGCATCGAGGTCTTCGTCGCTCCAAGGGTTGTCGGCCGACTCGCGGTCCCGGAGATCAGCCGCAGCCTTGGCTCGCAGGCCCTCGCGCAACTCTCGAAACAAGATCACGTTTCCCTCGCGGCTCGAAAAGGGTCCATCGGGACCTTCGACCATCTCGTAGGCCACATGGGCGCACTGGGCTGCCTTTTCGAAGCCCATTTTTTGAAGGGTCAAAAACACATGGCGAAAATGGTCGCTTTGGCGGGCATCGACCACGTAGAGCGAGCGGTCGACATGGAACTCGTCGAACTTCATACGTGCGAGCGCCAGATCCTTGGTGGAATAGAGCCCGGTGCCGTCGCGTTTGCGCAGCAAGAAAAAGGGCATGTGTTTGACCTCGGGGTTTTCGATGCCGATCGCGCCCTCGCTCCGCGTGAACACCCCCTTGGCGAGATATTCGTCGACAAGAGCCAAGCTAGGTTTGTCGACTTCGCTCTCGTAAAACACCCGATCAAAGTGAATGTCGGCCCAACGATAGATCTCGTTGAACTCGTCGAGCGACCATTGGCGGGTTTCTCTCCAGAGCTTTGTAATTTTGGGGTCGCCGGCTTCGACCGCTTTCAAAATCTCAGTCATGCGCGACTTGGCGGCCTCGAGGGCGGCGCTCGCCGGCGCATCGCCTTCTTTCGCCGCGGCGCTCAATTTTGTGAGGGTCTCGGTCGAGTGTGTGTAGATCTTGCCGAGCCACTCGCCGCGGCCCTCTTTGGGGGGACTCGCGGCGTCGCCCTCGAGCTGCTCAAGCCCCCACAGGCACTTGGCGATGTGTGTGCCCACGTCACCCAAATAGTTGGCTGCGATCACCTCATGGCCGATGGCCCGTTGCAGGCGAACGAGGCAGTCGCCGAGACAGACGTTGCGCATATGCCCGATGTGAAAGGCCTTGTGGGTATTGGGCTGGGAGTACTCGATCATCACCTTCTCGGCCCGGGCCGGGAAGCTCGGCGTCTCACCTCGGGCCCATGGGGCCAAAACGATCTGCGCGGCGAGTGGCGTGTCGAGCCGTAGATTTAGGTAAGGGCCGGCTGCCGTGACCTCGGTAAGCGGGCCGCACGGAAGCTTGGCTGTGATTTCGGCGGCCAAGGACTGTGCGATTTTCGCGGGAGCGTTGCGCATGGCCTTGGCCAGCTGAAAGCAGGGGAAGGCCAAGTCGCCCATTTTCTTGTCGGGGGGGGGGGCGAGCAGTGCGGTCACTTGCTGCACGGACAGCCCCGCCGAACTCGGCAAGAAAGCGGAGAGGGCGCGGGCAACTTCGGTGGCGAGGGCAAAAGGCTGCATGACGCGCCGAGAGTAGTCGCGAGTCCGCGGAGCGGGAACTCGAACTTATCAATCAAAAATATTAGATATTTCAGAATACTAAAATTACTGTTTTGTTCGGCGAAGATTACAGAGAATTTATGTAATGGTCCACAAATTGAAAGCTATGATATTGTTTTATAGGTTTTGTTACTTTTTATTCTGAATTAGGAATGTTTTTATTGAAGGATCAGTGGTGGACCGGCCATACACTCGATGTGCTACCCGATCTTGATTCACTGCGGTGCTTTGAAGCGGCTGCTGCGCGATTGAACTTTCGCGAGGCAGCGTCGCTTGTCGGTCTCTCTCCTCCTGCATTCAGCCAGCGCATTCGTCGGCTCGAAGAACAGCTCGAGGCCAAGCTCTTCGAACGAACCACTCGCCGGGTGGCCCTAACGACGGAGGGTGTTCGATTGCGCCCTCACGCTCGACGCTGCATCGAGCAGGCAGGCCAGTGCCATGCGGTGGCCCATGCAAACTCTTCTCCGTCCTATGAGCTCACGCTCGGCATAGGCCGTGAGCTTGGCGTGCGCTGGATCATGCCGCAGATGATCCATCTTGAGGACCAGCAGCCGCAGCGCGATCTCAACCTCTTTTTTGGTCGGCCCGGAGATTTGTTTCAGAACCTACGGAGGGGCGTGGTCGACTGTGTGGTCGTCGGGGGAGGAAATCCTGGATCCGAGAGTTTCACCTCCGAGTTGCTGGTTCCGCAGCGCTATGTATTTGTCGCCAGCGCCGATCTCATGGCGAGCACGCCGCTCGTGAGCGCCGAGAATGCCGCGAACCACACGCTTCTGGACATCGACGACCGTACATCGCTGTTTCAGCACTTTGCGAAGGCTCGCGATTCTGAGCAGACCTGGAATTTCGCCGGCTCGCGGGAGTTTGGGACGCTCTCGCAGCTGCGGGCTGCGGTTCTGGCTTCGCAGGGTGTCGCAGTGCTTCCTCGAATCTGTGTCGAAGAGCTGCTTCAGGCGGGTGCCCTTGTCGAAGTGATGCCCGAATGTCCACCGCAGTCCGACTGGATCCGAATGTACTGGTTGGCGGGGCATCCGCGCTCGGCCCAAATGGCGGAGCTTGCGGCCTGCCTACGGCCTGCCCGTGCTCACTAGGCGGTGATGAAGATCGTTGGGCACGTATCTCACCGGTAGGAAAGAGAGGGGAGCGAGCTACTGGGACAAGACGTCGGCTCGCTTCATCAGCATTCGAAAAATGGGATCGTCATCCTCTCCGGCACTGGGAGGATGGCCGCCCTTGGGAGCGGTGAACTTAAGCGGGTAGCGAACCATGTACACTTGGGTGTCGAGTTGGCCGGCGGGTACACGTAGGGCCCACGCGGCCTCTTCGAGGCACCGTCGAAACTTGGGGTCGGGTCGTTCGAGATCTGCGCGAGCGACGGCGGCGTACATCACCTCGCCCTTTCCGACTTCCATCGTCAGCGAGACCCGTCCTCCTTGAACTTGGTTGTGAGCCAAGGCCTGATTAAAACACGTTCGAGCGCGGGGCAAGACGCGGAAGCGAAGGGACCGGCGAATAATGGAAGCGTCGAGTTGTCCGACACTCTCGAACCCGGTCGCGCTCGCTTGATCGATGTTTTCTTTGGCCTGGCGGCGCATGCTTGCGCTGTACCAAGGCGGGGCGTTGAGGCCCTCTTGAGCGGCGCGCTTGAGGTCTTTAGGCTCGGTCGAAGCCACGAGAGCCAGGGGAAATGCGGCGTGGCGATGGGGACGAATCCGGGCAGAATGTTTTTTTCGCCCAAGGCGCCCTGCGATGGTGAGCGAAGTGGGCGGTCGTCCTTGATATCTTCCTTCGAGGACGATGAGGGTGCCCGCGACCAGGCCTGTGGGCATGGGTCCAAGCAGCGAGACTTGCTTGGGAAGGGCGACGGCCAACTCTCCGAGCACGCGGGGCGCAGAGAGCAGATGGTTGAGATCTTGTGTTTTTAGATTGGCCAGGGCCGAGAGGCTGATCCTCGCACCCAGCCCCGAAGCGAGCGCGGCGATGGGGTGGGAGGAAGGCAGCCCGTGCCTCGCCAAGAGTGGGTCGTCGACGACAAAGAGCATCTCGGGGAGACGTTTCTTGCCGAGGTGTTGATGAAGAATCTCGCGAATCACCTTCGGGTCGAGACTGCGTGGAAGCATGCCGTCGGACACAATCACGATCATCGGATGGCGGGCCTGAACCTTTGCGAGACGCTCTCCGGCGAGGCTGAGGGCGGCTCGCAAGTCGCTTCCTTGGGCCCGTGGGTGATCTTTCAGCGCTTGCCGAAGATCTCGTAGCGCAGCATCGTTGCGTGCATCGGATCGAAGGGCGCGAAGCAGGGGGCTGGCGAAGCGATGAAAGGCGATGGCATCGAAGGTTGTGTCTTCGGGGAGGGCATCCATCAAGGCCGAGAACATGGTCAGCGCGTCTCGCTGCAGCCGCGCTGAGGTGCTGGTGGAGTGGTCGACGACCAGGATGAGATGGTCAGGCTTTGCCGCTTTGTCTTGGCCGAGATGCATGGTCAGCCGAATGTCGCCGCCCCGGCCATCGGTATCCGCGGTCAGATCGTAGCGGCCGTCGAGCGTGGGCCCGCCGCGAAGATGGGCGGGCCAAGAGACGTCGACGGTGTCCTCGGCATTGGACTCGATGTGTTTTTTGTGGCCGCTGGAGACGGATTCGACCTTGAATGACTCGCCATCGCGTAGGCCGCGAACCATGACACGGCGTACCTGACTAAAATTGGGCCGCGACGAATTTCGGCGCGGCAGCTCAATTTGCCAACGGTCGTTGACCAGATCTGCGTAGAGTTCGAGGTGGAGCTCGAACTGCGTGGTCGCCCCGGAGTCGAGGTTGAACCCGACAATCTCGGCAGAGGGCAGGGCTCGGGCGTGGTTCGGGGCGATGAAGCGGGCGTAGAGGGTCCCGGGGTCGCGGCGCCCCTCGATGCCTTTGGGGCTCGTGATCTTGCCCTCGGCCCAGTGACCGTCACGCGCGACGGAGAGGCCGCGAAGCTTGCTTCCGCGCGGGAGTCCGAGGTTGAGGACGATGTCTTGGGCGCGAGCGCTGGTGTTGTGCAGCGCCACCCGAATTCGTACGTCGATGTCGTGGCCCAGACCCGGTTCGATGATGACTTCGTAGGAGAGCTCATCGAAGGGCACATAGTCGCTGCGTTTGGACTCGGCTCCGAACATCGTGTCGGCCGCGGCGGGGCGGGGTGCCGCAAGGGAGGCGATACCCACCCACAAGATCGCGGCGACACGGGACAACGGGATATTCACTCTCAGTACAATAACCGAGAATGTTGGAGGAGGGTGGGCCTAAGAGGGGCTCGTCGGCCGTGTCCGTGCCTTGGACTTGCGCTTGTTGCTGGGTCGTCTGCACACAAAGACCTGCGATTCGACCTCTTGGTTGAGCGAAAGACCCAGAAAGTCGCCCGTGTGACCTTCGAGTTCGAAACCAGCCCAGGCGAGCAGGGCGCGGGCTTCTTCGGGAAAAATCTGGCGGTGGGCGAGGTGCACGAGCTTGCGCGGCTCTTTCGCCGGTCGAAAACGGCCACGGGAGGCATCGTCGTAGTAGACCCGAACATGGCAGACTTGGGTCTCGTGATCGTAGTCGTGGTTGGTGGAGTAGATCATGTGCTCGCCCGAGCTCGGATGCACGAAGCGAGTGACGGCGTGGCGTTTTTCGGGGTCCCACATGAGCCAATCGAGGTCTGGAAGCAAGACATCGAAGGCGAAGGTTCCACCGGGCTCAAGCAGGCGGTAGACCTCGCGGAAACACTGCAGGAGCTCCTGCCAAGTGTAGAGGTGCATCAGGCAATTGAAGGGCGCGAGGACCAATCCGACGGCCTGGTCTTCGATGGGGATCTCACGCATGTCGCCCAAAAGCGGCGTGATCACCCCTGGGTTGGCACCAGAGGCCTGAAGGGCCGAGTATTTTTCTTCCAACGAATCCAACATGCTCTGCATGCGGTCGAGCGCCCAGATTTCATGACCGGCCTTCGCCAAGGGCAGGGTGATTCTGCCTGTGCCGGCCCCGAGTTCAAGGATGTGGCAGTGAGCCGCGCGCTCGTCGGCAAGTTCGCAGTACCATTCGATGTCCGACTCCTGCTCTTGGTACTCAAAGTCGTACAGGGCCGTGTCGACATAGTGGTCGTGGGTCCCGGCTTGCAAGAGCTGGGCACGTCGCTCACTGCGTGGTTTCGATTTCGCTTTCGCGGGGCCTGTCATTGAAGACCGATCAGGGGCGAGAGATCATCCGCCGCTGGGGCTGCTGGCGCGTCGGCCCCCGCCTGAACCTCGTCGTGACGATGAGGACGATGAGGACGTTGCGGGTCCCCTACGACCGCGGCGGCCACGACGACGACGTGGTCGCTTTCCGTCTTGAGCCTCGCCCTCGCTACCGTCGTCGTCGACGCCCGTTTGCAGTTGAGCGATATTTTGCCAGTGCTTGAGCGCGCAGCTGTCTTGATTGCGTGCAGCCACCGAGAATCCGAGAAACACGAGCGCGTCGTGGAAATCTTGGCGATGGATAAGCGTGGGTTTGCGCCGGTGACCCGACTGAACCATACGGCGATGGACCATGAAGATCTGCCTGGCGAGCTCTCGGTCGCGACGCGCGACGCCGAGTTCCACACAGGCGGGAGTCATCAGATCTTCGATGATGCCTTCGAGGCTCGACCTTGGCGCACTCAACACTTGTGCCTCGAGGTGAGGAGCGAAGAGCGCCGCTTGCATGATGCTGTTGCTGGGCGTCTGGCGGGTCTCGCTCACAAAGTGGTCGAGTGCATCGAGGTAGCGCCAAAAACGGTCTGAAGAGTCTTGTTGTCCGTCTGGATCCGGGTTTGCGCTCGCTCCGGTCTCATTCGTTTGGGGCAGACGGAGTCCCCCGTCGCCAGAGAACAGTTCGAGGTAGCCGGGCCAGATGTTCTCGAGCAGGTGCGACTCGTGCATCAGCTCGAAACATCGTCGGCTGGTGCCCCCGCGGAGCAGCTTATAGACCTCTTCGAGCAGGCGAGCGCGCGGGCATTTTGCGATGTCCGAGGCGACCTCGAGAAGCGCTTTCCAGCAGTCATCATCGAAGGTGAAGTTGAGGCGGGCCGCGAATTTTATCGCGCGGATCATTCGAACGGGGTCTTCTCGAAAGCGGACCCAAGGGTCGCCGATGGTACGAATGATCCCATGGTCGAGGTCGTCCATGCCGTCGACGAAATCAACGATGTCGCGTGACTCGACATCGAAGAACAGGCCGTTGATCGTGAAATCACGGCGGCGAGCGTCGTCTTCGACGCTCCCCCATTCGTTGTCCTGGGTGATCAGCAGCTCTTCGCCGTCGGCGAGCGTCGGAGGCGGGGCGCGAAAAGTCGCGGTCTCGATGACTTTGGTGCCGAAAAACACGTGCGCGAGCTTGAAACGGCGGCCGATGATGCGGCTGTTGCGAAAGACACGACGGATCTGCTCTGGGCGAGCACTGGTCGCCACATCGAAATCTTTTGGTTTCAGCCCAACGTAAAGGTCTCGTACGCAACCGCCCACGAGATAGGCCTCGTGGCCCGCTGCCAAGAGTTTGCGGACGACCTTGAGAGCGTCTGCGTCGATGTCACGCATGTTTAGCGTGTCCCCGTTACCCGACTTCCCCTGTGCCACGTCGAGGAGCCCTAGCACAAAATGGGGGAGAAATGCCGAAAGTCCTGTGATCTCCGGGAGATAGACAGATGAAGTGTTGCGCTTATTGCGCAAGGCGTGGTGTCCGGTCGTCGAGCCCATCAGCATCCCGTGATCCAGGCCGGATCACGAAAGGCCCATGGGCTCGACGATTCATCAAAATAGACTATACAAAAGAACAGTAGTTTCGATGCGTTCCGTACTTCATATCGTCACCAAAGGGCAGGCTTGCTCCGGTATGCATCTGGTGCTTGCCGCCGGGAACCCCGGTTCCACAGAGATCCGAAAGATCGGCCAAGAGGCGGTTGAAATGGGTCTTACGGCGATTTTGGGCGAGCAAGAGGCGAGCGGGATCGAGGTTCCGCGAATCACGCTATGGGCAAACAGCGCAGTGGACGCTCTCGGTGTTGAGCGCGGCGGCTGGGTGGAGTGGGCGCTTCGCTGGCTTCACGCCCACGGGCGTCGATCGATCGTGCGAACGAGACACGTTTTGGCGCGGTCGCTGGTCGACGCGATCGCCGAGATGGGTGTGGGTGTCGAGTTGGAGATCGCCCACCAACGGGCGCGTGTTCAGCGTGCACTGTTGGACCGCTTCGCGGATCCCGCGAGCGCATTGCTGCTTCAGTCCCAAAACCTAGCCTCCAGAAAAATCCCAGTGTGGGCACGAGTCGCGCCCTTGCTGCCGGGAATACACGATCAAGAGACGGACAAGTCAGGTTTCGAGGCCTTGGTTCGCAACCTGATCGCCGCAGATCTTCACGACGCGACCCTTGAGGTCGGCGTTCTTCACGCTCAACAGATTTTCGCGCTCCACGAGGCGGTCGGTCCCGGAGGGCTCTCCGCCGGGGGCCTTCTTAAACTGGGTCGATTTTTCGGTCTCGATCCCGTTTCGCTGCTCAGCGAGAGGCCTGCAAGAACCACCGTGTTTCAAATGCGTCGCTACTCAGCGACGGCGTTGGCTCACGAACTCACGCGCGTAGCCACACGCATCGGCTTGCGTACAAACCATTGCGGATGCTCGACCCAGTGTCATCTCTGGCCTTCCGCAGCCCCGAGCGCCCCGTACCTCTCTGTTGTCGGACCCGATCTGTTCGCCGGACAGCTCACGGGGTGAGCTGCGGCCAACGCCAGGCTCAGGCTAGGTCGCGCCCAGTCCTTCGTCGCTTCGATCGAGATTCTTAATCGAGGTCTCAGAGCAGGCCATACCGCCGGCAGCCATGGCCATGGCCGTGAGAACGAGAAGTGCAAGAAATTTACGGTTCATTGGGAAAAACTCCAGGTCGGCAAAGGGACTGTAGCAGAGTAAAACGGTGAGCGTTCCGGGCGGCGATGAGCCGGCGTCGCAGGGCGGCGCGAATCGCTGGGTGTGCCCGATCGAGGACTCGATGGTCTTCAAGCCAGGTTCGGTAGGCTGCAGAAGTATCGCCGAGATCGAGCGCAAGTTCCAGTCCTCCTACGACCGTCTCCCAGCGGTCGGGCCGGAGAAACCTCGCTCGCCGGTAGAGCGCCATGGCCCGATCTGCGTATCCTGCGCGGTGGGCAAGGGTCGCCGCGACAGCGTGCAGCTCTGGAGAATAGGGGTACGCGTCGAGTGCTTTGTCCAGGTGGCGACGCGATAGCGCCAACCGCGCGGGTTCGTTCATGTCGGGTAGATCCAAGCTGATCTGAGCCAAGGCGCCGAGGATGCGGTCGTTGCGGTCGATGCTGAAGCGCAACGCTCGTTGATAGTGAAGATAGGCGGCACTCCAGTTTTTTTCGACCAGGGCGAGTCGGGCATGGCAGATCTCGGGCAGCTCATAGATTGGGTCGAGTTCGCTGGCCTGTGCGCAATGTTCGCGGACAACAGCGAGTAGCGCGGGGTCGTGACGGGCTCGATCTCGGGCGCCGGCGAGACGTTGGATACCCACAAGCGCATGGGCTCGCGCCGAATCGGGGCTACGTCGCAGCGCGGTCGCCCACAAATTTGTGTTGCTCGCGTAGGTGGTCGAGGCGGCGAGACACACGGAACCTTGGACAACGACAAAGAGCAACGTCGGAAGAACAAGCAAAAACAGGTCGGGCTCGTTCGCTGTAGAAGAGGACGAGCCCGACGGCATGGCGTGGGCGGCTTTGCGTCCCAGCGCGAGGCAGCCCGCGGCGACTCCAATGCAGATCGGAAGGCTCGGCAAGTACATGAACCGATCGGCGCGCATGTTGGGCATGCCGATGAGATTGCTGGTCGGAATCGCCAACAGAATCGCGCCCAAGATCGTCAGGGCGGCAGTCGGTGATTTCCCGCGACGCAGATGAGCCAAGCCGACGACGAGCAACGCGAGTAAGACAAGCGCGCAGGCGAGCGTGGCGGGGTCGGTCCATGCGGCCGCGAAGTCTACGTATTCTGGCGAGAGCCCCAGCGGAAGCATGAGCTGTTGGACATAGCCGACGTGGATCTGGGTCGATGCCGCAAGCACGGCGTGGGTGCCGACGCGGGTGGCGAAGATCCTTGGATTCTGTCCGGGGTCGTAGGGGGAAAGACCCCCGTGCAGCAGGTAGCCATGGGCCACTGCAAGTCCGACTCCGAGCAACAACGCCGCGACGGCGAAGTAGAGAGGGCCACGTGCGCGGGCCTTCGCTGAGATCGAGCGCCATGGGCTTTTCGATTCGAGCAGCAACCAGAAAACGGGCAGAGGGGCGGCGCTCATCTTTGCCCCGCAGGCCAAGGCCATGAGTGCACAAGCACCGATGCCAAGCAGCAGCGTGAGGAGCCCGCGTCTGACCGCTGACTGTTTGGGCGATAGGTAAAGGCTGCGTTGGGCGAGACCCAGAGCCGCGAGTCCGAGTATGGCCGCAAGCAGGTCCTCGCGAAAAGATACGACAGCCACGGCTTCGGCATGGATCGCCATGACACCGAAGAGCACCATGACGCTCGCTCGGTCGAGCAAGGGCGCCCCGACGCCGCGCAGGAGCCGAAAAATCAGAGCGCATACACCAAGATGCAGCAGCACGGAGAGCGCGTGATGACAGGCAGAATTGAGCCCGAGCAGCGCATAGGCAGCGGCATCGAAGATCACCAGTGTGGGTCGAAATGCATCTGGGACATGACGGGCGAGTGCCATGTCCGAGAAAAGCACGCTCAGATCAAAGTCGCGCAGGAAGCCGTTGGATCGCAGGGTCCAGCCGTCGTCGTAGACAAAACCGTAGCCCAAGGTGGGTAGATAGAGCGCAGCGATCAGCCCCAGCAGACCCGCGAGGACCATGGGCGAGGAGGGAAGGTCTGTTCGTGTGGGGAAGTCTCTGGTCACCGCGGGCAGTCACGCCGTGCATTTTTGCGGGTCAGGGGGCCGCAACGATTGTAGTCGATGACATAAGCGACCAGCGAAACGGCGTAGCCCACAAGACCGACGCCGACGGCGGCTCCGGTGAGCTTGTTCATCGCGTTGCCGCGGCTTTGGAGATTTGACTCGGTCTGACGATCGATGCCGGTCTCGTAGCCGTCACGTAGGCGGTTTTCGGTGGCTCGCCCCGTAGCACCGAAACCGATCACTCCGGCGACACCGATCGTTCCGGTGATGACCCCTACGAGAAAGGCGGTTTCGGACTTGCTGCGCTTGGTGGTGGGGTGCCGGATCGCTGCGTCCTTTTCGAGTTTGGTGTCGGCCCGGTACACCGGAAAGCTCCGTAGTCCGGTCCCGAGATCCGCCACGAGACGCTCCCGAGTCACGGCCGAGGGGGCCGCGCAGGAGGCGAGCAAGAGCGAGGCTCCGACCAACAACGCGCTCCCATGAGATGCGATGGATGGGCGGCGTCGCTTTGCGGTCGGCGCTCGGGCAGGCGAGAGCTTGGCCCCATGAAATCTTGCGGGTTTCATGTGCCCGTCTCCTCGTCGGGCAGCGCGAGGCAATAGCCATCGATGCAGAACTCTCGCTCTGGGCATCCGGTTTGCATCTCGGCATCGCAGGCCTGTCCACAAAAACCGACGCTCGGGTTTTGACCTGTTGCGCCAAGGCCTTCAGGGGGCGGGAGGCATTGCTGTGGGTCCGGGCAGGAGTCCTTGTCGGTCGAGCAGACCGAAGCGCAGGTTCCGTTGAGGCACAGCGCGTATCCGTCTTCCGAGGGGCAGTCGACCTTCGAGGTCGCCGCCGTGCAGGGGCGCTGGCAGAGACCGGCGATGCATCGGTCTTCGTCGGCGATGCATTCGGCGTCCGCATCGCAGTCGTGGCGAAAGTTCGTGGGTGGCGCGGGTTCGATGAAACAGCCGCCAACGGCCGCGAGGCTTGCACCGAGGGTCCAAGCCAGAAACGTTTTTCGCGGAGATGCCGCGTGTGAAGTTCTCACCGCGGCGAGTCGCGACAAAGAGGGATGTTGTTGGGCGCTTGCCACGGCCGTCAGGGTACAGCAGTTGTGGCGGCTTGTTGCGGCCCTGTCGATCGTGCCGAGTGCTGAGGCCGAAGCGGGCTGTAGCGGATCGAGCCCAGCACGTCGCGTCTGGTTTGCAGGTATTTGTCGAACCAAGGAGCGGGGGTCTCAAAACTAACGAGAACCCAGCGCCGCGTGGTGTCGAGCAGATAGACCTCGCGGACCGTAGGTTGGCCCTCGAGGTTAAAGCGATAGAGCGAGCAGCTCTCGAGTCGGGCCCCCGCCCCTGGAAGGACGCGATCGGGGCAGGGCCCCGCGGGGGAGCGTTCGGTCATCATGCCGGTTCGTTCGAGAGGGTTGAGGCGACGACCTTCGTACCAGCGCTGGGCGAGGCTGGCGCTCGCAAGCTGTCTGTTTTTTGCGCGGGATGAATCCATGGTTGCGCTGGGTAAGGGGTCGATGCTCACGGCGGCCAGCTGTGTGGCACCCCGAAACCGCATCTCCCCCAGGAGTCCATATTCAGCGTGCCACGCGCTGGGAAGGGTCATCTCCATGGTCTCGAGGTGATAACGAACCCCGGGACGGCCACCTCCCCCCGCGATCTCCGGCGCAAGGACGAGCGCGCAAATCACGGAACCCGCGATCGGTGCGATCCGCGCAAAGTCACCATAGCGATCTCGCGGTCCGCCACGTAGGCGAAGGAATGGGGCGAGTAAGATTCCGCTTAGGAGCCCGCCAATGTGACTCGAATGGTCGATCTGGGCATTTCCGGCGCCGGAGATCAAGATCGCCAGCAGGAAGGGGAGCACCCACAAGCCAAAATAGGAGCGCGCACGTCCCCGTAGGGAGTCCGAATGGCGGAGCCCGACGACGATCGCGGCTCCTAGCATGCCGAAGACCAGCCCAGACGCCCCTGCGGAGACCTCGGGTGTCCACGTGACGCTGGCGAGGCCCGCGCCGAGCGCTGTGAACATCAAGAGGCAGACGAAGTCCTGTTTCTTCAAAATCGACTCCAGGGCTGCGGAGACCGGGAAGAAGAAGGCCAGGTTGAAAATGATGTGTAGCCAGCCGGTATGGATGAAGTGCGCGCTGAGCAGCCTCCAGGATTCGCCCGCGTCGGCGATCAGGGCGGTGCTCTTGGCGCCCATTCTCAACAGGGTCATGCGCTCGCCATTTTCACCTGGCAGCACTCCCAGCCACACACAAACGTGCAGCAGCACCATTATAAGCACCACGATGAGCGTGATTTGGGGTCGTCCCGCGGACACGATCCGCACTGGCTCCGACCTCGGCAGCATCTGGACCCTCATGGGGCTGCGCATAATTCGCGCAAGTCAGAAGGAGGGCCATCCGTGGCCGGAGGCGGGTTGGTCACGGGCCGCTTGTCTTTTTTTGACGACCCGCGCGGCCAGCCTGGATCTTGGGAGGCGCGCATGGTACCAGGCCATCGCTTTTCAACACTCATGCCCCTGGAGATGCCGTGGCGTGCCGCGCAAGCGGTCAACGGCTTCGACGAGGGGGGCAGAAGAAAAAACGCCAGGAGAAAAAAGATATGTCGGAAACAGGTCAAGAGACCACGATGGACGAAGCCCAGCGAATCATTAGCGTTCGCCAATTGCTAGAGTGCGGCGTGCACTTTGGCCACCGCACCGAGCGGTGGAACCCCAAGATGAAGCCCTTCATTTTTGGTGCCCGCAACGGCGTGCACATTGTCGATTTGCAGCAGACGGCGAAGCTTTTGCGCCGCGCCTACGCCTTTGTGCGTTCGGTCGCTGCCGAAGGGCATCCTGTGCTCTTTGTCGGAACAAAAAAGCAGGCGCAGGACGTGCTTGTTGGCGAAGCCAAACGCTCAGGACAGTACTACGTTTGTTCGCGCTGGCTCGGTGGGACCCTGACGAACTGGAAGACCATTCGTCAGTCGGTCGACAAGCTGCACAACATCGAAAAAATGTCCCAAGACGGGACCTACGACAAGATCACCAAAAAGGAAGTCCTTCAGCTCGAGCGGACCCGCGAGAAGCTTGAGCGCAACCTTGGCGGCATCAAGGATATGCCGAAGCTTCCCGGTGCGATCTTTGTGGTCGATCCTGCACGCGAGAGTATCGCCGTCGCCGAGGCGAACCGCCTTCAGGTTCCGGTTGTCGCTCTCGCCGACACCAACGCGGATCCATCCTCGATCCAGTACATCATTCCAGGCAACGACGACGCGATCCGGTCGATCAAGTTGGTGGCGACGCGAATCGCCGAGGCGGCGCTCGAAGGTGCCAAGCTTGGCAAACAGCGTGCGGTAACCGCGGCGGTGGGACGTGACAATTCACCCCGGCCTATCCGTGTGACGACAGGGGGCGATGGACCTAAGGTTGAGGTCGTTTCACGCCGTACCCAAATGGTGACGCCTGAGTCTTCGGCCGTGCCCGAGACCCCCGAGGAAGCCAAGTCGGAAGCAGCAGCCGCAGCAGCAGCACCCGCAGTCGCAGCAGCACCCGCAGCAGCACCCGCAGCAGCACCCGCAGCAGCACCCGCTTCCACCGAGAAGCCCAAGGCCTAAGCGGCAAGATTGAGGAGACAAAACAATGTCTAAGAAGATCACAGCCGCTGAGATCAAAGAACTGCGCGAGCGAACCCAGGCGGGGATGCTCGATTGCAAGAAGGCCTTGAAAGAGGTCGACGGCGACATGGATAAAGCCATCGATTTCTTGCGCAAAAAGGGGCTCTCGAAGGCCGCCAAGAAGGCCGGACGGCTCGCCAGCGAAGGCGCGGTCATAAGCTACATTCACCCCAACAAACGTGTTGGGGTGCTGCTTGAGGTCAACTGCGAGACCGACTTCGTGGCCGGAAATGAAATCTTTCAGGGATTTTGTGCCGATGTGGCCATGCAGATCGCTGCCATGGCACCCGATGCCGTGACACGCGAGGAGATGGACACCTCGAAAGTTGGTTCCGAGCGGGTCCTTCTGCGCGAGAAGGCCCTCGCTGAGGGAAAACCCGAGAAGATCGTCGACCGTATTGTCGACGGACAGATCGACAAGTTCTTCTCGGAGCGGGTGCTCATGGAGCAGCGTTTTGTGAAGGACGATGGTGCCAAGAAGACCATCGAAGACATTCAAAAAGAGGTGATCGCCAAGCTCGGCGAGAATGTCCGGGTCCGGCGATTTGTTCGCTATGAGCTGGGCGACGGTCTCGAAAAGAAACAAGAGAATTTCGCCGAAGAAGTCGCGGCGCAAATCAAGGGCAGCTAGCCCACTCAAGAGAAAAAGCGGGGTCTAGGCCTCGCTTTTTCGCGACTGGAACTCCCATGAATACCGATAGCCAACGCAAGCCTGTTTTCGAGCGTGTCCTGCTCAAATTGTCTGGGGAGGCTCTCCAAGGGTCCATGGGTTACGGCATCGACCCGGCCGTGATGCTGAGGCTCGCCGATGAAATTCGGGAGCTGGTCGAGATCGGGGCCAGCATCGCCATCGTGATCGGTGGTGGCAATATTTTTCGGGGCGTTAAGGCCTCGGCCGCGGGCATGGACCGAACCAGTGCGGACTATATGGGCATGCTTGCGACCGTGATGAATGCGATCGCCTTGCAAGACGCGCTTGAGGGCCAAGGGGTGCCGTCCCGTGTGCTCTCGGCCATCGAGATGAAAGAGGTCGCAGAGCCCTATATTCGACGACGCGCGTCTCGCCACCTGGAAAAGGGTAGGGTCGTGATTTTTGCGTCAGGTACGGGGAACCCTTATTTCACGACGGACACCGCCGCTGCACTGCGGGCGATGGAGATCGGCGCGAGTGTGCTCATGAAGGCGACACGGGTCGATGGTGTCTACGACAAGGACCCGGAGAAGAGCGACGACGCTGTTCGCTATGAGCGTCTGAGCTATCTTGAGGTGCTTTCACAGGGCTTGCATGTCATGGACGGTACCGCGATTTCACTCTGCAAGGAAAATAATCTACCGATTATCGTCTTTGATATGCTCGAAAAGGGGAATATGCTTCGCGTGGTCTGCGGAGATCCGCTTGGCACTCTCGTCGCCCCAGCCGACTACACGCGGCCCACGGCCTAACCCCACATCATAAGGAAGCACCATGCTAGACGACGCAATCGAATTGGCAAAAGACGCGATGGAAGGAGCCAAGGAGCGGCTCGGCAACGAGCTCGCCCGAGTGCGGGCCGGTCGTGCCAGCCCGGCGCTGCTCGACTCTGTTCGAGTCGACAACTACGGCAGCATGGTTCCGCTTAACCAGGTGGCCACGGTGTCCGCAGCCGACGCGCGATTGTTGGTCGTCAAGCCCTGGGACCGGAACATGGTCGTGATGATTGAGAAAGCGATCATCAACGGCGGCCTCGGTCTCAACCCCAGCAGCGATGGCGTGGTGGTCCGAGTGCCTATCCCGCCCCTGACGGGTGAGCGCCGGCGGGACCTGGTCCGCGATGCCAAAGACTGCGGAGAAAACGCAAAAATCTCGATCCGCCAGGGTCGGCGCGATGCCAACGACCTGCTCAAAGAGGCCGAGAAGAGCAAGGACATCTCAGAGGACGATCTGAAACGTGGTCTTGAGAAGGTGCAGGAGCTTACGGATCGTTTTGTGAAGGACGTCGATGACGTTCTGAAGAAAAAAGAGTCTGAGATCATCGACGACTGAGCCAGAAGCGGCCGGTCGTGGAGAAAAACGTCTAAAACTGAATAAGCGGGACCGCGAGGGCCCCAATGCGCGCCAGAGGAACCTGCGTCGTCCGTTATTGGGTATTAAGGCCGGATGTCCCGGGACGATTCATGGTCACCATGGGTTCTCTCTATGAAAAATACGGTGGCTTTGCGACGGTCAACAAGCTTGTGCACGTGTTCTACGACGAGATCAAGGAGACTGAATCTCTCGCGCACTACTTTAAGAACAGCGACATGAGCAAGCTGATCAAGCACCAGACTGATTTTTTGTGTGCGGTGCTCGGCGGTCCCCAAAACTACAGTGGCCGCAACATGCGGGAAGCCCATAGCAAGCTCGAGATCACCGATGAAGCCTTCGGAGAGATTGCTCGAATCCTCACCGAGACGCTTGAGGAGGGTGGTGTCGAAGCCGAAGACGTTGAGACCATTCTCTCGGTTGTGGGCTCTCTTCGAGACGACATTGTCATTAAGGCCGCCTGATGATTCTCGACCTCGATGGGCTCGAAACCCCCGTCTTGATCGTTGATGCCGATCTGAAAGTGACCGCGGCGAACGCATCGTTTTTGCGCGCTGCGGGTCTGGAGTGCAAGCCCGAGACGATTTTGGAGGTTCTCCCTGTTCTCGAACGCAGCAAGTACCAGCGCAAATTAAGTCGGAAACAACGATTTACGGTCACCGTCGATGGTGTGGGCCGCGACGGGCCGACGCCGTTTGAGTACGTCTTGCGGCCGATGGACGACGGGGGCGGAAACTGGATGGTCGAGGCGATCGACCAGACTCGAATGCGCGAAAAAGAGATGATCGCTGCCGCATTTTCGAAGACCATTGAAGGCAACAACCGGCTGCTTGCCCATCAGCAGCGCACGACCGTGGCCTTGCTCGACAACATGCGGCAGGGGGTCTTTACGGTGAATCGAGCGGGAATCGTGACCTCGCCGGTCTCCGAGTTTTCTCAGCAGGTGTTTGGCAAAGACATTGCGGGAGAGCGGGTGATCGATCTTCTATTTTGTGGCCTCGAACTTCCTGACGATCTCCCGTGGAAGAAAATTGGGTTCAACATCGACGAGTGGAGCCTTGTAAACGACACGCTCCCGCGTCGGGTGTTTTATGCCATGCCGGAGGATGGCGGACCACCGCGGCCGCGGGAGCTTGAAATTTCAGTGACGCCGATTCCCCGGAGCGATGACGCCTCGGTCATCGCTCGGTTGATGTTTGTGGTCGAGGACGTCACCGAGCTTGCGCTCCTTGCCCGCAAGACCGCCGCGCAAAATACGACGATCCACGAGCAGCACACGAATATGCGTACGATCCTCGACAGCGCCCGGCAGGGGTTCTTGGTTGTCGATCCGCAAGGAAGGCTTCCGAATCACTTTTCGGCCGTCGTCGAGGGGTGGTTTGGTCCGCCCGACGATCAGCGACGTGCTCTCTGGGACCTGTTTTCGCGGGTTGACCCTCGTGTTGCTCAGAATCTGGAGATTGGTTGGGATCAACTTGTGGATGGTATTTTCCCTTTGGATGTAGCGATCGACCAGCTACCCGGCCGATTTGTTGCGGATGACCGTCACTTCGAGGTTGAGTATCGGCCCGTGGGAGCCCAGCCCGATGGAAGTTTTGAATCCATTCTCATCGTATTGAGCGATCGAACGGTGGCGCGGGAGCAGGAGCGGTTTCAAAGACGGCAGACCGAATTCCTCGGTTGTCTGAGCCGGGCGCTGAAGGACCGAAAACACTTTCAGAATTTCATCAACGAGGTCAACGACCTTTTTACGCTGCTCGGTCATACGGACTCCGATCTTGTCTTCGCGCGGGGCCTACATACGATCAAGGGCAACGTTGCCTCCTGGGGACTCGATGGCCTGGCCGAGGATTGCCACGCGCTTGAGAACCTCGATCTCGATGGATCCAAAGATGCTCGATCCGCCGGCCTATGTGCGATCGAGGACGAGTGGGGGGATATTCTTGAGAACTTGGCCTTTTTGCTCGTCGAAGATGATGCGGGCTCATTTCATCTCGAAGGCGATGATTACTACGCCTGTTTGGAGCTCTCGCTCGTCACCACAGGGGAGTCGGAACTCACAGCTAAGCTCCTGGACTGGCTGGCGGAGCCGGCTTGTCGACCCATGACGCGGCTTGCCGAACAGGCCAAGGAGTTGGCGGGTCGGCTCGGAAAAGGTCCGCTCGAGGTCCATGTGGATGATGGCGGGGTTCGGGTCCCACAGGGGCGACTCGACGAGTTCTGGAGTGTGCTTACACACGTAACCAGGAATTCGATCGACCACGGGTATCCAGATTCTGCATCGTCAACAAGTCCATGCATGCACTGGCTGGCTGCGAGGGTGCAAGGGCGGCTTGTGATCGAGATCTCCGACAACGGCCAAGGCATCGCCTGGGACATGGTTCGCAAACAGGCAGAGGCGTGCGGTTGGGCGAGTGCGACCCACGAAGATCTCTGCGCGGCGATTATGCGCGATTCATTTTCGACCAAGGAGACCGTGACCTTGCTCTCTGGTCGCGGCATTGGGTTGGCGGCGGTTAAATATGCCGCAACTCAGCTCGGGGGCGAGATTCAGATCGAGAGCCAGCCAGGCGCAGGTGTACGGTTTATTTTTTCGTTTCCGGAAACGTTGCTTGCGCTGGATGCACGAGCGGTCGTGCGCCAGTGGCGAGACCTTCGCGGCACCGAAATCTCGGCGAACGACGATGGCACCGCCGCGGTCGAGGATGCGCGAGCGAGCGCCTAGCCCACCTCAGCCAGTTTGAGCTCGTTCCAACCTGGGTGCTCGGTGAGCAGGCGGCGACGCGTGAGGTCGAGATACTCGGTGCTGATGTCGATACCAGTGTAGGAGAGGCCGTTGCGTGCGGCCGCGAGTCCTGTCGTCCCGGACCCATTGAAGGGGTCGAGGACGCGACCGCCTTCGGGGCAAGCGGCGCGTAAAAGGCGATCGAGCAGGCGAAGCGGTTTTTGTGTGGGGTGGCGTCCCTCCTGCTTCTCGCTCTTTCCGGGCGCCGTGTAGGTCCAGACGTTCTTCATCTGTTTGCCGCCATTTTCTTCGCGCATCGCCGAGTAGGCGAAGTGATGTTTCGATTTTCGAGTCTTCGCCGCCCACAAGATGATCTCTGTGCTGTGTGTGAAGTAGCGGCACGAGAGATTGGGCGGGGGATTCGGCTTTTCCCAGATGATTTCGTTGAGAATTTTGAAACCGAGCTGCTGCATCGCAAATCCAACACTGAAGATCACATGGCTGGTACCAGAGACGCAGATCGTTCCATCTTGAGTCAAGACCCGCTGGCAGGCTTCGAGCCAAGACCGATTGAAGGCGTGATTTTCATCAGGTCCTTGGCTCTTGTCCCAGGCACCCTTGTCGACGCTGACCCGCTTGCCGTTTTTACAGGTTGTCCCCCCGTTGGACAGGAAGTAGGGGGGGTCTGCGAAGATCATCTCGTGGGATCCCTCGTCCATTTCGGCGAGGGCCTGGAGGCTGTCGGCGTGCAAGAGCTTGACCTCCCCGCCCGGTGACTGCCAAAATTCTCGTACTTCAGTGGGGACCTCAGCCTCGACGACCGGCGGTGCGGCTGCCTTTCGTGTGCGCTTTTTAGCGGCTTTTGGGGCGCTAGCGCTCGTTGAGGACCTTTGTTTGGGGCGTGCTCGCACCTGGCGGAGGATGTTCTTCCTCGCGGATCGCCGCGAGTTTCCGGCGGAAACATGGGGTGCGTCCTAGTTTTGCCGTTTTATTGCTCGAAGGCGTGCAGCCTTGCTATGCACAAGACGACCGTCTACGGAACATTCCGCCGATGGGAAACTTCGACGATGCAGCAATTTAGCCACTTGTCTTTTGCCGCGGCTCTTATGGGTCTCGTTTCCGCGGGCGGATGTCATGTCGAGGAGGCTGGTGTGTCTCCAGCGCGACCTTCGATGCCCGCCCGTCGTGCAGCGATGTCCTTTGTGCACTGCGTCGAGACCGGTGGCGGCGGCTGTGTACGGAATTCTGACAAACAGCGGGCTTGGGATGCCTTCGCGTTTCTTGGTTGGCTCGCCAATGGGTCGCCGACGTCGATCTTGCAGGCTCTGCCCCGGGAGCTGGCGCATCATCGCGACCCGCGGTTGGTGGCCAAACGATTTGTAGAGCAGGCTCGAAGATTGCGAGAGCCGGTACGCGGCTCTGAGTGTAGCGATCAAGACGCGAGACCTGTTTCCGAGCTTATCCCGAAGGTCCGTGTGCATGTTGAGCAGCGGATGACCGGGTTCGGTCTGTGGGGCGCGCAGATGCTCAGCATCGTCGATAGACTCGAGGCCACCGCCAGCGCCGGCCTGGGGGACGCCTATTTAGTTCACATGCACTGCCAAGCCGACCCGCACGACTTATGGGTTGCGGCCACGACCGAAGGCGACCGCTACACCGTTGTCGGTGTGATGACCGGACTCCCCGACTACCTTGGAGGGGATGCTCCGGGCCGCGAGGCCGTCGAGACCAGAATCCAGAGCACCAGCCTCGGATCGGTGGTGGGCGAGGGGCCTGTTCGCGAAGGCCGCGTCGATTCACGCTGGATACCGGTCCCTGTCGAAGAGTTCTAGTTGAGCCGAACCACCATGCTAAACTCAGTTTTACTCTCCTTGGCTCTGTGGATGATCTCGGCGCCCGCTGACGGCGGATTCGAGCAGCGAAAGGGCTACGATACGGTGTTGATCAATCGTATTAACACAGAGATAGGGACAACTCGGCTGCCCATGGCGATGGGGCATCCCATCGAGCCGGGTGTCTTTGTGACCTTGTCGATGCGATCCGCAGCCATCTTTGATCACGCGATCTCAGAACTCGATGCGGGGGTCCTGGCGGACAAGACCCTTTCGAAGGTCTGCATGGGCCGGTGCTCGGCGGCATTTTATAGCGCGTTTCGAAGATCGTGGTTGCAGCTGAGCAATGAGTCCGCGGCGATCGACGTAGAGCTTCCGACCCGCATTTTGTTTGCGACCGACGCTCAGCTTCCTGCGGCGACTCTGATAGATGCAGCCTACGCGGCCTCCGCATCCCACCCTGTGCAACCGCCGATCTCGTATTTGGTATTGAACGCGGGCCGTGCGGGCCTACGTACGCGGCCTTTTTATCTGCTGCCCCCAAGGGGCCTAAAAAATGCCGAGGCCAGTCAGTTTCTTGGGCTGCGTGTGCATGTTGGCCACCATGGGGCCTTTCGAATCAGCGCCATCGACCCGCGCTTTCCTGCCAACAACCGCGGGACCGGCCCAGAACAACTTCGGTCGATGTTGGCCGACATCAAACGAAGATATCCAGGCAAGCAGACCGTTATTGTTGAGGCTTCGGCGGGAACGACGGTGGGCGATGTCGTCGCGGTGATGGCTGTGGCGGAAAAGGATTTTCCGAAGGTTGTATTGGCGGCGGCTCCCTAGCGCGCTTGTTCTGATTCGAAGGGCCACAGGGGTGGCTTTGTCACGAAAAGCTCAGCCGGGGCTCGCGAGAACTGATAGGCGCCGTAGAGATGAAAGAGCGCTGAGGCCAGCACCAAGGTTTGGAACCATCGCCGGCGAGCGATGGACATGAAGCCGAGAATTACGACGGCGAAGGGCAGCCAATTGACTGCAAACCGGTAGCTGAACTGCATTTGTCCACTGTTTTGGTAAAATAGCGCGGGGACGGCGACGGCGACGAGACACAGCAAGAGTGGCCAGGTGACACGCCAGATTCTCGTTCTTTGCTCTCGGCCGAGATTCAAAAAGGGCAGGGCGAAGGGCGCAAGCAGCCAAGGTGCGCCGAGAAACAAGCTTGAGCCATGAACCGAGCTGCGAAAATAGGGGGGTCGATCGGTCGCTTGAGGGAGAAGCGTAAAGAGACAGCGAAGGTTTCGTGGCACGTATTCCAGGGAGAACATGCCAATTTCCTGCATGCGGACCTGCCAGCGGATGTCGAGATAGCGGTGGCCGAATTCGAAAATGTCTTCGAACCGTAGGTAGTTGTGTCCGGCGATGGCGACACCGATCGCGCCAAGCGGAAGCACAAAGTGCAGGCTCGCCGCGGCGGAACGGCCGTTGCGCCACCATTCGATGGCGAAGAACGGCAGTGCGAGCAACATGAAGGGGCGAGATGCGACCGCCATGCCGAGGCACAGCCCTGCTGCCCAGGGTCTACGTGCGCCCCAGGCCATCGAGATGTAGAGCGAGAGAAACAGTGCCGCGACAATTTGCGCCGTGAACCATACGCGACCGTTGGCTGCCAAAAAACAGGCTGGGGTCGCAAAACACCAGGCGGCAGCGAGCCACAGGTGTTCGCCGCTGCGTCCTTCGCGGGTCCCTCGTTCGCGGTCGAGGAGTCGCAGCAGGACCACGGGGATCCACGCGCCGATCAGGCAGGTAAGAAGCACGTCCCAGAGGCCGAGACCGAAGAAGAGTACGAAGGGCAAAAAGACCACCGCGGGCCCGGGGGGAAAGCTGACGTACCAAGTCTTTGAACGCAGGGTGTAGCTGCGACGTGGGATCTCAATAGGATCTTTTTCTCCGGGGACGATCCAGCTGCGGACCTGGCGGTGGCGAAGAGCATCTTTGCAGGCCGAGGTCTTGCATGGGTATGCCCGCAGCGTGCCACCATCGTTGAGGTCGAGAGTATGCAGCACTGCCCAATCGTCGTAGCGGTGCCCCCGGCATCGTCCGGCCCTCTTGTCGGCGCTGCTGCAATAGCCTGGAGGAGGACCTTCGTGGTGAAGTCTTCCCTTGAGCCATCCATCGGCGAGGTGGACAAAGTGGTTGTTTTCACTCGGGCGAGAGAGCTGTTTTGTGCCGGCGAGCAGACACAGGCCGAGCGCCGCGATCAGGTAGACGATCAAGTAGCGGGCGACGCCGCTGCGGACCCATGCGCCGTCAGGTTTTTTGTTGGATCCACTCATGGGGTCCGTCGGTAGAGGCTGGTCAGAGGCACATCATCGAGGGCGATGATCGCGTCGGGTGCGGTGGTGCCGAGTGTCTGCCACAGCTGTGTCCGCTCGCTGGTGGTGTGTAATTCGTGAAAGAGGAGTCCCGCGTGGGATCGTTTTACGGATGCGCCCTTCCATTGGGGCCAGCGGCCCTCGCGTTGGTACTGTCGAACCGCGAGTGGGTGGATGTCATGGAGATAGATCGATCCCACAAAATCCTGGTTCATGAGGCCGACGACCGCGTGTCCCCAAAAACCACGATTGAGGCCGAGGGACGCGGCGCCCCGTGCACCACCGACGAGCGGAGAATATTGTGAGAGATTGTAGGGGTGGCCATGCAAAGAGGACCAACATCCGGGTCCGAGCACCCAAACCAACGCGCAAGCAGGGGCCCCACGCCAGACTCCGCGCAGCGACCTTGTGCTCCAAAGACGCGACCATGCCACGGCTGCGGCCAAAGCCAAGAACGGGTAGGCGGTGAGCCAGTGTTTTGTGCCGCCAAATATCGGCACCGAGGGCAAAGCGATGAGCACCAGAGGGAAGCTAGAGAACAGCAGCAGCAGGATCCCTTCACCGTGGGGCCAGCGCGCGGGTAGGGGGCGGAACCATCGAGCCTCGACCCCGGGGAGCGTGGCCGCTCGATCTCGCTCGGGCGCACTCTTGCAAAAATCGTTGACGACCGCGATGCCCAATCCGAACAGGCTGAGTACCAGCAGGACCGTCGGTACGGTGGCCCAGGTCATCACCGCCGAATAGGTCCACGGGAGCGGAGGACGGTTGTAGTTCACCGCCATGAACTCCATATTGTAGTAGCTGTGTTCGCTGTGGAATGCGAAGTACTTGGCGATACGTGTGAAGGTATCGTGCCAGAGCCAAGGCCACAGCGCGATCGCGGTGATCGGCGCCAGAGTGGCCATGCTGAGTAGTGGAAGAGGTATCCATTGGCCTCGTCGAATGGGATTCCCACGGAACCGTCCGAGGATGAGGCAAGCGAGATAGTGGAGCGCCAGAAGTACGCCAACAAAGAGGGCGTTGTGCTTAATGGCGATAGCGATGCCGAGGATCGGCCCGAGCATCAGCCCCCAGCGGGCGCTCTCGAGGGAACGTCGATAGGCGAGCACCACCATGAGGGTTGCCACGGCGATCGGCACATCGAAGGTATGCAAGCTCGCGTTAAACACGACCCGGGGCAGCAGGATGAACCACCCCGCCGCGAGCAGCCCGGCGAGGGTCCCTCGTCCGAGGCGGCGCCCTGCGAGGAAGAGCAGGAAAACTCCGAAACCGGCCAGCATCTGCGCCGGAAGTCGCATCGCGGCGCCCTCGTCCATGACTGGAATCAGCCCGCCGGGGTCGGCGGGAACTCGCTTGTCGGATGCTTTGTGAGCGACGTTCGAAGGCCGTGCCAAGAGCCGAGCGCTGATCCCGGCCGCCATTTTCATAAGCGCGGGGTGTTCGTGGTTGATTCGAAACGCCCGATCTCGAGATCGGGCGTCGAAGACCTTGGCGGGGTCGTGCAAGACCTCGGAGATCCAGGCACCGTAGTGACGGCTCGCTTCGAAATAGATTCCCTCATCCCGCACGTATCCGATCCGTGGGGCGCTTGAGACCAGGACGACGAGGGTCAGGGTCGCCAATGCGGCCGCCGCAAGCCGATTCCGTCGCTGGTAGACCGCTGGCTTCGAGCTGGCCACAGCCGATGTTCTGGGGCTTGAAAGGTCTGTGTGAATCATGGCGCCCCTGGCTTGCGATCGATCTCAAGAAATCCGCGTATCTCGAAGCACGGGATGTGGGATGGGCGGATCCGGTATCCCCTTTTTGTCCATTGGCCCATGACCGGGGCGCTCAGATGAATCTCAATGTCGTGGCGGCCAGGGGCCGCGACACGGGCCGCAAAGGGGGCCCAGCCTTGGCTGTCTGAGAACAGCCAGTTTCCCGCCTCGATCCCGTCGATCTTGAGACGAAGACGCACCGGGGCGTCGCTTCGCAGGCGTGCATTGAAGTCACCGAAACCCAGATGTCCACGGACGGTGTCTCCGAGCTCGATATCTGGGATGCGGACCACGACGGGGGCATCGTCGTGGGTGTGGAGAGCAAGACATTGTCGCGGGCGATAGTCGATTTCAAGCAGTTGAAGGTCGATACGATGGGGCTTGCAGATCCATGAGACGTGTTCTCCCGGGGCGCGACGGCACCTTCGGCCTGCGACTTTGACCTCCACGCCGTTCTTGATGCGGGCATGTTCAAGCAGCGAGAAAATTTCTTGCGGGGCATCGAGCGCATAGGTGTGTAGAGAGAGGTTGCCGAGCGCTTGGTGAGAGATTTTTGAGGCGGGACCGAGGTCTTCGAGATCGGCCTCAAGATCCGCGGACCAAGTTTGGTCGAGGCCGAGTACATAAATGAGATCGAGACCGCGAAGGTCGGGCGGGGCCGCCCATGAGGGATGGTCGAGTTCGTCAATCTGCATGCGAGCCGCGTCCCCCAGCCACCGTTCGGCGACAAACACCCGGGCGCTGGGGTCCTCTTGCACGATTTTTTTGACCGCTTGGCGGGCGAGATTCCAGTCCCCGGGCCCGACTCGGCTTCGGTACGCACGCGCCGATGCGATCCACTCGATGCCGGCCACGACGAGCACCGCCACGAGTAGGTATCGACCGTAAGACATTGAAATCCAGGCTCGCCAGGCAGGGGCGCGACGTCTTGGCTTCGAACTCATTGGGGCGCGGCTCCAAGGTTGAGATCAAAGCCGACGCGGGGCGCACGTTTTCCGCTGTGTTGACTGCGCACTCGCAGGTCGACCTTAATGCCCGCCAAGGCCCCCGTGTCGATGGCGATGATCTTTCTGTCCGCCCGATGGGGCAGCGCGAAGGTGAAAAGTGCGGTCCATTCATCGCTGGGGGCATCGATGGGACGGGCATCGATACTCAGCACGATCGCACCGCGCTTGGGCGCTTTGGACTGATCATCATCAAGTGCGGCCCAGCCGGTGAGCTTCGCGTCCAAGGTGAGGTTGTGAAAGGTCACCTGACTGTCGGCCTTGCGACTCACGAGCACCGCGGGACGGATCAACATATTGGTCTTGAGCGGGCCTAGGTGTGTCCCCTCCGAGAAGGTCACCGAGGAAGCTTGCGAAGGTTTCTCCATCCAGCCCACGGCCCGCAAGGACTCTGCGGCCGCGTTGTTTCGCCAACGGTCTTGCGCAACAAAGAGGATGGTCAGCCCCACGAGACCCAGCAAGAGCGGGCTCAGATACCGCGAGAGCACGTGAATTTGAGCCTCGAATCGTATGAGAGTCGCGGCGGCCCATCGTCGATTTTTTCTTGAAGCCGCGAGCAGGATACACATCGAGAGCGCAAGACCGAGGGCGAGCAGGCGCGCAAGCCATAGGTGCGCGGGCGTGGCGGCGTAGCGCAGCTCGATGTTGCCGTCGCGAGCGAGTGGAACGGAAATTAGCGTCGGTTCGCTGCCGTCATCTCCTTTGGCACGACCCCCACGGAACTCCCCCCGATGCCGGCGTTGGACGTCCGCGGGCGCTGCGTTTCCCCAGACAGGGGCCTCGTTCCAGCGATCCTCTTGATGATCGTCTGCAAGCGCACTCCCCGAGACGCGCCAGCGCGGGTATCCAGCCACGCTGAAGACAAGCACCGGGTGATGTTCGGCGTTGGCCTTGATGCCACGAACCTCAAGGAGCAACCGCCCTTCGCCTACGCTACCTTCGAGTCGGTGGACCTCCGGTGGTGTCGCGTGCGGCCCAGCGTCGTCGAGGATGATTCGCGCAGGAGTCCGCATGGGGACCCGTGCCGCGGAATCATGTTCGATCACCCGGATCGAGCCGAAACGTGCGACCTCGCGAGGAAAAAATCCGCGCTTGGTGCTGCGACGGACGAGATAACGGACCCCGAGCGCATCAAGGACTTCGCGCCGTCCTGACTCTGGTTTGTGCACAAAATTGTCGCCCGGCGTGAAGCCGATCTTGTACAGCGGGGTGTGTGTGGTCGGCGTGGAGTCCATGAACCAATGGGTGTTGCGCGCGTCCCGAAAGGCGATTCGGTAGTCGCTTTCGCGGGCATCCCATCGATCGCGCGCCCATTGGAGAAAGTCTCTGTAGTCGACCTCAAATTCCGGGTCTCCACGGAGCCGCTCGAGCTGAAGTGTTCCGACCTCGTACTTGTGCATGGCATCACGAGTGCTGGAGGCGATCCAAAGCGCTAGGCCAGCGCTAGCGATCCACAAGGAGACACCGAGGGCTCGGCGAACAGGTCGGAGCCATGGGGCTTGTCGAGTCGTGGGCCTCTCGGCGACCGGGTGTCGTGCGTCGATGAGCGCCCATCCCGAGTTTGCCAACACCGCAACAGGAATTCCTGCGGCCAGAAATAGGCCGGGTTTGGCGGCGATGATAAAGCGTTGATATTGGAGATGGGTGAAGCCCTCGCTGACACGGTCGAGACGGAGGTCCCAAAAAAAGTCGGTGCTAGCGAGCGACCACTGGACCACCGCGAACGCGACACAAAAACGAGCGAAGGCTCGACCGCGCAGCGCGGCCCAAGCGACGCCGATGAGGGCGGTGTATCCGGCCGCCGCGGGCATTCGCTGGGCCCAATGGCCTTCCAGCAGCCAGTGAACCATGGTGGACAACGAGGCGAAGAGCCAGCCATAGCTGGCCATCCATTCCTTGTGGCTGAGCATCGGGAGCCACCACCAGGCTGCGAGCACCGCCGCCAGGCTCAACGCTACGAGCATGCGCGCGGCCTGCTCTCGTAGATTGGCCAGGCGCTCGCCGCGACGGGTGGCGCGTCCTTCTTGGTCGGGACGTAGGCCGTGGCAGAGTACGAAGAGCGGGGCGCCAATCACCAGCATCAAGAGCGCCATAGGGTGGGCGAGCAGAGCCCCGCCGAAACATGACGCGGAGCCAAGAACAGCGACTGCGCTGCGGCGGCGTGGCATCGCAAGTTCGGCGAAACCTAGCCAGACCAAACTGGTAGCGAGGATCTGGGGCCACACGCCAAAATAGACCGTGTACATCCAGCCGCCTTCGCGAGAGAAGCCCGGATCTGCGAGTATGAGCAGCGCTCCGATGAAGCCTGGGATGAGGCCGAGGTTGAGGGCGCGACCGAGGCGAAGAAGCACCCACCCTTGCAACAGAAACACCAAGGTGAAGGCGAAGGCATAGGATCCTGCCCACGAGAGCAGACCAAGGCCGAGGGCGTGTAGGCCGATGACAAGAAAATCTCCGAGCGGCGGATAGAGCTCCCCAAGCGGAAAACCGAAGGACCACAATTCGCTCCAGCCCGATAGCTGGCCCTGGGCGAGCCTCTGGGCGATCATCCAGGCTCGGCTTAGATGCACGGTGTGGTCTGCGGAGAGGGGCATCGTCCCGCGCGCGACGGGTCCGAGCAGCCAGAGGCCAAAGCAAGTGACCAGCGCGAACGGGGCGGCGGTCAAAAACTGGGAAAGACGCCGAGGGGTGGGACCGGCGGGCATCGACGCAGCTACCCTCTCATCTCCGCTCCGCTTGTCCTGGGATCGGCTGGGTTGGGCTGGGTTGGGCGTGGACGCGACCAAGAATGACCGTCCAAGGCAGGGGGCGGCGTATCTTGAGGTCTTGTAGCTGCGAAGTGGCAAGCTCGACCAAAGCCCGGCGGCCAAAGTGTTGGATATGACCTGGGGTGTTGCCTCCTGCGCGCAGGTACTTTCCTCGTGCGAGGTTCATCGCCCGCCAGAGTGGCTCCCACGGTGTGCTTAGGAGAACGTGGCAACGCGCAACGCGGGCCAGTTCAGCGAGGGCTGCGGCCGGGTGTTCGAGGTGTTCAAGGACTTCACAGCAGATCACGAGGTCGAAGCTGTTGTCTGCGTAGGGGAGCGCGTAGGCTGAGGCCTCGGCAAATTCGAGCAGAGGCGCCAGCCCCTTGGCACGGGCTGCGAGGCTGATGTCGGTGGCAAGAAATCGCTCGGGTTGAGGATTTGTCCCGGTGACGAGGTGGTCGGCGAGTCGGCCTTCACCGCAGCCGACCTCGAGCACGGTCGCGGGTTCGGCCTGTCCGTAGAGCTCTGAAACGGCCGATAAAAACCGTGTCATCAAGTGGCGTGAGATTGGGTTTCGCGTGCCGTATTTGTCGTAGAAGTTCCCTGTGGGATTGGCCGGATGGCTGGAATTGCGAACACTCACGGAGTGGCCCTCGCGGGGTCCGAGACCCACGGTTGGGCGCCGGTCGACTCGATGCCTTCGAGCGGCTGACCCGTGCCGACCTGTGTGCCGGCGAGGTGTGCGTCGATCCGCCGCACACGTGTCATGATCTCTTCGTTGAGGCGGCGGTTGGTGGCCAAGAGATCGCCGAGCAGCGCCATGAGGCCGACGATGAAGGCGAGCACTACGGCTCCAACGCCGACTTGCAGAGACTGCATGTGGGAGCTGGTGTCTGGATCGAGGACAAAATAGTAGGCAAACCGTCCGCCGAGAGCGACGCCAAGGCCGAAGAGCGACAGCGCCAAGAAGCCGAAGGTTTGAACCGGCCAATACATGCCGTAGGCGCGAAAAATTACGGCGCCGTTGCGACGAAGGTACTGGGGAATCGACGAAAAAAGCCGGGAGTCGCGGGTCTTTGCGTTGGTCTTGATCTTCACGTTCTCGACCACGAGCCCGGCGTTGCCGGCTTGGATCATGGTTTCAAGCGTGTAGGTAAAATTGTTGTGCACAAATAGTTTGGACAGGGCTTTGCGATTCATCGCTCGAAAGCCGCTGGTCGAATCACGCACATCCGTGCCCGATGCTCGTCGCACGAGACCGGATCCCCAGCGCTGCAGCACGCGTTTGATCCAGCTAAAATGAGCGATCGTGTCGGTTTGTCGATCGCCCACGACAATATCAGCCGTGCCTTTGAGAACCGGCTCGACGAGTCGGCCGATCGACTCCCCAGGATACTGATTGTCGGCGTCGGTGTTCACCACCAAGTCGGCGCCGAGGCGCAGCGAGGCGTCCAAACCGGCCATGTGGGCGGCCGCCAGACCACGGTTTCTCGGGAAGCGGACGATATGATGCACCCCCATTTTGGCCGCGACGACGGCAGTCCCGTCGGTGCTGCCGTCGTCGATGATCAGCACCTCGATGCTGTCGATGCCGTCGAGCGTTCGCGGGAGGTCCGCGAACGTCTGCCCGAGGTGGTCGCGCTCGTTGAGGCAGGGGATCTGTATGATGAGCTTCATGGCGGCCGCCGAGGGGTCTTGTACCATTCGCAGGTGGCCCCGTCGTGTTCATGTCGGACACAGGCAGGTCCCGCGGCGATCGAGGACGACGGCCCCGGCGGAAGTCGAAAACACGGGGCGCTCATGTGGGGGCGCTCATGCGGGGACACTGCGTGTGAAGCGCGCATGTTGGCCGCTGTTTTGGTCGCCCATGCTGGACATTGGGCTGCTTGCGGTAGCATCGGCTCCTGCATGGCAAGGCAAGCGACTTCGCCCCCAAAGGGGGTCCGGCATCTTCGCATGGGGATGATTTTGCCCGTGGCGCTCGCCGTGGTGATTGTTTTTCTTGTGCACCTCGAAGCCTGGCGGTTCCTCTGCGATGACGCCTACATCTCTTTTCGCTACGCGCGGAATCTGGCGGAGTTCGGCGAGTTGGTCTTTAACGTCCAACCGCTTGAGCGCGTCGAGGGCTACACCAATTTTCTCTTTGTTCTGATTCTGGCCGGAGGGCAGCTTGTGGGCGTCGCTCCCGATGTTCTCGCTCCGTGGCTGAACCTCGCAGGGGGGCTAGCGATCTTGATTCTGGCGACCCGATGCATGCGGGCTTTCCGAACGAGTTTCGGGGCTGAGCGCACGGATGGTTCATATCTTGTTCAAGATTTGATCCCCGCGAGTTTCTTGGCGTTGCAGCCGGAGTTTGTGGTGTGGTCGAGTGGAGGGTTGGAGACCAGCGTGGGGGTTGCGCTAGGTCTGGCCGCGATTGCGGCCTGGCTCTCAGGATCGATGAAATCCGCGGCCGCATGGGCGGCTTTGGCGGGTCTTTGCCGACCCGATACCTTGCTTTGGATCGCGGCCTTTGGTCTTGCGTGGTTACTTTTTGCGGGGCTCCAGCAGAGATTTGTCGATAGACGGGCGCCGCAGGGATTCGCGGACGTTCCGCGCTTGAATGCAGCGCTGCGCTCGTTTCCGCGAGGGCGCCTATGGGTGGCAAGCGCTGTGTTTGTGGTTCCGCTGATCACCCACCTGGTGTGGAGACGGTTCTATTATGGGGCTTGGGTACCCAACACTTGGACCGTAAAACAAAGTGGGATGTTACTTCAGGCCACCTGGGGGATCGCCTATCTTGAGCTGTGGGCCCGCAATCTGCATGTCATGTGGCTGTTGCCTGCATCGCTTCTCCTACGTGGGCGTCATGTCCTGCTCGTGTTTCCGCTCATGGCGAACCTCGTCTACGGATGGTCGATGGGTGGGGATTTCATGGCCTACTCGCGTTTCTATTTGCCCGCCACTGTCTTTTGGGCGCTGCTGATCGGGTGGTTGGTCTCCGATGCTGGGGCTCTTCTCGCCCGCGCCATAAGACCGTCCTGGATGGGCCGGTTGCAGCCCGTGGCGCTTGTGTGGCTCACGATGCTCGTCGGACTCGCCAGCCAAGTCTCTGTGCGGATCGCACAAGACCACGTACAGAATCATATTGAGGGCCGGTGGGAAGGGGTTCAGGCCATGGATCGCTTCGCTCGGGTTCGTATTGCGGCGGGGGAGGTTATGGCCGCGACCCTTGATCCCGATACGTGGGTGAGCGTGGGTGCAGCAGGAGCGATGCCTTATGCCTCGCGGTTGCCGGCCTACGATAGCTACGGTTTGGTCGATCCTGGAGTTGCAAAGGGGGCGACCCCCGCGGTTGGAACTCGCGCGCGTCCCGGTCATCAGCTGCATGGGTCGCTGGCCTACATGCAATCCCGAAATCCCGATCTCATGTGCCACGTGGGCACCGACTGGACCCACAAACCGGGAGCCGTCGATGCGCGTCGTCGGGGACTTCGGCGCTGGACCTGGCGGTGTTTTGAGACCGGAGACATCATGGATCCGCGCGCCGAGGCCGGCGTGATGCAGAGCCGTTTCTATTGTTGTTTGACTCCGCCGGTCTCGCTTCGACGGGCGCAGGGGGGGGGGGGATGACTCCCGCCGCGCGTCGATGGGCGCACCATATTGTAATTGGCCTCGCCGGACTGTGGGTCCTGCTGATCGCGGTCGCATTTGCGATGCGTCTGACCTTTCCGCTCGAGCTCGAATGGATGGAGGACGGTGCTCTTCATCAAGCGCAGCGTATCCAGCAGGGCAAGGCCGTCTACACCGCGCCGACCACCGAGTGGATACCCCATCTCTATACGCCCCTGTATCCGATGGTATTGGCAGCACTTGGCACCGTCTTTCCGTTAGGCTTTGTCCTCGGTCGTGTCGTTTCGATTCTTGCCGTGGCATCGGTCGTTGCCGGCATGTGGCGTTTGGTCGGGCGTGAAGGCAAGCCTGTCGCCCACAAAATGGTAGCGATCGGCCTGTTCTTCGCAGGCTATGTTTTTAGCTATCGCTGGCTGGACGTGGTGCGCGCAGATGCTTTGTTTTTGGCGCTGACTCTGTGGGGCCTGCTGTTGTTGCGGGAGGCATGGGGAAACTGGCGGCGGGCGGCGATGGCAGGCGTGCTGATGGCGTTGGCATTTTGGACGAAACAGACGACGGCGGTGCTCATCGTCTCAAGCGGTGTCGCGGGCTTGATCGTCGCCCCCAGACAGATGTGGGCCTACGTGACGGCGATCGCTTTGGTCGCTGGAGGTGGCGTCTTGGTCGGTAATGTCTGGACGGAGGGCTGGCTGTGGACGTACATCTACGAACTCCATCAGAGCCACGCATTTAATCACGAGCGTTTTCGCAGCAAGACCTGGGGAATGTTCCTCCACGCTGCACCCTTTCTCGTGATTCTCGTGACGGGGCTGATCATTCGCTTTGTGTCGCCCTGGCTCGGGAAGACCCAGCGGTTGAGCTCGGCGGCCAACCGGGCTCTTGAGGCTCGGTTGTTGGCGAACCGCGGTTTCCTCTTTTGGGGCGTGATTTTCGCAGCGTCGATGCTCGTCAGCGCGCTTGGCTATTCGACAAGCTGGGCTGAAGCCAATGCCTTTATTCCAGGGGTGTGTTTCGGTGCGGTATGGATCGCCGTGGCGCTGCCGAATCGCGGCCCTTTTGAGCTGGTGGGGCTCGGCTTGGTCGCTGCGCAGATGTTGTTTTCGCTAGCGCTTGAGCCCCGCTATCGCGTTGTACAAAAGCGAGGAATCGGAGCGCTGTTGGACAGCTATCGGCTTCAGGACCCCGAAAGAACTGTGCCGTCCGCGGCTCTTCGTGCGCGGACGAGGTCCCTGCGCGAAGACATCGAGGACCTGAATTCAAGGGTCAGCAGCGGGCCCAAGAAGCTCCTGGCCCTGCAACGCCCGTGGTGGCCGACACTTGCTGGCGGCGAAGCTCATGCGGGATCGATGGGGTTCAATGACGTGCCCACGCGGGAACAGAGCCAACTTAAAAAGACGATCCGCGGTCAACTTCGGAATTCACAGTTCGATGCAGTGTGGTTCGAGGGGGAACCTTATCGCTGGCTTCGACGTGAGCTTGCCCGGGCCTATGTCGTTCATCGTCGGCTCAGCGGCTCTGCGCGTGTGTTGCCCATGGTGGGCTACATGTCGGACGCGGGGATGGACACCCCTTATAAAGGGGCTCAACTTTGGCTCGTTCGGCCGAAGGCGCGTGTGTTACCGGCAGGGGCGACGATCGTCGCAGACTTTGAAGATGGGTCGCTTCGGGGGTTCTCGGGCTCAAGAGGTGGGTTTGGCCGGCGGCCGATTCGAAGCATACATTTCAGCCATCCCGCGGTCGGGCCGATCGGTGGAGAGTTTTTGCTCTCAAGCGGGGCCGTGGCCGAAGGCATCGCGGCGACCGGAGAGATCATATCCCCTGTGTTTATATTGCCCCGTGCCGGAGGTTTTGTGGAGATGCTGGCAGGCTACGGAGGGAAGGCCAAAGACGTATCGATCACGATCGTCGAAACGGACGGAGACCGGGTTCATAGGGTCGCTTTGGAGTCGGGCGAATTTAGCCTTCAGCCCCATCGATGGCAGGTCGACGAGCGCTGGGCTGGGGTCGGTGTGCAGCTGCGGTTGCGAGACCAGGGCCGACGAGCGGTGGTATTCATGGATGATCTTTGGTTGATACCGCCTTCCTGAGGCCAAGGAGAGCCGATAGAAGGGTATTTGCGAGCCTTGAACGACCGCACCTGCCCGCACGCATACGCGACCGTTTCATGCATCGAATCGATTCAAACATTATGGGGTGAGCCATGTAGAGGCGTGCGACTCTGTTCATGACTGCTAAAAATTGACTGTCACTGTGCGGAGCCTGGTATGTTGGCAGTCATGGATGCAGACGCGACGAATACCATGATCGGAGAGTTGGTGGTCGCCTCTGGCATGGCAAACAACCGACGTAGACTGCTGGCCCGTGTCTTCGACGTTCTTCACCGTCGGCTCATAGCGACGCGTGCCGAGCTTCTGGTGTTGGATGAACGAACGGGCGTGGCCAGGGGCCATGTCGCCACAACCGCGGGTGCTGAAGTCGTTCCCACAGAGTTGGAGTTGGGTAAGGGGTTGGTGATGGACTGTCTCAAGAGCCGGTGCCCTTGCGTGCACAACTTTGACGACGGCTGTTCGGAGGATGAAATTTTTCTTCGAGATCGAATGACCCTCGGCGGCAGCGCGCAGGCCGAGGCCGTGCTGGTCGCCCCCTTGCTCGATGCCGAGGGAGGACGCGCGGTGATGTTGGTGTATTTTCTTGACGCGGGCGAGGTCGTCTCGTTCTCCAAGGAGCTGTTGTCGATCGTACGTGCGGTCGTCGAGATTCGACACCAGTCGTTGTCGGTGCTCGAACGCTTGGCGGCGCTTTCCCGGGCGCAGCTTCGAGCCCTGCGCAGGGCGCAGGCCGAGGTTGGTGCTGTGGACCTTGCGCCGGAGAGGTCCGTAGGCATCCACGATGTCATGCAAACCATCGAACGAGTGGCCCCTCGGGTCGATGAGCTGCGGCAGAGCCTAGAGAGAGCAATTTGGTTGTCGTGTGGGCCGGAGACTGGGCTTCGGTCGTCGCGGTCTCCACGGAGTCACACGATACCGTCGCGTACGGCGGAGACCCTCGCGGAGGCTCAGCGGCGATGCATTGGAGAGGCGCTGGCAGCGACAGAAGGAAAAATATACGGTGCCCATGGCGCGGCCCAACGTTTGGGGCTCAAACCAAGCACCTTGCAGAGCAAGATGAAGCGGTTGGGCATCGATCGGGGCCAATTTGTGTCGGGTGGAGCATCGCTCGCACTGTCGGGAGAACCTGGGCCAGCATTACGTCGGACCGGCGACGCATCGTAGTTTCATGGGAGCGCCTCACTGCGCCGCCCTAAGACCTGATTCGAACGGTTCGGGCAACCTGCGCAGTAATTTTGAAGACCCAAAACGAGGCGAGGGGAGCATCTCTAGAAGCCGATGGCGCCGCTCAGAACGGCTCTGCTTGCCCCTGGCTGCCCGCATGCTACGACATAGGGCTAGCAAGATTGCGGGCGGATAGGGGGAGAACTCGGTGAGAAGTACGAATATTTGTGATTTTATGGTGCGGGATGTCCATATTGTGGACCCGGAAATGGACATCTACGACGCTGTGGATTTTCTTTTGGAGAAAAAAATCTCTGGGGCGCCAGTGATCGAGGCTGGAAGGCTCGTCGGACTGGTCTCTGAGAAGGACTGCTTGCGGCTGCTAGCGACCGGCGAAAATCACGAGCACGCGCAGGGATGCGTGCGTGATTTCATGACAACGTCGGTAGAGACGATTCCTCCTGACATGGACGTCCACTTCGCGGCCGGCCTGTTTCTAGCGAGGCCATTCCGAAGATTTCCCGTGGTCGAGCACGATCGACTGGTGGGCCAAATATCTCGCCGAGATATTCTTCGGGCGATCCAGGTGATGCGCGCAAAGGTCAATGCCTCCGCGCGCGCCGTGTAGCGAGCCCCCCGCCGGGGGGGGCCGCATGTCACCTCAATGCCGGAGACGGACGATCTGGCGGGTCAGCGTGACGGATTCGACGCGGGCGTCGGAGTACGCGACCTCAAGGGTGACCGGGGAGCCTTCTGGGCCCCGAATCTTCTGACTGCATTCGTGCAGGTCCGCTGGCTTCACGCCATCGATCGAGAGTAGTTTTGCGCCGGAAGCGAGCTTGCCCTCGGCTGGGGTGCCGGGAAAGACTCTCCGGACGACGATGTCTTCGCCGTCGGCGGCCATCTCCACGCCGATTCCTGAGTAGGTGTAGTGGTGCTGGGTGAGGGTACGCCCATGCGACTGGGAGCAGGGCCCATCGGCCACCCGGTGTGAAATCGCGGCAGCGGTTGCCACGGCTCCGGTGAGGAGCAGGGCGCGAAGAGTCAGCCGCCGGGCGAGGCGCCAGCGACCGAGAGTGTTCATGTTGACGGTCTTACGCATGTTGGAACTCCAGGACGAGGAAACGATAGCAGTGTCACACAACCTGGCCAGTGGTACCACTGGCGCGGAGGGCGTGAGAAAAAATACATGTGGGAGACCCGTGAGGTCCTCGCCTCGTCGGCGCACTGTGCAACAATCCGCGCGGATCCTGGCTTTATTTCCACCGGCGATCAAACCGGGCTAGCTTCCGACACATGGTCTCTTTTCGCCCATTCGCGCCTTTCTCGCTGGTGCTGGCTTTGCTCTTCCCCGCGCTCGTTGTTGGATGCTCGGAGCCGGCCACCCCCACGGCCGGCGGCCTGTCGTCTCCGTCGCCAACGGCGATTGGCGTGCCGACGACCGTAGATTCACAGCCGGCGGCCCCCGGGACCGAGGTCGGGACCGAGGTTGAGGCCAAGAAAGATTCTGGCTTGCCGGAGGCCGCGGAAGAAACGGGGACAGACGCTGCCGTGGGGCTCAAAGAGAGCCAAGCGAAAAATGAGGCAAGTCAGGCGCAACGGGACGAGAGTCTCTCGAAGTCGGCCGAAGCGAAAGCCGACGCCGATGCCCAAGATAAGCCGCGCTCCGTACTTATTTTGGGCGACTCCCTGGCGGCAACGGGCTTCGGGGCGGTTCTGGAGAGGCGGCTCGACGCGCACCCCGGCATTCACTGCTACCGAAAGGGCAAGAGCGCTTCGGGATTGGCTCGGCCTGATTTTTTCGACTGGATGGGAGAGGCGAGCCGCCAGGTTGAGCTGCGCGACCCTGAGCTGGTGATCGTCATCATGGGAGGAAATGACGGCCAAGACCTCACTCAAAAGCGTAAGGGAAAGCGAGTCGGTTGGAAGTCGAGCGGTTGGGAGCAGGCCTATCGCGAGCGTATGGACACATTTTTGGCCAAGATATCTGGGCAAAATCGCGGAGTGCTTTGGCTGGGGCTTCCGAAGACAAACACGGTTAAGTTTGAGGCGAAGCTCGAATTGATCAGGGCGATTCAGCGCGACGCGGTGGGCGCTCTTGGTACCGAGCATCGCTACCTCAATACGACCACGTTGCTCTTGGATGAGGAGGGTCAGCTCTTGCGGACGATTAAAGCCGGTAGGAAGACCCGCAAGCTGCGCGCGGACGATGGGATTCACTTTACGATGTCTGGAAGCACGTACTTCGCGGATAAGGTCTATCCCGAGGTTCTGAATGCTTTGGGGATTCAACACGTCGACCCGTAGTTGCCTCGATACGTGTCATGCATCTGAGAGCCAAAGATGTTTCGAGCGGAGAATACGCAAGCCGCGTGAGTCTCGTGATTCGAGAAGGGCGTCGCCTGGGCGTCGTTTGCGCAGCGCTGGCCTTCCTGTGGTGCGCCGAAAATACCGCGAACTCAGGGGACAAGACGGGCCTTCCTGGGCGTTATGCGCATCTTCCAGGGGTGGATGGGCTGGCAGGACACCACGAGAGCGTCGAGGCGCCGCCTGTGGTTCCCCGAGTTCCGAACGGGGCGGTGCAGCCCGCCGGGCGCGAGTCCGAAGCGGGCGATTCGAGCGAGCGCGGGCGCTCGGCCATCGATGCCGACCTTGCCGCAGAGCGGGCCGGGACACCCGGGATGGCGCCGGCTTTCCTTGCACGGGCCGAGTCGGCCAAGTCGAGCTCGAATCGGCCCGCGCAAGGAAAACGGAGCAAGCCGGCGAGCAAGCCGAAGCGGGTGTGGGTCCGGCATGAAGTGATTCCGGGCGAGCGGCTCGATGAGATCGCCACGCGCTATGGGATCTCACGGAAATCGGTCATTCGCTGGAACAAGCTGAACGCAAAAAATCCCCGTCTACGCAGCGGTCAAACCCTAAAGATCTATCCGAAGATCCATCCTCCACAGCGCGAGAAGATCGAGTATGTCGTCGAATTTGGCGACACATGGCCAAAGATCGCAGAGGCCCACCGGGTCGATGTCAATCATCTGCGAAGACGATGGAACCGAAGAGTTCCGCGTCGCTTCAAGCAGGGGACCAAGCTGACGATCTGGATCGATCCTGCTCCCGAAGAAGAGCAGATCAAGGGCGAAGCCGGAGGTGTGGGGCGATCGAAGCCGATGGCGCTTCCGCTGAAAAAGGTTCGCTCGGGCGCCTATTCGCTCGGGCGTCCCAACCGCGGTCGCGTGCGCAACGCAGTGCAGCTTCCGGAGAACCCTGAACTCTATTTCCGCCGGAAGCCCGATCAGTCGTGGGGGAGTACCCACACCATTCGTCTGCTGCAAAAAACGATCGCGCTTTGGCGCAGAGACGGGAACTACAGCGGCGAGCTGGTGATGGGGGCCATCAGCAAACGGTCAGGGGGCCGCTTTCGACCCCATTCGTCGCATCAAAGTGGACGCGATGTGGATATTCGATTGCCCTTGGCGAAGGGGATCAAAAAGGGGGTGCGCCCGACCTCCATCACCCAGATCGACTGGAAGGCGGCTTGGGGATTGATTAAGGCCCTCGCTGACAGTGATGAGGTTCAGTATATTTTTCTCGACTATGGACGGCAAAAAGCCCTCCATCGTGCTGCCCAACGCGCGGGAGCGTCTCGATCTGAACTCGAGGCCATCATCCAATATCCGCGCAGGCCCAAGACCAACAATGGCCTGGTGCGTCATGCCAGCGGTCATCGATCCCATTTTCATGTACGTTTCACCTGCGCAGAGAATGAGTCGGCCTGCACATCGTACTGATCGCCGGGCATGAAGGTGATTGCGTCCGGTCTATCCGGGCGGAGGCAGCGATTCCTGGCAGACGCCGATCTCAAGAATAATGTAGAGCAAGACCAGCTCCTGCGGGCTCAACCCCGTATGGGCGACGCTTGAGGTCTCGAAGGTGCTGTACATCATTTTTCCGCATCCATATTGGCCGCTGACGGCCATCGGTCGCGACATCGCGGTGTCGCTGCAACTCGAGCAAGGCCCTTCGACCCATGTGTGATGACCCACGTTTACATCCTGACCGTTCTGGTTCTGAACGATCACGTCGTGCACGGCATCGAGGCCCGAATAGTTGAGCTGGCTCTCGAACACGGGGAGAGCCGCGAGCGTAGGGTATCCACCGCCGATGTCCTTGAGATCCGCCGGGAGCGCCGTGAGCCAGCCCATCAGCCCCGGATCGACGATCGTGCTGGAGACGCTGTATGCCGGCTGAAGGTCGGGAGCTTCGGCGTTGTGGAACACTTGATAGTTGGGAAAGGGCTCGGCGATGTATTCGTTGGAATGGTCGGTCGCATACCACTTGCCTCCTGAGGCGACGTAGTCTCGAATCTTTTGCGCTCGTTCATCAGGGACTGCCGGAGCGCCGCTCCAAAATTTCGTCGCTGCACAGGGGACAAAAATGATGTGATATTGGCTCATGCCCTCGAGGTCATCCATGAAGACACCCTGGTCGAGGCCGTCGACCAGGGTGAAAGGCTCGGTGCCTTTGATCAGCTGACCATCGTTCGATACTTCGCCGAGACCGAATTTTGCGAGTACGTTGTAGACCTTGTCGGGGCTGGTGTCGTAGACAGCGATCTTGGGTATCCAAAGACCGGACTCGGGGTCCCAAGTGCGGGGAAGAACGACCAACTCAGGATCGATCTCGCTGGCGCCTTCTGGAACAGCGATCGGGCTGACCTTGAGAAACTGACCCTTTTGGACAACAAAACTCTGTCCGTCTCCCGCATGTGCAGAAAGCTCGAAGCTCCCGTCGAGACCGCTGAATGTCCAGGAGGTCATGGACGGCAGACCGACACACTCCTGGCAATAGGCATGATCTGGGATTCCGGTGACCTCGTCGGTCGTTGTGTAGACGAGCGCGCCGCTGATGGGGATGAGGCCGTTGGGCGAGTAGACTGTCCCCGTGAGGGTCGCGTTGGTGGGCGTGGCTTGTTCGCCTCCGCCCCCCCCAAGGGTGTCAAATTTGAAGTTGCTCGTGGTGGGTTCTTCGTCGTCGGTTTGATCGTCGTCTTGCGTCTCGGTGTTCTCTTCGTCCGTTGTCGACGGGGAACCAGTTTGTCCGCCGTCGGACGAGCTGTCCGCCCCCGTCCCCACAAGTTGGCTGAGACCGCCAATACCGTCGGTCCCCCCGCTCGGAGACAGGCGATGAGCATCGTCGCCTCCGCATCCGAGGGCGAGCATTAGACACACAAAAATACTGGTTGAACTGGATCTTGACATGGGTATCGGTTCGACGGCTCGCGGCGCGACATGGCGCGCAGAGACGTCCATAGAGATCTCGGATCTCGACAAGTGCATCGGCGACTCGTGAACAAGATGAAGGCCGATCCTCAATGCGGCCTGGTTCGGGCCTGGCCTGGCCGGGCCATCTTTTTGCAATGATCCGATTGTAGCGAAGGGGTCTAGATCCAGTCGTGCTCGATCATCGTCGCCGCGGTCTCGAGAATGGACGCATTTGCATCGCGGTACTCAAGGTCTAGAATCGTTTTGGCGCGATCGAGAGCCAAATTATAGTCGTATCCAACAAAGGCACGCATGTAGCCGAATGAGAGTCGTCTATCGAAGATCGCCGCGAGCATTGCCACGAAGTCAGGCAAGTTTCTAAGAGGGACTTTGTGTTTACTCGACAGGACCTGTGCGATTTCCTGTAGCCACTTGCGTGTATCGGCGACGATGATCCGTTGACCGTCGGCAGCGGGGCGATCAAGCGCACGAAGATGGGCGGTGGCCACGTCGCGCACATCTGCCAACCAAAACAACATGCGTGGACAGGCGGGGTAGTTGCGTTGGACGAGGTCCCGGAGGGTACTGAGACTGCCGTCGACGTGATGAGCTGCGAGCGCCGGGCCTAGGATGTAGCCTGGATTGATCGAGGTCACGCGAACTCGGTCTTTGTGGGCATCGGCGAAGATCCACAGCTGTTTCTCAGACAGGGCCTTGGCATGGCCGTAGGGATCGACGCGAAGATCTGCACTGTCACACCAGTCCGCTTCGCTAAAGGTCGTTCCTTGTGGCCGCCCGAAACTCATGATCGCCGATATCGACGAGGTCATGACGACGCTCTTGATGTCCGTGCATTTTGCGGCGGTGTGCAGAACGTTTTTTGTGCCTTCGACGGCAACATCCACAATCGCTCGCTGAGGATCGCTGGCGGTCACGAGCACGGCGGTCGCGGTATGAATCAGGCCAACGCACCCAGACATGGCCTGCTCGAAGCTCCCTGGCCGTAGGAGGTCTGCCCCTATGACTTCGAGCTGTCCCGGATAGGCGTCCGCGAGTTTGTCGAGATGAGCGCGTTTGGTTCGATCGTCCGGATTTCGGACGGTGCCCCGGACGCAGGATCCGGCCGCCAATAGCTGACGGATGATGTGACTTCCCACAAATCCGGCGGCTCCAGTCACACAGATCGATCTTTGGGTCATGACAGAGACTACTGAAGTGACCGGACTTTATCGAGACCTCTATGGAGTGCACGAGAGCCGATCTTCGTGGTGGTGGTGGGGCGTCCTAAGGGCGTACTGGAGTCTTGAGCGCGCCCTCGGATTTGTGTTGAGGCGGCAACAAGATTGACGGGATGTTGCTGTCGCGGTCACGGGGGCCAGGTTTCCCGTTCGCGGGCTTCGGGTTCTTCGCGGCTGAGGCTGCGGGTGCGGGCGGTGGATGACGGCCCTCGTGGCTCGCTCGCGGCGGTGTAGCGACTTGTTCCTTTTCGGGGCCCTGGGCCATGACCTCCACACCGCTCGGATCAAGTCGCGGAGTGTGTGTTCCGCTGTGTTGTACCGGGTCGACTGTGGACGCGGTATCGAGGGCGTCCTTTGCACGTGCGGCTCGAACGGCGTCGCTGATGAGCCGCTCGAAAGCGGGATCGCTCGGCGCGAGGGGACGCAGACCTGAAAGGGTGGTTCGAAGGGCAAGCTGTGCGTGTTCATCTCGTCCAGGAGCCACCGCGGTGGGAGTTCCAACACGAACCCGCCATGGCTGGACACCTCGCTGCTTTAGAAGACCGGTGATCTTCTCGGCGCGAGCCGATGCGAGTTTGAGATCGGCGCCTTCAGTTTGTGAACCGAGGATCTCGATCTTGATCTCCAGCTCTCCCATCCAGGGGTTGAGCCGCAGCAGTTCGGCGAGAGCGCGTACGCCCTCCTCGCCGTCTTTGTTGAGGGCCGCGGATCCGGCGACAAAACCGATACGCGGGAGAACCTTCGCTGGATCAAATTGACTCGTGGTGACGCCAGTTCCGTCGGCGAGACGTTGGTCTGGACATCCGTCCCAGTCTCCGTAGCCATTGATGACCTCCGGTGCGAGGGGACAAAGGTCAATCGCGTCGCGCAAACCGTCGCGGTCATTGTCCCACTCGGGGCAGCCATCGCTGTCTTCGAAGCCGTCAAAGTCTTCTTTTACCTGCGGACAGAGGTCGGCATCAGCGAGCAGCCCGTCTTGATCGAGGTCGTCGGGATTCACCGGATGAGGAGCAGGAGTGGGTTTGTGCAGCTCGGCGACTCGTTCGTAGCGGCGTGCCGAGGCAATGGCTGAGGGCCGAGGTGACCCGACAAATGCACGCTCTCGTCGGACTCTATGCGCGGGGACGTATCCGACCCCGAGCATGCCCGAGAAGTCCGGGAGTCCGAGGCTGGAGATCAGGGCACCTCCGGCATAGAGGCCGAGAATGACGCCGCCCTTGGTACGCCAACGCAACCCGCCTCGGGCCGCAAGTGGTGCGTCGGATCCATCGACGATTCCGATGCCGCCATCGAGTTCGGCGACCACGGCCATATTGAGATGGCGGCCAAAGGGCACCCGTCCCATGACTCGATAGCTGAACATGTCACCATGGGTTTGGTCGAGGTATTTGATGTCTGGGCGGACGAGGTAGCCCAGATTGATCGCGCTTTCGATGCCGTATTTCGTTCGGTGTTCAAGCAGGACCTGGGGGGATGCCGTGACCCCGGTTTCGCCCGACAAGACGTTTGGGTCCCCGGTCGGAAAGGTGAGATCGAGGCTGATGCCGATGCCGATGCCTCGTTCAGGGATCGGGAGAATCGTTCCCTTTATAGTTGTGCGGAGATCTGCGATTCCAGAGCTCTTGAGCGAGTCCCCAGGCTCGCCCGGGGCATCCCCCTCTTGAAAGACGATGAGAGGGAGGTCGAGTCCGAGCTCCACATGATCGAAGAGACCGAGCGCGAGCAGCAGGTGTGATGACGCGCGCCGTCTTAGTTTCCAGACATCTGCGCCTGTACCCAAAGAGCGTGAGCTGGCCATGCTTGTGCCGTAGACATTCAGCAGACGGGCAGAAGGGGTCCAGGCGGTCAGGACCTGGCTCGACTCGGTGCTCAAATCGGCCTCAGCGCTGGCGGCGGGACGCAGCGGCTGGGATCCTGGTCCTGCGGAGGCCAAGCGGGGCCGGGCAAACGCCAATAGACATGCGATAATCACGCAGGCAAGGGGAAGCGTGGGCCGACAAGGGCGCGGGAGGATGAAGAGTCTGCGTTTAGCCCGGAGCATCGTCGAGAGGGTTCGGGCTAAACTTCGCTCGGAACTAGGTTGATCTTGAGCAGGAGTTGGGGAGCCAGGGCTCGAATTTGGGGCAGAATCTGGGTTGTCGTTCCAAATGCGCGTTGGGCACGATTCTCGCGGGTCGCAGGGACGCGAAGTGGACCCTTTTGGACAATTCGCGGGTGCGAAACCTCCGAATTGAGGAGGTGGACGAGGGCGAGTGAGGACGAGGGAACATTTGTCGTTTGTCGGGGTCAAAGCATCCAATGGATGGGACCGATGGGCCCCATCCTACGAGACCGCCCCTTGGGGCGTGGTATAGCGAGGTAGACGTGAGCGAGCCGACCCAGCAGGATCCCAGTGACATTCCGGACATCCAAGAAGAGGAGAATCTGGATCTCTCCAGATTGGAGACGGAGTTGAACTCCGTATTGACCGCCGGAAGGGCACCGATGAGCCCCGACGACGTTGAGCTTGAGCCGGTTCGCAGCCGGCGTGGTCGTCGTCGGTCGCCCTTGTTGTCACTGGTGGTGGTGGCGGTGGGTGGCTATTTGCTCAGCGCATTGTGGTCGGACTTTTGTTACTGGCTCGAGAGTCCCACGCCTCGCGATATCGGTGTTGTCACAGAGATCTACAACGAGGGGCAGTTTGTTGAGGACTACAACAATCAGCACGTCGTCTTCACTGGAACCCCCGATGTACAACATGCCGCGCGGGTCCCCGTAGGCGACGCCTATATGGGATTTCTTCGGGTCGGCGAGGCCGAAGGATCTTTGTTTGCGGCCATACCCAGGGCGAGTCCCTCGGCTCCCGCGACCTTTGAGACTCGTTTTTCGGGGCGAATGATTCATCTCGATCAGACCGCGATCGGCGAGCCTCTGCGGGAGTTCTTTGATGCAGAATCGATCGGTGCCGTGATCGATGTCGAGGTGCCTTCTTTGCTTCAAGCCCTTGGGTCGTCGGACGCCAGTGCCGTTGCCGTCATCGAGGAGAAAAGGACGATAACGATCGATTCCGCCGATACATTACGGGTCGTTACACGTTCGGATGACGCCGTGATTCAGCTTGGACGCGCGACATGGCGGCGTCGCTCCGAGGCCGAGGCGGCTGTCGCCGCGTTAGGGCTCCCCTATGTTGCCACGGGCCGGGACGACGCCCCCTATTGGAGTTTTCGCGTGCGAATGCCGGCGGGGCAGCATGACGCCCATACGGCCGCTCTGCTGGAGGGTCATGACGTGCCAAGTCAAAACGCGGACCCGAAGGTCGGTGCGATGATCTTGGCTCGAACGACCAGCTATCGGGTCGAGCCGCGTGATCTCAGTGTCGCAAATGGCCGAGTGACTTTGGTCTATGGGAAGAACACCAGCGGCCACGGGTACGAGGCTATCGACGGACGCCTTGTTGAGAAAAAGCTGGAGGAGGATGGGAGGCTGAGCTTCTCGATCGATGAGATCTCTGCGATCCGTGTGGAGCGGACGCTTTCGGTCGATCCGGGCGGATATGTCGTCATGGTGGGCGACAAGCCAGAAAAACACCGTCTGGCTGGGACCCTGTTTGCCGTTGTCTGTGGCCTTATGGGTCTCAACTTGTTTTCCCTTGTCGTGCTTCTCCGTCGAAGACGGGCCGGTCGTACGGATAAGGCATAAACATGAAATCACGCGTTATGCGCCATTTTGGGTTGTCTTGATCGTCAGCGAGCGACCGCGGCTCGGAGCAAATTTGTCCGCTTCGGATTCGTGAAATCGAGCCGGAGACTTCGGAATTTTCTGTGACGTTGTACACTCCGCGGCCGTGGCTTCGACGCCCTCGCACATGCATCTCGATTTTCTCGGGGCCGGGTCGGCCTTCTCGCGAAAGTACGGCACGACCTGCTCTTTGGTCACCCTGCCGAGCAAGCGAAGATGGTTGCTCGACTGTGGGCGACAGGCGCCCGACCAGCTCTTCGCCGCCGGGCTCGGTTGGCACCAGATCGACGGGCAGATCATCACGCACCACCATGGCGATCACAGCTATGGTCTCGAGGATTTTGCCTTTAACCGGTACTACGAGGGCCACGGCGCCGTCGATTCAGTCATGCGTGGAGGACCGCGACCGAAGTTTATCGCACACAGCGCCGTTGAGGCCGAAGTGTGGGCACATTTGTATCCGTCACTGCGTTACCTGAGGCTCGGCGATCGCAACACAGACAACGGGACGCTCGAACACTACTTTGAGGTGCTTAAGGCGAAGACCTTCGAGCCTCCGGGCGAGAACTCCTGGCGGCATTCGGAGCGATTTGAGACGGATGGGTTGGCGCTGATCGCTCGAGAATGCGAACACGTACCTCATAAGCCGTCATGCTCGATCGAATTTGAGGTTCCAGGCGCCGGTCTCGGAAAAATCGCCTGGTGGAGTGGAGACAGCGTTGTCGATGTCGAACTGCTGGTCCGGCTTGAGTCGCGTACGACCGTATTTTTCCACGACTGCACCTTCACGGACTATCCTGGGCAGGTGCACGGCGCATTTCACTTGCTTGCGCAGCTTCCCGAAAACATACGTCGCAAGATGGTGTTGATGCATCACGACGACAATATTGAGCGCAGACGTCGAGAGGTTGAGGCCGCTGGTTTTCGCCTGGCCTTTGCAGGGGATCGCTATGATCTTCAAAGCGGATCCAAGGTCGCCAGAGGCTCTGAACTCACGCTTTAATCCGAGGCAAAAGCTCTGCGAAGTTGCAGGGGGTGTGCCGGCAATCGAGCTGTTTGTCCAGAATTCGGTCCATCGCGGTTCGGCAAGCACCGGGAGAGCCGGGGAGGGCGAAGACTAGCGTCGTGTCGCACAGGGCCCCGAGAACGCGGCTCTGGATCGTCGATGTTCCGATCTCATCGTAGGAGAGCATGCGAAATAGTTCGCCAAAACCGGGTATTTCTTTCGAGGTGAGAGGTGCGAGGGCTTCGGGGGTCACGTCTCTGCGGGTCAGACCCGTGCCGCCTGTGCTGAGGATTACCTCGATGGCGGGGTTGTCGATCCAGGCTGAAAACTGAGCACGAAGAATGTCGAGGTCGTCGCGGACAATGAGTCGATCGACCCGATTGTGGCCAAGGATTTCGAGTTTTTTGGCCAGAAAATCGCCCGAGTCGTCGTTCTCCGGTGTGCGAGTGTCGGATACCGTAAGGATCGCGATGTTGAGTGGGACGAAGGTGCGTGCGTCAGCCTGACTGCTCATACCCACAGGGTATGCTGAACGCTGCGAGATCCCAAACGCGCGAAGACAGAAATGGCCGCTGGATTGCGGGTGTAGAGCGGCGAAAGAGCGTTCTCGTCCCTTTTGTTGGGATCTTCGTCTTGGTGGTGTGGGCCCTGTTTATCCATTCGTGATTAACCAAGATCGGGTCGACTAGAGAATCGCTAGCCACAGCCACGGGACAATATTGAAGCTGACGCCAAAACGAAGCGCGGTTTGGGTAGCGATGGCCTCGTAGGTCGCATCGATGCCAACGAGTCCCCACAGCAATTGCGCCGACATCGTGTGTTGCAAGCCCGCCTTCGGGCCTCCTCGTTGCCGCTGCTTAAGCACCAGCGCCGGTCGGTAATATCCAGTGAGCATATGTGTGCCCCAGCCGACACCGACACCGAAATCAAAGGCATGGCCGCCGCGTTCTTGGTGCCCCTCGAAGCGATAGCTCGCCTCAGGCCAAATCCAGAGTGTAGGTCCCTTTGTTCGTTCTTTGATCGGCGCGACAATAGCTCCGGCACCGGTCTCCATGTATCCATCGAGCGCAGGTTCTGCGTCCAGGGGCAGCGAGATGCCCGGGGCGATGCGGACTGTGGGAAGCCAAAACAGCGGTCGGTTTTTTCGCAGCTTGGCTACCTTTCCCTGCCAACGTTCGCTGTCTTCGAGCAGATCGCGCTCGTCTGCCTGCAGGGGGCGCGGACGATTGATTCGCTCCCCGGGGCGGATCGAGATTGGCTCGATCCCCGCTTCGGTTGCCACGTATGCTGAGGATTCGTAGCCGATGACTGCGAGGTCCAGCGCGGTGTTCGACACGTTTCCGAGATGGACAAAACGCTCACCTTCAAACAGGTAGACCGATCGTCCCATGACCATGACGACCTTGTCGTGGTCATCGTGATGGTAGCCGTCGAGGATCCCAAAACTCGAGGTCTCGCTCGCTGCCAGACCATCGATCTCAGGAATATGATGCTCGATGACCGTACCTCTTACAATATCGATCTCCAGCAAGTGGTCGGCACCAGCCCGGACCCATAGCGTCTTTGAAGCGGAGCCGTACCACGCCGCATGCCAGGGTGAGGCGAGGGCATCGGCACTCATTCCCGGGAGAATCACGGGCTCAAAATCACCTTCGCCCTCGGTATAGCGGAGGATCGATCCCCTTCGGCCTACGACGAAGAGCTGCCCGCCGGGGGTCGTCGCGGCGGCAAGTGCTTGGGTTTTGTTCGGGTATTCGTGTGTGCGCCAAGTGTCCCGGTGCCACACGTAAATCGCCCGTTCGGAGCCCACGCAGTAGGTGCGTCCGGTGGCATCCACGGCCACCGCGATGAGCTCGTCTCCGTCGAGCAAGGGGACCTCTACATGTTCCCAGCTCCCGTCGACGTATCGGGAGGCACGTGTTGCATCAACGAGCACTGCCATTCCCCCCGGGATCGCACGACTTCCCGCGATGTCTCGCACCTCGGCGAGCTTGGAGTCCTCGGCCCGTACCGGTTCTCCTCGTGCGAAGAATAGGACCTGGCGGTGCACGCCGGCCAACATCATCGATGTTCCGTCGTACCAAAGCGCCTGAGCCCGCACGGAGTTGCTGTTCGGAGTGTCCGAGGCCAGAGGGAGGTCGTGGCCGGCAGCGCCGGAGGGGAAGGCGACCGATGCCGTCACGGCAGCGAAACAAAACAGCCAGCGACGAACACGGGGCGTGCTGGGGACCTCAGCCGCCATACACGTGCCGTGACAACATGCCAATATAGGGAAGATTTCTGTACTCGCCTCGATAGTCGAGTCCGTAGCCCACAACAAAATCGTTGGGACAGGTGAAACCGACATAGCGAAGGTCCACGGTCTGCACACGGGCCTCTGGCTTGTCGAGCAGGGAACAAAGGGCCAAAGATGCGGGTTTCCGCGCCCGGAGAATTTTCGTCAAAAAGTGCAAAGTAAGCCCCGTGTCGACGATGTCTTCGATCAATATCACGTGGCGATCTTCGATGCTGCGATCGAGATCTTTGTGGATCCGGACTTCGCCCGACGATCGAGTGCTGTCGCCGTAGGACGAGACGGCCATGAAGTCGATCTCGAGACGTAGATCGATCTGGCGAACGAGGTCCGTCATGAACACAACAGAACCCTTTAGGACGCCGATCAAGAGCGGAGTCCTGCCGTGATAGTCAGTCGCAATTTGTCTGCCCATCTGCGCGACTCGATCGGCGAGCGTTGAAGTATCGAAGACGATCCGCTCAAGGTCGGCGTGCTCCACGGCATGAGCATAGCACTCGCGCTCTGGCCCTCAAGAATTTGATCAAGAGCGAGTCCCGCGCGATGGCAAACGACTCTCATGCCCGCTCGTACCCACTCTCGGTCAGGCCCAAGGACCTCTCGTGCTAAGAGCATGCCGTCACCGTGAACGATTTAAGCAGGCAGTCCCAAGGGGGTCCGGGAGCTCTCGACCCCGTTGAAAATCCAGATTTTGTGCCCGAAGCGGACGAGCAGACTGAGCTACTCGGCCTCCTGGGGACCTTGGTTCGCAGCCGAGGGGTAGGCGCGTTGGTCGATTCTTTGCTGCTTGAGCCAACCCCCGACTATTTCCCAGACCCATGGGCGGGGGGGCTTCCTAGCGTTCGTCGGGTCTTGCGTCGACTGATGCGTTATGCCGGACTTGACCGCTTTGCCGTTGAAGTTGAGATCTTGGAAGAGAAGACTCATCTGCGGGGATCCACTCCGCCGAGGCCGGTAGGAACGGGTCCCGAGACCGAGTTGTGGTTTGTTCGAATCGAGACGACGGAGTCGCGGGAGACCTGTCGATTTGCGCTGGAAGCGGTTGTGTTGCGCGACAGCCAAGCTTTTGTCGCCGCGGCAGCGCGCGCGGTGGCCCATGCCTATCGAAGGGTCTACGATCTTGACCGTCGCGATCGAGCAGAGCAGCGGCGTATCGATGTGACCACCGTTTTTTTAGGATTTGGATTGCTCACTGCGGATGCGGCCCTGCGTCACAGCTCGGCGGCCTCAGGAGGGGCACAGTCGCAGCGCAAGATTCACCGGCTGGGGACGCTCTCGCCCCAGGCCATGTGTTTTCTGTTGGCGGTGCAGGCGGTTGTGCGCGGTCTCGACCGCAAGGCAAGAAAAGCTCTCGCCGGTCGCCTGCAGGCCAATCAGGCTGCATTTTTTCTCGAATCGTGTGTTTTGCTCGCGCGGAGGCCGGAGCTTGATCGACGGCTCGGCCTTCCTCCCGAGGACGAGTGGCCAGAGCCTCCCGATGCAAAGGCGTTGCTCGCCCCGCTCGCCCCGCTCGCCCCAGAGGGATCGAGTTCAGACGAGACCGAGGAAGAAGAGCGCCGAGACCTGGACCGCGGGATTCAGGATACGAATTTGGGTAAGCCGGTCTTCCGAGTCGAACGAAGCATGGCCTTGCGGATGGGGAAGGTCTTCGGAATGGCAGCTTTTATTCTTGGAGGCTTTGCAACTCGGTCGTACCTGACGGATGGCGTGGATCCGGCGGTATTCACCATGGGCGCGCTTGGACTCGCCGTGCTTGGGCTGCTCGTGGGCTTCTTTCTTCGAGACAGCCGCTGCTCGGATCCTAATTGTGTCGCAACGCTCCCGAAGTCTGCGAGTCAGTGCCCGAGGTGCGGAGGCGCCATCGTCGGGGTGATCAAACATCCGAAGGAGCGCTTGGCCGCGGAGGAACTCTACCTGAGTGGCAAGGCCCACCAGTCCTTAGTGGGATCTTTGCCTCCAAGGCCCTCACCGCCAGCGGCCGAGACGAAGGTGGCTCTAAGCGCCACAGGTCCACTTGGCGAGGTCGCCGACCTTGGACGCGTGAAGAGTGACGATGCGGTCGGCGGCTCCGCCTTCAAAGCTGAGTCCGAGCCATAGTTCCGACTCACCATCGCCATTCAGGTCAACGAGCCCGCGTAGCGTGATGACATCGCTCCCCCGTTTCGAACTGTCGATCAGCAAGAGTTTGTTCAGGTCGCCGCCTGGGGCCATGAACAGCCCGCTGTAGAGATTGCGCTCGTCGTCTTTGGGATCTGCGAGCAGCGCCGAGATGAAAAGGTCCTGGGACCCATCACCGTTCACGTCGACCTGTGCGCGTTGTCGGCCCCGAAAATTGCCTCGTGCTGCCGAGGGCTTGAGGCTCGTCATGAATTCGGTGGTTGCCTTTATTTCTTCGTCGGAAAGCGCAGAGCCAGTGTCGCTGGTGGTGTCGACAGGAACCGGCACGACGCCCGACGCGGAAGATTTTGGCCACAGCGCCCAGTCGTACGCCTTGCCACCGTCAAGGATCGGTGTGGAGAATGATGTGGGCTTGTTTGCGAGCTCACACAGGGCATTCTTGGTAGCGCCAATAGTATCGAGTTCCTTTCCGTACTCGGAGCTAAGATAGACCACCTCATCACTGCCCAACAGCTGGCCGCAAGCGGGGCCACCAAGCAGCTTGTCTTTTGTCTGATCGTAGCAGCCGATCGGAATGAGGGCTCCATCGACCACGAACATGATCGAGCTGACCTCTGGGGGTTTGGGCCCCGACAGGTCAAGCGGTTTTGCTTCTGGGCGCAGTTCGGGGGGGGCCGGCTTGGTGGCGGCAGATGGTTTTTCAACGGTCTTTGCCTGTCCTGATGGCCCCGAGCCCTTGTCGGCGGTCTTCGAGGAGTCTTTGTCGCAGGCGGTGACCCAGCCAACGAAGAGAGCGAGTGCACTGAAGGAGATACGGGAGGGTCCGGATCGGCGCATAGTGGCCGTGAGTCTAGCGCGAATTCCTGATAGCCTGGGGACTATGTTTTGTATGGGGGGGCGATGGCGTATGCGGGAAAGGCTCGGACTCGTCTCCGTGGTGTGCATGCTCGGTTGTACCCAGGCGTCGGCGGCGGCTCCTCGGAATCTTGGTCCGTGGTTGAGCGCGCATGTGGTGGCTCAGCCTATTGAGACAATTGCCGAGGGCCAATCTGAGCTGTCCCTGCTATTTCTAGAGCGCCCGGAGCGGGACATGCCGGTCAGCGTGCGTTTGAGTTCAAGTTCACTGCCACTTACCGAAAATCGTCTTGGGTGGGCAGATGTTGTCGATCCTCGCGCCCGAGAACCACGGATTCGGACGCGTTTCCTGACACCGTCGCTCCCAGGAGACTATCGCATCGATGCGGATGTGACCTACGTCATTTGCGGGCCGAAGCGATGTCGGGAAAAACGGGGTCGTGTGCATTGGCAATTTACGGTCGATCCCTCAGCACCCGAGGATCGACCGTAGGTACACACGGGGGAATGGTCAGTCGAAGGGATTCTTGATGTCCCCAGTGTGCGCGGGAAAATCGATGAGGGGTCGAGCCTTACTTTGTTGGACGGGTGCTGGTTCTCCGACGGCCGGGGAGGCCGAGGGCTCGACTTGCATTGCTGTGGGTGCAACCGCCGGTGCCACGGCTGGGAAACCCTCGTCCATGACGGATGGCGCGGGCTCACTTCCGCTCATTTCTCTTGCGCGTTTTTTCCGGCTCCGGCTCCGGCTCCGGCTCCGCTTGTAACGCTTCTTTTTGAGCGTCTTGTTGTAGCGCCCTTCCTGATTCGGGACGACTTCGACGGCCAGATCAGTGTATCCGTCGGCCCTTAAGATCAGACGATGTGGGTCGTCGGACGTCTCGAGTTCGAAGCCCTCAGGGCTGTTTGTCTTGCCACGGATTGCACCGTCTGAGCCGTCGATGATCGTGGCGGGGACGTTGGTGACGAAGTGTATGGAGACGAGACTTTGTTCTGCTTCTGTACCCGTCGTTGACGATGATTCGGAGGTGCCGGCCACGGGTCGTGGCCCGTAGGTAGTGATAGCGAGCGGGGTTCCCGAGGATGTCGACTTAGGGGTACTTCGATCGGTCGAAAGAGTGAGGTACGACAGGCCTATGGCGACGAGAGCACCCAGGGCGATAGCGACCCGTCGTCGGCGTTTTTGCCCGCTGAGACCGAAGTGGTCGATCGAGTCGTTCTCCGCCAACTCGTTTGTCTGCGGTGCCTTGGCCAGGGTCTCTAGGGGTTCCAACGTTTCGAGCGGCACGGCCGGCTTGACCTGTTCCGGTTGGTCGATGGCCGGTGGAGGTTGGGTCTGCATTGTCGCCTCGATCGGTGCCGGAATCTCGACCGGTGCGGAAGACGCAGGCCCAGGTACCGATCGAGATGAATCGGCCGTGAGGACGATGGCTCGGTGGCTGCGGGTGATCGCCGAAGACTCTGTAAATTCCACTCCGGGAGGTGCGCCCGTCCCTGCGGCGCGAATAGCGGCAGACATTTCGGCCATCGTCTGAAAACGAAGATTTGGGTCTTTTTGCAGCGCCTTGAGGACGACGGCTTCAGCCTCAGGAGGGATCGCCGCGTTCGGTGCACGAAGCGACGGAGTGTCTGGAACGTCGAGTATATGTTTCGTTAGCGTGCCAACAGGAGTTTCCGAGCGAAAGGGGACTTGGCCGGTGAGCAGCTCGAAGAGAATCACACCCGCTGCGTAGATGTCGGTGCGCAGGTCGACAGCCTCGCCCCTGGCCTGCTCGGGTGACATGTACTCGGGCGTTCCGAAGATCATGCCGATTTGGGTGAGATTCTTGTCATTCGAATCGCCAATGACTTTCGCTATGCCAAAATCGAGGACCTTGACGAAGTCACTGTTTTCTCCCCTTTGGATGCGAAAGCAGTTTTCGGGCTTCATGTCGCGATGAATCACGCCCACCTCGTGCGCGGCCTGCAAGGCTGCACATATTTGGAGCATGATGGTTTGGGCACGTGACCACTCGAGCCCTTGCTCGCGGTCGATAGTTTCGGAGAGATCCTCGCCGTGAAGGTACTCCATGGCGATGAAGACAGAGCCGTCCGGCGTCTCTGCGAAGTCGGTAATCTCGACGACATTCTCTTGGGTGATCATCGAGGAAGCTTGCGCCTCTTGCAGGAATCGGCGGACGAGATCGGTCTTTCGAGCATGTTGACGGTTAAGAACTTTCACCGCCAGCTTCTTACCGATAGCGATGTGGGCGGCGAGATAGACGGTTCCCATGCCACCAGAGCCGAGTTTCTTGAGAATTCGGTAGCGATCGCCAAGAACTGCACCTACGAGATCGTACTCATCGTTGTTGTCGTGCCGACGGTTAGGGTCGGAGCTCTCTGCTAGCGATGGTGCTCCGTTCGAGGTCTCGGGGTTTTCATTGGCTGGCTTGATTTCGGGAGACAGGTGAGTCACGGGAACCTCCGCTTCGATGGCGTCCCGGGGGGGGGCGCGTTAGCGAGCGTAAGAATGGGGCGCAATCGTACATGATTGTTCATTTCTGTGCCGTTTTGCTCAAGCCATTTATAGTTATTTTCTCTCTAGTTATTTTCGTCTTAACTCAGGGGGGGACATGCCGTAGGGGCCGCTGGCGCTGCGTGAATTACTTTCGGCACGACCACACCCAAACGTGGTCGATCGTGCTTCGATACCGGGCCTACATGTTGCTGAACCGCGGGCGAGTACCCATCGTCATGTTTTGTCAATTTGTCACAACACTAGGGACATAGTGACAGATGAGCGCTGGCAATCTGTCCCAAGCGAAAGTAAGCTGTTGAAATTACTACGTGAATCAGTCGGTTCCACACTTGCTTAACCGAGTGTGCGCATGTCAAAGCCTAATCCAAACGCAGCGATCCTTGTTGTCGATGATGAGGTGAACATCCTCGAAGCCCTGAAAAAGGTGCTGACGAAGGAGGGTTACGTTGTGGTTACGGCGAGCAGCGGACGCGAGGCGTTAGAAGTTCTGCGGCGCCAGCCGATCCGGCTGATGATGAGTGATTTGCGCATGCCTGGAATGACGGGTGAAGACCTCTTGAAGGCCGTTAAGAGCATCACGCCTGAGGTTGAGGTGATCATGATGACCGCCTACGGGACCGTCGAGAACGCGGTGGACGCCATGAAGCTTGGGGCCTACGATTTTGTCTCGAAGCCGCTGAAGCGAGCGACGATCGTCGCTGCGGTGCGCAAGGCGCTCGACAAGCAGGCCTTGGTCGCAGAGAACCGTGAGCTGAAATCGAGGCTCGCTGCTGTAACAACTCGGGCGATCATCGGAAACAGCCAGGTGATGCGCGCAACGCTTGAGATGGCCGAGCAGGCGGCAAATTCCACTGCAACCGTGCTGCTGCTGGGGGAGAGTGGCACCGGCAAGGAGCTGCTCGCGCGTTACATTCACGAGTACAGCCCACGCGTCGATAAGGCGTTTGTTGCGACCAACTGCGCGGCCCTCCCGGAGAGTATTTTGGAGTCGGAGCTGTTTGGGCACGAGCGTGGCTCGTTTACCGGGGCGGTTCGCTCACGTGCGGGACGCTTCATGGATGCGAACGGCGGAACTTTGTTTCTAGACGAGATTGGCGAGATCGCCCGCCAGGTCCAAGTTAAGTTGTTGCGCGCTCTGCAGGAGGGCGAGATCGAGCCCGTGGGTGGTGTGACCAAAAAGGTCGATTTTCGCCTGGTTTGCGCGACAAACCGCGACCTGACCGAAGAGGTCAAACAGGGGCGATTTCGCGAGGATCTCTTTTACAGGATCAACGTGGTGCCGATCCGTATCCCCCCCTTGCGCGACCGACTCGAGGACGTTCCGCTCTTGGTGGATCATTTTCAGCGGCTTTACGCATCGCGCCATGGGAAGGCGACGCGGGGCTGTAGCGATGAGGCCCTCGCGTTGATGTCGAGCTACAGCTGGCCCGGGAACGTGCGAGAGCTTGAAAATGCGGTGGAGCGCGCGGTTGTGCTTTCTCGTGGTCCTCGCATCGAAGTCGATGACCTTCCCGCGGAGTTGCGGGATCCGCAGGCGAGCCACGGTCGACAGCTGACCTTCTCGGTCGGTACGCCTCTGGAGGAGATCGAGCGTAGGATGATCATGGAGACGCTTAAATTTACACGGGGCGACAAGCGTCTGGCTGCAGATTTGCTAGGAATCGCCACCCGTACAATTTATCGAAAGTTGGAGTCGGGCCAGATTCGCGACGAAGGCCATACGAGCTCTGGATCGGGCGAGCCGAACGATGGCATTGATGCCCCGGACAAGGACGGCGGGATCTATCACTGACCGCGTGTCGCGGTGACAATGCTCCAAGAAACCCATGGAAATCCTGTTCAAGAAGTATTTTTGGCTAGTTAAGCTGGCCGGACTGGCGGCGATCGTCGGATTTGGTTCCAGCGCTAGCGTGACCTGGGTCGGCGCCAAATACGTCTTGGTTGAGAATGACTCCGCGGCGGGGGATGTGGATCTCGACGATGATGAAGATGGAACGGACGAGACGAAGGCCGAAAACAAGCCGGCGCGGACCGGATTTGGCTTGGTCTCGACTCACGGAGGCAGCAGCCGCGCTGCCAAGACGCGACGGGCTGGAGGCATTCGAGAAGACAGCATCTTTTGTCCGACCTGCGCCCCGCTTGTCGAGGTTGTTGTCGAAGACGGTATCGTGCGTCCTGGCGAGGTGAAGAGCGCGTTGCCGCTTGTGCTGCTGGCGACGATGGAGTCGGATAACCCGATGTATTCGATGGCCACGATTCTCGACACCGAGACCTTTGCGCTCGGCCCCTTCTCGCCACAAGAGATCGTGCGGCCCGACGTCATGCTTGAGCGGGTGGAGCGAGGGCGGGTGGTGTTGCGCAACGGTGGCCAGCTCGAGTTTCTCGAGGTTGGCGGGGACATCCCGAAGCCAAAGAAGACCGCGAAGGTCGCTACCGAGAAAAAGAAAAAGAAAAAAAAGAAAAAGGGGAAAAATTACATTGAGGGTTCTGAAGAAGCGATCAGCTGCGGTTCAGAGCACAATTGTACGGTTGAGCGCTCTTTTGTTGAGAAGTTGCTTGCCAACCCTGCATCGCTGGCCAAACAGGCTCGAGTGGTGCCCGCTGTCCGCGACGGGGAGACTCGTGGATTCAAGTTTTATGGAATTCGGCCCGGAAGTTTGCCAAAACTTCTCGGCCTCAAGAATGGAGACCTCGTGACCTCGGTCAATGGCAATGAACTCACATCTCTCGACGGCGCAATGGCGCTCTACAGCAAGTTGCGACGCGCGACGCACCTCTCGGTGACCCTGGAACGTAAGGGCCAGTCGGTCAACAAGGAGATAGACATCCAATGAAAAAACGACGGACAATGCATCGCCCCCGTGGTGGTTTCGTGGGTCTCGTATCTGTGTTGAGCATGGCGCTCACGTCGATGCCGGTCCAAGCGGCTCCACCTAAGTTGGTGACAAAATCGACTGCGCTGGCACGCCCCGCAAATCCAACCGGCACGGCGGTGGAATCCCCGACCTACAACCCAGGCACGTTGGGCGGAGAACTGACCGGCGACGAGGCAGGGTTTGGGAGTGGCAACAACTGCAAGAAATGGCCGAAAAACAAGAAGTTCACGATCACGATTCCACGTGAGGCTGAGCTTGAGCAGCTCGTTCAGTGGATGATGACGATCAGTTGCCAAAAGTTCATCTGGAACGCGAAAATTCGAAGCGGAAAGGTCACGATTCTCTCTCCTGAAAAAATTACGTTGCGTGAAGCTTATGCGGCATTCTACGCAGCGATCGAGAGCATGGGGCTCACGGTTGAGCCTTCGGGAAGCTATTTTAAAATCGTCGAGACCCCTGATGCGGTCAATCTTCCGCTCTACCCGGACGGGCGGATGGTGCCGAACAACGACCGATTTGTGACCCAGCTTGTTCGCGTCAAAAACGCGAACGCCGGCGAGGTTGCCGATGTTTCCAGCAAGTTAAAGAGCAAGCAGGGAAAAATAGAGACGGTCGGTGATCTCATGATCATTACCGATCGCGGTTCGGTCGTCCGTCGTTTGTTGCGGATCGTCGCAGAGCTCGACAAGTACGGGAAGACTCAAGGGGAGAAAATCTTCTTCTATCAGCTTCAGTATGCGGATGCCGAGGAAGTGGCGACGATTATTCGCGACATTTTTGGTGAAGGCACAAGCAAAAAGCCCGCGGCTCGGAAAAAGGGAAAAAAGGGAAAAAAGTCCGCGGCGTCACCGACCGAACTCAAATTTTCGCGAGTCATTGTCGACGAACGAACGGGCTCGCTGATCATCGTCGCTAGCGATGCGGACTATTCGACCATTCAGCGATTGGTTCGTCAGCTCGACGTGCGGCTTCCCGGCGGCAGCGGGAAGATTCATGTTCGAAAGTTGCGCAACGCAGACCCAAAGGAAGTCGCTACCGTGTTGCAAAACCTCGCTTCCGGAGCCAAGGCTGGCGGCAAGAAGGACAAAAAGGGCAATAAATCGGCGACTCAAGGCGGTGTCTCAGCAGAGCTCTTCTCCGGCGATGTTAAAATTTCGGCCGATGAGAGCACTCGTTCTCTGGTGATTCTTGCATCTGCAGCCGACTACAACGCTCTCGAAAGTGTCATCGATCAACTCGATGCCGAGCGTACTCAGGTCTACCTGGAGCTTTACTTGCTCGAGGCGACCGTGAACCGCGGGAATACGGTGGGAGCGAGCGCTCACAGTGCCTTTGGCTTCAATACAGGGGCAGGGCAGGGCATGGGCATGGTGGCGTCGACTCCATCGCCCGATGTGAGTTCTTTGGTGCTCGCGCCCGAAGCCTTGTCGGGTTTGGCGGCGGGCGCCTTTGGTCCGTTGTTGCCTGGATCGGGTCAGCTGTTGGGGATAGGCAAGGATATTCCGGCCTTTGGCGTAATTATTCAGGCCATACAGACCCTTGACGATGTCAACGTAGTTGCGGAACCGCATATTTACACGGCAGACAATCAAGAGGCCCAGCTTGAAGTGGGTCGGCGCGTGCCCACCCAGGGCGCCCTGAGCTTTGGAGGCGGGGGCGCGGGGGCCTCGTTGACTCCGCTTCAGTCGATCAACCGAGAGGACGTCACTCTCAACATCAAGATCACTCCCCATGTGAACGACGCAGACACGGTCACTCTCGACGTCGAAATCGAAGACCGTGGGATCGTATCTCAGGACCCCGTGCTAGGTGTGACGACCACGAAGCGACGGTTCAAGCTTAACAATATACTCGCACGTGATGATCAACCGGTCGTGCTAGGTGGTCTTATTCGAGAGATAGAGACCATCAACACCCAACAAGTGCCTGGATTGGGCTCGATTCCCCTGCTTGGGTGGTTGTTCAAGCGGCGGATGAAAACCAAGCAGAAGATGAACCTACTGGTGGTCATGGTCCCGCATATCGTTGAGACTCCTGACGAAGTTCGTAGAATCCACGCCCGGCGAACTCGTGAGCGCATGGAGTTTTTGCAGCGTGAGTCCGCGTTCAAGAAGCGAGATCTAGCGACCCACGTCAACTACAAGAGCAAAAGCGGGCTCTTGTCGGTGGTTGACCGCGAGGCACGTAGGCTCGAAGGGCAGGAGTTGCGGTTGCGTTCGGCTGAGGCCGAGTTGAGTCAGGAACGCATCACAGGTGAAATCGGACTGAGCTTTCGTGCGACGGCGAGCGAGGATCCCTCCAAGGTCACCAAGGCCACCAAGTCAAAGCCCAAGAAATCGAGATTCAACAAGAAAGCGGGCGGCTAGTGGGCTCGGTCCGATCCGGTGGAGATGGCGGTGCCATCGTTGAGGTGCCGGCGGAGGTACCCGCCGAAAAGGCGGTGCAAGGCACGAGTGTGCCCGCACCCAGAAAGGACCGTAAACGCCCAAATGTGCCCGAGGCGCCCGTCGCAAATCGCCGGATGTTGGGAGAGGTGTTGATTGAATCGGGCGTGATCTCGGCGGAGCAGCTCACCGAGGCCCTCGCGGACCAACGCCCCGACGAGGAACGGGTGGGCGCGACGCTTGTTCGACTTGAGTATTGCACTGGTTGGCAGCTGACCCAGGCTCTGGCAAGCCAATTTGGTCTGCCCGCCTGTGAAGAGGTTCTGGAAGAAGATGTCCAGGATGACTTGGTTGAGCGGCTCCCGATTGCCTACGCACGCAACAATCTTGTGATGCCCTGGTACCACGATGTCGATGCGGGGGAGCTTCTGGTTCTCGCAGGAAATCCGCTCAAGCTGCTCGACCTCGATGACCTTGCGCAGGTCTATGACGCAGACCCGGTCATCGTCCTGATGCCCGCGTCAAAGATTTTGGAGTTGATCAACAAAATTTACTCCAAGCGGACCAAGAACGTCGATCTCGAGAAAAAGGAAGATGAGTACGACGAAGAGGACGAAGACATTCTTCACGCATCCGCAGAGGACGCGCCTATCATTCGCTTTGTCAACTCGCTGATTTTTAACGCAGCGAAGGCGAAGGCCTCGGATATTCATATCGAGCCTGGGGACAAAGAGGTGATTGTTCGTAACCGCGTTGACGGTGTGCTTAAAGAAGTTCGTCGGGCTCCTCGCGGTCATCTCTCGAGCATCATCGCTCGTATCAAGATCATGGCCGGGTTGAATATCGCGGAGAAACGGCTTCCTCAAGATGGCCGTATTCGGCGAAAGATTGCGGGCAAGGATGTCGACATGCGTGTGGCGACAGCCCCCACCGCGCATGGCGAGCGCATCACCATTCGATTGTTGGACAAATCTGCGGTTTTGCTTGAGCTCGATAGCATTGGCATCGCCACTGACCATCTTCGTGTCCTGCGTGATGTTATCAATCGACCCCACGGAATTTTCTTGGTCACCGGACCGACTGGATCTGGGAAGACGACGACCCTGTACTCGGCGCTGTCTGAAATCAACACTCCCGATCTCAATATTCTTACGGTCGAGGACCCGATCGAGTATCAGCTGGAGGGGATCAGCCAGATACAGGTTCAGAGCAAGATCGATCTGACCTTTGCGACCGGGCTTCGCTCGTTTCTTCGTCATGATCCAGATGTGATCATGGTGGGCGAAATTCGAGATCAAGAGACTGCCGAGATTGCGATTCAGGCGTCGCTGACTGGTCACCTCGTGATGTCAACGATGCATACAAATGATGCATGCACGAGCATCACTCGGCTCGTTGACATGGGGGTGCAGCCGTTTTTGGTGGCGTCATCGTTGGTTGCGATTCAGGCGCAGCGGCTTGTTCGTCGGGTGTGCACGCTGTGTGCAGAGGCCTACGTTCCCGACGATAAAGAGCTTCGTGATCTCGGTATCCTCCCCGAGGAATTTAGCGCCGGACGCCAATGTTTGGAGAGGCCGGTTCTCGATGCACAAGGACAAGCCGTCGCCCCGAAGCCTTTTGGCCGCCATCAATTGCCACCCAAGGGGAAACTCTGGCGCGCCGTGGGTTGCGAAAAGTGCAACGGCACAGGCTACAGCGGGAGAACCGGAGTCTACGAGTTGTTGGCGATCACCGAAGAGATTCGTCGGCTGGCGATTCGCAACGCGAGTGCGATGGACATCAAAGCGACGGCCCTCGAACTTGGTCTTCGGACTTTGCGCGATGATGGCGCCCATAAGCTGCTCTCCGGTCTGTCGACCATCGACGAGATTATGCGAGTCACGGCAGAAAAGAACTAATCGATGCCATCGTTTTCCTACACCGGGCTGAACTCTGCGGGAAAGACCGTTAAAGGGATCGAGACCGCGGACACGGTTGGCACCCTCAAGTTGTCACTAAAACGGCGCGGAATTTATTTAACTGCGGTCGGAGAGTCCGCCGGAAAGTCCGCGAGCCGTGGTGCCTCAAACGCGGGACGGGGGGCCTCTTTCGACCTCTCGAAGATTTTTGATCGTGTTCGGCCCAAACACGTCGCCGCCATGACGCGGTTGATGAGCACCTTGTTGTGCGCGGGCGTCACTCTGCCCGAGGCATTAACAGCGCTCTCCGATCAGCTGGAGAGCCCCGCTTTTAAGGCGGTGTTGAGCGACATTGGCGGCAAGGTCAACGAGGGGTCGTCGCTGGCGGATGCGATGGCCTCGCATCCGACCGTGTTCAGCACCCTCTACCTTAATATGATCCGAGCGGGCGAGGCATCAGGCTCGTTGGAGACGGTGCTGATTCGTCTGGCGGAGTTCATGGATCAACAAGAAGAGCTCAAGGGAACGGTCACGACGGCGATGTTTTATCCCTTCGCTATGTTGCTGGTCGGCGTTGGTGTTGTGACCTTGTTGATGGTCAAGGTCGTTCCAAACATTGCCCAGGTCTTCGAAGGATCCGATGTGGAGCTTCCGTTTACCACCCGAAGTTTGATGGCGGCTTCTGGCTTTATTAGCGGCTATTGGTGGTTGATTATCGCCGCAGCGATCGTCGCAGTGTGGCTGTTCAAGCGCTGGCGTGCGAGTACCTCAGGACGAAAGACGGGCGACCGAATCGTCTTGTCACTTCCGATCATCGGCGACCTCGCTCGAAAAATTGCTGTGGCCCGGTTTTCCAGGACCTTGGCGACCATGTTGGCCAGCGGTGTACAATTGCTCGAGTCGCTAGACATTGTTCGCTCGCTGCTAGGAAACGTGATTCTTGAGGGCGTGGTGACGGAGGCCCGCAACCAGATTCGTGAAGGTGCGGGGATTGCGGAGTCATTGAAACGCAGCGGCCAATTTCCTCCGCTCATGACTCACATGATCGCTGTGGGCGAGCGGTCGGGCCAGCTGGAGTCGATGCTGGTCGATCTCGCCAATGCCTATGACCGAGAAACCAAGGCCACGATCACCCGGGCGACGGCGGTTCTCGAGCCGCTGATGATCGTCGGAATGGGGGGCTCCGTGGCCTTCATTGTGTTCTCGATCATGACCCCGATCATGCAGATGAACCAGATGGGTGTGTGAGCCCGGACTCTCTCGTATTTTTTCTGTGAAAATCGATCCCCTCCGCTAAGAATAAGCAAGGAACAAAACGATGAATACTGAAGCACTTCAACGTCACTATATCCGACCCGATTTGGGATCGAAGGCATCGAGCCGCGGCATGACGCTCATCGAAATTCTCGTGGTGTTGGCCATCATCGGCCTGATCATGGGAGGCGTTGCCGTCGTCGCGGGCAACGCCTTCAAAGATGCGTCGAAGGATGCAACGAAGAACGACGTGCTCAAGATGGTCGGCATGATCGAGATGTATCAGGTACAAAAGAAGGGGAAATGCCCGAAGAGCCCTGATGATTTGAAGAAGTCGGGAATCTTGACCCGTGTAAAGAAAGACCCGTGGGGAAACGCGTTTAAAATCGGTTGCCCGGGTGAACACGACAACATCGACGTCTCGTCTGCGGGTCCCGATGGCGAGTTTGGAAATGACGACGACATCAACAGCTGGGACGATGAGCCCGAAGAAGATGAAGAGAAGGACGGATAGTCTGCGGGTGGGCCTCTCTGCGAGCACAGGATGAACTGGAAATGCAAGACGATGGCGGTGGTGCACCGTGGCGGTGCACGGCGCAATCAACGTGGCATGACGCTCATTGAGATCCTCATGGTGTTGGCGATCTTGGGGCTTATTCTCTATTCCCTGTCGGCGAGCATGGGGAGTGCGGGGCAAGCTGAGATTATTCGGACGACCAATCAGGTGGCGGCGACTGCACGGTTTGCCTATGACCGGGCGAGGTTTACGGGCGATCATTATCGCCTCAAGATCAACTTCGAGGAACGAAGTTTCGCGCTTCAGGCGGCCGGCGATGCAATGTATCTTCCGGCAACGAATCGCGACGGGGAGGTCGTAGAGGTGGATCTCGATAGACAGGAAGCTCGTGATGAGGCCGACAAACGGGCTGAAGAGAGCTACAATCGGTCGCTGCTTTCGAAAATTCGAACAGGCGGCGATGGTGATGGTGTCGGAGTTGATCTCGATCCCTATTCGGCACAGGCGAAGAAAGTTCCGCGCCGAAAACCGCCTCTTTTTGACGCCTTCGATAAGGAGAACTCCCTCTCGGATCTTGGCGAATCGATCATCTTTCCGGAGAGCGTGAAAATCGTCAGCGTCCGCACGGATGCCGACTACCAGCCGATCAGTGCAGGCGAGGCCTACATTTACTTTTTTCCGTCCGGTCGCACCCAGATGGCTCATATCCAGCTGAGCGACGAAAAGCAGGAAAATCACTATACGATCATCATTCAGCCGCTCACCGGGAGCGTCGAGGTCGTCGCTGAACTTGTCGACCTTCACCTTGCCGGTGATCTTCTTGATGGTGAAGACGACCGCGGAAATACCATCGAAAAGAGATCGTTCTAATGGCTGTAGGGAGGACCCGAAAGGATGCTGGATTTACCCTCTTGGAGGTCCTTATCGCCCTTGCCATTTTTGGCGTGGCGCTGAGTTCGTTGTTGACCTCGCAGCTTGAGGCCATGCGTGCGACCGCCTACGCGAGGGGCCTGACCGCGGCGGCATATCTTGCGGAGTACCAGCTGATCGAGATCGAGTATCAAAGCCGGAAGGACGGATGGGTCACCAGCGATGTCGAGTTCGAGGGCGATTTTAGTGAATTGGAATGGCCTGGGATTCGTTACCAGTGTCTTGTCGATTTCATCGAGTTGCCCGAATACAGCCAAATGGTCGCGGCAAAAGACGAGGCCGAAGACTCTTCGAGCCGGGAGAACGACTACCAGGACGCGGGAGAACAGGCTTTCGGAATGTTGGGCATGGTGTGGCCCATACTCAAGGGGGCGATCGAAAACTCGATTCGTCGTGCAGAATGCACGGTCTACTGGCACGACGGGCAGGTTGAACACGAATTTGGTGTTGAGACCTTCTGGGTGGATGTGAAGGGGCTGAAGGACCTTCCCGCTCTCGGCGGCGAAGCCACCGACGCAGACGATGACTCGGGGGCCGACGAGAAGGGGGCTCCGAGCGCATCAGGACGAAGCGGGGGCTCGCCGGTTCGAAAGGCCCGAGGCCAAGGGGCTGGGCGTATGGCAGGGGCGGGCGACCGATGAGTGTGGGGCAGACCCTCGGCGTGTTCAGCGTTGGGCGTCAGCGTGGCATGACCTTGATCGAGGTCTTGGTGTCGATGGCGATCGTATCGATGATGGTGGCCGGCGCGTGGAGCATGTTCCGCGGGACCGTTCGCAGCATGGAGACAGCGGAGCAGATTCAAGACCGCTACAATTCGATTCGGAGCGCGATGGATCGCATGTCGAGCGAGATCAGCATGGCGTATCTCTCTTTCAATCGGCCCACCGATGAGGTTCGGCATTTTACCTATTTTGAGGGGCGCAGCGACCGTGGGAGCGACAGCCTGACGTTCTCAAGTTTCGCTCATCTTCGGCTGCGCAAGGATGCGACCGAGAGCGATCAAACGATTATCCAATACTATCTTGACGATGACCCCGATCAGTCAGGCCAGAAAAATCTCTACCGTCGAGAGGACCGACGCTTGCACGGTGACCTGCCCGAGGATGTCGGGCGTTACGTCCCTAGTTACGTGATGTGTGAGGACGTGCTTTCGCTGGAGTTCAGCTATTGGGACGCGAGCCGCGAGGAGTGGCTCGATGAGTGGCGGACGACGGTCAATGACGCGCAACCTGGTCGGCTTCCACCCCGGGTGAAAATTCGTTTCGGGGTCGATGATGGCGACGGTGAGACCGAGTATTTCGTGGCGCAAACGACGACTGTCTTGTCTGAGAAGATCGATCTTTCGAAGAAGTAGAACCGATGACCGACCCGAGGGGAGATACTACCGGAGCAAGCAAGGGCGTCCGCAAGGAGCTGGGGATGGCGATCTTGATGGTGCTTGTGTGTTTGGCTGTGCTGCTGCCTTTCACTGCGAGTTTTAACTACAAGGCGCGCGTGGATTGGCAGTCCGCAGTGAACCAAGGCGATCAAATACGGGCACGAAACATCAACCGTGGAGCGATTGCACTCTCGGAACTGTTGTTCGTGCTCCAGCGTCAGGTGTTTAACCAGAAACAGTTTATTCAATATTTGGGCGCGATCGATATTTCGCAGGTCGCCCCATACCTGATGTCGATCTTCGGGACTCCAGATGGCGCCGAGGGCCTTGGGGCGCTGGTGGGTATCGATACGTCAGCATTGTCGGACCTTGCGCTGAAAAACGGAAGCTTCGAGATGCGTTTGATCCCCGAGAGTGGGAGAACCAACGTGAATTGCCTGGCGCAGGGGTCCAAGGGCAAAGCGAAGGACAACCCACAGGCGCGGACGGTGGAGGTTCTGGAGCAGATGATGGCGCCGCCGCTCTATGATCCACTTTTCGAAGAGGAGCGGGCGGATGGTGAGCGCTACACTCGCCAAGATGTATTGCGGGCGATGGTCGACTATGTGGACGACGATCGTAAAAACTTCAGCCTGACGCGCCTCAAGTCGGGTTCAGGAACTGAGCAATACCGTTATACGGAGCTCTTTGACCCCTACCAGGCGCGCAACGCACGACTCGACAGCCTCAAAGAACTCAATCTCATCCAGGGGGTCGACGACGACTGGATGGCGGCTTTCGGTGACAACCTGACAGTCTACGGCGGAGGGGATTGTAAGGTTAACCTCAATTTTGCGAGCGCGGACCAGATCGCTCTTGTCTTGCGTCACGCGGTTCGCGGTGAGGACAAGTACAAGACGGAGGGGGAAAACTATCTCCTGATGACTCTCCCCTTGGCCAACTTCATCGTCGAATCGAGAGAATTTAATACACTCTTCAAGAAACTCGACGACTTTAAGAAGCTTGTTGAGAAGCCCGATCAGTTCATGAGCCCCTTGGCGCTGATGGGAGATGGCGACACGCGGGACCCAAACCTACCGCGAGTGCCCGACGGTATGGTTGTTCGGGTAAACAGTGGCTGCAAGGGCACGAATTGTTGGGGCGGACTGAAAGACCTCGCTACCGTGACACCCGAGCGGGTCTATCGGGTCGAGATTACGACCGAAGTGGGTACCGTCACCACGGTGAGAAAACGCGTCGAAGCCGTGTATGACCTACAGTTCGGTCGCAGTCAGAGGGCAGGCAAGGGCGCCTGGTTGTACTATCGTGAAGACTAAGGCCAACGGGAACGAACCGGAACTCCAATCATGGCTCAGAAGTATCTAGGAATCGATCTCGGAGATCACACCGTCAAGGTTGTGGTGCTCAATGCAACCTTGCGGGGAATCCAGGTCGAGGACCGATTTGAAAAGACGGTCGTGGCCGTCAAAGATGAAGATCGGCTTGAGGCCTCGTTGGCCGCCGCCAAGGCGCTCATTCGCCAGCGGCGACTGAGCCAGATCCCAGCCGGTGTCGTGCTGCCTGGTGGTTCAGGCAGCTATCGGCGGATTGAGTTTCCCTTTGCCGACCCCAAACGGATCGCCCAGGCGGTAGGTTTTGAGGTCGAGGATGAATTTCCGATTCCGCTTGAGGAGCTGGCTTACGATCATGTGACCTTTCCCGCGAAGGCCAAAGAAAAAAAAGGGCACGCGTTGGTTGTTGCGACCCGCACGAGCTTCATCAACCGAGTCGTGGAGGCGCTGCAGGAGGTCGGCGTCGATCTTCGCCTGATCACGCTCGGCGCGATGGCAAACGCGCAGGCCATGGCGTATCGCGTGCCCCCTGCGATTGTCCTGAAAGAGGGCGAGTGTGCGGTGAGCTTGGTTGTCGACATGGGCCATCGAACGACCGAATTGGTGGCGATGACCGCCAAAGGGCCGATGGTTGCACGGACGATCCGAAAAGGCGCAGGGCGACTGAGTCAGGTGCTGCTGCGCGCCTATGGGTTTAAGAGCGAGGCCGAGGCTGAGGCCGCGAAACACAGCGATGCATTTTTGCCGATGCCCGGTGCCGATCTCGATACTCGGCAGCAAGAGGCCGCCGAACTTGTGACGGGTGTCATCATGCCGTTGGCGCGCGAAATCGAGAATACGCGGCAGTGGCTGCGGGCCGAATACGGTCTGATCGTCAGCGAAGTATGCGTATCGGGTGGGGGCGGCCGTCTCAAAGGATTCGTGCAGTGGCTGGCCGAAGAAATCGGGCTTCCGGTCGTTCCCGTGCAGCCCTCAGCCAAGGTCAAGCTCGGGGCTGACCGTGATTGGCACGGACACACCATCGCTCTGGGCGCCGCTCTAGGTGCATGGCAGCGGCCGTTGATCCAGCTTTACACTGGACACGGCGGCGGCACGGGCGACAACCGTTGGTTGGTTGAGAAAATGTCGACCATGGCCATGTTGGGCGTGGCTGTACTCGCCTTCGCAGCGGTCGAAAGCCTTGTGAAGGTACGGGCGGTCGAGCGAGAACGCGACGCCTACGTTCACGAGCTCGAAAACGAGAGTTACACCGTGTTTGGTGAGGAAATGAGCAGTGCTGAGGAGGTTCTGGCTCGCCTCGAAGCGGTTGACGAAGAGGATATGAGCTCGCAGATCCCTGAGCGAGGGGCCTTTGAGATCTTAGAAGCCTTGAGCGGGTCCGGAACACCCGAAGGTGGGAGAGTGGCTCCAGTCGCCCCCTCGCCGGGGGGGCGACCCGTCGCGGGCATGGGCGCCGGGCAAGCGAGTTCGGCGGCTTCGGTGGCCCCCGAGGGCGTCTCTGAGACTGACGCGGAAGCGAGTGAGGAGGGCGATCATGTCGGGATCTTGCGCGATGACGACCTGATTTTCTCGATGGTCGACATTCGGCCGACCAAGGTGGACATGAAAATCACAGCATCCAGAGCCACCGCCCAGGACCGACTCGCGTCGAAGCTTCAGTCAATTTCCTGTGTAGGACAGGTCACCAAAGGGAAGATACGGGATCGCAATGAACGTAAGGAGTTTGAGATGAATCTCGATCATCAATGCTATTACGCCGAGAAACTGGAGCTGCACTGATGTCGGGTCTAGCGATGCCGGCTGTGAAGGCCGTCGATGAAGGGTTCCTCGCGCGTTTGCAGCCCAACGATCGTCGAGCGCTTCTCCTTCTGATCGCCGTGTTTTTTGTCGTAGCGGCGTCACTGATGGTTTATCTGCGCACGCTTCGGGTTTCGGCCGCCGAAGAAGAGATCATCGGCTTGCGGGAGGGTATTGAGCTGTTGCGGGTCCGTGGCCCTGCCTATCAAGAGAAATTGGCCGGAAAAAACAGCCGCGAGTCGCAAATCTCCGATACGCCCGTGGTGTTCGGTACGCTTATTGAGCGGGCGGAAGGCGTGGCTGAGGTGTCGGTTTCGGGTCAAGAAGAGAAGCCGCCTGTTGAACTCAATGGGGGTCTGCGAATGAAGACCGTCGAGTTTAGTTTGAAAAATGTGACCCTCGAGCAATTGACAAAGTTCATCGCTGAACTCGAGTCGGAGTCGGAGCGGGTCGTCCTGACGCAAAAATTGTTGATTCGGTCCTCGAGCGGTAGCGAAGATCGGTTGAGCGCAAATGTTGAGGTCGCAACGTGGGAGCGACGCAACGAGAGCGCTTTTGACACGGAACAACCGGGATAACGAAGACCATGAGCGCCGATCTCGACACCAACCTCGATACTCCCCCCCCGGTGGTTTCAATCCTCAGCCGTCTGCTCGGTCTGCGTCGGTATTTCGGCGATTTGCGACGAATTGCTCTGGGCGGGCTTTGCTTGGGGGCCGTCCTGTTGGCGACAGTGTGGCTGAGTTTGCCTACACGCGCCGCGCTGTGGAGAATATCCCATGAGTTAAAGTCCCGAGGATTGATCGTATCGATCGAGGATATCTCCGTGAAACCGTGGGGCAATGTCACGGCGACCAACGTGACATGGAGTTTTCCACCTTCGCGCACGGAGGAGATATCGGTTCCGTTTGTTGTCGACGAGGTGGCCATCAACGTCTCGATACTTTCGTATCTTCTCTTTGATGAGATCTCTGTGGAACTCGATGGGACATTGAGCGATGGGACCTTTTGGGCGGAGTTCACCCAGGACGGCGAGAGTTCAGCGCTCAAAATCAACGTCGCAGATCTTCCTTTGCACATGGTCCCAAAGATTCAGCAGACCATGAATGCGCCCTTGGATGGAGTCTTTGATTTCGAGGCAGACTTGGTGCTTGAGGACAACAAATTTCAAAGCGCCAAGGGCTTTGTTGATATCTCGTGCCTGCGGTGCGTAATCGGTGATGGTGAGACAAAACTATTTATCCCCGGAGTCTCGACCGGCATGCTGGCGAAGGGGGTGATGAGCCCCGCGATCGACCTGGGTACACTTAAGGGGCGGATTTCAGTGAAGGATGGCGAAGGGGTCGCCGAGGAGTTTGTTAGCCAAAGCGACGACATCACCGTTAAGATCAGTGGCGGTTTTCATCTCAAGGACCCCGTGGGTCTTTCTCGCCTGAGCTTGGTGATCAAGCTGCATGTGAGCGAAGCGCTGCAAGATGCGAATGACAACATCCATTTGCTGATCAATACGGCCAGCACGAAAGCAAAAATGGATCCTCCCGATGACGGGTGGCTCGGTTTCAAGCTCCGTGGGAGCATTGGCCGACCCAAGTTCATGGGGATAAAATCGCTCTCCCGCGAGGAGAGACTACGGGCAAACCGAGAGAAGCGACGTGAACGGACCCGGTCTCGCGACCAAAAACGGCGTGAGCGGAAGGCGACGAACGCTGCCAAGAAGGCCAAGAAGGCCAAGAAGAAGAAGGAGAAGAGCCCCAAGATCACCGGGACGGCCGTTGAGACCGCCACCGAAACGGCTCTAACGAATGCGGGGACGATTCCGCGTTCGCCACCCCCGGAGGCTGGAGTCGGGGGCCAGGTCTTCGAGCGGCCGTTTGTGCCGGAGACGAGCTCCGCCGAAGAGGCTCAAGCGGAGGAGGCGGGGTCCGGTGAAGACCGGGCAGGCACGTCAGAGACAGGTCACGAACCGGGGCCGCAATAGTGCAGGCGGGACCGAGGCTAGCGTGCGGCGGAAGTGTCGGCCTCGAGAACTTCGTCGCTAGTGAGCGGCGGAATGTTTTTTGAGCACCGCGATGGCACAGCCGGGTATGATAGAGGCGTGAACTTGATTCTCGTCGAGAGTGCGGACTTCGTCTCGAAAGGTCGAGTGCGACTCTGTGATCGTCGCCGGACTCACATACAAAAGGTGCACCGCGCGAAGATTGGCGATCGTTTGCGGATGGGTGAGGTTGGGGGAAAGATCGGCGAGGGCAAGGTGATCGCGCTCGATGCGGACGAAGTCATCTTGGAAGTTGAATTTGACCAAATCGCTCCGGATGCGTCCAAGATCATCCTCGCGGTCGCATTGCCTCGGCCCCCCACGCTGCAGAAGGTCTTGCAGCACGGGACGGCGATGGGGATCAAGGAATTCCATTTTTTTCACAGCCGACGTGTGGAAAAGAGTTTCTGGCAAAGCTCGATACTCGAGCCGAAGTCTTTGCGTCAACATATGTTTTTGGGACTCGAACAGGCACGTGATACGGCCCTGCCCGAGATCCATTTCCATCGTCGCTTTAGGCCCTTTGCGGAGGAGCAGCTCACGGAGTTGAGTGGGCGCAGTTCTGTGCTCGTGGCCCATCCAGAGTGTACACAGGCCTGTCCGACTGACGTGGACTCCCCGACGACGGTTGTCGTGGGCCCAGAAGGGGGCTTTATTCCATTCGAGACTGATCTTCTTCGAGCGCAGGACTATGGGTTTGTGACCCTCGGCTCTCGTATCCTGCGTGTGGAGGTAGCGACTTCCGTGTTGATCGGGCGACTGCAACGCCCACTCGTCTCATGACACTCTGCTCTCGAATCGGTGTTCGCCTCACGCTTGTGGCGATATTGTGTGGATCTTCATCAGGGCAGGCTGCGGCCGATGATCGGCTCGCTCAAGCAGGCCGATCATCGGCCTCAGGGGGCCCAGTTTCGATAGGTATGCAGAGGGTCGACCCTCGCAACTATCGAATGGTGCTCGCCGGAAACGTGATCACCGGTCTGGGAGGCGCGACCTTTTTCACGATGCTCGTTGGCTTGGTGATTCGAGCCCACGCGAGGGACGAACTCGCTCAAGCCAGGCGAAACGATGATTTGGACCATGCACGGGAGGCTCGGAGCCAGGGACGTCTAGGATCTTGGTTGGCGGTATCAGGAGGTGGGATGACGGCGATCCTCATGGGTACAGGTGTGTCGCTTATGGCCATTGGCTACCGCCGGGAACGGGAGCGAAGAGCGAACTTACGTCGGGATGCTGGGCTGGGGAGCTTGGCAGGCCCGATTCGTTGGGTCCCTTGGTGGAACCGTGCGGGCGGCGGGATCGTCGGAAGCCTGCGGTTTTGATGCGACGCGGCACGAGCCGTCGTTTGTGGGGCGTGATCCTGCTTTTATGCCTTGGGGCCGCGACGATCCTTCAGCTTCGTTCCTCGTTCATTCTTCGTTTTTTCGGTGCAGGCACGGCTTTGGAGCCAAGTTTGAGCCAGGAAGTTTCGACGGACGCGTCGTTGAATGCCCATCCTCGGGTCCGCGTGTTGTTGATCGATGGTTTGGGTGCGATGCAGGCCGATCGTATGCCGACATTGATGTCGATCTGTCATCAGGGGTTGACCCTGGAGGTCGACAACGGGTTTCCCACGGTCTCTCTTCCCGTGCAGCACGTGCTGTGGACCGGGTTGACCCAGCAGCAGTCGGGTATCTTGTATCGACTCGAAGAACTTGAAGATGCGCCGTCGCTGGCGATTCCTCTGGGTGTTGAAGGGAGCGTCGCGGTCGCCGAATCCCACGGTGCGATCATCAACTCGTTTGGCTTTAGCCAGACTCTTCCAGCATCCGCCTCCGCCTCGATCACTCGCACTGGAACCGGTCGTCTCGTGACCCCAGAATTTATGACCGCGGCGCGCGAGGCTGTTCGAAGCCCGTCGAGGCTTGCGTTCATCCACTTTCTCAGAGTCGATGAGGATGGCCACACGTTTGGACGTGAGTCCTTAGAATATCGAAGCGCCGCGGTGGCGGTGGATGGCCTGCTCGCAGAGCTTGTTCAGGCGGATCCGGCGAGTCGATGGTTTGTGCTCTCGGACCATGGTCATCGCGCCCGGGGCGGCCATGGTGGAGCCGAGCCGGAGATTCGTAAGGTCCGGGCCTGCATCGCGGGGCAGGTCCCTCCCTCCCTGCGAAGGGCTCATGGGCGTCTAACTCTGGTTGATTACTCAAGAGCAATTCGTGACAGCCTTGGACAGCAGTCTCCGCAGGAATCGTTGGGACGACCCCTCCGAGAGGCCCTTGCTCGCACCGAAGCGCAGAGAGGAGATACAACCCTTGTTTCGGTGGTGTGGTGGCGTGGGCTGTGGGCAGCGGTTGCGTTGGTTCTTGGGTTCACCCTAGCGCTGTGCTGCGCTAGGGTGGACCACGGCGGATGGGGGACAGCATGGCTCATCGCGGCGTATTGCGGGGTGTTGTTTTTTGCCGGAGCGGTGACCCTTTCGAACTCCGCCGTGTATCCGCCTTTGGGTCGAGACCTCATGTGCGCGGCGGGGCCGGGGTGGCTGGTATTTTCCTGGCATGCGTGGACACGTCACCATGCAATTGCGATCGCGCCTTGGCATTACGTTGGAGCCATGGTCGCGCCCTGCATGAGCATGTGGATTGCGAGTATGGTCTTGTGCGGCGGCGATCTGGCGCTGCTCCGCGGGGACCCACCGCTGATTCCAGTCTGGACCGCTCATGCGAGTCTCTTCGCAGTGATGTCGGCTGGGGGCTGCGCCATGGCGGCGGTAGCGATCGTGTTCTCGCTGTGGAGAGGCCGGACCCGATCTCGATGACTCATTTTTGATCCGAGGGTCCTTGGTGGAGTGGGGCGGATCGCCTCCGATCTGCGCTACGGGGCCGGTGGATGTGCAGCACGTTCACGGATTGCGCGTCCTTTGATGCTGCGATCGATTTTGACGGCGGGTAGGGACCCCAACAGGCCCATCATGGTCTGCAGTGCCTCCGGTTCGGTCGTCGAGAGATCGGTCGTTTCGGAGAAATCACTTTCGAGATTGTAGAGTTCAAAGAGCTTGTCTTTGGGGCGCCATAGCAATTTGTATGGCCAGCGAAGTACGCCGCGTTGGTCGCTCTCGTTGAGCGCGAGTGTACGTGGCTCCAGTACCGTCAACGCAGGTGCGAGGAGATCGGGAACCAGACTCGCTCCATCGAGGGGCAGGAAAAAATCACCTTTCTCTCCTGAAAGCTCCAAGAGCGTCGGCATCAGGTCGACAAGCCCGGTCACGCGCAGGGAGGTATGCGGCGTGGACCCAGGGACACGAATAGCGAGGGGGATATGGATGAGTCCGTTGTAAAGAACTCGACCGTGGTGGTCCGGAAGCCGGGGATCTTCGCCCATGCTCTCGCCATGGTCGCTGGCCAGGACAACAATTGTGTGATCCCAGAGGCCGCGGATCTTGAGCCCAGAGATGAGCGTAGCGATGGATCGGTCCACCATGGCGACGGTTGCACGGTAGCGTTGGCCGCGATCGCCTGGCTCTCTGGAGATCGAAAAACCGCGAAACTCCTGATCATGGGGTTGGATTTCGTCGTGTTCGTGCACGTCGAAATAGTGCAGCCATAGCCAAAAATGTGGGGTGCCGTGGGGGGGTATTGGATCGCGTTGATCGAGAAAATCGAGGCCGTAGTCTGTCGTTCGTTTCGAAGTCGAATAGGTACCCACGTCTCTTTGGTAGCGATCGTTGACCATCCGCCGATGCCCGTTGAGTCCGCGGACCAGCAGAGTGGAACCCGCGTAGCGGAGGACCTCGCTGGGTAAGACGGCAAATGTCTCCCAGCCGGCGGACTGCATCGCCTCCATCAGCGTGGTGCGGGTCGCGGCGAAGGCGTCGACTCGTCCCGTGAGCAGGGTCGCCAGCGACAAGTCGGTGCCCGCGGCCGGAGAAAATGCTCGATCGAAACGAACGGATCCGTCGAGCAGTTCGAAGAATGCCGGGTAGTCCCTGCGATTCTCTGGCGTAGACTCCAAGGCGTCGAAACGGAGCGCATCGACGGTGATCAGCAGAACGTTCATGGCTTGCGTACGCGTGAGCAGAGACGTGTGTGTGCGTCGTCGGCCGTCGTCGACCGAGGATGTCAACGGTGGTGGGAGCGAATCGTTCTGTGGTGTCGACGGACTGAGCGGGCCGAGGTCGGGCATGTCGCTGCGGCCGATGTGACCGTCGCAGTTCTCATCCACGTCATTGTCGAGCAATTCTTGAACCTGAGGATTTCGGGTGGGATCCATGTCATCGCAGTCGGCACCGCCCAAAATCTGGGCATACCCATCCCCATCCATATCCAAAGTCCCGCGCAGTGCACGAACGAGCAGTCCCGTGTGCAATCCACGGTGCGTGATTGCATGACGCGCTGCGGGATCACTCAGCCCGTGCCGGAGCACGAGTGCGAGGTTTAACATCATCAATAGGACTCCGGTCAGCCGGAAAAAATTGTTGCGGACGAAACGATTTGGGGACGTCCGAGTCTGGGAAGGGGACGGATGCGGATGCGTGAATATCGTGCCTCGGAGATGAAGGACCGCGAGAATGGTCGCCAGGGTCACAACCAGAATCGCTCCATGAATCGTGGGATACTCTCCGGTTTTTACCCGTCGATTGACGAACTCAAGAACCAGCGCGAGACCCAAGCATGCTCCCATAAGTGCACGTACACGTTGGGCCCTCGGCTCGGAATTTCCGGCGTAGATCCAGCTTCGCAGGGCGAGGAGGGCCGCAGAGACCGCCGTCCAAGCCGCCAGTGGAAGCCACCAATGGGCGCTTGTGGCCCCTGGGAGCGTCGCCGCATAGGATCCCTGAAAGAGTGTTGAGGCCACGGGGACGGCGATCAGCAGGACGGGACTGCCGAGGAGAGCGGCGTGAGTGATGGCGGCGAGAGGGCCCTGAGAAGCCGTATGTATGCGAGAAGCCGCCCGCTGAGAGAATGTGATCACGCCCGAGACCACGACGCTTAAGCTCGCGAGCAGGGATGCGCTTGTCCACAGCAGTCGACCGTCGAGCGCAGTGAATGGCGCAACCAGCGCAGTTGTCTCGACGAGCACCAAGACCGCAGCGGCGAACAACCCGATCTTGAACCAGTCAGAGCCCCATGGAGCCTGTGCGTTCGTGCCCATCGTTCTATCCCCCGTGAGTAACGCATTGAACGGTCCGAACGAGCAAATTACTGGGCCGTAGGATGTCTTGCTGGCCTTCGAACGTGGAGCGGAGTCATGGGGGCGACTTCGTACGTTTCACGGTGAAGTTCGGAAAGGTATCCACGAAATCGCACACATACTCGATTTTGTGACTTGGAAAGTGTTCAGCGAATTGGAATCTTCACTGGAGGTTAGAGGGGTAGGCCGCGAATTGTCGGGTAGGAGGGGGAGCTGTATGTCGAGCGCAAAAAAAGTGCGATGATTTAGTGGTGAGATCGAGTGTCGTCGGATTGGTTTGTTTGTAGAACTTGGCAGGAGAGAGAGTCGCCGATTCCTTGGCAGCCCAATGGATAGGCAACAGACGACAATCGTGACTGGAAGTCACTGGTGTCCGAGTGACGGATGCGAGGAGACCTCCAGTGAACAAGAGTCGGAGATTGAGCCCATGGCGCCGGATCGTTGTACTGATGTTATCGATTGGGGGAGTAAAGTGTTTAACGTCCTCAACGAGTCAATTTATAGATCCGAGGACGTCTCGCGGTTGCTTGAAAGTGGAGTGAAGTTCTGTGGGCGTCTTCTCGCCTGGACATTCTCAATTTTTGCACGACGCAGCTCCGATGATTGAGATCCGTGGCATCCAGGAGACGACTGAGTACGTTTCACCGTGAAGTCCGGGAAGGTGTTCACGACCTGAACGGTGAAGTCTGGGAAGGATGAGACGACTTTCCAGCGTCCGGGCTTGTCCGGGAAGGTATCGACGAAGGTCACGTCGGCGTCTGCGAAATTGCGGACATATTTGATCTTGTAGTCCGCAAAGTGTTCAACGAATTGGACTCTGCCGTGGAGCTCACAGGCACGAGCATCGGATTGTCGGGTTGCGGCGTCATGATGCAGGTCCAGAAGCGACATCGAGAGCAGTGCGACCGTAAGCATGGGACAAGCCTAGCGCGTCTTGGGTGCTGCGGCGACCCCCTCTTGCCAGGTTCTCTTCAAGTATGCGCTGGAGGCGATCGGGGACCAAGTCTCGCCTTAAATCTCTCGTTTTTGAATGCGCGGACCCGCTCGCAAGGACCCTGGTCGGCCGCGATTGAGTTGGCTTAGGAGCACTCCTCCTTCTTGAACTCGGAGCAGATTCAGCGCGGGATGAACTGGATAGAATCCGTAGATAGGGTCTCGCTGCCTGAATTGAAACCGGTGCTAAGCTCGGTGACTCCGGGCGCCATAATCGCACGAGGCGATAATCCTAGTCCGAGATCTGCGGTGCCAGGAGAAAAGGAAACGGTGTGTAGCGACCTCAGGCCCCTTCCTCAATCCAGGTATGAGCCTCTGATACCAATCTAGAGAAACACAGATTCTACACGAAGTGCATCGATGGCGACCTTGCACATGCGAGGGCTGAGTGAGATTGGAATGGGAATAAGGTGATCAAGGTTGTCGCTCGCCACCGTGAAGGCATGTTTGGAATACAGGCAACCATCGGAAACGTAGACACGAGGTAAACGCACCGCAACGGCATGTGGGCTTGTTACTGTGACATACAATGTCCCGATTGCGGCACCCCCCACTGTGAAGCCAATCCATGCGAAAATAGACCGTCTAACAGCTGTCACGAACAGCCTCCAACACCGCGATCATGTGTTTTCTCGATACGACTTCTAGACGATGATTGTGTACATCCGCAAAAGTCGAGTTGTCCGACTCGAGGCGGTCCACGAGTTCCACAAGATATTTAGCCGAATCTATGAGTTGCTCCTCATAAATTCGTATCCGGGTGTCGCATGGTTTGCCCTTGGCCCCAGAAACGTTCGTTGTCACCTGAAACGTACTCAAGGCGAGCATGTCGTCGTCTCCCTTCGGCATCGGTGCCGATCGTCCTCTCCATGCTCGTTCGATGCAGGAGGCCTCCGCTCTACATTCCCGGTCTTGGTCGGCTCCGGGGTCCATGCGGATTCGATAGGCTACGACTTTGCCCGACTGGGGACCCGTGCGAGAGACCACAATATCGTGATCCCAGGAACATCCGGGATCGATGAGTCCTTCATATTTCGCAACGCAGGCCGATATCTTGTCTCGAAAATCGCCATCTTCGGCATGTCCCCCTGCCCATCCATCGAAAACGCCCCACTTGTCGTAGTCGGCGATGAGGAGCCCAGTCATTTCCTCCGACTCGTCGAGTGCGGTGGTCATTTTTTTTGCATCAAAGCCCGACGATATCCAGCTGTACGCGGGCTGGGCAGCGTCGACTCCACGAGAAGATATTTCGTATTCCGAAACGTTTTTGGGTCGTGCTCGGTCCGTCTTGACACGACTCGAGGGTGGGACTGTGGTTACTGGGGAGAGAGTTTCATTCCGGATCTCGCGCAGAGACAAAAATATCAGAATTGAACCTCCAATGATGCCGCCGGAGAGGAGTAGTTTTCTTCGACGAGTCATCTATCGGTAGTTGTTCTTGTGATCGCCGCCATATGCACCGCCGCCACATGATTTTGTTTCCTTGTAAAGCAGGTCTCGTCTTCACCGAATTGCAGGATGAAGCAATCTCTCGATGCACTTGTTTGCCCGCAGTAGAGGCCCCATCGATTTTGTCGACAAGTCGTACATCCCCCGCCCGCGGCAGCCTCTTGAGGGACAAGGGTCATGCCTGCAATCGACGAACCGATCCCAAGAGCCACAAAGGCGGTTGGGGCGATGATTATTTTGACTATTGATGAAAATCGATTCAGATGGTTCCTCCTTGATCTCATTGGAGCGATGATGTGAGGATACGAGGATATGAGTCAAGTGAAAACGACAGAGAACCTAGTGCAAAAAATAGTGACGTTTTGCAGCGTTAATGGAAGGCATTTGAATGATTGTAGGGACCTCTGACGTGTCCGATCGAATGTGTTGAGGAGTTTGTGGGTAGAACTTGTCACGTGACAAGATGCCTGGCTCTTGAGACCCAAATCATTGGGAAGTGGGCCGATGATCGACCAAGCAAACACCCGACGAACTCGCACGCGGTATTGAAGCCCTTGTTGCGGGCAATTTGAGCCGCGCGGAAATCACCGCCCAAGAAGTCCTTCAGCGTGCTTTCGCAGGGGCCAAGGTACCCAGCGCTCGAACGCCCAGCCCTGCGCCGAACAAAGCGCGTCGCAGCCTACGGCGCTCGCCCGAGGTGATCGCTACAATCGCCGACCGTTTTGTGCACCGCCATTTTTCGTGGAAGGTATCAGATCGAGTCGGAGCCAATACACCTAAGCCTTGGGCTCGGCATCGTTCATTTGTCCAAATCTGTAATTTTGACGATAGAAAAATCGGCCAACGATGCACTATAAAGTTCAGTGACTCCGAACTCCATCGCTACATGAGGAGACAATCCAAGCCCGCGATCTGCGCTGCCTGGGCCAAAAAAACGCGGTGTGTCGCGGCTTCCGACCTTTTCCTCAATCCATGTATACGACTCTGAGACCAATCTGGAGCATAACCAGTCTTGGGGAGCAAGGTAGAGCAACATGGATTCGGCACGAAGTGCATCGATGGCGACCTTGCACATGCGAGGGCTGAGTGAGATTGGAATGGGAATAAGGTGATCAAGGTTGTCGCTCGCCACCGTGAAGGCATGTTTGGAATACAGGCAACCATCGGAAACGTAGACACGAGGCAAACGCACCGCAACGGCATGTGGGCTTGTTACTGTGACATACAATGTCCCGATCGCGGCGCCCCCCACTGTGAAACCAATCCATGCGAAAATAGCCCGTCTAACAGCTGTCACGAACAGCCTCCAACACCGCGATCATGTGTTTTCTCGATGCGACTTCCAGACGATGATTGTGTACATCCGCAAAAGTCGAATTGTCCGACTTGACGCGGTCTTCGAGTTCCACGAGATATTCATCCGATTCTCTGAGTTGCTTCTCGTAGATTCGAATCCTGGTTTCGCATGGTTTGCCCACGACCCCAGAAACGTTCGTTGTCACCTGAATCGTACTCAAGGCGAGCATGTCGTCGTCTCCCTTGGGCATCGGTGCCGATCGTCCTCTCCATGCTCGTTCGATGCAGGAAGCCTCCGCTCTACATTCCCGGTCTTGGTCCGCTCCGGGGTTCATGCGGATGCGATAGGCTGCGACTTCGCCCGATTGGGGACCCGTGCGAGAAACCACAATATCGTGTTCCCAGGAGCATTCGGGACCGATGAGTCCTTCGTATTTCGCAACGCAGGCCGATATTTTGTCCCGAAAATCGCCATCTACGGCATGTCCCCATGCCCATCCATCGAAAACGCCCCACTTGTCGTAGTCGGC